>Ga0272441_10015031_pt1 | contig 10886 bp, 12 predicted proteins | sample SSMProp6N_FD_193582 | JGI IMG/M metagenome (GOLD analysis project Ga0272441, IMG submission 193582) | Marine sediment archaeal communities from Little Sippewissett salt marsh, Falmouth, MA, United States - SSM-Prop-6N | ecosystem: Environmental > Aquatic > Marine > Wetlands > Sediment ...
CCCACAGCAACCATCGCTTCCGCTTGTGATCGTAACGAAGCGTGTCGCCATATTCCTTGACCAACATGGTAGCGTTTCCCGTATCAGTCCTATGAAAGTTATCCGCTGGCTCGTACCTGGCCACGCTTTGGGCGATCATGCGGACTTCTTTCGCCTCTAATGGTGGTTGACAGCGCAGACGGTTCTCCTCCATGAGTGCAGCATATATCCCCTCGCTGGTTATACCTGGTCGTCTCATACTTCCAGCTAGGCTGGTCAAAGTGGAGTTCCGTTCTCCTTCCGGTATAGGTTTTCCTGGCTCTACTTCTTTAGCTGGCTTAGCCTTGCCCATTGCATCTAAGATAGCTTCGGGCATCTGATCCCACCGATAAATGGTCTCTGGTGTCGGTATTATCTCTATATGATACTCACCGCCAGTAACAGGGTTTTTGCCTATGATATTGGCAAACCCACCATCTGCTCTGATGTCTATCTTGGGTAATATACCGGCAGCTGTCTTCACGGGATTCCCAGGGTAGACGAAATAGTAGTGGCTGCCTTTACGTGGTGTCCGGATATGAGGTTTGAGGTTTCCCATAACGGCAAGATCTGCGCCAGGGTCCACATCAACCACTACCACGTCCGAGATCTTACCCGTGACGATACCCCACAAGACTGGCTTCAGGGTTTCCCACCACCATCCATAAAGCTTCTCGCTTGGCAACTTCTTTTGGAACGCCTCCCACTTATCTTTGGTGAGATCGTTGCTCACTCTGGGGTGTTTGCCCTCTTTTCCACCACCGGAAGGGATGATACATAGCCCCAGAGTACGTAATCTATTAACGCTGTCAGATATATTATTCATCTTGCGCCGCCTTCGGTGCTATGGTCAGCTTCCTCCGTTCACGGCACGGCTTGCACCTCTTTGGCGGTGTGAGGCCTTTGCTGATATAGAAGGCTTGTTCTTCTCTATTCCAGGTGAAGGCCTTACCGCAGTCCACGCAGATGATTTCCCTATCCCGTAGGTCTTTTAACTCATTCATTTTTCCTCCTAAAACTATATTCTTTGGCTAGATCGAGGATGTTTTTAGCGGCTCTGTCTTACTATTGTGGCTTCGCAGGCGATCTGAGTGGTCTGACCGGCTCATTCCCACCTGAGAGTGCTAGATGCCAAGGACTTCAGCCTCACTTCTTCTCGGCGTCGCCGTTGATCATTGCCGTTAGTCTAGCCTTGGGTACACGGTAGAGTCGGCCTATTCGGATAAACGGTATTTGACCTTTCTTCGCAGCATTCAAGGCGTTATTTGGACTTATCCCCAATAACCTGGCCGCTTGAGGCAGACTCATTGTAAGGCTGTCTTTCCACATATTTGGGTCTTCCTGATATTTCAACTTTGGCATTCCCTTACCTCCTTTACCATTATAATAATCCTATCACATTAAACCATATAATACAAGTTTTACTGTAACATCTCGCATTAGGAGCCTTTTTGTAATAGCATTAGAAGGACTTTAGAGAGTATTGACAACAGTTAACAATAGTGCTACAGTATGCATATAAGTCCTGAACCGAAAGGCAGGCAGTGAAGAAAGGAGGACACGGAAATGGAATACAACGAGATAATAGATGCGAGATTATCAGTTCTGGAATCAAGGATTGCAGGCCTAGAGCAGCGTCTGGTTGTCATGGAGCGAGGTAGTACAGTAACACCGAAACGGCGCAAGCGGGAACTAACTCCGGAAGAAAGAGTGGCCGTCCGAGCACGATTACTGGCCGGACAGGAAAAGGCCAGAGCCAGGAGAGAAGCAGAGGCCAAGCAAGCCAAGGCGATTAAGAAGGAGGTCACTGATGGGACATCTAAGACAGCGGACTAAAGGTAGTTGGCAAATCACCATATATAGTGGGTATGTTGGCGGTAAAACTATTAGGCATCATGAGACTGTGAAAGGCACGAAGACTGAGGCCATGCGGCGCATGAGAGAACTGGAGTCTGGTCTTGATAAAGGCGTGCCGATCCCGACGGGACGTCTTACCGTAGCGGAACATCTACAGAACTGGCTCGAGGGATATGCCAGTACTAGCTGCTCTACGAGAACGGTGGATGGTTACAAATCCATAGTAGAGAACCACTTGATACCGGCACTCGGACACATCCAGCTACGGCAGCTACAGCCACAGGCGGTACAGTCATATTACGGTAAGGCTTGCGAAAAACTATCAGGTCGGTCAGTTCAACATCACCATCGAGTGTTGTCTCAAAGCCTGAAATATGCTGTTAGATTGGGTTATCTTGGGCGCAATCCTGCAGAGTTGGTGACTGCTCCGTCTTCCCGCAAGAAGGTTATGAGAACTCTGACGCCATCAGAGGTCGAGGTCCTGCTGAAAAATGCAGCAAGCAATCAATTCTACCCCGTGATCTATACTGCTGTGAGCACAGGACTACGTCAAGCTGAATTGCTAGGCCTGAGATGGAGAGATGTTGACCTTGACCTTCTGTCCATATCTATCAGCCAGGTACTCTACAAGCGACGTGGCGCCTGCACGTTTAAGGAACCAAAGACTAGTGGCTCCAGCCGCAGGATAGCCATGACGTCGAAATTGGCTCTGTTTTTGCGAGAATACAAAGCAGAGAGGGAATCACTTTCCTTACATCTCGGAAGGTTACTTTCTCTCGATGACCTGGTGTTTGCTAGTATTGACGGCAAGCCAATAGACCCAAGTACGTTAACCCACACATTCGGAAGAATCGTTTTGCAGGCAGGATTGGGAAGAGTTCGATTTCACGATCTGCGGCATACCTTTGCCAGCCTCATGCTGCTGCGTGGAGCGAAGCCGAAAGTCATCAGCGAGGCGCTGGGGCATGCCTCAGTAGCGTTTACAATGGATACTTATTCGCATATAATAAGTGGGATGCAGGAAGAGGCTATGGCGTTACTGGATGAGGTGATACCAGCGGGCATAGGTCGAAAATTGGAGAAGGAGGTATCAATATCATGAAAATCAAAAATATCAACGGAACGTCCCAAACCACGTGCGCTTGTGGTTCATGGCTGAAACATTGGGAGAAGTTCAGCTGGCAGAAGGTTCCAACCTATTGCCCTGTCGATTCATGTCTCAAGAAAGACTTGGTGGGCGCTCACGTCCAGAAATCCGACAGTTTCGACAACAAGTGGTATATCTACCCGCTTTGCAACGCTCATAACCAGCACACGGGAGTACTGGAGGTCCCCGATTTCTACAAACTCGTTTCCGCAAACAAGAAGGAAACGTGCTTAAAGTAGATGAGGAGGGACCGAACGAGGAATAAGGAATAATTAAAGCGAGCTGAGCGGAGGCCATGAGTGGCAGCCGATGGGAGGCAAATAGAATGAAATGCATAGTATGTAAAGGCACTGGTCTATGTCAGGTTTGTGGAGGCACTGGTAAAGTAGAATGGGGAACTAAAGCAAGTGGGATGCCTATGATTACTGGGGGTGCGCCGGGTTCTTCCAAGGATGTGCCCTGCCCAAGATGTAAAGGCACTGGTGATTGTTCGAGGTGTCATGGCACAGGTCAAGTATGACTAGCTTTACCTCTTGAAAACCTTAACAGCAAGTAGAGCTTGAGCGGATAGGAGGAGTCCCATTCAATTAGGAGGGAAATGAAATGAAGTGCCCAAAGTGTGGACATCAGATGCGAGTAAAGGTTGTGAAAGCAAGAATTACCCCTATCGCGACTGCAACATGAGACGAGCCCCATTATGTTTGTACCCAATGTGGTCACATTCAGCCGAAAGACTAATTACCTTAGAGCAGAGCGGACACCTAGAGAGGTACCCGTGAGCCTATACAGGTTAGCAAGAGAAGGCTGCCGTCGGGAGTTCCGACAACAAACGAACAACAAAACGGGAGGTTTCACAATGACATGCCAGTGTAGCTCAGAGGTAGAGCAGCGGTTTCGTAAACCGCAGGTCGTCGGTTCGACTCCGACCGCTGGCTTTGAGGCACAATGAGTAAATTTGTTGATAAGTTACACAAATTGACCAAATCTCCAGCACCAGCGATAGGCTTCCATATAGCTGCCAGCAAATCAAAAAAACCACCAATGTTGTTCGTTGCTGGATTATCTGGAGTAGGCGCCGCGGAAGTCACGAATGCAGTTAGAAGCAACGCAGATGCTGGACTGATATTGAATTCAGACTTTAAGCCTGGGAATCTAAAAAAAACAATCAGGGCTATGGGAGATATTCCTCTAGGAATACTTATTCGCGGAATACCCGAAAAGAAAGTAAGTAAACTTACTAATTCAGGTTGCGATTTTGTGGTTTTTGATATGAAGGCATCATCAACAGTGTTGCGAGAGGAAGAAGTGGGTAGATTTTTGTTAGTAGAGCCTTCCCTTGCCCAAGGTCTAGTTAATGCTATCAACGACCTTGATATAGACGGCGTATTTATTAATAAAGGTGAAGAACCATTCATCACTATGAAACATCTAGTCGTCTGCCACCGCTTCAGCAAGCTACTCAGAAAGCCTCTTATAGTGGTTTTGCCATCACCAATAACGGGTATTGAGATTACAAACCTGTGGAAAGCCAACGCGGCTGCCATAGTGGCTCCTCCAACACAGCCAGTTGATACATTCGCAGAGTTAAAGGAAGCAATCAACACTTTATCTGAGCAAACTAAACACCGACGAGACAAAGCAAATGCAGTACTCCCGCAATACAGGGAGCACATAAGCACTGAAGAGGAAGAGGAAGAGGAAATCTAGTCCAAATCAGCACTTGCTACACGCTACCCGATAAGGAGAAATCTTGGGTTTATTTTTGCTATCAGCATCTGCTATCTCACTTACTGGCGCAATGATGCCTGGCCCTGTTACTGCCGCCACAATAGCCAAGGGCTACAGCAACAGGCACGCTGGCGCGCTAATTGCGATAGGACATGCCGTCATCGAAATGCCGCTCATAGCAGCGCTTTGCCTAGGGCTCGGATACTTCATCAGCTCTCCACAAGTAGTAAAGGCCACATACATCGTAGGAGCAATAATGCTATTTTACCTGGGCTTCCGCATGTTCCGAACTAACATTAATGCACGTGGTGATATAGGCGGTTTGCCAGCCAGCTCTTTGGTCACTGGCATAGTCCTCACAGGCACCAACCCTGGTTTTTATATGTGGTGGATGACTATAGGCATGACCTTAATAATTGGCACCAGTGATTTTGGGCTTATCGGCATTCTTCTCTTCAGTGTAGTACACTGGCTTTGTGATTTAGTCTGGTACGAGTTCCTCTCCGCAGGTACGTTTAAATCAAGGAAATGGTGGACACCAAAGACACAAAGAATTATATTTAGCAGTTGTGCCTCGTTGCTAATTGGCTTCGGAATCTGGTTCATATATCAAGTTTTTGTTTAATTACCTTTATATGAGTTCCCGAGAAATTACACTCACCTCTAACTCCCTTTTTGCCAGTTCCCTGAAGAAAAGTTTCGGGTCAATGCCCTTCTCGGGCGGGAATACTCCCCTCTTCTTGATTTCACCTTTGCAAAGCATCCTGGCTCCTATAGACGGTGAATGTCCTGTCCTGTGTTGCGCATTAGTCAATCCTTTATATGGTCGATTAAGCATTAGCGCCTCATACTCTATTTTTTCTTTTCCCTTCATTCCTCTGGCTACCACTCGGCTACACCCATAATCAATCACCTCTCCTCCCTCGGGAGGAAGTTGAGCTAGAGACTTGAAGAGCACATTAATAGGAATCACATTTACAGCATCAACTTTCAATTGGTCATGGCTCATAAGGCCACAGTCAATCAGGAAGCTCACTTTTTCCACAAAATCAGGCGCAAATCCAGCTCTCACACTTATATTCTTTATTCCTTTTTCCTTGAAAGTCTCAGCAACAGTCCAGACTTCCGAGTGAGGGATACAGAATGCAGCCCGCATCCCTATCGGCGCAGGAAATTCAATGTACTGGATACCACTTCGAGGTGGAATACGTACCATCTCTCCATCACGTAAAATCAACGGACTCTCCGTGAATTCCTCAAATGCAAAGGCGAACGGTTCCTTAATAGGCAAAGTTGATGTACCTAAGCTTTCATAAGCAAAACTCATCTCTACAGTTTCAACACTATCAAGTCTATCCACAAGGTCTCTGGCCATCACATTTGTTATGCCCGGTGAACTTCCCAGGCCTACAATGCAGCTCAAATCCGCCTTCTCAAACGCAGCACTCATAGCATCAGCCTGTTTATCTTCCTCTTCTCCAAGAGAAAGATTGATTACATGCGCTCCAGCTTCCAACGCCGCCTTTATAATATTCATAGGAACGAGGCCAGCCCCAGTAGTTTCATCTATCACAACATCAAATCCCTTCATCAATTCCACCAGTTTCGCATATTCAGCTATATCAATAAATACCGCCTCCAATTTTGCATTCTGAAATTCCGCAGCTATTTCGCTTATCCTTTCGTAGTTTTTGTCTGCTATAACAACTTTAGAAATTTCCTCGCCATCCATTTCAAGCAAATCTCGCATCGTGCCCATTGCCATACGACCAGCCCCACCCATAATCAATATTTTCATTTCACCTCCTTTTTACTACAATATCATACCACTTACATCGCTTTTGTAAGCTGCCTCACGTCATTCAATCTACATTATTTGCATGAATAAGATTCCAGGGAAAAAGAACATTGTGAGGTTATAGTAGCCTATAAAGCGGAAGACTTTAGTTTTTCTTTAGCAATTCTGCTTCAGCTCTATTTAAAATCTCAGCTATTTCCTTTTCAACATGCCCAGGAATAGGCTCAGGTTTATGCGTTGCCAGAATTTCCTTTATTTTCTCGTTAGCCACCTTGTCCATTGGTTTGGATCCCATCTTTGCCCAGGTTTCAAAATCTCTTCTGTCACTAATCTGCGGGATCCACGTTTCTGCCCTGTAATGCTCCAGGGTATGCTTTTGCCCCAGAAAATGGCCGCAAGGACCAACTTTATGAATAACATCCACCGCCAGGGTATCATCATTTACCGCAAACCCACGAGCCATTCTGAGAATCGCTTCTACAATTTCGTTATCTATAACCAGGAGTTCTGGCGACATAGCATTTGCCGAATTTAACCCACCCAAGCCAGTGATAATATCTGCGCCTGTCAGTATAGATGTCGTAAGGGTCATAGCCCGTTCAAAACCAGCCTGGATATCTAGAAGTTTGGAATCAGAACATCCTCCACATATCAAAGATGGAAGGTTGTAGCAACGAGCCAATTGTGCAGAAGCCATTTGTATAATGCCATATTCCGGCGCACCTTCTGCGGCGCCCCCACTTCTAACATCTATGCCACCGGCTGCAGTTGAATACACTACAGGTGCTCCAGAACTCGCAAATTCAGAGATGACCAGGCTTGCCAAATTTTCAGCATTGCTAACGACTAAAGTCCCTGCTACAGTAGCTGGCCCTGTTTCACCCATTAAGGGCATGGGTAGAGGAGCGACAGGAACGCCAGCCCTAGCAAACTCTATAACAGCCTCTACAGACCCCTCCTCAAATGCAAGAGGAGCAATAGTGCATTGGACCGCTGAAATAATGGGCCTTTTCCTGAGTTCCTCCTTACCGCCAACAATAGCAGCCGCAATCTCAATTTGGTAGCGAGCTTCCCTCGCATTCAGTGCTTCCCCTTGAAAATGTTTCCCTGTGTTACTCAGGCAAGTAACCGCTTCCACTGTTTTTTGCATAGGTGCTGGCACATCGTTGGGACACACCGACGCCCAAACCACATGAATATTATTGAGATAATCTGCTATCTTCGTCCAGCACACAAGGTCTTCCCTCACTGACATTCTACGTTCACCAGTTTCAAAATCTCTTATGAAAGGCGCATATCCATCCGTTGTAAAATGTGGCCCGCTGCCATCCAACATAAAATCATTCTCCGGGTCCCTGGCACAATATTCTATGGTTTTTGGAGCTCTTCTTAATGCCTCTTCAACCAAATCTCGAGGAATGGCTGCATGTCTTTCGCTGTAATCAACTTTTGCCCCAGCTTCCTTCAGGATATCAAGTGCTTTACTACTCATAACTTTAACACCCGTGCTCTCCAGAACCTCCAGTGATGCATGATGAATAGCTTCTGTCTCATTTTGCGACAAAAAACTTATCTTAGATTTGCTCATCTTCTATAACCTTCTCCTTATCAAAATTAAATTTGAACTCTAATTCTTCTTTAGCATTTCTGCTCTGGCTCTTTTTAGAATTTTAGATATTTCCTCTTCAGCAGCCACGGGAATAGGCTCAGGCTTATGCGTTGCCAGAATTTCTTTCACTTTTTCCTTAGCCACATCATATATTGACTTAGAGCCTCTCTTTTTCCAAGTCTCAAAGGCATTTACATCACCGAGTTGGGGGTGCCCAAGCTCTTTAAAATGTTTCAGGGTATGTTTTTCAGCTAGGAAGTGGCCTCCGGGGCCAACTTTATGAATGACATCCAGTGCTAAGCTATCATCATCTATCCCAAAGCCACGAACAAATCTGGAGGATTCGCCTACAATTTCATTATCAATGACTAATTTCTCTGGAGATACGCAGAGACCAAGTTCCAAATCCCCCAAACCACAAATAATGTCCGCACCTGACGGCAGGTTTTGGTTAATACCCATGGCCATCTCATAACCAGCCTGCGCATCCACCATCTTAGATATAGAGCCACAACCACATATTTCGCACGGCAACCCATAATAATGAGCAATCTGAGTACTGGCAAGATAAAGAAGGCTGCTTCCCGAAGATTCAATCGCCGCTCCTGATGAAGGATCAGCAATACTGGCACAAGTCGAATACACCACCGGTGCCCCAGGTTTAGTAAATTCAGAGATGACCAATCCTGCCAGATTTTCGGCGTTGATGATAACTAATGTCCCCGCTAGAGTGGCAGGACATGTTTCCATAGTCAAAGGCATATCCATATAAATAACGGGGATACCAGCTCGTGCAAACTCCATACTTGCTTCTACCGTCCCCTGGTCAAATATAAGCGGGCTGGCAGGACATTGAACTGCTGAGATAATAGGGTTTTCCCTGAGTTTATCTCTGCCGCCAGCAATGGCTGACGCAATTTCTATCATGTACTGAGCTTCCGTGGCATTATGCGCTTCATATTCAACATGTTTTTCTGTATTGCTTAAAGTAGTAACAAGTTGAGTTAAAGATTGCATCTTTGGTGATACGTCACCAGCAGCCAACGTTACCCAGACAAAATGAATATTGTCCAGATAATCTGACAGCCTCGTCCAACGAGCGAGATCTTCATTCGTTGAACTCCTACGTTCGCCGGTCTCCCAATCTCTGATAAAAGGTATATCGATTCCATCTGTTATGAAGTGTGTTTCTTTTTTATCAAGTAGAACATCATATTTCGGGTTTCTGGCGCAATACTTTATGATTTTTGGAGCTCTTTTCAATGCCTCTTCAACTAAGCCCCCAGGGATCAGCGCTTTACTTTCCTCATAATCAACTTTTGCCCCTGCTTCTTCCAGAACAGCAAGCGCTTTTTTGCCCCCAAACTTAATGCCTGTGTTCTCCAGAACCTCTAAAGTAGCATCATGTATATTTCGTATCTCACCTTCCGACAATAAAATTATCTTAGGTTTACTCATTTTCGGTCAATTCTCCTTCAGCATTTTTCACAATTGAATGTAAAGAGGAAAGCGTCTCCGCAGGCAACGGCTCAGGTTTGTGATTCTTAAGAATCGATAAAAGCTCTTCATGCGCCCTTTCAACCATGTACTTGCCTCCACTACCCTCCCATGACTCCCTCATCTTCCTGTCAATTAATTTGGGGTGCGATTGCTCCTTCATATGTCTTAATGTGTGCTTCGCACTTAAGAAGTTACCTCCAGGCCCTACCTGCTTGATAGCTTCTAAAGCTATGGTCTCATCATTGACCTCAATCCCATTCACCGCTACTCTAACCATTTTGGCTATTTCGTTATCTATCACCAGCTGGGTTAGATCAAATGTAATCCCAAGCTCAAGCATTCCCATACCGTAAATCAAATTAGCCCCTGCTAACGCCGGTAAAAGAGCCGTAATGCTCTTTTCGTGGCCTGCCTGAACATCAGGAACCTTGCTGTCTGCCTACCCACCAGCAACCAGACTGCACAGACGATAATACTGTGCTAGCTTCACTACAGCAGCACTAATTACAGCAAGCTCAGGAGAGCCTACTGGGGTAGTCGCAGTTTTTAAATCCATGCAAGTGGTTGAGCTACCATAAATTATTGGTGCACCTTTACGGGTTAACTGGGATAAGACAATTCCAGCCAGCACTTCCGCATTGTGGGTAACTATCGTACCAGCTAAAGTAACAGGAGATGTGCCGCCTGCCATAGCCATCGATAGGACAATACACGGTATGCCAACCACGATAGATTCAATAATAACATCACAGCAATCCCTACCAAGAGTTAACGGACTACTTGGACACAAAACAGAAGTAAAAAGCGGACGCTTCCTCAATTCCTCCTTCCCACCTGCAACCGCCGCAGCCATTTCAATATCTTTCTTCACAAGCTCCCCACTACCAGGACCATGGACAATATGTTTTGCAGTATTAGCCAGCAAAGCTTCCATTTCATGAGCAGAGCTTGCTTTTGGAGGAGTATCCCTGGCATCACAAGGCCTCCAAACAACATCCACTTCACTAAGGGCATCTGCGACTAACGCAATGTTAGCCACATCCTGTTTTGTCGATTCCCTGTATTCACCTGTAAAAGGGTCTATTACCATTGGTGCTTCCCCAAAATTGGTAAAATTAACCCTGCTCCCTCCCAAAATCACGTCATTTTCGGGGTTCCTTCCAGCAAGTAGAATCTCGCTGGGCACAGAGCGAATGGCGTCCTCAACTACATAAGGAGGGATTTTAACC
>Ga0272441_10015032_pt1 | contig 10886 bp, 9 predicted proteins | sample SSMProp6N_FD_193582 | JGI IMG/M metagenome (GOLD analysis project Ga0272441, IMG submission 193582) | Marine sediment archaeal communities from Little Sippewissett salt marsh, Falmouth, MA, United States - SSM-Prop-6N | ecosystem: Environmental > Aquatic > Marine > Wetlands > Sediment ...
CCATGCCGGATTCTGTTATTTGAACAAATAAACGGATTTTCGTATTCCCGGACAATTCATCGGAAGTAAAACCTACTAAATCATCATCACTAACTGCCAAAATTTGTGAACCATCGGAAATGTTTCCAGACCTTCGCCAGATTTCATCAAGAGGAACACCCTGCAGTTTTTCGCTGCCGGAATCCAATTGCAGGAAAGTTGAATCCATACTTGCCTGCCAATCTTGAGGTTGGAAGGAATACACAACTTTCCCATCCTTTTTGATCTCCAGGATGGCTGTCGGAACAATGCGAAGCTCAATCGCACCCCGCACCCACGCTTTTTGTGATTCTGCGCCCATCACATTGTATGAAACAGTACCTCCAGATCCCTGTTCAACCAGAAGAAGCGCGTCATTTGAAAATACTTCTTCCAGGGTGATAAAAAACTGGTAGCCGTCGCTCGCGGTTATCTGCATGTTGCCGGTTAATACTTCTGGTTGAGCGTGCCGGATGATTTCCTCTATCGGGAATCCTTTGTAGGTTCGGGTCACATTATTAGCACTGGCTGTCGTCTCTTCCTCCCCAACATCAGACCAAACATTTGGAAAGGTATATGCGTTTTGGACAGATCCGGTAATGACCACCCCTTCCCCTGTTTTCTGTTTCCGGAAATAGAGGAACCCGGCGGCTGCGGTTATTATTATGCCCAATATAAGCAGAGCCGCAGGCCAAAAACCGATTCTTTTTCTTGTTTCCTGTTTTTCATTTGGCAAAAGGCCGATTTTTTTAACGGCATCCAAAATGCTTTTTGCCAACAGACCGGCAAAAATGACGCCGGATAGAAAGGCTAGTCCGGATGCGGCCAGTATCGCCAGGAAAGTCAGGACATCTTCCGGTACGGCCGCAAAGAACTGGAAGACAATCACATTGGAAGCGGATGCTAAACCAGCAGCCAGGTAAAAAAGCAGTCCCGGCTGTTTCTTTTTGCTCAATAACAAAACAGCGTCTACAATAATTCCTGCGGCGATATCAATAATAAGTACCAGCAGGCCATGAGTGTTCCCGCTGAACAGTTCCACGAATCCCTTCAGGATTCCGGTAAGGGTGGCAGTGCCAGGTTTCTGGATAAAAGCCGCAGCCAGCATGATCCAAAGCACATGCAGGCCGGCCGCCCACTGCGTTGTTCCAGCAAAACCCAAAATGGACTGGAAAAAATCCCCGATCAAATTAATATACGTACTTGCCACGCCCCCCAGTGCGGCCAGGGCGGCCGCCATCATCAGGTCACGGGTTGTAAAATAGGGCTCTTTTTGCTTTATCATTCTCCAAAAAAAAAACAGCAGCTGGAAAGGGCTGCTGTTCAAGCATCATTCAACATCAGCGATCTCCTTTCCAATACGGGAGGCGCGGTCGTTTCCGTCCGCACCCTGTCGGTCCATCCGCCCTGGCGAATCGCTGTAGGCAGGTGAACTCGAAGATGCCAAAACTATTTTAACACATGTACCATTTCAACAGGACGACGATTATTATTTCGACCGCTGATAAAGGGTGATTTGAATCCCATCTGGCGATTCGATACGGGCATTCAAATCCTTCCATGGGGTTGAAACAGGTTTATGAACCATCGTGGCACCATTTTTTAGTGCATTTTGCAATGTCTCACGAAGGTCCGTCACTTCAAAAGCAAACCGGATTTTTTCGCTTACCCGACTTCCAACCTCAACATCATCTACAAACGCCGCATAATCGGGATCAAATATCTCCAGAGCTCCATTTCCAACTAAAAATAATTGGCCGCGCCCTTTATCGTTCCAGAATTCTTCCGGCTGCAAACCCAACCCCTCCCTAAAGAATTGAATTGATTTCTCCCAATCTGTAACAGTTAAGGCGATCCGAAATTCTTTGATGTTCATATTATTTATTCTCCATTTTTTACTGATTAAATTTTAAGAATTGGGAAAAGAATTTGGGTCAAAGATTTATATAAAATTTTCGGTTAGTATTAAAAAAAGCCCCTTCCGGGACTTTTCTGGCTGGGGGTGAAGGATTCGAACCTCCATAAACAGATTCAGAGTCTGCTGTCCTGCCGTTAGACGAACCCCCAGCGGGGTTTGCGCGCATTATTTTACCAAATATTCTATTTTGATAAAAGGGCAACCGCAACTCGGATGCGTTCCTGGGCTTTTTCTTTTCCCAATACTTCCAGGCTTTCGTAGAGGGGCGGCGTCACCCGCTGTCCAGATACAGCTTCACGGATAAAACCAAGCAGCTGGCCCGGGCTGAGGTCTTTCTCATCCATGTATCTCTGAATGTTTTCTTCCAGCGTTTGAACAGTCCATTCATCCATTTCCCCAAATCTCACTGCCATATCCTCTGCCACCCGTAGTGATTGCTTACGGTCCATTCCTTTGATCCCCAGCGCTTCTGCATCCATTTCAATTTCGTCAGTGAAGAGGAAACGGCATTTTTCTACAGAGTCATCCAGCGTTGTGATGCGGTCTTTAATGGCAGGGATGATAGCTTCCAGCTTATTTTTATCTGGAGCTATTCCTTCTTTCACAAAGAAAGGGTAAATCCGCTTTGCCAGTTCATTGTCAGGTAGATTGTTGATATGAAGTTTATTGAAGTGGTCCAATTTGGAAAAATTAATGGCAGCCGGGGAGGGATTGAGTTTTTCAAGGGAGAATTTTTCAATCAGGTCTGGCATGGTGAAAAATTCCGTCCGGTCATCATAGCTCCATCCCATAAGGGCTGTCCAGTTATTGACCGCCTCCGGCAGATATCCGAGGTCCTCTAATTCCTTGACGAATATGGAATAACCGTCTTTGCTCAGCTGCGCGGCTTCACGCTTGCTCATCTTGCCCTTCCCGCTTGGTTTCAGAAACACGGAAAGGTGCACCCACACCGGTTCGTCCCAGCCAAAAGCGCGCCAGATGAGCCCATGAAGGGGTGATGTCGGAAGCCATTCTGAACCTCGTATCACATGCGATATCTTCATCAAATGGTCATCCACAATCGCAGCCAGGTGATAAAGCGCCCAGCCGTCGGATTTGACCAGGATAAAATCATCCATGTTTTTATTATCGAACTCGATAGCACCCCTCAGCAGGTCATGCACAACGGTGGTACCTTCTTTTGGGGATTTAAATCGTACAACGTACTTCTCGCCGCTCCTCACACGCTCGCGTGATTCCTCAGGGGAAAGCCACCTGCACATGCCGTCATAGTGGGGGGCTTCTTTTCTTTTTTGCTTCTCCTGCCTGACTTCTGCCAAGTGTTCAGGAGAACAAAAACACGGATATGCATGGCCTTTCTCAATCAATTCATCCGCATATTTGAGATAAATCCCTTTCCGCTCAGACTGCCTGTATGGGCCGTAGGAACCACCCACGTCCGGGCCTTCATCCCATTCAATTCCCAGCCACCTCAGGCTGTTAATCAGCTCTTCTTCGGCGCCGGGCACATACCGCTTTCGGTCTGTGTCTTCGATACGCAGAATGAATTGTCCGCCTGTTTTACGGGCTATGAGGAAATCATATAGCGCGGTTCGTGCGGAACCCAGGTGTACATGCCCTGTCGGGGATGGAGCAAAGCGCACACGGACGGGTTTCAATTCAGGCATGTATTTCCTCTCTAGGCGATATTTCCTTTTCTCAGGTTGACACTCTCCACCAGCCCGATACCGATTACCGAGCTGAGCAGTGAACTCCCCCCATAGCTCATAAACGGCAGCGGGAGGCCGGAAACCGGTACAACATTCAGGTTCACCCCGATATTAATCGCTGCCTGGAAGAAGAGCATAGCTGCATAGCTGTATGCAATCAGGGATCCATACATGTCAGATGCATTTCTGCCTGCCTGGATGCAGCGGATGATGATGAAAGCAAAAAGCCCGATGATAAAAACGGACCCGAGAAACCCGAATTCCTCGGCCATGGCGGAAAAAATGAAGTCTGTATGGCGAACTTTCAGGAAGCGCAGCTGGACCTGCGTGCCCTGGCCGTAACCCTGCCCGAACCAACCGCCCGATCCAATGGTGATCAGCGCTTGCTCAACATTGTAAGTCTCTCCGTGCCGGGCTTCCGGATCGGGAAAAAGGAAATTAATGATGCGTGCACGCTGGTAATCTTCCAGAATAGGAAAAGCTGCTGCCACCAGTACCAACCCCAGGATGACCATCAGCGCAAGGTATTTAAACGGTAAGCCGCATATCCACAGCAAGGAAAACCAGATAACCATGATCACGATGGATGTGCTGAGGTTTGGCTGGAGAAGAATCCATATAACAACACCCGTTGTTAAAAAGAAACTCTGCAATATCCATTTCAGATTTCGCGGTTTGTCATAGTTCTTTGCAAAGTAATCGGCAAGCACCATGATCATTAATATTTTAACGATCTCCGAGGGCTGGATGAGAATAACGCCTGTATCCAGCCAGCGGGCCGAACCGAAGCGTGCCTGGCCTACAATGTAAATAATTACCAGGGAAACCACGGCAAAAATGTACATGAAACGGGCAAGCGATCCCCAGTAATGGTAGTCAATGGCCGCCACAAGCAGCATCAGTACAATACCGGCTAAAAGGAATATGGGCTGCCTGGCAACCTGTTCCGCAAGCACCTCATTCCCGGCTATGGCTGAGTTCATCATCATCACGCCAAAAATGCTCAGGAAAAGGGCAGCCCCGAACAGCCAGAAATCAAAATTCCGCCATGCAACGCGTTTCATCATGTGCGTATTCTAACCCTACCGCCTATCGCTCCCAGGTTTTAAAGGTATTTCGGCAATCAGGCGCTGTTCCCGCCCTTCATGCAACATTGATATTTTTGCAGATCGCATATCAATCGATACATGGTTGGATATTGCCTTCAATAAATCGTCTTTCAATTTTTCCATTGTCTCCGGGTTGATATCTGTCCGGTCGTGTATAAGTACGAATTTCAACCTTTCCTTGGCTTCATCCGCGCTTGATTTCCTGCCTGTGATTCTTGCCAGCCAGTCACTCATATTAATTCCCTCCTCCGCCAAACGCGCGTGAAATCTTGTGGAAAAAATCATCCTTATAATCCAGGTCCATCAAGGGAACATCATCACCCATCATACGCCTGGCGATGTTGCGGAACACCTGGCCAGCACGCGACCTGGGTTCCAGTACAACCGGCTTGCCGATATTGGTGCTGATGATCACCTGTTCATCTTCGGGGATGATCCCCAGCAGGTTCACAGCCAGCAGTTCAATCACATCGTCTGCATCAAGCATCTCTCCCCTTTTCACCATCTGCGGGTTAAGCCGGTTGATGATCAAATTTGCCGGCCCCTTCTGTTCGGCTTCAATAATCCCGATAATGCGGTCCGCGTCCCTTATAGCTGAAACGTCGGGATTGGTGATGACCAGCACTTCATCCGCCGGTGCCACCGCATTCCTGAATCCGCGTTCGATGCCAGCCGGTGAGTCGATCAGGACCCAGTCAAAATCATCCCGGAGTTCATCACAAACCCGGACCATGTCGGAAGGAGATACTGCATTTTTGTCCCTTGTCTGCGCTGCGGGAATCAGGTAGAGCTCATTAAAATGTTTGTCCTTAATCATGGCCTGCCGGATACGGCAGCGCTCTTCTACCACATCTACCAGGTCATAAACGATGCGATTCTCAAGCCCAAGCACCACATCCAGATTACGCAGGCCGATGTCGCTGTCAATGCAGACCACTTTCTGCCCCATATCCGCCAGAGAGACTGCAAGATTGGCTGTAGTTGTGGTTTTTCCTACCCCTCCTTTGCCGGATGTGATGGTTGATATTTTCGCTGTCATGAATTCCTCACCTGTCTCCAGTCTGTAATTATAAGTTCTGATTTATCCAGGTATACACGTTTAGGAGTTTTTCTTAATTTATTAAGAAAAGATTGATCGGCATTTCCAATATTGGCTATACGCATATTCAGGGAAACAATTTCTAATGCGCAGATTTCGGCATCTTTTGAACCGTCAATCCCTGCTTCCACTGTACCCCGTATTTTTCCCCATACATATACAGAGCCACCCGCCTGTACCTCCCCGCCCGGGTTGATATCGCCATCCACGATCACATGTCCTGGATATTTTACGGAAATACCTGAACGAACGGTTTTTCTTACAAGTATTGCCGATTCGCCGCCTGCCAGGGCAATGCCAATGCCCGACCTGTCCTGTTTCAGAACCTGCTGTTCTGTTGACAGCCCAAGGGATTCCGATACCGCCTGTGTCATGGCGGACTTCCCCAGTACAGCGAATAAAGTAACCCCTCTCTCAGACAGGCAATCCCTTAGCTCTCCAAGTTCCGCCGCGCGAACCTCTCGCTCGCCTACATCAATCGCGATTTTCGCTCCCTTAAAAAAATCTTCTTTTTCATCAATTTGTTGTAGAAGGGTTTCACATGCCTGATCCCACCTGCCGGCTCCGATTGTGATCAGCAGACCTTCTCTAAAACCCTTTATCGGAAGGCGGCTTCCCACTCTCTCTGATTCCATCTATTATTCTTCCACAAACTCTGGTACGCCTTCGTCTATGGCTTTCAGTTCAAAATAAGCTTCCATGATGCGGCGTACGATCGGACCCGCAACACTGGCGCCTTCACCGCCATTATAGACAAACGCTACCACTGCAATTTCCGGGTCCTCATAGGGTCCGTATCCAACATACCAGGAATGTGTCGGCCAGTTTCCTGGCTGGCATAGATTCTTTTCCTGGGCCACATTGTCACAGTATTCTGCTGTCCCTGTCTTCCCCGCTAACTGTATTTCTTCGCCGTTTACGATAAAATCCCGGAAAACACGTTCAGCGGTGCCCTCTGTCACAGTCATACGCATGCCCTGCTGCGTCAGGTCCACCACCCAGGGTTCCACAGTCTTCTTTTCCTCGGTAATGATACCGTTTTCATCAAATACGCCAATTAAAGGATCTTGTGTGATATCCCATTTCACCTGGGGCTCAAATGGTTCGACTAAATTTCCACCGGCATCCTGGATTTCCCGCACCAGAGTCGGCTGCATATACACGCCGTCATTGGCAACAATAGCCGCAGAAACAAGGACCTGTAAAGGCGTTGAGAGAACAAAACCCTGGCCCATAGCCGCAATATATGTGTCACCTTGGGACCAGTTCTCGCTCAAAGTGACCCGTTTCCAGGCCGAAGATGGCACCAGACCATCCGTTTCGCCCGGCAGTTCGATACCTGTCGGCTGTCCGTATCCGAGTGCCTTGGCATATTCTGCCATGCGGTCAATGCCCAACCCCTGGGGGACTTCCCCTGGATACCCCCCTCCTATTTTGTAAAAATAGATATCGCAGGATAACGCAATCCCATTGAGGTAACTAACCCGGCCGTGCCCAAGTTCGTCATAACAAACATAATCCCGAGGAGTTCCCGGGTCATTGGGTGCATATTTCTCCGTTACAGTAATTTTCCCAGGGCATTCCACACTTTGCGTGGGAGGTATAACACCCTCATTCATCGCCCCAATTGCGGTTGCCAGCTTGTAAACTGAACCCGGCGGATGTTCCGCGCTGATGGCATGGTTGAAAAGCGGGCGGTTTGGGTCCTGGCTCAACTGTTCGTAGTAATAAGCCGGGATGAAACGAGCCATGCGATTGTTTTCAAACGTTGGATAGCTTACCAATGCAAGGATCTCACCGGTTTTGGGATTCATCGCGATCGCCACACCATTTGAGGAACGGATTTCGTTGAAATAACGGTTCCACCATTCAATCTCACCCACAAGTGCCCCTTTGGCTGCAGACTGCAGTCTCGTATCGATGCTGAGGACGAGGTTGTTGCCGGGTTCCGGGTCGACCGGCGGCTCAAGGTCGCGAAGCTGCTGGCCGGCCACATCCACTTCAACAACACGCAGGCCGTTTCTCCCCCCAAGTACGTCATTTAGGGAAGCCTCTACCCCCGCATACCCAACCTTGTCCCTGTTCGGAACAAAACCCAAATCCCTGTATTCTTCTTCCAGAGCTGCGGGAATAGGTCCCAAAAAGCCGATTATCTCTGAGGTCAATTCTCCGGTCGGGTATTCACGGATCGGCTCAATCTCAATTTCCACACCAGGCCAATCGTTGGAATTCTCACTTACCACCATCGCCGTTTCTTCATCCACATCACATGCCACCCGAACAGGCCTATATGGGGCATTTGTATCTGCAATAACTACAATTTCAGTAATTCCAAAATCCGTACGGCATGGCGTGAACAGCTTGACCGTCTCATCATTCATAACGCCATTTGTTACAGGTATTCCGATAAGGGGGGATAGCTCCCGGTAGATTTCCTCAATCGCGCCCGGCAGGGGTACTTCCGTCGGATCTCCGGGCAGCTCAGCCGGTGTAATGGTTACATTGTATGAGGCAGCGTTCCTGGCAAGCACAACCCCATTTCGGTCGACAATGATGCCTCGTTCTGTGGGTATGCTTATTTCGGTGGTTCGGTTTTCCTCTGCCTGGGCAATATATACGCTGCTTTCCAGGATCTGAATATTAAAAAGCCGCAAAATATAGTACCCAAAGATGACAGCCACCAGAACATAAAGAATCCGGATACGCCAGTCTTCAAATTGAAACAGTCTTCTTGAACGGTTAATCATAAACTTCTTCTCTCAAAACCCATCTCGCAAGATCATTGATTAAGAAAAATACCGGAAATAGAAAGAGGAAGTTTAAGAGCAGCGAAGGCATTGTAACACTGCTCAAGCTTTCTATAAACCCAATTTCTAATCCTCCAAACTGTAAAACAAGGATCGAAAACAGGTGCTGAAAGATGGTAGATACGGTCACAACCCCGATCATGGATAAAATCGGAGACTGCCAGAGCCGGCTTTGGATGCTGCGGGCAAGTAAAGCTGTAACCAGGTAGGGTAAGAGGGGTGCAGGAAAAGGAACAGCCGATGCAAAGGATACGAGCAAGCCGCCAATCAGCGCCCATAAATAAGCTCCCGAACTTTTTTCACGAATACCCCACGCGGCAATGGCAATCAGGATGATATCAGCAGAACCATTAATCAGCGTAACCCTGCTGATTGCGGTCATCTGCAAGACAGACAGGAGCAGCATGATGGGAATGGAAATAAATTGAACAAACATTAGGGCAAAGGTGTTGGAACCAACGGGTTGATATTAATTGTCTGGAAATTGGCTATGACCAGCACTGCCCGAAGCGCGTCAAAATCAACAGCAGGTTGTATGAGGGCAGTCTGGAAAAGCTCGGTCTCCGTTGTTTCGATTTCCTGGACCTGCCCCACCAGCACATCGGCGGGGAAGTTCCCGCCAAGACCGGATGTGAGCAGGATCTCTCCCGGTTCAAGGTTGATGTTCTGGGCAACCATCTCCAGGTGTATTTCACCGTTAAGTGATCCAGTAATCTGGGCATCTTCGCTCCGGTTTTGAAGGCGGACATTCACAACTGATCCGGGATCTGTAATCAGCTGGACCCTGGCCGCGCTGGCAGTGACTGCATCCACCCTGCCGACCAAGCCCTGCTGCGTTACGACGGGCATGCCGTGACGGATCCCGTCATCGGACCCATGGTCAAGGATAATGTAGTGAAGAAACGGGCTTGGATCTCGGCCGATGACCGCCGCTGCAATGTATTCATCCTGCGGTCTTGCCCTTGCAAAATCCAGCAAGGAGTAAAGTACTTCCGCTTCCCTAAGCTGTTCCTGAAGCTGGATCACCTGGCTCTGTAAACCTGATACCTCATCCTCCAGCTGTGCGTTTCTCTGAAGCAATTCGGTGACATCCCTTGGCAGCGTGAAAAAGTCATATACTGCCATAGCCCTCTGGGAAAGCCAGCGCTGTGTGGCAACAAACGGATCCATCACGATACCCAGGAATGACCGCAGAAAGCCGCTTAATGCCAACAGGATAACGCCGGCAAGAAACAGCACGACCACAACATTCCGCAGCGTGCGAGAAGATACTGATCTCATAGGATTACTTAATTATGCCAAATTATCAGGCTGGCCGCTGCCTGGAACGGTCTATGTCAACTAGTAATGTCTGGAAACGGTCAATATCTTCCAGCACAATTCCGGCGCCCCGTGCAACGCATGTCATGGGGTCTTCTGCCAGCCAAACATGCATCTTCAGGTCAGATGCCAATCGTTGAGTTAGGTTTTCAAGCTGTGATGAACCGCCAGCGAGGCAGATACCCGTATCCAGCAGGTCCGCGCCAATTTCCGGCGGGGCTTCATCAAGGGCATCTTTGATCGTATCAATGATCACCTGCAGCGATGAATTCATCGCTTCGCGGATCTCTATCGAGGAAATTTCCAGCGCTTCCGGGAGCCCCGTGACAAGATTTCTTCCGCGTACAGTCATGGTTCTTTCTGTCTCAAGGGGGTAGGCGGAACCAATTTCAATCTTGACCTGCTCGGCCATCCGTTCACCTACAAGGATATTGTATTTATTGCGTATGTAATTGATGATATCCTGGTCCAGTTCATCTCCGGCAACCCGCAGGGACCGGGAAACAACAATGCCGCCCATAGAAGTTATCGCCACTTCGGTAGTACCCCCTCCAATGTCCACAATCATTGTACCCTGCACATCTGCCATCGGCAGGCCTGCGCCAAGACTGGCAGCCATGGGTTCTTCAATCAGATAAACTTCTCTGGCACCCGCAGACATGGTTGCATCAAATACCGCTCGTTTTTCCACTTCGGTCGCGCCAGATGGGATGCCCACAACCACGCGTGGGCGCGGCATGGGCACAACCGACTGTTGGTGTACCCGGCCAATGAAATACCCGAGCATGGCCTGTGTGATCTCAAATTCGGAAATCACGCCATCCCTGAGTGGGCGGATTGCCAGAACGTTTGCAGGCGTTCTGCCTACCATTTCCTTTGCCTGGGCTCCGATAGCCAGTGGGCGGC
>Ga0272441_10015034_pt1 | contig 10884 bp, 5 predicted proteins | sample SSMProp6N_FD_193582 | JGI IMG/M metagenome (GOLD analysis project Ga0272441, IMG submission 193582) | Marine sediment archaeal communities from Little Sippewissett salt marsh, Falmouth, MA, United States - SSM-Prop-6N | ecosystem: Environmental > Aquatic > Marine > Wetlands > Sediment ...
CAGGGATCAGGGTGATGCAATCTATGTCGCTGTCTATCTGGCCAGTACTGAAGGTGATGTGCACCTTGACGGCAGGGCGATTGATGTCGCTGAAGGCGGAACAATGGTTGTTGATGCCTATGACACTGTAACCTTCGGAGACTTTGATACCTTTAATTTTGACAACTTCGACCTTTCCGGTGACGATTTTGATAGTTGTGTTGATTTTGGATGCCTTATGATAAAGCTAATGCTCAGATTCGGCCACGACATAATGGAAGACTTCACGTGCGATGATCTTGAGCTAGCTGCGATAGACTACTTTGGCGACATAGATGCGGCACACACTTTCCTGTACGACCTTATGAAAGACCCTGAGGTTAATAAAGGCACCTTGGGTGATTTCCTTAACTTTTTCTTTGGAGATGGTTACTTCTTCAATATCGACAGGTTAGAGGTTGTATCACGCGTAACCGAATGGCTCTCTCAGGCCAGTAGCAATGGCACATTGCCTTATGCTGGCAATGCTGGTGCAATAGCGGCCTTTGAGGACTTCATCGGCGGTGACTACATACTGCGTGGCGCCGGCCTTGATAATCCTGAGATTACTGACGGTAGAGCATGGGTACTCGAGAATCCACCAATACCAGAGCCTCTTGACGTAGTGCAGGCTCCTCAGATTTCCGGTTGTCCGGCTGCGATGGAGGCGGTGGCGAACGAGCTTGCAATTGCAGAAGAAACTCTTCAGATTTCCATAGGAGGCATGCTCGCCCTTAATCCGACAATCCAGCCATGTAATGCTTGTGGCGGGCTGTTAAATGCGGCGGCAATCCTGAAGGATGAAGACGGCTCTCGAATGGCAGCTTTGAACCAGGTATTTAATGAGGTGGCGCCGGCGAATGTACCATTTAGTCCGGTTATGGCGACCTCCATTGTTACTGCTTTCGCAGACCAGGTCGATGATGGAAGCCAAAGCAATTATGCTACAGCTATGGAATATATCGACGCTTTTGTTCAGTATGTAGCTATTCTTGACACTCAGCTGGGTTCACCGGTGGAAGATTCTACGGCGTTTGTGATGGCTAAATATGGAGCAGGCATAACAGAGAGTGAAAACAATAATATTGCAGCTTTTGTTGCGGCTCGTTTGGCAGGTTTGGAAAGTTTCTAAGACCAAAACTGAAAGAATAAGTTTAATTGATTGAAATAAGCCTGCTTTCTTGTGAGAGCAGGCTTATTGTTTTTGTCGCCAGAATTTTTGGGGTTGGGGCAGTCGGTAAAGGGGGTAAATCGGGATTTTGAGAACCCTTATTATTGGAGTAAAAATGGGGGTGGGGTTTTAAGAAAAGGGAAAAAACGGAAAAAAAGTGACAAAATGACAAAGAAAAGACGAAAAAAGAAGCAAAAGTGAGAAAAATTGAAAAAAAAGATGTGTTTTTTCGTTTATTTTAGTGTTTTTCTTAACAAAATCATCGTACCGAGGGCGAGGAATGGTGAGCGTTGCGGCAGACGTGAGCGGATGGTTGCCGGCGTGGTTGTCGGAGTTCACCTCACCGTTGACGATGCGTAGGGAGTTTCGTAGGCGGCGGCGAGGGGTTTATAGAATGTTGGTAAGGGCCGGTTAGGCTGAGTTGGCTAGCTGGTTGCTGATGTTAGCTGTTGTTGGCGGAGGCCGCAATGAAGGTCATACAGAATTTGGAAGGTGCTCAGCAGCGGAGAAAACAGGAATAGTCCTAACGTGGGGCACACGATTTTTGACAAAACTGCTTTTACCCTTAAAGAAAGATGGATAATCTTTGACAGAGATAAAGTAAAATTTTTTGCTGGTTTTTATAATTGTCGGCCTATATCACCCCGGAACCGGATAGGCATTTCATAGAAGTGAAACGGCACTTTTGCACTGAGAAGCGGATTTTTTTGAAGACATTACAGGCCGGGACAAAAACCTAATCAACCCAGGGGGAACCAGCCGTTTACTTTTTTTGACTTCGGTTACTTTTTTTTTGACTTATTTGTAATATCCCATATAATATAAAGGATGAGGTGTTAATCTAAGGGGAAGGATTCCCCTATATTCAGTTCAGGGGAGTTCATTTACCCCCCTTGATAGAGAGTTGAAAAGAGGTGATGACAGGAAAACTCACATAAGCATTTTCTCAAATTTCTACCAACAGATGACTTGAACTACAATATGGCTGAAGGGTAAACGGGAAGGAGGTCAATTAGTACGCCGGCGCCAAAACTTTTGGACAAACAATTGTCACTTTCACGGAAGAAAGATAATCTTAGTCGAGAAGGGAGTGAGACTTTAATGCTCATTAGTCATTTTGTCAGTAGAATCGTGTGTTTGTGGTTTATTTCAAGAACATTAATGAAAGGAGAAGCAATTATGAAAGCAAAAAACTTAATTTTTAGGGCCAGAGTGGTGCTGTTATTTACACTTGTGCTGGTCACGAGCCCGGTCTTAAAGCCGGTGTCAGCCAGTGAATGTGATTGTACCTGCGAACCAGTGCCCTGCATACCCGCAGATGCAGTAATTGATTCAGCCACTTTGTTCCTCGGAGTGCTCGGTGCCAATGGTCATGAAGTCCGGCTTCACCGGATAACCATGCCGTGGGATGAGACAACGGTGACTGGGAGCAACTTTGGGAGTAATAGTTATGATGGAGCAGTAGAAGGTTCTTTTGTTGCGAACAGTGTGGGCTGGTTTTCGGTAGATGTCACTGCGGTCGTTCAGGGGTGGTTAAACGGCACCTACCCCAATTTTGGATTGCTGCTGGAGCAAGGTGTAACCGATTATTATGCAAGATTAACCAGCAGTGAGTACTGCTGTAGTGATCAGCACTGTATTATGTGTCGTCCGCACCTGGAAATCTGTTACACAAGCTCAAGCGGCTCGGCATGCGTAACTCTTGTACGACCCTGCAGCGTCGTAGCCGATGTCTCTATTCGGCTGTCATTTGATATTAACGACGGACCTTCGGCCATTCTTTATATAGGCGGCTGTGAGCGACAGGTCCTTCTTAGTTTTGATTTTGAAATTTGCGAGGAACCTGCATGTGGGTGCCGTTTCACCGGAGGTGGTGTTGATACGGATAATAACTGGGATCATCACACCTTAGAGGATGGTGAAATGATACGTAACGGCGCCGGCAATTTGCCAGAGGGCATCGACCGCGCCCAGTTTGGCGGACAGGCAGGCGCCAACACCGCGCTTCCACCCCAGCCCAAAGGTGAGTGGACTCATCACCAACAGAGAGGGCCATCCAAGAGATTTACCTTTCATGGCGGTACGGCCAGCGCTCCGGCGGGCACTGAGATCTATGAGATCCGCTGTAGTGATCCGGGAGGTTGCAAACCCTCCGGTAATCCTCCCTCCCCTGCCAAGCAGCTGGATTTTGACGGGATCGGAACATTTAAGAACCTCGGTAATGGCAACAATGCCCCCGTTTTTGAGATTCCAAACCCAAACGTCACTGCCGAGGGCAATGGCAACCAGAGGTTTGATGGGACATTCCATTGGTTCGAAGTCAATATTGACGACCTTGGAGAACCGGGCGGCATGAATACAGGCGCACCAGACTCGGCGGAGTGCCCTTGGACTGGATTTGGAGAAAAAGGCACCGTGGCTTTGGCAAACTGTGATTGCCCCGATTTCTACCGAATCGTCATTTACGACGGAGTGAATGCAGAAGATGTAGTTCGGCTTGGGGATGGCAAGATAGATCAGACGAGCTTACGTTCCAAGCCGGTGATCTACGAGTTTTATGGTTACATTGACGGTGGCAACCTGCAGATTCATCATCTAACCGGATATGACGGGGACGCCCCGTGTCCACCCATACAGTAGATTTTGCTGACGAGAAGGGGTGAGCAATCACCCCTTCCTTTTTTCATCAATTTTTGTTATTCTTTCTTATTATAAGCCTATTGACAAGTTGAACGTTGATTTTCGACGTTGGCGGCTGGCAAGGGTTGTGTTTTGTGGTGCGTCTGCTTTGGACACAAATACATAATGCATCAATTGCGTATTGCGTGGGATGTCTCATCAAGAGTATTTAGGTGCACAGCGGCGGAGAAGAAAAGAGCAGTCCGAAGCGGAGGCAGCAGGGGCTTTGGTCGGTGTAAAAATGGTTTTTTAGTATTCTGTATTTAGAGCTTATTCAAGGCCTTCCATCCAGTCTATAACAAACTCCCATAGGTCGGCTGTTCCAACGTAGCTGTCACTGTCGGCAAGGTCAGCTCCTCCACATACACCGCATTCGCTTTGCTCCCATTGTATTGCAAAATCCGCATAGTCAGAGAAGTCAACGACGCCATCCTTATTAAGGTCGCCCGGATATCCGAGCGGCCATGCACCAATAAGGTCACAAGGGGGATTCGGGGCCGAGAATGGCAAGCATGGAGATGCGGCTTTTAGGTAGAAGTTGTCGTTTGCGGCATTACAGAACAACGGGTCGAGTGAAATATTGTTTCGCAGAGTGCCCTGTCCTGCAATTGTGCTTACCCAGTCACCGCCGGCATTGCCGTAGACATCGCAGCAGGTCAGTGTGGCACTAGCTGAGGCGCTATCGACCGCTTCGCCGTCAACACCGAAGGCGATTATGGTGTTGTCTATATAAACACGATTGATTGAAACAGTATGCAGAAACAGCCCGGAACCAAAGGGGGCAGAATTGGCGTATAAAGTGCAGTTGCCCATGTAAAGGTGTCGTATAGATGATTGTGTGAAGAAAATAGCGCCGCCGTCTATGTCAGCAGTATTTTGATTAAAAGTGCAATAGTCGAAAGCAGCTTCGGCGCCGTTGCAAATAACCGCTCCGCCCAGGTCAGCAGAATTGTTTTTAAATGTGCAGTTATCAAAATCGAACGTTCCGCCTTCGGCTGCGAATGCGCCGCCGCTGGTGCCGGCAGTGTTATCCTTAAAGGTGCAGCCATTGAATACGGCACTGCCTCCATAACAATAGAGGGCTCCACCAATTGTGGTTATTGAGCCGAAACCTCCGACAGAATTGCTTATAAATTGACAATTATTAAGTGTCGGAGAAGAATTTTCGTGGCAATACATACCTCCGCCATAAGCAGGGTTCATTAAGGTTCCGCCCATATAACAGTTTGAGATAATACAATTGTTTATCGTTGGGCTGCCGTGGTAATTTCCCGGTGGCATTATCGAGTTTAATCCGCAAAGAATACCTCCGCCGCCGGGAGAGGTTCCAGTTCCGGCGGTAATAGTTACACCTTCGAGTATGGAATCGGAGTCTTCATCATTTACAAATTTAAATCCGCGTCCGGAGTTCTGGCAGTTAATAATGCAGTTTTCGGGATTGCCGCTTTTGGAGCGGACGGTAATCGCTTTGCCGGCATATTCGATGTTTTTGTTTGCAGTTCCGGTATAGGTGGCGTCGCAGAGTTCGACAACATCTCTATCGAAAGCGGCGCCTATACCGGCCTGTATTGTGGTGAAGTCTCCACTTCCATCAGGACAAACGGTGTAGAGGAAATTATCTAAAATAGTATAAGTATGCTGTGTTATGGCCCCCAAAATTACGTTTCCGCCAGCAGGAGAGGAGAGTGTGATTTGTATAGTTTCATCACTTTCGGCCAGGCCGTCATAAATAACATTTGCGTCAATGAATTTACTTGTTTGGCCCGGGGCAAATATTATAGTCGCCGGTGACAGATTATAGTCTGTTCCGTTTGCAGCTGTTCCACCGGTTACGGCATAATTAACGGTTTTTTGTCCCGTGGTTGGGTGGGAAAGTACGACATTAATGTTTGTTAAACTTGTGGTTTCCAAGCCTTCAGAAGCTGCCGAGTCAAAACCTATTGAGAGCAAACACCAGCCGCTATCGTATGAGCTATAGTCAGTTGAGCGCCAGCCGGACATGCTGACTGAGGCTTTTACCCAGTAATAATATGTAACGCCTGGCGTGGCGTCAGTGTCATCGTAACTGGCGCCCATCTGCCAATCGTTTATAGCGGTTTTTGCCCCCCCCGGCGATGTTGCGCGATATACCTGGTAATAAGTTGCTCCTGGTGGTGCGGACCATGTTACGGTTACCTTGTCAGCGTATGTTCCGTCCGATGCCGAAACAGATGTCGGGGGCGAAAGCAAAGCCCAGCCGTCATCAACCTCGCTATAGTCACTTTCACGGTCACCACCGCTACTTGTCGCGGCCTTTATCCAGTACCAGTATGACTCACCGGGCACAGGGTCAGTGTGGGTATAGCTGGTGCCGGTTTGCCAGGAACTTAAAGGGGTTTTGCTGCCAAACTGTGCCAGCCCATAGTAGACTTTGTAGTGGCTTGCACCTGCTGATGGGTTCCATGTAACATCTATTTTGTTGGTATAGCCTCCATCGGTGGCATCTACTGAAGTCGGGGGTAAGAGGAAACGCCAGCCGGTATCGTATGAGCTGTAATCGCTGGCGTCAGCTCCGCCGCTGCTGGTGGCAGCTTTGACCCAGTAATAATAAGTAGTGCCTGCTATCGCGGTAGTATCGTAATAATAATTTAAGCTGGCCTGCCAGGGGCTTATAGCTGTTTTTGTGCCACCTGCTGATATGGCCCGGTAAACTTGGTAATGAGTTGCGCCGTCAACAAAGTTCCAGTTTATCTGTACCTTATCTGTATGTGTTCCGTCAGTTGCTGATACGCCGGTTGGCGGCAGCAGGAGAGATTGACGCGTGCCGGTATCATAGGAACTGAAATCACTTTCACATGCACCGTCGCTGCTTGTCGCAGCAGTAACCCAATAGTAATAAGTGGTACCTGTCTGGGCTGAAGTATCGTCATAGGTTGTATTTGTTGTCCAGCTTCCAAGGGCGGTTTTCGTACCACCTGCTGATGTGGCTCGGTAAACCCGGTAATAACTGGCGCCGGTTACACTATTCCATGTTATACGAATTTTGTCAGTATAGGTGTCGTCGGAGGCATCAACGTTTGTAGGGGGTGTTAGTTTTCGCCAGCCTGTGTCATAGGAACCATAGCCACTCTCGTTATCACCACCACTACTGGTAGCCGAGGTTACCCAATAGTAATATGTTAAGCCAGGTATGGCTGAAGTATCATTGTATGTTGTGCCGCTTTGCCAACTACCAAGAGCGGTTTTCGTCCCACCGGCGGAGGTAGCTCTGTAAACCCTATAATGACTGGCTCCAGCAGCAACGCTCCAAGTTATTTCTACCCTATCTGTATAATCCCCTTTCGATGCTGAGACACCGCCTGCTGCAGAAAGTAAACGCCAGCCTGTATTATATGAACTATATTCGCTTTCGCGAACACCGCCGCTACTTGTGGCAGCTGTAAGCCAGTAATAATAAGTAACGCCGGGTGTGGCGGAAGTATCGTTATAGCTTGTGCCGCTTTGCCAGGAGCCAAGTGCAGTTTTTGTGCCGCCAGCAGATGTTGAGCGGTGAACTCGGTAGTGACTTGCACCGCTTACACTGTCCCAGTATATTTCGACCTTGTCCGTGTAATCACCATCCGAAGCCGATACTCCTGTCGGCGGTGAAAGTTTTCGCCAGCCGGTATTGTTTGAGCTATACTCGCTTTGGCGGGCACCGCCGCTGCTGGTTGCTGCCTTAACCCAATAGTAATATGTAACACCGGGTGTAGCGGAAGTATCGTTATAGCTGGTTGCCGTCTGCCAACCACTCATAGCTGTCTTGGCGCCGCCTGCTGAAGTAGCACGATAAACTTCATAATGTGTTGCGCCGGTCACAATGTTCCAGGTTACGTTGACCTTATCTGTGTAGTTACCGTCTGAAGCCAAGATACCCGTCGGTGGTAACAGTTTCTTCCAGCCTGTAGTGTAAGGACTTCTTATGCTATTACGTGCAGCATTTTTTGCGACCACCGAATAAAAGTAAGTCGTACCGGCTGTTGCAGTGGTATCGGTATAAGTAGTTCCGCTCTGCCAGGAACCTATGTCAAACCAGGTACCTTCCGGCGCGGTCGCCCTGCGAACGTGATAGCTGGTTGCATCTGTTACGCTGTCCCATGTTATTTGCACACCGGACGTCGAGGTGCCGTCAGCGGCGTCTACATCCATTGGCCTTTGTAAGGCATAGAATATGTATTCTTTGCCCTGTGCGGAGGTAAACATAGCATCATGGTCGTGACCTACTCCGGGCACCACAACCTTTCTCTGCATCTGACCAATACTATCAAAAAAGTATTGAAGATAATGATAGTACACAGTTCCTCGTTCATATCGATGCTGGCCCTGGAGGTTTGCCGCACAAGACTGATTCAGAGAAGCTGTACCTGTATCCTGATCGCCTAAAAGAAAGACAACATCCCGCTGTTGATACTGGGCAAGAATCACGGCACAGGGATCGACAGGATCCACATCAGACATGTATGTGCAGCTTGTGGTGGCGATATTTCCGAGTCCATATCTATAACTGTCATAATGCGTGCTTTCAGGCCAACAATCCTCGGCACTGTTAGGCTCTCTCCATACATAGGGATTTGTATTAACACCGTCCCATCGCTGTTTATTGAAATACAAATATGTTGAAGGATTGGCAACTATAAAGCGGATATCTATACCCATCGGATAGAGAAGTTCCTCAGGCAGCTTTGTGCCCGCTACATATCGAGTCACAAATTGCCCGCCGGCCGAATGTCCTATTACAACAATTCTCTCCAAATCAGGATAATTGGCTGCCAATCGATAAATGAACTCATCCACAACAGCAAAAGAACTTATTTGGTCACCAGAAGCAATATCAGAATTTGCGGAATTGTAACCGGTTGCCCAATAACCGACGTTATTGCTCCAGTATAAAATATCATCGCCAAGACCGTTTTCGTCGATATCGTTAACATCACTGTCTTTTCTTAAGAATTGCGGCGCTATAACAACGCTAGTTTCATCTTTGTTTTCGGCGGCAACCAAATCATTAACATCGTTAAAGTAATCCGGGGCGTTGCGCTCACATCCATGGATAACAACAATCGCCAAATCATAACCAGCAGCGCCGTCACCTACTGGTCGACTTCGGCAATAGTTGATTTTGTATGAATTGCTGTCAATTGGAAAGCTTATCCATCCCGAGCAAACATTTGTTACTACATCATCACATTCAGCATAAGCAGGCGTGTCACCCACAAAAAACACTACAGCTATAACAAATAAAATTTTAACTTTTAATTTATTTCTTAATAAGGATATTTCCCCCAGAGGCCTCAAATTCGTTCTTCTGTGCATTTTACACCTCCGAATTTATATTAGCATCTCTTTTTTATGTATTTTGTGGATTATTGTCAGAGATGGCAAAAGAAGTTACTTAAAGCTACCACCTCCTCAAACAGCTTTATATACATAAGTTCATTTAATATAACAGGTTTTGCTAAAATTTACAAGAGAAAAAAAGAGTTTGGATTTTCCATTTATGTCCTTACTTTTGCGTCGCAATTTAAGACAATGGCCATTTATAGTTTCAATGCGCATAAAAAGACGCGGATTTATGTCCATATCTTAATAGTGGAGGCGTGGCCGTTATATAAGAGGTATTGCGGGTCGTTGGTTTTTAGGGCCTGTGCAAGTACATCATCACCAATGATATAAGCTGTGGTATTAGCTTCTGATGTTTGCTCAAAGACCTGAGGGGAGACAGTGTGGTTGTATGGATTTTCCTCATAAGTTACAGCGTTGAGATATTTGCGTTTGCAAGAAGATTTTGATATAATTGCGGAATCGTAAGACTTGGTTTCGCAGCCAAGCGTTTAAATCAGACGGGACAACAATGAGAAAGATAGTCTTTAGTCTGCTCGTCATTACAGCCTTTGGTATTGATTCGGCGGCTGGGAGCGACGAATATAACATCGAGAGGGATTCGCTCGAGTGCTGGTCTGCGAAGTTTCGGAAGTGGCATTATTACGGCGAACTCGTGATACCGGCAAGCCCTAAGGACGGGCTAAACTTCCAACTGACGGACTGCCCCCTTATCTACCGTATCGATGATAATAAGTGGTACATGTGGTACCTCGGCTATGACGGACGAGGGTACCAGACGGCTGTGGCTGAAAGTAACGACCTTGTAAACTGGAAGCCAAAACAGCTTGTTATGAGCTTCGGGAAGCCCGGGGCTTTCGATTACGGCGGGGTAACTTTCGGGGGAGCACTCTTCGAATCCTACGACCTCAATAAAATCGGTAAATTAAAGAAATTCAAAGGCAAATATCTTGTGCTCTATGGGTGCTACCTGTGGCAGCGGGGGTACGAACTTGGTCCCGGGGCCCAAGGGGCGGCGTGGAGCTATGACGGTATTGTATGGAAGCGCCAGTCGGAAGATGAAGCCGTTCTTTCTATCGAAGGCGCGGCCGATTGGGAAAAAGATATGATATATCAGCCCTGGCTGGTCGAACACGATGGAAAATTCTGGAACTTCTACAATGCCTATGGTTCAGGAGGAGGTCAGATAGGGGTGGCCTTTTCGAAGGATTTTGTGACGTGGGAAACATACGCGGAAAATCCGATCCTTCGAACGGGCCCGGCCAGCTCCTACGACAGCAGGTACTGCTCGGACCCTAAAGTCTTCCGCGACGGGGACCACTGGGTAATGATATATTTCGGCGTAGGTAAAGGTGGGGAACATATAATGGCGGCATTTTCACGAGACCTTCTGCATTGGACGTCCCATCCAGAGCCTCTTTATAAGGCTGGGGGACATCCAACAGGGCTCGACAGTCATGCCGCCCATAAAATAACGCTGATATATAACGGCAAAACAGATACTTACTATATGTTCTACTGCGCTTCCGGCAATAAAGGCCGAGGAATCGCCCTGTTGACCAGCAAGGCCCTGAATCCTATTTTGCCGCCTTTGAGCAGAAGACCGGTAGAGTAATAAGGTCGGGATTGGGTACTGAACGTTTCAGTCTTCGCAGTTT
>Ga0272441_10015035_pt1 | contig 10883 bp, 8 predicted proteins | sample SSMProp6N_FD_193582 | JGI IMG/M metagenome (GOLD analysis project Ga0272441, IMG submission 193582) | Marine sediment archaeal communities from Little Sippewissett salt marsh, Falmouth, MA, United States - SSM-Prop-6N | ecosystem: Environmental > Aquatic > Marine > Wetlands > Sediment ...
CCGCCGCGACGTGCCTGGCCGCGATGGCAAGCAGGTGCTTCCTGTTGAAGGACTGGCAACGGCAATCAGTGAGTTGCTGGACGAGATCCAAGCCGGCATGCTAGATGCTGCGACCAAGTTCAGGGATTCGCACCTGCACGAGTGCGCCACCTACGACGATCTCAAGAAGATCGTTGGAGAAGGATGGGGCCTCATCTGGCACTGCGGCCAACCCGAATGCGAAGACCGCATCAAGGAAGAAACAAAGGCCACATCCAGATGCTTTCCTCTGGACAAGAATGACGAGTGGTCGCCGGATGGACAGACCTGTACAGTCTGTGGCCAACCGGCGTTTGGACGCGCCTACTTCTCCAGAGCGTACTAGCTCCCTGGAGAAGCCGGACAGCAACTGACGAAGCGGGGCCAATTGGTCCCGCTTCTTTCATGTTGCCCGCGTCCAAAAGAAGCACCGCCGCTGGAGAAGGGCGATCACCAAGCGTCTTCGCCCTTCTCACAAGCTGCTCGCAGAGCAGCCGTTTCCACCTTGAGCGGAAATACCAAGTGGCGACCTGCGGGCGACACATGCGCGGTATGTGGACAGCCTACCTTCGGCAAAGCTTGCTTCTCCCGCGCATACTAGGTAGATCCGTACAAGAGAACGCCGTTCCAGCTTTCTGGGACGGCGTTTCTCTATGCTGCTCACTAGAGCAGCCGCTGCCACGCTTGGATAAGAACGAGACATGTAACCCTGAAGGCGCCGTTGATGCGCCCGAGAAACGCATAGCGTTTGCTCGCAAGCTGCCCTGCCGGGCAGCCGTATGTAGGCAAGCAAGCCTTTGAGCGAGTCAATTTCTCCAGGGCGTACTAGACGATGGAGTAACCCAACAGCAACTGACGAGGCGGAGCGCGTAAGCACTCCGCCCCTATTACTCGCGGAAATTCGCTCATCTGTCGCACATCCCAAGATCTGTGCTCTGGAGCTTGCCAACTACTGCTATGGTAGTAGATACTGATCTACGGTCACTGATATCGTTATGCATTGAGGTATGTATGTTTCAGAAGAAGACTGTCATAGTTGTCGGTGCAGGTGCTAGCGCGGAGGCAAAGCTTCCAACTGGGAAGGGACTCACTGAGAAGATAGCTTTCCATTTGGGTTTTGGAGATCGAGGCGCAGTATCCCTTCTCACTGAGAGTGCTGGAGGAGATCAAGCCATTCGATATGCACTTCAGGAGGCCGCTCACTCAACTGACAGCTACGAGGAGTCGCTGCAAGCACTCGGGAACGCCGCTGAGCGAATCCGACAAGCGATGCCTCAAGCAGCATCAATCGATAGCTTCATTGATGCCCATCGCGGGAACGAGTCGATCGAGACAGTTGGGAAGCTCGCGATCGCAGCAGCCATCCTATCAGCAGAGCATGAGAGCAGCCTTTATCTCTCATCTGATGGCCACCGTGCAACCATGCTGAGTCGGACTAGAGATACGTGGTTCGCATACCTCATGCGGTTGATCGCCGAGGACTGCCGTGCTGAGGAAGTAGGCGAGAGACTCTCGTCACTGTGTTTCGTCGTCTTCAACTATGATCGGTGTGTTGAGCATTTCCTGTTCCACGCTATTCGCAACTACTACGGTCTAGATGTGGAGTCGGTCCGCAAGCTCGTCAGCAGACTCGAGATCTACCACCCATACGGGCACGTGGGAAGACTCCCCTGGTCTGACCGGGGGCCTTCTATCGAGTTCGGCTGTCGACCTAATCATCAGCAGCTCTCCGAGTGCGCACGTGAGTTGAGGACATTTACTGAGGGGACAGACCCCGATTCGAGTGACATCGAAACCATACGAACCCGCATCTCCGAAGCTGGCATTCTTCTGTTCCTTGGGTTTGCATTCCACCGACAGAATCTGCAGCTTCTGGCTCTCACGGAGGAGCAACGGCGAGCGCATCCTGTCTTCTGCTATGCCACAGCCAAGGGAATCTCAGAGACAGACAGAGAGGTCATCATGGGAGAACTCCTGGACATTCTCCAGCTCAACAGACGTCGAACCCACGTGCGGACAGAACTGACATGCGCCAAGCTATTCTCCGAGTATTGGCGCACACTGTCTCTTTCCTGAGCGACGCGCATCGGCTCCGAGGGCAGATGCTGTAGGTTGAATGGGTCCCTCGCCTTGCTCAGTACCTTGGGAGTTCTTCCAGAACTCCTGAGCGGATCTGATTTGGCGCCTTGAATGGTTCGCCCGATTGTGGGAGATTGGCTACTCGCTGGCGCGGGTGGCTTGGGAGCTGCTTCGTCGCAGGGCTTCGCCTACTTCCCTGCTCGCTCTGGCCACCAAACACGTGAACCGCAGGTCATACGAGTGGCAATTGCCTATCGCCGTCTTGTGTGCGAATCCCGTTGTCCAGTAGCGTGTGAAGAAGAGCTAGACGCTCCTCCCACCTGACTTCAGAGAGTTGGGTAAGAAGCTTGTACCTCCTATCCTCCCCCATCTCCACAAGGAACCCCATCTCCACTCTGCTAAGTGGCTGCCCGTCGTAGTCTGCGTACTCCAGCAGGCCAGCGAAGAATTCCATCTGCTCGCGTGGGAATGCCGCGACTAGCCTCTGTCGTCTCTTCTCGAGTCTTCTCTGCTCTCGCTCGTGGCCACTACCGAACATACCAAGCCTGCCCATGCCTGCTGCGATGAATGCTCCAAGAGTTACAGGAAGAAGCGACCACCACGGATTGGCGTGGAAGCGGTCATACAGGCCAAGAACTGCACTGATCGGGCCGAACAGCGCTGTTGTGGCTAGCAGGTGAATCAGGAGGCGATCGAATCGTAGCAACTCCCTGAGGGCAGATGCGATCACGAGACTGACTACTGCAAGTCCCACGAGTTCAAGAATCACGCGAGCAGACATGTGCCTAGTGTACGTGTGCCTTGAGAAACAGCCCAATCGATCTCCGCCTCTCTCATTGTGAAGCAGTTCGGCAGCCAAGGCCTGGTCCGCTTTCGTGCGTGATTGGTTAGATCTGTCTATCTGCATTAATCTTGACTCATGTGCCTTAAGAAACATGAGTACACTGTTGTACTGCGGGGAACCTCAGCTGCAGTGCTACTTAAACACGACTACTTCCGTGTGAACGGTTTCCCAACAGGGATTGGCCCCGCTACAGTCGCTGTTCGCTGCCGGTGGCCCAAGCATACCGGCGACGTAGAATTCCCTGGGCATCTGTGGATTGAGATTGTCGGGCGAGCGAGAGGACTTCAGAAGGCGATTCCTATACTGGCAAACGCCGGTCTAGCGATTCTCCCGATAATTGCCTTCTCCACCAATTCTGCCATTTCGGATCCGGAGATTGAGCTCGCATTCGACTCGACACCGGGAGGCAAGAGTAGACAGTTTTTCCAGAGCTTCGTTCCTCCAGAGACCAAAGCTCTTAGGTTCGTACGAACATTCAACACCGAGCTCACAGCGAGCCTCTTCACTGCTGTTGCACAGCATCCGCAATCGGAGCGTTTCAGAACGTCTATATCGCAGTATCGCCTCGCCTTGGAACACTGGACTACAGGGCGAGAGACCCTATCACTCGCTCATCTCTGGATGGCTCTCGAGGCGCTGACGGAAGTCCAGCTCAAGCATGAGTACGCCAAGAGAGAGCTTGACCCAAAGACTCAGAGGCGCGAGTTGCTGATCGCGCTGGGCGAGAGAGCCAAACGCGTTGAGAAGATGGATGCTCGGGAAGAAGCCAACGCTCTGAACGCTCGGATCCGAAAGGACATCATCCTGCGCGGTGATCGCGAGTGCTACAAGCAGGCCAAGACGGCAAGCGATGGATTTGAACACGGGTTTCTCGATTTCGCGGACATACGTGACTACGCCCGACAAGCGAGGACCAAGATCGCGAACTACTTGAGGCAACGCATCCTGGAGCTATTGGATCTCACGACTGAAACTCGGGCTGCTCTGCTCTCACCGCCGTTCTCAACCCCGATGGGGCACTGGCCAATTGTGAGATACTTCCGAGGAACGCTTGTTGGAGAGTCGGATGATCTAGCGGCACCTGAGTCTGCCTATCCGTACATGCGATGGGCTCCACGACTGAGAAACTGCGACGTTGGACAAGATGGGCAGATACACATTGGCCTGGATGATAGATGGACCGGGCAATTCGCTGATGGTATAGAGTTGAAGGATGCCAGCACGGAAGTCTGGAAGCCAGACTAGCTCCCCTAAACGTCTTCGGGGTCAGGCCTTTATTCTTGAATTGGCGGATAGGTCACGAATGAGGTCAGGTTCCGTACTTACACAGGTTCGGGGTCAGTTCATTGGTTTTACGTTTTGGCCAGGCACCAGTTCATGCCCACCAAGCGACTCCCTAATCAACTCAAAGCGCTCACTGGTAGATCTCTTCGTCCGCAGAAGCGTGGCCCCAGACCTCAGAGTTGAGTATTGTGTCCCCGGAACTCCGGCAGATCTCTCCGTCCGCGGAAGCGAGGCCCCAAGCCACGGAGTTAAGTATTGTGTCCCCGGAACTCCGTGTCCCCGGAACTCCAGAATAAAGGCCTGCTCCTCGATTGTGTCCTGAGCACTCTACGTGCTCGATCGAGCAGATCTCAGACTCTCAGACTACTGAGTCGCGCAGCAAGAGCAGCGAGGAATGAGTCGAATGAGACCCTCCTTGCCGGGGCGAGTGCTTCAGCGGGGGAACTAGCGACGCCTTCCGCCACGATCATCTTGGCCCGGGATTGCGTCGCATCGTCCCATGCCCTCCCTTGCGCGATAAACACTTCGCGGCACCTTTCGCTCCATTTTCTCGCAGACCGAAAGGGCGGGTGCTCTAGCGTAACACCGAACTCTCTCTCAAGGGCGTCTCTGTAGACTTCTACTCTTATCAGGTCCTCTAGTTCTGATTGCACTTGCCCCTGGCTGGAAGCTAAATTGACCTCACGGGCGACTAGCACTCCACGTTCAAGGGCCGTCTCATAGGCAGCTCGTGCGGGGTCGTCATTGTCCAGGAAGCAATGTACGGGCTGCACATTGGAATTGAGAATCCGAGCGAAGTTTGAGAGGTTGCCGACACCATCCAACGAGACCATGCCTAGGACACCGGAGTCGATGGCGTTGCGCAGTCTCGTGGATTCAGTCTTGGCAAGAGCCGAAACTGACGAAACATCACTTGGCCCCTCGACAAGGACCATCAACTCGGCACTTTGGAGATTGTGGGATGGCTGAACACCGAGTGCATCACGAACTCCTTGTATCGATCGGGCCGTCCTTGCACGCTTGTCTGAAACGAGAATGTTGGATCTCACGTTGATTCGATCTACTAGCTCTGGACTGTGAGACGTTACTATCACTTGATGCCGTTCCGCGATCTCCTGAAGCACCTTTCTGACTTGCTGCACCGCCGCAGGATGAAGATGGGATTCAGGTTCCTCGACCGACAGGATGATATGGCGAGAGCCAGCACTCCTCTGAGATGCGAAACGCATCATAGCTATCGCAGCCAAGCTCTGGACTCCATCCCCTTTCTGCCGAAGATCGGTTTCGTCGCCATCATCGATCAGCACTGATACAGAGCGACGAAGCGCTGCATGCCTTGCAGCTTCCTGAATCACGATTCTCGCACTGCGAACACCCGGGAGGAAATCTGTGAGAGTAGTCCGGATTGCCTCTGAGACCTGTCGTAGCACTGGCTCCTGCAGCTGTGAGACTGCCTCCAGGGCGTTTTGGTACTGTGGATCATCCTCAATCACAGATAGCTCCTCTGAGAGAATGAGTTCAACAACTCGTGTGGATTGATCTGCCGTTCTTACAGACGGTATGTACGTGTATGTGACTCGTCGCTGAACGAATTCGAGGATGGATTCAAGCTTGCTGTTGAGAACTGCTGCCCCTCGGCCTTGCTTGCTGATCTTGAGACTCGCGGATCCTTGTCCGATGGTGATCAGTATGGGAAGCGTTCCGTTCAGTCTGCTCCCAACACTGTTGAAGAACTCCTGGATTTCTGCATCAGTCAGTTCGAATTCAATCGTAAATGACGACTCTTTGCTGCCTCGCGCTCGCGCCCGAAGCGCGACCGGGAAATCACGCTCCCAGTCATAATTCCTCAGGTAGTATGAGGGTATTCGTCCGCCTGAGCGCGAGATTCTGCGTGGGTTTGTAATGATTCCTAGCGACAGGTCCAAAGCCTTGAGAAGATTGGACTTCCCTTCGTTGTTGGCCCCCACAAGCAAAGTCAGATCCCTAACCGGAATCCTCTCCGCTTCTGTAATACTTCTGTATCGTCTTACCGAGAATGACACGAGTCTCATTAGCTTGCAGCTACTCTATATCATGGACTGCGAGGATACAATCCACAGCTCCGGGGTCTACCATTGGATTTTGTGCGGAGACGGGCGTGCCCTCGTTGATGTAGACTGCTTTCGACGGGGGTATGGCTCCTGGGGTCCGCAGTCCTCGACTGCTCGACTCTGAAATGCCGCCCCCGTCTTCTGTACCGTCCAGGACGGAGTCTACCGGGATGGTGCTGGGCGCCTGAATGCCTGTAGCTCTGAGCAGTAGACGAGACCGCCTGGGCGTGGACTCTCGCTGCAAGGAGGCACATGCATGAACCCTCACCTTGAGTTCCGGGGACACAATACTAAACTCCCATGCTCGATGTCCTCTTTTCTCATCTTTTTACTGCTATACTAGGCCATGGCCCGCATTTCGAGAGTGGTCGTACCGGAGATTCCACATCACATTGTCCAGCGCGGCGTTCGCAGGGGTTCCGGGGTTCCGGGGTTCCGGTGGCACAATACTCAACTCCCCTCCTCGCCATCATCGTTTCTCCTGTTTTTGCTGCCATACCATGCCATGGCCCGGCCGCTTTGCTCTTAGCATGGCTGCTCCTTGCGGGGGAATCGTGGGACACATTCCTCATTTGCACCCCGGAGCCCCTTCGGAATCAGATATGTGCCCCCGATACTATCCCTATGAATCAGACAACACCTCCCATCGATTTGACGCATCTCGTATGACGTCTACACTGAAGATCATGGACGGCTCTCGAGGAGCGCCCCAAGCGACGGTTAGTCTGGAAACGGAGGAGGAAGAAGACCATGAACCACAGATGGTTCGCGTTGAGGCATTACTCTCGGAAGGACTTGCTGGACTCGAAAGACAAAAGCAAGCTGTCGACAACTATCACCGACATCATCGACAATGCCCGGGCCGGTGGGCTGAACGGCATGGTACTGAATATGGGGCTGCACAACCTAGATGCTTGGAGTTCGGACGAGCTGAAAGGTCTCGTGAAGCTTCAAGGCTACTGCAGCCCCGACATCGAGTTGATCCCCTCGATGTTCGGTGTAGGGGGAGGCGGGGGATGTCTGACTAAATACAGAAGCCTCTTGGCCGCTCGGCCGACGACCCTGTATCTGAAGGCCTACGATCTACCTAATGGGCCGACGCTGCTTGCATCGGTACCTGGCCCCAATGGGGAAGGTGACGTGGAGTTCATCGGACCCAATACGGACGGGATGTACAAGGCTAAGCTCGCTCATCCTGAGAAGTTCAACCGCGTCAAGAACGGGCACATGGGGTGGTCTTGCCCTATCCCTCACCAAAGCCCTTGCCCCGTCGCCCTCGTACTGGATGACTTCGACACCCTGCCAGAGAAAAGGCCTCCGACTCGCGCCATGGACTTCGAGATGGCCGCAGATGGGAGCGTTGTCGTGAACTACTCAACCCGTTTCACGTTCTCAAGCCCCGCGAAAAAGGAACATTACGTGAGTCAGAAGGTGTCTGTCCTCGAGGATCGCTATTACCGCCTGACCTTCAAACTCAGGATTGAGGGGCTGGATCCAGTAACAGGTCTCTTCGCAAGGGTCGTGGCACCCAGCAGGACCGAGAATGCGAAGAGGGTCGTCGTGCGGCCCTGTCGGGAGATCGAAGGTCTGGAAAAGAAGACCGCTGCGGATGGATGGCTTGAGGTGACGCTAGACTACCACAACGACCACGAAACCGAGGTTGAGATTCACATTGGCACTGACAAGGCCGATACCGGATCGTTCTGCATTAACGACATCCAGTTCTATGAGTACGCAGACCTCTCTGACATAGCACGAAGCGATGGGACACCGCTCGCCCTCATGTATCAGAAGTCTCCCACGGGTCCATGGGAGTGTCTTGCGGAAGGATTCCCGAAGAAACAGCCTCCTGTTCCGTATTCGGTGAACTGCCCGCAGAGCGATTCCAACCCGGACTTCCCGTTCATACAGTGCCTCAGTCCGAAGACAACGCCCAAGCCCAAGACAAATGGGCTACCTCAGTACCTCGTTGTTCCGGCTGGCAGGATCAAGGATAAGACCGTCACCGGGCCATTCAAGCTGTCCTGCTACAAGATCTCGGTTTGGCGATCTGATACACCCACTAAGCTACAAGAGCGGAGATCCACTTGTTTGACAAACGACTTCCTCTATGGGAAGGGGGGGCACTTTCAGCAGCGACTTGCAGACCTCAAGGGTGAGGGTGGGATTGACTTCGAGGGGATTGACTTCCAGAGGGTCTTCGTGCCGCTGGATGAGATACGAAACGGAGGGGGCTGTCTATCGTCTGACGGGATGGTAATGTCCGAGATCCTCGCGGCATTCATAACGGAGCTACAGCAGAGATGTGCAGAGCTAGGAGTATCTCTGGTGACATTCGGCGACATGCTAGATCCCAAGATGAACGCGCGAGACGAGTACTTCAATACCGTCTACATGGATCGCTCGACAACTCCCATTACATCCGCGCCGGGATCCTTCGTCAACGTTGCTAAGAATGGTAGTCTGTTAATCGATTACCCCAGGCACAGGATGCTGACGGTTGTCACCTGGAACAGCGACCACAAGGAGGCCTCGGTGGAGTTCTTCTCGGATCCGAAGAAGGGGTTCGGCGGCGTCTTCGGCTCCGCCTACTTCGCGAACCGTAAATCGGACCTTGACAACGCGGTGGCGTGGCTCAATGCCCTACTCAAGTGCGGAGGGACCGGCATCATATACGATACATATACCGAAGACTACAATAAGCTTCAGAAGTTCGGCGAGCTGCTGAAGGAGGGCGGTGAGTAGCTGGCTGGGCAAGCTTTGGGTTGCGATGCCGGAACAAGGTGCGTCCGTTGGTCAGCCCGTTCCAAATGAGGTACTGTACTCTCGTGATCAGGGGCGAACACTTGTCGCTGGCGTCTACCATTGGATTTTGTACGGAGACGACCACACCTCAGTTGAGTCGTAGACGGCTACTCAGCTATGCTGAGTAGCTTGGGGAGTTGCTTCGCAACTCCTTGAGCGTAGACGGGGTTCCGGGGACACAATACTAAACTCGACGCCATCTTGCCCTCTTTTTGCGCCTTTTATCCGCTATACTAAGACATGGCCCGCATTTCGAGAGTGGTCGTACCGGAGATTCCACATCACATTGTCCAGCGCGGCGTTCGCAGGATGGATGTGTTCTTCTCGAATGAGGATCGCGAGGAGTACCTCAGCCAGCTCCGTGAGCAAGGTGAGAGGTTCGGTGTTCGATACCTAGCTTGGTGTTTGATGACGAATCATGTTCACCTCATTGCGATCCCGGAATCTGAATCGAGTCTTGCTCGGGGCATTGGAGAAGCTCACCGCAGATACACTCGATACATCAACTTCCGTGAAGGCTGGCGCGGATACCTGTTCCAAGGTCGGTTCCACTCTTGCCCACTGGACGGGAACTACCTTCTCGCTGCAACCAGGTACGTGCTCCGGAATCCCGTTCGTGCTGGGATCGTCAAGCATCCATGGGACTACGAATGGTCCAGCACGCGTTGGCTAGTCGGACTCGCCGATACCGATCCACTTGCAGAGGAATCGCCGATGCTCGATGACGTCACTGACTGGAAGGCTTTCCTGAGTATGGATGAGAAGGCGGGTGCTGAAGTCAGGAAGTCAACCAGGACTGGTCGCCCACTGGGAAGCGAACGCTTCATAGATCAACTTGAATCGCTCACGGGAAGATCGCTCCGACCAAAGAAGCGAGGTCCTAAACGCGAGAGTTAAGTATTGTGTCCCCGGAATCTCGGAATCTCTGACGCCATTGGATTCTGTGCGGAGACGGGCGTTCCCTTCCTCGGACGCAAGGAGCTTCGGTGAGTTCTGTTGGGTTTGCGCGATCTACGCACCTCTAGTAGACTGTGACGGGAGGTATTATGAGAACTGCGTGGATCCTGTCGGTGGCGCTGTTGGTTGTCGCGATTGCCTGCGCAGGGGCTGACGATGTCGCGCGTGAAGAGACCACCGTCTGGATCGATCCGTTCGACCTCGCTGAGAAGCCGGTAGCTGAGTGGGAAAACTTCTCATCGCATCCTGCGGCGAGTCTTACAGATCGGCCCGGGTTCCTCCGACTAACGACACAGATCTCCGTACACGACCCGCTTCAAGGAGCCGTGCTGCGTAGCGCCCCGGCTGAGGATTTCGTCATCGAGACGCGGGTCAAATTCCTGCCGAGTGAGAACTTCCAGCGGGCGGGACTTGCGGTCTTCGTAGACAGCCAGGCGTTCGCGATCCTTTCGCATGCCTACTGCGGTTTTGTGGGCGCCGGATGCGTAGGTAGCGGCATCTACTTCGATGCGACTGACTCCAACGAGAACTTCGCGACCGAGCTCGACATCGAGAGCGAGGCGTGGCTGCGGTTGACGAAATGTGGCCCTGAGCTTGTTGGCGAATACAGCACAGATGGGACCACGTGGCAGAGCGTCGGCGTACACACCTTGGAGTCGCAGGGAACTCCCCGGATCGGATTGACTGCCGACGGGATTAGCGATCCCGAAGATGCGATCGATGCGTTCTTCGACTACTTCCGCGTTGAGTGGAATGGGAGCGCCTGTGCCTCAAGCGCATCCGCTCCCAGTTCCGGCCCGGAGGTA
>Ga0272441_10015036_pt1 | contig 10883 bp, 6 predicted proteins | sample SSMProp6N_FD_193582 | JGI IMG/M metagenome (GOLD analysis project Ga0272441, IMG submission 193582) | Marine sediment archaeal communities from Little Sippewissett salt marsh, Falmouth, MA, United States - SSM-Prop-6N | ecosystem: Environmental > Aquatic > Marine > Wetlands > Sediment ...
AAAAGTACGTTCTCGAAGCACTATTTCGCACCGGGAGGACCGTTGATGCATTGCATCGCATGAAAACCCGGTATGCGCGCATGATCGAAAGCCCGGTTACCAGTCTCTGGGAGCATTGGTGGTTGAAGGGCGGGAGTTATAATCACGGGTGGTCCGGCGGCGTACTTACACTTCTTTCTCAATATGTGGGAGGAGTTTCACCGATACAACCGGGATTCGCCCAATATGGCATATTCCCTCAACTGGGAAACCTCGCAAGGGTTGATTGTAGTGTTCCGACAGTTCGTGGTATAATAAAACTTAAAGTGCGAAAAAACGACGATTCATTTCGCGTTTATCTGGAATCACCTCAAAAATCCTACGCCCATGTCGGTATTCCCGTACATTGCTGTACTGAAATCGAAGTGAACGGAGATTCCCTGTGGTCAGTGCAAGACGGAATACTAACTCGTGATGTCGGCTCTCCCGTAACAGAGAACCAAAACGGAATTCAATATCTGTATAGTACACCGGGATATCATGTTATCGGTATCCCTCCCGGTACATGGCGTATACTCGGGAGCCTGTAACATCAGATTCGATCATCTTTGAATGAATTTGAATTTTTACGAGTATATTCTCGTTGTCAGACGAAAGAACGGAGGGATCGGGGAATTGATGAAGGAAGAATTTAGGAATTTTATGATTTTGTGATTTGATGATTTGATAGGAAACTGATAACAATTAACTGATAACTGAAAACGATTTAGATGGAGATTCAATGAAAATACTATTCTGGCCATTCATCATGCTGTGGCGTCTCTTGTCATTCCTTCTTCGTTTGACCGGCAGATTGATCGCCGCGTGTGTGGGATTTGCTCTCATGGCCGTCGGGTTGGTCCTGACGGTAATCGTTGTTGCGGCACCTATTGGTATTCCATTGATGATTTTTGGCTTTTTGCTGTTGATCCGAAGCCTCTTCTAATCCGCAAGCCATGACCCCCGACTCCTGACCGTTGCCCCTTGACTGCGGCCTTTGGCCGTTGGTCTCCGGTTGCGTCGAGGGTTTACGACCAGAAGTCGTTGTCATTGGTCAGCAGTCAATTGTCATTGGTAAGATAATCTCCCGACTAATGGCCGTTGACCCCTGACGCATGACCAATGATCCCTGACTCATGACTCATGACACATGACCAATGATCCCTGACTCATGACTCATGACTCATGACACATGACCAATGATCCCTGACTCATGACGCATGACCAATGACCCCTGACCTAATTATCGACCGAAAAGTCGATTACTCCAACAGTGTTGCTGGGTGGAGATTCCACAGATTCAGAATTAGACCATGTCATGCGGTAGTAGTAATTCAACGCCGGATTCAATGCGGCGGGACCGAGATCGAGTTGAATGGATGTATTTCCACTCGATACATCAATGATATGGTTGTTTTCGGTTGGTACGAAGTAGGATTGAGATTCACGATACACTGAATACGAACTGACCGATTCCATGGGTGGAATCCATGAGAGTCTGATTGTATCCGACGACACCATGGCGCCACTAATCTCCAGTGGTTCGAGATTCGCGGGGATTATATGTATCGGCATGGGAGCCTGGGAGATCTGTGCCGCGTTTATACCGTCATCAAGTATCGCCTTGATGTAATAATCGCCCGTTGGAAGAGGAGATACATCCAGGTAGAGTGAATCGGCGTTATCGTCTTCATGTAACCCTATGGCAAGTATCTGTTCTTCACCGTCCGGAGTATTTGAGCAGGCGTAGATGTCGATGAGTGCGTCATCATCAGGATCGGTGTCTTCCCAGCGTAACGTATATGTCGAGGAACCGGGTTCAGTGAGGCGTACCCAGTCCAATTCCACGGTAACGCCCGCATTTAAAACCGGGTCTATCCGTAACCATTGAACATTTCCCTGCCAATCCGGACTCTCGCTGAGATCGACGGTGTAGGTCAGCCAACCTTCATCCACGTCGATGAACCCATAATTCGCCCATTGTCCCTGCTGATCCGGCCACCAGTAAATGTTCACTCTGATGGGGCGATCCTGCGGATCCTGAACGTTCATTCGGAAGGATAAGGTCTTGTAAATACCCGCTTGAATCGGATCGGCATTGGGTTGCCACAGAAAGTATGGATCAATGCAATTCGTCGTCCCATGAAACAAGCCGTCCGTCCAGGTGATTGAAGCCGGAGAGAAGCCGATGACCTGATCGATATCAGACTGTTGTTCCATATCCCAGGGATCGTTCAGATAAAGAGTCGCATAGTCGTTACCCATCTCTATCCATGTTTCGGGTCCGGGCTGAGTGAACGTCAGGCGAGGTAAACGATTGAGTATCAGGCGGCCATGTGAGCGATGAGCAACGGAATTGATACCATCATCCGCTCGAACCGAGACGAAGTATGTTCCACTCTCGAGTTGTGACATATCCCAGATTAGACTGTCCTGTCCCGGTGAGACGTTGTGAATCGTTGAGATCAGAGTTGAGTCATTGCTTTCCGGAGAGTCTTTCCAGTACCAAGACAGATCCACAAAATCATCTGTATCCGTGAGATCCCACTTGATCGTAAATTCGTTGTCAGCCATGTCGTGGGGACAGAGCAGAAAATAATCCAGACCGAATTGTGCTCCGGAGTGTTCGGTGGGATCGATTCTGAAGAGCGATGAAATATCTCCGGACCACCCCATGGTACAAGCCGGTTCAAGGATCAAATCATTCATATCGTCTATTCGATACGTATTCCATTCAGCCGGATATATACGGCCACTGAATGGATCATCCATGGGATTGACTATGAAATCATCGGTGACTTGCCACGTTGTAAATAACTCATGTCTCCACAAGAGCCGCATAACGGTCCACCGGCTGGCGCTCATACGGATTTCTGCGGACGCGAATCGTCTGGTGTTAATCGGTTCCGGAATGGGGAGGAAAACCTGAGCATCGGTCGGAACAGCACCACCTGCTGTTCCACGGAGAACGCCGAAATCTAAGTAAGCGTCCGTGATGTTGACGAGATCATCAATATCTTCCCAATCGGACATATCCCAGGGATTTGCCGAAATCTCCTGGCCGTAATCAACAGGTCCTGTTTCATCAGGATCCAGGATAACCGTGAGAGGAACGGAATTAATATCCAGCAGATCCGGAGCGTATTGGTATACAGGATCAGAAATACCGTTATCAGCCTTCAGATATATCCAGACACCGGGATGCGGGAGATAATCAGTCTGCATCATATAGTGTTGAGTTGAACCAGAGGCCGGAATCGGTCCTGCGACCAGTTGACCGTTGAAACCCTGATCGTTGGTATCATGATAAATACTGATCATCGTCCCGGGATCCGATATCCAGGATATATTTCCCGATGTGGAGGAGGTGCCCGGTCCCGATAAACGAATCCAATCGATTCTGAATGAGTTATTGGAGATGGTCGAAGGATCTATTCGGAAGCCATGAATCAGGTCGGTGGATCCCGGTCCGTTCAACCAGGACGAAGAAAGCGTGTCCAGACGTATTCGATAGGTGTACCAACCCTGGTAGACCGGGATTCCGGGAGATACGTGCTGGGTCATGGTATCGGATGCCGCTGTTCCACGATACCAGTAGATACTCATATTACAGGCGTTCTCGGAGTACATTCGTATGGATAGAAGCCGATAATCTTGAGGATCTATCGGATATCGTTGTCCTGTTCTGCCTAAATTCTGTGCGCTCGCATACCCGTTATGAAGCAGCCATATCTGTGGGTCGGAGGTAACCGTTTCGGCGTATAAAATACCCCCGATTATGGAGAGCTGATCAATGTTCTCATAGATGCTCGCATCGGTCAGTTCATTGAAATCCCACGGATTTTCCAGCACATCCCGCGCATACTCCTTAACATCCGGAGTTCGGGGACTGTTGGCATCCGGGAGTAGGACGGTCAGATCCGGTGCTTGAGCGAACGCCGGTACCGTAAGCAATACAAAACACGCCAATGAAACAAAGTACGTGAGAGCGTACATTTTTATTTCAAACCGGGCCATGATTAGCTCCATTTTATATCGTATACACTATACTTGTCTGTTGGTGCTAAAATATAGGAAACGCAAAATACATGCCGTAAAGAGATACATAGATACCTGCGGATTTCGTTTATACAAGAACATACACGATAGTGAATCGTTTCGATTCGAAATCAAATGTGCACTGGAAAGCAGTGCGGATCAATGCAGTCTGCAATTGATACCGTATTACCAATCGTGGCCATCTTTTTGATATCTGATTCCTCAAAGATTGGGTTGTTCTGAGAATTCTTTCATCCGATTGTATATCGGCCGATCAACGTTTCACTCGTTGATTTCGGCAGGCAATACGCTGAATATCTTCCTTCATTCGGTCTGAACAAAATCGCACCGTGTGAATCGCGGATGTGATCGCGGCGTCAAATCCATCAGGAGGTTACTCTTTTTGAAGTATATCAAATTAGAATGATCATTTTGGGATTGTGATTATTCGCCCACCATATCAATCGTAACTCACAACCATTTTTTCCGACGGAAATACAGCGTTAACCCTCCCCCGATTATAATTATCAGAACCCAGAATCCAACGGGATACGCTAATTGCCATTTCAATTCGGGCATATTCTCGAAATTCATCCCATAGACTCCTGCAATAAATGTCAGGGGTATGAACAGCGTGGCAATGATTGTGAGGACTTTCATTATCTCATTCATTCTATTGCTCAGAAGAGATATGTGCGTATCCCGGAGGCTTGCAACGACTTCCCTGAAGGTTTCAACAGTATCGATTATTTGTATGGAATGATCGTGGACGTCCTTAAAGAATCGAACGGTATTCTGATCGATAAGCGGTGAATCTGTCTTTGAAAGCGTTGAAATTATATCTCTAGCCGGCCACACGGCTCTCTTTAAAGCCAGCAGATCGCGGCGTATAGTATGGATACCCTGGAAAGAGGTCTCCGAAGATTTTTCGAGCATTTCATCTTCAATCTCGGTCATCCATTCTCCCGTTGTTTCGAGAACGGAGAAGTATTCATCTACAACGGCATCGGTGAGTGCATAGACCAGGTAATCCGCTCCGCGCTTTCGAATAGACCCGCCTCCCTTCTGAATTCGTTCTCGTATCGGATCGAATACATCCCGTGGAGCTTCCTGAAACGATATGACCGTATTCCCGTAAAGTACCAGACTGAGCTGTTCGATACAGATTTCATCGGTTTCCTCGGAGACATAGATCATTTTCAGAACAATGAGAATGTGATCTCCGAAATCCTCGATCTTTGGCCGCTGTTCCGTGTCTGTAATGTCTTCGAGCGCCAGGGGATGTATGTTGAAACTCTTTCCGATCCGTGTTATGAGATCGACATCGTGAAGACCGATAATGTTATACCACCGGACGGCCTGAGGTGTATCTTCGGGCGTGGTAAAAGGTATTTGTACCGAATCGTATTTCTGAACCATATCGGTATCATAGGTAAGGAGCTCAACAGATGCCTCTTCAACGTGTTTTCTACCGATGTGAATAATGGTTCCCGGAGGTGCGCCGATCTTTTGGGATAACTGATTTCTAATAAGTTTCATAAATGGTGACTCCTCACATAACGAGAGATTTGCACTGATTTATTAAATGTGTTGAATCAGATTCATACTTCCCGGAGGGATTCCTGTATTCCCTTGTGTATTTCATACCAATAGCACAAGGCAGTCTCATGTTTGTCTTTCCTGAAATCATTCAGCCATTTCTCAAGTGAAGGATCCTCTATTCCATCGACATCTTTTTTGCGCTGATGAAACAGATGAACAAAGTCTATCATCCGCTCTGATTCCCAGAATACGGAAGCATTACGGCTATTGATGCGTGATGCCGTTTTTGCGATAATTTTGAGGAATTCGGATCGTTTTCCATATAATTTGTCAATAATATCCGGTATCATATCCTCTGCCCAGCCCCGGTGGAATCGACAGAATCCCAATGAATCGAGAAGGAGCTCCTTCTTCATCCGTTCCGCGTTTCGACGCCCCAATTCGCGAGGTGGAAGATATTCGTCGTTATAGTACATATAGTACTTCCCCATAATGGCCATGGGTGACATAACACCCGGGACCCAGTATTGATTCGGAACCATCCATCCGTTACGACCGAAGGAATTAAAGACAAATCTGTTGAGGATTTCGGAGTTGTCAGCCGAAAGGCGGTGTGCAAGTCTTCGCGCTCCCCCCGAGAGATCCATTACACCACGCTTTTCGATGATTGAATCAAGCAATTGGATCCCTATACGGGCATTATGCATCGAATCGTCCACCACCTGGAATCCTTTATAATCGAAGCGTGGGTGATCGGTAATGCTGAGTTCTTCAAGTCCAATGAGATTGTCAGCAGCACATTCCATGAGCCAGGCGATTACTCCGCCGACCGATATGGCATCAAAACCGTACATATCGGCACGATGATTCACCAATTCAGCCGCGCGATGATCAAAAATACCCGATAGCGGACCCATTACCTGATATGGTTCATAGTCTTTTTTGAACTGGTCCTTTATCTTTTTACACACCGCGGGGCATGGTTCTCCGCATGTCTTCTGATGTTTTCGTCGTATGATTTCCTCATTGAACTGTTTCAAATAGTGGTCACGAATGAATCGTTCATGTATTTCCATCCGTGTGTGCTCGTCCATGTATATGCTTTTGTAGTTAAATGAGAGAAGTCGTCCACCGAGCGTCGCGTAGTTAACGCCGAATGTGCCGCCTGTTTGGAATCGTTCATCGAATCGGTATTTCGCAGTCGCTTCGAAATCCTTTACCGTCATGCGCTTTTCGTACTTGTCGGTAAACCATTGATCCGCTACTTCTCGATCTCTGAAATCATCGTCAACGAAGGTGCCGCCGTATATGATTCCCGCTATACCGTGCTGCTGGAATAGTTTGGATCCCAAACCTCCGCGACCTGCCCATGTATCCGCGGATGTGGGTTTACCATCTATAATGGGGATTGAACAGATGCCGCCGATGTCTGATGCAGAAGCAGCAGGTCCGGTCGCCAGAATTCTCGGGTCGTTTTCATAGGTATCACCGAAAATCCGAAGTGAATGATCAATTAACGCATACGTGCCCCCCTCTGACCAGATGGCATGTATATCGATCGGTTTGATATCTACTTTGATCTCCTCGCCGTGGCTTCGGTTCAGGATAAGAATTGATGGCGTCGTGGCACGACCGAGGATGGAAACCATATTGACCCCAAGATTATCGAATACAAGCGCGGCACCCCCCATGGAAGAGATGTAAAATCCCCCCCAGCAGGGGGAAAAACCGGTAAAAAATAATCTGTTCGAGCCGGGCAAGATTGATCCCGCCAGGAGTCCAGCCCCGATATTCAGACTGTTGTGAACTCCGGATAGATAAAGCCCGAGGTCCACCGGGCCTATGAAATGCCCTACCGGATATCGTTCCATTCGATAAAACCCGGAATGTACATCAATGAGCAATACACGAAGATTGGAGTCCATCAGTCTTGTCCCTTCGTCCCGTCCCGATCTCGGAACAGATGTTCAATTCCGTGAATCCGGCATACCTGGGCGACAAAGAAGAAATCTCCATCGAAGTTCGATTTATCCCGATGGTTAAATTGTACACCAAGATTTACATGTTATAAAATAACGTTATTTTATCATACTTACAAAAGCAAAAAGGGATTTGATACGGTAATAACGGGATTCATCTCCTGACCCGTTGGCCAACGGAGGCTGTGATGGATATTAAGAGGATACTGGTGCCCGTTGACTTCAGTGACTACTCGTCGAATGCGCTATCATACGCCTCACGCTGGGCGGAGCACTTCGATTCCCGTATGACGATCATGCATGCGGTTGTTCTTCATTCGGAAGAGTTCGACGAGGAGGAGAAGCTTCGTAAACTCGAGATATATGCGGAGGAGAAAGAAAAAGAACGTTCTACTATGCTCAATGAGCACAAGGATCTGCTCGAAAACCCTGAGGAGATGATTGATTCAGTCCTACTCCGCGGTTTCTCGGCTGCTGAGGTTATACTGAATCATCTCCAAAAAGAAGACTATGATCTCGTTGTTCTGGGAAGTCACGGGTATACGGGATTGAAAAAATGGGTATTCGGCAGTGTTACGGAGAAAGTGTTGCGTTTCTCGCCTGATCCCGTTCTCATCACTCACGGCAAAGCACCGGATTCACTCCCGCGAAAAGTTTTGATTCCTATTGATTTTTCTGAACACTCGAAACGTGCTGTCTCTCTGGTTCCCATTCTGCGCTCGTGGTTCAACCCGGAGTTCCATTTCATGCACGCAATCGAACTCGGTGTGTTTCCCGCTTTTCACAATGTTCATCTTTTCTCAGCTATGGATGAAGTATCGGAGATCACGGAACGTATCAGATCGAATCTCGTCGATTTTGTAGGTATATCAGAGGAAAAGGCTGTCTATAGCGTATCACAGGGAATTGCCCACAGGGAAATTGTTGCATATTCCGAGGAGAATGAGATTGATCTCATCGTCATGCCTGTTCGAGGACAGAGTGCTCTCGAACATTTTATCATAGGCAGTAACGCCGAGCGGGTTTCCTGTATCGCTCCCTGTCCGGTCCTTACCGTTGGACGTGAAACGGCAGAGTAATCACATCATACGCCCGTAACGAATTCTCTCCACTCTCTCCGTTTGACGGCGCCTTTGTGTTCATCTGGATACCCGAGTGGCGTGACTGTTGCTATATAGTGATCCTCTGGAATTCCTAATCGTTCTTTGACGTCGGGTCGATCCATAGCAGCTATCCAGCAGGTTCCGAGCCCGTGCAGTGCAGCCGCAAGCAGGAGATGGTAGGCTGCGATACACCCGTCCTGTTCAGGGCGTTTGGTCAAACTTGGATCAGTATATACTGCCACCGCCAGGGGAGCACGGGCAATGGGCGCGCTGCTCTCCCCACGCAGTCCGGCCAAAAACGATTTCGTGGCATCATCACGAATGATCTGATAGAAATACGACTGTGAATTCCGGGATGTGGGAGAGTATCTGCATGACTCGAACACTTCCGCCAGGATATGTTCCGGGATCTCGTCATTACGAAATCTGCGAATGCTTCTCCTTGATGCCAATAGAGTCTCAGCGCTTGAATAGGCGGGAACGGGGTGGAGAAATGCCTGGCATTCCACGAGTCTTCCCTCGGGGTCATGGGAAAAGAACTGATATATGTTATACGTTGAGTTTTCATGCGGAGCATCGAGACTATCATCCCTGAGCACGTCGTATATCTCGTCCACTTCGGCAGACGTTTCATAGACAAATGTCAGGATTCCATTGGTATCCGACACATCCCTCTGGCAGAAGCCCAGTAACATATTTCCGAAACGAAGTATCACGCAGTCGGCTTGTTTCAGCCAAATCCCCATTCCAAGCTTCTCTGTATAGAATGCCACTACTTCGTCAAGTCGAACAGTTTTCAAGAATGTAATTCCGCCCATATTTCCTCCGTATATCTCAAGCAATTTGCATGCTGTCTCGGGCATTTTTTCGATGTATCGCGGGTGTAACTCAGGATTCCCGCTTTTTCCGCCATGCGATAGAGAGACAGAACAGGAGCCCACCGTACAGAACGAGAACGCCGAAAATGAGCATTATCCAGGCAGAAACTGGCATATCCTTCCTCCAATCCTATTCAGTACGGTTTGATTGTTTTTTCCAGAGTACATACCCGACCACCAAAAATATCAGGAGTGTTCCCCACCCGCCGACCCACGTGGACCACCGGGGATAATCGCCGTATGCCGATTGGATCTCATCCTTCAGGTTCATAGTGAGTGTGGCGAGGAGAACGACGGGCGTGACGATACGAAGCGTCCAGATCCACCATGAACCGAGTTTTATCTCGCTGATAGAGTTCAAATGATCCCTGAATCCACGAATGTCATAAAAGTATCCAACTATTATGGCTGTACAGAGACCTGCGAATACGAGACCGAAGTCACAGATCCATTTATCCACAATATCAAACCAGTAATATCCTCCGCGGGTCGAGAAAATAATCGAAATGGGAAACGCGATAAGAACAAATATTCTGGCCAGTTTTTCGGTATTCAGTTTCCATTTGTCATGGAGCCCTGTTGTGAAGGCTTCTTGAAGTGCGAAGGCGGAATCAATACCCAAGGTGAGCAGCGTTATAAAAAATATGAATCCGAAAACAGCGTTGAGTGCCGGCAGTTTCATGATAGCGGTGGGATAGGCCACAAAGGCGAGACCGGTACCACTCGCCGTAACCTCGGGAACAGGCATCCCCTGTACTCGGGCAAGATATCCGAGCATTGAGAATACCGCGAATCCAGCCATGAAACTCGTTCCGCAGTTTGCCAGCCCGGTAATGAGCGCGCTGTTCGTTATTTCCGCTTTCTTCGAAAGGAATGAGCCGTAGGCGATCATAACTCCCGAAGCGAGACTCAATGAAAAGAAGATCTGTCCATATGCGCGGAGCCAGATCGTCGGAGATTTCAACATTGAGAAGTCGGGTGTCAGATAATAACGAATACCATCTATCGCTCCGGGTAATGTCACGCCACGAATGAGGAGAATTACCAGAAGTAGTGTCGGCAAAGGCACGGTGATCAGGACCACTTTTCCCACATTACGGACCCCACGGCGGAGAATCAGGTAGATAGTGATCCATGTCAGCGCGAGACCTACGACGATGTACCATAGAGGAGCTCCCAATTCCCCGGGACCCGACGATTTCTGCAGTATATCATTGATGAAAAAGCTCTCAACGTTATTTCCCCAGGAAAGGGATATCGAATGCCAGAGATAGACCCATGACCATCCGAGTATGGTAGAGTAATAGATGACAATGCCCGCGCTC
>Ga0272441_10015037_pt1 | contig 10882 bp, 13 predicted proteins | sample SSMProp6N_FD_193582 | JGI IMG/M metagenome (GOLD analysis project Ga0272441, IMG submission 193582) | Marine sediment archaeal communities from Little Sippewissett salt marsh, Falmouth, MA, United States - SSM-Prop-6N | ecosystem: Environmental > Aquatic > Marine > Wetlands > Sediment ...
ACTTTGGCCTTGAAGGCCGAACTGTGATTACGTCTTCTATTTTTCATAAATCTGTCTCCTGAATACTTTATCGTCTCAGGCGACAAATCTACCTTAATCATGCGCCCAGTTTTTGGGGAGTATTATAGATATTTCTGTCATATCCGCCGCCTTTTTGCCAAAATCTGTATTTTCTGTACTGTTGAGAGGTTCTCAGCTTTGACAATTCAAGCGGATGGTTTTCTTTAAGGTATTTAATGGCTTTTCTTGCAGGATCGGTTTTAATTTCCTTGAGAATATTTGAAATATAATATTCCTCCTCCATCGGTTGTATTAGAAGATGTACATGATCCGGCATAAAAACATAAGCCCATAAGGAGAAATTGTATTTTTCCCTTGCCTTGTCGATAGATTCGATCAGCCATTGGCAGGTTCTTTCGGATAAGAGAAATCTCCGATTCCTGTAACAGCTAAACGTAAGCTCATGGACGTGTCCGGGGGTGTTAAATCTTTTGCACTTTTTTGTTATAAATTGTCCCTCTTCCATTTATATTGATTATAAAGAAATCCTGAATTTATAGAAATATTTTTTCAATCCACTTCATTCGTTTTGTCCTTTAGGGGCGAATTCATTCAGTGGCTGCCACCCACCATATCGAGCAGTCAGCATCAAATACCAAGTGGCTTGTCATGGACATTTTCCGCTGAAAATGGTGAATTCTCCTTACATTCGGCCGTTCATTTTGTAAGATATGTTACAAAATGATAGTGTTTAGTTTTGAATGTTGAGTTTTAAGTTAAATATGGGGGGCAGGAACAAGTCAAAAGGAAAAAGGCAAAACGAACCCAATTTGGGAAGTCACAAGAGCATAAGTCATAAGTGTATAAGTCTTGTGCTCCTTTGCACTTTTGTGCCTTTGGACCTATGCACCTATGCTCCTATGCACTTTTTTGAAAAAACGAACCCAATTTGCCGACCTTCGGCCGGAAACTCGAAACACTAAGCACGAAATCCGAAAATAATGGATTCTGAAGAAAAAAATGCAAAACGAATCCAATTTGAAAATGCGGAGTTGTTATTAATCCAGGCACATGGGCTCGTCGGAGCGGCTGTTTCGGCGATATATCGTAACGCCTTTACAGCCAAGCTCATAGGCCAGTTTATAGGCCTGATCGACGACGGCGGCGGTCGCTTTTTCGCTGAGATTGATGGTCTTGGAAACCGCGGCATCGCAATGTCGCTGAAAAGCCGCCTGCATCCGGATATGCCATTCCGGACTGATATCGTAGGCGCATTTGAAGATCTGCCGAACATCGGCGGGTATTCCGGAATTTTTTTGAATGCTGCCGGTCTTAATGATTTCATTTTCCAGCTTTTCGCTGTAGAAGCCGCGATTCTCGGCGATTTTCTTGAAAATGGGATTGACCTGAAGCAGCTTTTCGCCGTCTAAGATCTGGCGGTGAAAAACCAGCGAATACAACGGCTCGATACCGGCCGAACAATCCGCGATGATACTGATTGTGCCGGTCGGGGCGATGCAGGTAATCGAGGCGTTCCGGACCTTCTGCTTGCGGTCGGTCCGCCATGTACTGCTGCTCCAGTTCGGGAACGGCCCTCGCAAACCGGCCAATTCGCTGCCGGCCTTACGGGCGTTTTCATTAATAAAGCCCATCAGCTTCGAGCCGAAGTCAACGCCCTGCTGAGAATCGTAAGGTATGCCTAACATGAAAAGGCAGTCGGCAAAGCCCATCACGCCCAGGCCGATTTTGCGATTCGCCTGGGCCAGGCGAACGGTATCGTGTACGGGATAATCACAGGCGTCGATGATATTATCCAGAAACCGCACCGCAAGCTGCACAGTCTCGGCAAGCGAGGACCAGGCAATATCCTCGCCGGCCTTCGAGACGTTCACGAATTTCGTCAGGTTGATACTGCCCAACGTGCAGGCTTCGTACGGCAGCAACGGCTGTTCGCCGCAGGGATTGGTCGCCTCGATGTCACCCAATACGGGGGTCGGATTGTCACGGTTGATCCGGTCGATAAAAACCACACCGGGCTCGCCCGTCTTGCGGGCGCATTTGACAATCATCTTCCAGATATCGCCGACGGTATAAAACTGTCCTTTCGGTTTAAACCCGGATTCGTTTTGAGACTCAATCAGATACAATTCGTCGATGGAATAATCGGCGACATGAAGCTTCTTCGGCAAGATATATTCTATTTGTGTTCGGGGATTTCTTACGACATGCAAGTCCTTTGCAGTATAAAAAACCTTTTTCATCCAGTCGTCGGTGACTTTAACCGAGACATTGAAGTTGGTAAAGGCCTTCAAACTCTGCTTGCTATAGAGAAATTTCAGTATATCCGGATGCTCGACGCTCATCATACCCATATTGGCACCCCGGCGAAAAGCCCCCTGCTGAATAGCGTTGGTCGTTTCGGAAAAAACCCGCCAGAAACTAATCGGCCCGGATGTCGTTCCGCCGCTGGAGGCGACGCGGTCGCCAGTCGGTCTGAGCTTATCGAAAGAAAATCCCGTCCCGCCGCCGGCCTGCTGGATCAATGCGGTCTGCTTGACCGCCTCGAATATGCCCTCGATACTGTCTTCTATCGGCAGGACAAAACAGGCGCTGAGCGTACCGCGACGTTGCGCGTTCATAAGAGTGGGCGAGTTCGGCAGGAACTTCAGCGAGGCCATCAAATCGTAATATTTTTTGTGCCATTGCCTGATTTCGCCGCTGCTTACTCCGTACCGGGCTTCCGCCCGTGCTATCAGCGAGGCCACTCTGCTGAAAAGCTGGGCCGGTGTCTCGATGCAGATTCCATTTTCGTCTTTAATCAGGTATCTGCTCTGCAGGACCTTCAGGGCATTTTCGCTGAGGACAGGTTCTTCGGACGGCACCGGATATATCTGAGGGTCGGTCATGTTTTTTTCCTGATCCACCGAAATCTGAAAACATCCCGAATTTTCTCGCTGAACCGGATTCCAAGCCGCTGCGTGCCGGTCTTAAAATCGGCTTTTTGTAAATCCTCCGTGGTGACTTTGCGGGACTTTTTACCGAACAGTGACATTATCCCCGCCGCAATAAAACCGAGTATTGAATTTATCATTTTGCGAGCAGACATTCGCCCACCATTATTTCAGTCGCGATTTATGATTATCCACATGCAATTATCTTTGAACCGCCATCTTTACCGAGGCCAGCAATTCTTCACCTGTCCTGCTTATCGTCTCAGATTGGCCGAACAATTGATGCCGTTCCAGTACTTCCGGCTGCTGGTCGTAATATCTCTGCACCGCCTCGATTCCGCCTTCGGCCGGGCCGCTGGTTTTGTATCCGCAATCAGAAAGCCACGAGCCGAACTCGTCATCGTACTCGGCGGGATAAATTATCGCCGTGACGAATTTATCACCGCCGTATCGGGCCAGATGTACTTTCGCCCGAGACGGCGGAGTAGCTTTGACGGCCATATTGACAAGCTCTTTGAAATCCCGCCGGGCGGTTTCCGTCTCGCTCGAATAAAAGAACATCCCCGCTTCGAGCTGAAAGATCTCCGCCGGGACGCCTTTGAGCTCCAGTTTGCCGTCGGGAAAGGCTCGATGGATTTTATAGACTTTGCCGTGGCTGTATTTCTCGCTTTCCAGCAGCTCAGCCACTTCCTGCGCGGTAAAACCAACTCCGACGTGGTCGCCGAAATCGAAGATATACAGTCCGGCATACTTCTCAGGTTTTTGTAATTCCGGTAGCTTCATATTGCTACATTATATCCATAGATTCAGCAAAAAAAAAGGTAAAACTTAAAGTCAAAGACTAAAAACTATCAGGTCTGCTCTCCATCCTATACGCTGTATGCTCCAGACTGTCCTCAGCACTTTGATTCTGCTATTGTATTCTGAATCCTGTCTTCTATGTTTCGCAGAATTATACATAAAAAATGGCATGCTATCCTCGGATTCTCTTGTCCGCAACGATAGGAAACGATAAAATCCCTTTATATGAAAAAGATAACATTACAATCAAAAAACGCTATAGTTTTTTGTGCAGCGGCGATGGTATTTACCGTATCGTGTTCGACGCCTACGCAAAATAAGCAGAGCCGGTATGCCAAATCATATGACGGGGAACAAATCAGCTACAACGTTTACGGCAAAGGGGACACAGCCCTGTTGTTCGTACACGGGTGGAGCTGCGACAGCAGATACTGGCGCGAGCAGGTATCGCATTTCGCCGAAGAATACCGCGTTATCACGATGGACCTCGCCGGACATGGCAACTCGGGACAACATCGCAAGATTTATTCGTTAGATGGTTTCGCCCAGGACGTAAAGGCGGTAATCGAGGCGACTAATGCGAAAAGGGTAATTTTAATCGGACACTCGTTCGGCGGAGAAATAGTCGCATATACAGCCAGGTTAGAGCAGAAGAAGGTCATAGGTATTATAGGCGTGGACACCCTGCACAACCTGGACGAGACATTCAGCAAAGAAGAAGCCTGCAAGCTAATCGGTCTCGACGGATTCAAAAAGGATTTTAAGCCTGCAACGAGGGAATTTGTCAAGCAGATGATGGTCAAGGACGTCAACCAGGCATTATTAAACTGGATTATTTACGATATGTCATCGGCGCCGCCGGAAGCAGCGATAAGCTCGCTCGAGGAATACGTGGGGGCGATAGCGGATAAGAAGACGATAAATGTTTTCAGGGAAGTCAAGGTCCCGGTAATATGCATAAACGCAGACCTGTGGCCGACAAATACCGAGGCAAACCGGCGGTATATGATGTCGTTCGATGTCAAGATAATGAAAGGTGTAGGTCATTTTTTAATGCTGGAACGACCGGAAGTATTTAATAGGCTGCTGGACAGCAGTATCAAAGAAATAATAAGAAAATAAACTACGCCCCTATTCTGTCCACTGTATCCTGTGCTCTGTATTCTACGTCTTTATTTTTGCGAATTTTCTTTTCCCGACCTGGATAATCATACCTTGGGCCGGAGTAATCTGTGCGTTCGGATCGGAGATTTTGTCGCCATCGATAGTCACCGCCGCCTGGGCACACATGCGTTTCGCTTCGCCGCCGGTCTCGACAAGCTTACAGGTAAGCAGCAACTGCTTGACGGAAACAGGCTCCGGCGAAAGCACAAATTCCGGCATATCTTCCGGCAGTTGCTTTTGAGCGAAAACTTTATCGAATTCGACGGCAGCGGCAGCGGCGGTCGCATCGGCGTAAAACTGAGTGACAATTGTTTTGCCCAAGAAAACTTTCGCCTCCTTCGGGTGAGTTTTATCCGGATTGACAAGCTCGGCAATTTCCCCCGGCGGCAGGTCGGTAAGAAGTGTAAAGTAGTTCTCCATCATATCATCGGAGATACTCATAACCTTGCCGAACATATCGTTGGGCTGGTCGGTTACGCCGATGTAATTGCCCTTGGATTTACTCATCTTCTCCCGGCCGTCCAGACCGACGAGTATGGGCATGGTAATTACAATCTGCGGTTGTTGGCCGTATGCTTTCTGGATGTCTCTGCCGACAAGATTGTTAAAGGTCTGGTCCGTACCGCCCAGCTCGACATCGCTTTCTATCATAACCGAATCGTAACCCTGCATCAGGGGATACAGAAACTCATGGGTGTAAACATCAATATCGGCCTGCAGGCGTTTTTTGAAGGTGTCGCGCTGGAGCATCTGGGCGACCGTTTTCTTTGCTGCTATCTGAATCAACTCTATCAGGGTCAGCTTTTCCAGCCACTCGCTGTTATATCTGACCTCGAGTTTTTCAGAGGAAGTATCGAGAATTTTGCCGGCCTGCTCGAAGTAAGTCCCGGCGTTTTCCTCGATTTGTTCGCCGGAAAGAATCGGCCTCGTGGAATTCTGGCCGGTAGGGTCGCCTATCCTGGCGGTATAGTCGCCGATGATAAGAACTGCCTTGTGACCGAGGTCCTGAAACTGCCGCATTTTTCGTAAAACGACAGTATGACCCAGATGTATATCAGGCGAAGTAGGGTCAAGACCGAGCTTGATACGTAATTTTCTACCTGTTTTAGCGGCCACGGTGAGCTTCTCAGCCAGTTCGTTTTCTGTAAAAATTTCCACCGTACCGCGTCTGAGTAACTGGATCTGCTCAGTAATTGTCTTTGTCATAAAAATTCTCTGCAATATAAGTAACCGAAAGTTAAGATTATAAAGAATATGCCAAAAAAAGCAAGTTCATCCGTAACATATTATCAACATTGGCGTTATATTATCAATAAAAAGCACTATTACTTTTTCGGAAAGATTGGGTAACACAACAACGATCATTTTACGTATATTTATTGTTACCGGGTTTTATTTTAATGCCTTGTATAGTATAGAGTAGAACCTTTTATAGAATTATTAAGAAAGGAGCAGTATCATGTACAGGCCAAAATACCAGCAGAAACTGACATTTGCTTTTGTAGTGCTGGCTTCGGCCTTCATATTATTTACGGAGCCTGTATCAGCACAAAAAGGCAGAAATAACCGGAAATCGAGCAGTTCTTCTTCGGCAAAACAACAGGCACCAAAACCAGCCTCCGCCCCCAGAGCCCAACAGCCGGCAAGTGCACCAAAAAGTCGGAGCAGCGTGCCTTCAAACCCTCGAGCCAGCCGGCCTTCGAGCAGTTCAAGAAATTCGAGCCCGGTTATACGAAATAATTCCTCCGGAACACAAACAATAAGCCGGCCCAGCCGTAGTTCCAAAAGAATAACGTCCAGCCGTTCTACATATTCTCTGCCAACAATAAATTCGAATGTTCGCAGACAAACAACCGGCAGTATAAACTCCAGTAATTACGCACGCTCGATTCAGAACAGATTACGGCAATCAACGACAAACTTAAATAACCGCACAAATACTCGTATTGGTAATACAAGAATCCCTTCGATCACAACACAGCAGCCGGTTGCAAGCTCAAAGAATCGGATAAGCTCTAATATCAGCTCGCGCATCGGCAATCCGATAGGCACACAGCCGTCATCAACGTCCACCATCCGGAATCAACCAACTACAAGCTCGACTAACCGGATAAACTCGCGAATGAGCAGGATATTCGACGCAGAAAGGACACCTTCTCCCACTGCGGCAAGGCAGCTGGCTGCAAGCTTAAATAATCGCATTAGCTCGAGCAAAAGATCGAGTATAGGCAATATAATCAGTACACAATCAAACTCGACATCGAGAACAAGGAAACAATCGACCACAAATCAGATTAATCGAAACCGTTCAATCATCGAAAGTGTAAAAACTCCAAACAGGAAGCCTCCTTCAAGTGTGGTAAAGCAGCCGGCTGGAAGCTTAAGAAATACTAAAAGCTCAATAGACCGGGCAGATTCGAGAATTGGAAATGTAATTAGTCCTCGTCGGACGCCTCCTCCAAATTCAACGCGACAGCCGGCTGCAAGCCATAGTAACGGAATTAACTCGGGCAGAAACCGTAACATCGGCGGCCCTATAAGCAAACAGACAGAGACGACGTCAAGAACGAGGAAACAGATTTCAAATCTCAACGTCAACAGGGAAACTTCGCATCCGCGTGACATGATAAATAGCAGAAATTCCGCACAAACATCCAATGAGCCTTCCCGCCGGAGAGATGCTATAGCCGGTTCCCGTACAATGACACGAACCAACGGCACAAGAGCAAACAGAAAGGCACCTCGTGAGCAGCATACAACGATTATCAACAATATCGTAACAGACCGAGACGGTCACAGAAGCGGTGACAGAAGACATCGGTTCGAAACTGTAAGACCTTCGCGTCTGATATATCGCGACCGTCCGTATTCAAGACGTGATAATTATCACTACGAACATACCTATGTTGACCGCTACAGCAGGATACGACGCAAGTTAATCTGGCCGAGATACCGTTATGTCGTTCGCTATAACTGGGGCCCCCGGTTCTCGTACAGATATTTCTACCCTTACTATCACCGTAAATACGTATTCGTCAGTCTCGGAGGTTATTGGCCGATAGGATACAGCTATCTTCGTTATTACTGGTACGGCTACCATCCTTATAACTGGTACGGCTACTATCCGATCGCCCGTGAAGTACAAACCGGCTCAAATAACTACTACACTTATAATTATTACTACGGTGATGATAGTCAGGGATATGCATCAACTCAGGCGGCAGATTCGGATTATTTAGGTAATATGGCCCAACAACAGGCGGAACCCGCTCAAGCGACTCTGGCTGATAGCTATTTCGATGAAGCTGTCAAGGCATTCGAGGACAGCAACTACGACATTGCCATCAATAAATTCGCCAAAGCAATGGAGCTTGCACCGGACGATATGGTGCTCCCATTTGCCTATTGCCAGACCCTTTTGGCGGCCGAGAGATACTCGGAAGCCGCCCAGGTCCTTCGAGAAACTCTTAAAAAGGTTAGCCCAGAAAAGGAAGGCGTTTTCTTCCCTCGTGGTTTATATCCGAACGAAGATATCCTGCTTGCACAGCTCGATGAGCTTGCCGCAAAAGCCGAAGCTTACAGCTTCGATGCGGACCTGCAGCTGCTGTTAGGTTATCAATTACTGGGGATCGGCGAACATGACAGGGCTGTCACGCCTTTAATCAACGCAAATTTGGATCTGAAAAATGCCCAGGCCGCTCAAGTATTACTAAAGCTTCTGGAAAAAATAAAAACCGTCGATGAAGAAAGCCAAGAAACAGATACACCTGAAATTCAACTGAAAAAGGCCGAAACAAGCAGCCTTATACCTTCTCAAAGTATCGAACCGATCACCGAGATATTTTCACAGCAGGTACAGAGCGATATCGTCAATGAAAAACGTACCACAAAAATTAAAGAAACGGTTCTTGTTGCAACCCTGTGTGTCCTGGCGGGAAGTACCGGTATCGGTCATTACTTCAGGACTTAAAGAAATCGTCCCGGTATGCCCGACTGTAACTTCGGGAGGTGCAACGATGAAGTTCACTATGTATTTGTATATTCTATTAATACTCCTGAAACCAGGCATAATTCAAGCCAATGATAACCAGCCATTTCCTGTATGGCCCACGACCGATGAACAGGAATCACCGGATATCTACGGCACAAAAGTCGTCTGGCAGCAATTTGTCTCCGAATACGGAGATTATGATATTGTTGTCGCCGATATAAATAATCCGGCCGAGACGATTGTAAACATTTTCGGGTATGAAAGTGAGCAAATGAATCCGTCGATTTATGAAAATCATATCGTCTGGCAGGATTTTGTTTTATGGCAGGGATCAATGGACTGGGACATTCATATGGCGGATATCAGTAACTGGAATGAGCCGAATATATATGTTGTTTCCGATATAGCCGATAATGACGAGCAAAACCCGACAATCCACGGTAATATTGTCGTCTGGGAGGATGGATTTCCGGGCAGCTTGAATATTTATGGGGCCGATATCACGGACCCGGCCGGCCCGACCGAATTTCTTATCTCCGCTCTGGACGTTGACCAGCAGAATCCCCACATTTACAGAAATACCGTCGTCTGGCAGGACAGCTATTTTGGTGACTGGGACATCTACGCCGCCGATATATGGCGAAGAAACGTACCCATTGAGTTTCCCGTTGCTTTTTTGGAAAAAGACCAGATAAATCCGGTCATATCCGGCAATATTGTCGTCTGGCAGGATAATTTCTTCGATAACTGGGATATTTATGCCGCAGATATCTCCGATCCGAACAATCCTGTTGAGTTTGCTGTAGCTATCAACGACTCAAATGCAGTCGCTCCCGATATAGACAACAATATCATCGTCTGGCAGGACAGGAGAAACGATAACTGGGATATATTCGGATACAATCTGATTACCGACCAGGAATTACAAATTACCTATGACCGAAACGATCAGATTAATCCTGTCATAAGCGGAAACATAGTCGTCTGGCAGGACTATCGCAACGGCAATTCTGAAATTTATGCTATTTTCCTTGACGAACCTGAGGCGACAGGCAACATTCCGAAAATCAATAGCAATATCGACTGATATCCATGGATAATCACTTAAAAACCAGACCTTTTCTTATTCCCTATGCCGACCCAAGTAAAAGAAAGATTCTGTATAATTAGTTGAAATCTGCTGTTTTTTAATATAGAATTCCCGTGACCAATATTCGAGTTGGTGCCTTTAAACAGATAGAGCAAAAGCTTCGCTCTGTGCAATACGGCACAGGGTTGCAGCGTTGTGATACCGGAAATAGAGACGAGGAATGGACAGACTGCTGCAAAACGCTTTGAAAGGACTCACTGCCTGTGATGTCGAACGCCGACGCAGGGCAATGGAGCCTTTTGTCAGAGCCACATTTGAAAGATTTTTCAGGTATTTATATCGATACCTGGGTAATGAGACCGAATGTGAGGATGTTTTGGAAGATGTTTATGCTGATATATGGGAAGACCCCGGTCACCTCAGTAATGTTAAAAGTGAGAGGGAGCTTCTGATAACGGTATATATGTATTATATGAGAAGGCGTCTGAGGCAGGTTTACAGGAGACTGAATAGAAACCTAAATTTATCGCAAAATAATCTGACGAACCTCGTCGCCCCCGAATTGGGAATATGTGAAATGATGTCCCAATCCGAGTTAAAGCAAAATCTTCGCCGAACCATGGGAAAACTCAAGGCAAGGGAACGGAGATCTATCGAACTCTGGATGGAAGGGATGTCAAACAGGACAATCGCCAACGAGCTCAAGACAACCGTCGGAGCAGTGAAAATGTTGAAGTTCAGAGCAATATTGAAGTTAAAGAAGTTAATGAAAGATTCCTATCAAGCAGAATAATTCTGCATCTTATAAAGGGTCATATTCAAATGTCCGATACGAACAGAGAAATTCAGGAACTATTGGTTGACTATGCCGGTGCTTTGCGTGAC
>Ga0272441_10015038_pt1 | contig 10882 bp, 10 predicted proteins | sample SSMProp6N_FD_193582 | JGI IMG/M metagenome (GOLD analysis project Ga0272441, IMG submission 193582) | Marine sediment archaeal communities from Little Sippewissett salt marsh, Falmouth, MA, United States - SSM-Prop-6N | ecosystem: Environmental > Aquatic > Marine > Wetlands > Sediment ...
GCGGACAGCAAACAAGAGGAATACTCGCACGACCTGCTGACGGCCGAGGCCCTGTCCTTCGTTCGGCAGCAGCGCCGGGGGCCGTTCTTGCTCTACCTGCCCTACACGATCCCGCACGCGAAGTTCCAGGTCCCCGACCTCGGCGCCTACGCCGACAAGCCGTGGACCGACACGCAGAAGGCCATCGCCGCGATGATCTCGCGCATGGACAGTGACATCGGCACGTTGCTGGCACTGCTGAAGGACCTGGGCATCGAGCGAAACACGCTGGTGATGTTCGCCAGTGACAACGGCAGCGCCGGCGGCGACCTGCTGAAGCGGTTCGGCGGAGCCGGGGCCTTCCGCGGACAGAAAGGCACGCTCTACGAAGGCGGCCTGCGCGCGCCGCTGATTGCGCGGTGGCCGGACAAGATCGCGCCGGGGACGACCAGCGATCACATCTGTTGCTTCCAGGACATGCTGCCCACCTTCGCCGAACTGGCCGGCGTGAGCGTGCCCGAGCCGACCGACGGCGTCTCGATCGTGCCGACACTGCTGGGACAAGGCGGACAGCAACAGCACGAGTACCTGTACTGGGAACTGAAGAACAACCGGGCCGTCCGTATGGACCACTGGAAGGCCGTCCGAGGCAAGAAGGGCCTCGAACTGTTCGACCTGGCCAGTGACATATCGGAGCAAAACAACGTTGCCGACGAGCACGACGATCTCGTCGAGAAAATGAGCGCGATCATGGAGGCCGCACATGAATACAGCCCCTTCTTCGATTGGAAGTATGAGGGGCCGCGGCCGGGTAAGAAGGCTTAAAGCTGCGTATGGGCAAAGGGAGACGCAACATGGACGCGATGCACACAGGTAGAGAGCACCTGAGGTTTCTCGTCCTGTTGGTCGCAGTCTGTCTGGGCCCGGGCTTCTGTGCCGAAATGCCGAAGATGCCGGCAACGCTTCCGGCCGGTGGACAGACGGTCCTTACTGTGGGCCAGATGGTGGAAGACCTCGACTACCTTGTCAGGATTTTGCAAAACGTCCACCCCGCCACGTATCGCGGATTTAGCACGGAACAGATCGCTGTGATTGACGCCGCCTATCAACGAATCCTGGAGCCGATGCTGGCGGCGAAGTTCTACTTCCTCGCCAATACCGTCATCTGCTCCCTCCAGGATGCTCATACGCAACTTCGGCCCATCAACGGCCTGCTGAACCGCCGGATCGACGTCCCGCTCGTTTCGCTGTCCGACGGATTCTACGTTAAGCGCGATCGAGAGCCGTTCCGACAGGGTGACAGAATCGCGGCCCTCGGCGACAAGAACATCGAAACCATCGTGCGAGAGATGCGCCCCCTGATCCCTGCCGAGAACGAATACTGGCGTAAGCTGGGCATGGCGAAGAAACTCCAGAGACACGAGTTTCTCGAACACCTCGGCGTCGTCGAGAGCAACGCCGTGAACGTCCGCGTGCAAAGGGACGGAACTTCGATTGCGCTGACGGTCCCGCTGAAACTTCCGGTTCTATGCGCGCCCAAGCCACCGGCGAGACACTGGCTGGGTCACAAGATCGATCCCAACCTTTCGCTGGGGCTCTTCTATCTGGATCAGTGCATTGTCAACGAGTACTACACGAAGGCGCTGAGGTCGTTCTTCGAGCGGGTGCGCGATCACCGCATACGGAACATCGCCATCGACGTGCGGCGCAACGGAGGCGGTAACTCACGCGTCATCGATGAATTCCTCCGGTATCTGGACATCGACCGCTACAGACACTTCGGCGGTGACGTGCGGTACTCCAAGGAATTCGGGAACAAGCTCGGCTACTCGCGCACGTCCGGCTATCGCCGGGGCAAACCCCACAAGGCCCGGAATCGCAAGATCGAGGACAAGAGTCTGCTCTTCGACGGCCGGCTCTTCGTGCTGACGTCGGCGGCGACGTTTAGCTCAGGCAACTGGTTCGCGGTCATCATCAAGGACAACGGCCTGGGAACCGTCATCGGCGAGCCGACGGGCAACGCCCCTTCGAGTTACGGCGACGTGCCCACCTTCCAGATGCCCAATACCGGATTCTCGTTCACGGTGTCTCACAAGAGGTGGATCCGTCCCAACCCCGACAACGACCCGGCCGACGCGCTGTATCCGGATGTCCCGGTCTACACGACCATCGACGATATGATCAACGGAATCGATCCGCAATTCGAGAAGCTGAAAGCGATAATCAAGGAGTCCGAGCAATGAGACCTCGCGCCGCCAAGACCGGTCTCCGCGCGGAGGAACGAGCGCGAGGATCGGCCCGGCACTCTTGTCATCCTGAGGCAAGGCCGAAGGATCCGGCCGCGGAACGAGAGGATTCTCACCGTCGCAGCCCAAATCCTTCACTTCGCTGCTCGTCGTTCAGGATGACAGGCGCGCGGGTGAATTGCAATTCGCATAAAACAACTTGCAGAAGAACCGACCAGATGGAGGCATAGCATGGAGACGAAACACACGCGTAGAGAGTTTCTGAGAACCGCCGCCCTTTCGGCCGCAGCGCTGGGGCTGCCGGGGATATCGGTGGGACAGACGAAGAAGAAAAAACCCAACTTCGTCATCATCTTCCTGGACGATTCGGGGTGGGCGGATTTCCAGCCGTTTGCGACGCAGGACTACAAGACGCCGAATGTCCAGCAACTCGCCACCGAGGGCTGCTGCTATCGCAATTTCTACGTCCCGCAGGCGATTTGCTCGGCGTCACGGTCGGCGCTCATGACCGGGTGCTACCCGGGCCGGACCAAGATGTTCGGCGCTCACGGCCCGAGGGCCCGAGGGCTCGATCCCAAATTCGCCACGCTGGGTCAGGTGATGAAGCGACGCGGTTACGCCACGGCCGTCTTCGGCAAGTGGCATCTCGGCGACCACGAGGACACGCGCCCGCCTGCGCGGGGATTCGATGAATCGTGCGGGCTGATGTACTCCAACGACATGTGGGAATTCCACCCGGGCAATCCGAAATACTGGGGCAAGTGGCCGCTGCAATTCTGGGACAACGGCAAGCTCACTATCGAGCGTGTCACGAAGGAGCACCAGCCGCACCTGACGACGTGGTACACCGAGCACGCGGTGGACTTCATCCAGCGGCACAAGGACGAGCCCTTCTTCCTCTACGTCCCGCAGTCGATGCCGCACGTCCCGCTGTTCGTCAGCGAGAAGTTCAAGGGCAAATCCGGCGCCGGCCTCTACGGCGACGTCATGATGGAGATCGACTGGTCCGTCGGCCAGATCACCAAAGCCCTGAAGGACAACGGCGTCGCGGACAACACGATGGTCATCTTCACCAGCGACAACGGGCCCTGGATCTCCTACAGCAACCACGCCGGCAAGACCCCCTTCCGCGAAGCCAAGGGCACCAGCTTTGACGGCGGCACCCGCAGCGCCTGCATCATGAAATTCCCGGGCAAAATCGAGGCCGATACGACCAGCGAGAAGGCCTTCTGCTCCATCGACATCCTCCCGACGCTCGCGCATCTGGCCGGAGCGGAACTGCCCGCCAATCCCGTGGACGGCAAGAACGTCTGGCCCCTGATCGCCGGCAAGCCCGGCGCGAAGAACCGCAGCGCCTACTATCCCTTCTCGACGGGCAGGAGATTCGAGGGCATCATCAGCGGCGACGGACGCTGGAAACTGCACCTGCCCCACAAGTACCACATCGTGGTGACGCCGGGCAAAGACGGCCTGCCCGGAAAGCACAAACAACAGGAAATCGGCCTGTCCCTCTTCGACATGAAGAACGACCCCTTCGAGACGACCAACGTAATAGACAAACACCCGGAGATCGCCGAAAGGCTAAAACGCCTCGCCGAAAAACACAAACAGACGTTCTATGCAGGATAACGACGCGCGTAGAAAGCACGTTTCCGCGCTCTCCCTCGGCGTAGCGCGGAAGTCAGAAGGGAACGACGGCATGGATGCAACAACCGACAAACGGCAGCGCCGATGGCGTGACATCTTGTTCGAGGTGATTTTTGAATCGGACACGCCGGCGGGGAAGGGATTCGACGTGGCGCTGATCGTGTGTATTCTGCTCAGCGTCGCGGCGGTGATGCTCGACAGCGTCGCGTCCATTCGCGAGCACTACGGGACGTGGCTGTACGCGGTGGAGTGGTTCTTCACGATCCTCTTCACCGCCGAGTACGTCCTGCGGCTGCTCTGCGTCGGCAAGCCGATGCGCTACGCGGTGAGCTTCTTCGGCGTCGTCGATCTGCTGGCGATTCTGCCGACGTACCTGAGCCTGCTGGTCTTCGGCAGCCGGTACCTGTCGGTGGTCCGGGTGCTGCGCGTTCTGCGGGTGTTCCGGGTCCTCAAGCTGGGCCACCACACGAAGGAGGCGACGGTCCTGAAGGATGCGCTCTACGCGAGCCGGCGGAAGATCCTCGTCTTTCTCGCGGTGGTCCTGACGCTGGTGGTGATCGTCGGGGCGCTGATGTACATGATCGAGGGCCGCACGAACGAGGGATTCAGCAGCATCCCGCGCAGCGTGTACTGGGCCATCGTGACACTGACGACGGTCGGCTACGGCGACATCTCCCCCCGGACGGGCGTCGGGCAATGCCTGGCGGCGCTGGTGATGATCTTGGGCTATTCGATCATCGCGGTGCCGACGGGAATCGTGACGGTCGAATGGTCCAAAGCCCGCAGCGCCGGCACCAGCGGCCAGGCCTGCCCCAACTGCAGCGCCGAGGGACACGACAAAAACGCTATCCACTGCAAATTCTGCGGAGCGAAACTGTAAGACGCCGCTACCCAGCGATCCGCAGCTTAAGGTTGACACCTATGGCCTCGGCGAAGCGCTCGAGCGTGCTGAGCTTGATGTCTTCGGCATGGTTTTCGATACGCGAGATCGCCGATTTCTTCGTACGCATGCGCCGAGCCACCTCCTCCTGGGTCAGCCCCGCCTGCTCGCGCGCCTGCCGCAAGACGACACCAAGCTTGAAGTGTTCGTACCCCAGGTCGAACTCCTTCGCGAACTCAGGGTCTCGTTTCTTTCTGCCGGCGATGTATCTCTTCAGATCACTCATGGCTACCTCCTGTGGGAATAATCTCTCTTGCGCTGTTCGGCAAGAGCGATCAGCTTCTTCGGTGTCTTCTGGCTCTTTTTTGAGAAACCGGATGCGAGAACAAGGACCCTCGGACCGTCAAAGAAAGCAAGAAAGCGAAACGTGTCCCGGCCGACATTAACGCGCGCCTCCCAGATATCATCGGTGTTGACCAGCTTCTTGAAGTACTTCGCCGGTACGATATCCAAATCTTCAATCAGCGACAGCACCCACGTGACCTTCTGTGCCTGTCTACCGTTCAGCAAATCGAGGAACTCTCCAACGGGATAACGCCCTGAAGCCGTCTTGTAGAACCGAATCTCTCGGACCATGCCAAGATATTAACATACACGTGAACACAGGTCAACACCCATTTGCTTGCGTACCAACGGAGAAAAACATTGGCAATCTGATGTCATAGGAAGCTATGATCGGCCCCGATAGACCGGACGCCCAATCGGGGCCTACAGGCAAAACAATGCAGGAGAAACGGGGAATATGATCGTTCTACAAATCGCAGCAGTTGCAGCGGGAATAGCGGTTGTTTTCTTTGTCACACGACGTCTCATACGACAAGTGCGGCGGAGGCGGCTTCGGGAGGCGCCGTTTCCGGAGGGCTGGCAAGGGATTATTGAGGCGAACGTTCCGCTGTATGGGCGCATGCCGGAATCGTTGCGCCAGCAGCTTCATGGTCTGGTGCAGGTGTTCCTGGCCGAGAAGCGATTCGAGGGCTGTGGCGGCCTGGAGATGACCGACGAGATCAAGGTCACCGTCGCGGCCCAGGCCTGCATGCTGCTGCTGAATCGCAAGCCCACGTACTTCCGCAAGCTCCGCACGATCTTGGTCTATCCGCATACGTACGTCGCCAAAACGGTCTCGTCCAACGGCAGGATGGTCGTCGAGGGCCAGAGCGTGCGTCTGGGCGAATCGTGGCAGAACGGGCCGGTCGTGCTGGCGTGGGACAGCGTCAAGGGCGGCACCTCCAACGTCACCGACGCCCGCAACGTCGTCCTGCACGAGTTCGCCCACCAGTTGGACCAGGAGGACGGCGCCGCCGACGGGGCCCCGATCCTGGAGCGCCGGTCGCGCTACGTCACGTGGGCCCGCGTCCTGAGCGCCGAGTACGAGGCCCTGCAACGCAAGAAGAAAGAGCGTCGCAGGGCCGTCATGAACAAATACGGCGCGACCAACCCCGCCGAGTTCTTCGCGGTGGCGACCGAGACCTTCTTCGAAAAGCCCCGGCAAATGCACAAACGTCACCCCGAACTCTACGCCGAGCTCAAGGCCTATTACAAGCTCGACCCTCTGGAGTGGACGTAGTTTCCGGTCAGCGGAGACTGACGGCCTCGGCGGTCGGGCAATCGTCGGGAACCTCGACCTGCGTCACGCGGCCGGTGGCGGCCCATTCCGTGCCACGCTGGAGCGTGACGATAAAGCCCACGCACCGCATCTGCGCCGGCGCGTGACCGAGAACGGTATGAAACACCCTGCCCTTTCCGTAGCGAATGGTAAAGAGGACCGGCTCATGCTCGCCGGTGCCCTTCTGGGCCGGATCGGCGTAGGCGGTCGCCAGAACATTCATGTTTTGGGCCGGACCGCGCAGCTTGCTGTAAAGCTCGTCCTTGGCGTGCATCCACTTCTGAGGCAGGCCCGCGACGATGGCGTGGTGACGCTGTCGGTTGATTACCTGGAACGCGTGCTGCGGGCCGTGGGTGCCGCCGCGGCCGGGCGAATTGTCGAAGACGACCTTGCCGTCGCGGTAGCGCACCATGGGCCCGGACTTCTCGTCCCGGCCGCCCCAGCCGCCCAGGGCGATCATCTCGTTCCACTGCTTCCACTTCGGAAACGCGTTGTCGGCGGCGTGAAAGATCACCAGCCCCCCACCGTTCTCCATGTACGTCTCCAGCGCCCGTTGCGTCTCCTCGGGCCATTCGGCGCCGGTGTAGTTGGCGACAATCACGTCGTACTTGCCAAACTCCGGCTTGAAACTCGCCATCGACTGGCCCTTGCCCGGCGAGGTCGCGACATCGACGGCAAACAGCCCCGTCTCCTCCAGCAGGCGTTTGAGCACGGGCGTGGTCGCCTTCCAGTCGTGGTTGTTCTGGCCGTCCACGATCAACGCCTTCAACGGCTCGGTGTCGCTCTGGCCGGTCAGGTCCTGGATGCGAATGTTGCGCCACTTGATCTGCTGGCCGGCGGTCTTGGAGCCGTGCACCTGCAGGGCGATAAAGCCGGTGGCGGTCATATCGTCCGTCAGGTCGGCTGCCGGCACGCCGTTGACCCACGTGCGGATGCGATCCCCGATGGCCTCGATGCGATAGTGGTTCCACTGCCCCTGTTTGAACACCTTCTGGGCCGCGGGCTTGTCCTTGAGAGGATACAGCCAGCCGCGACGGGCCTCGTCGTAGATCCCCCCGCTCCAGGCGCGGTCGGACGTGTCGATCTCGATCTGGTAGCCGTGGACGCGGTAGTTGTTGTAGTGCCGGAAACTGTGGCTGCGGATCTGGATGCCCGAGTTCATGCCCTTCTGTACGAGAAACTCCAACTCCAGGACAAAGTCGGTGTACATCTTCTCCGTACAGAGGAAGCTGTTGGGCGTATTGAGGACGGTGGTGCCGACGATGACGCCGTCTTCAACCGTGTACTTCGCCTGGCCGTTGCGCTGAATCCACCCGTCGAGCGTCTTACCGTCGAAGAGCGATTGCCACTCCGCGCCGTACGCCGGGGCGCCCAGCGACATCGAGACCGCTCCCAACGCCAGGAGAAGGATCGCCCCTCTCATGATGGAACGACCACTGCTGTTTCCGAAATTGCTTCGCCCTGCCCTACCCGTTACGTTCATGATACACATCCTTCAAATTTGACCGAAATAATGGAAATACCGGCGTGGCCTCAGGACCACCCCTGTCGCACCATCGTACCAGATTCCCCGCGACAATCAATCCGATTCCGCAGACGCCGAAAGACGGACAATATCGCCACCCTCTGCGGAATTTGTGTAACGAAATCGCCGCGTGTCCGTCTGTGCATACGGCAATCCGAACATGACAGACCGGCGTTCTCTCGCAACTCGCCGGAATGTTGTCATGCTGAACGAAGTGAAGCATCTGGGCCTGGAAAGCCTGGCCGGCATCGTTGCGGTGCGGGTTTCACGTACGATGCCCAGATCCTTCGCTGCCGCTCAGGATGACAGCGACCTGCAACAGAGCACCGGCCCTGGAACGGCATACAGGCAGAGAAACACAAGATAGAAAAGGAGATATGATGACGGCGAAATCGAAAGTGGCGATTGTGGCGATTCTTCTATTGGGCGGCGCCTTTATGTGGGTGGCCGGCGCCGGGACGGCTCGGCCCCGTCTACCGGGAGCGCCGGATCAACAGGCTGACCCGTATGAGGGCACGACGGTCCTGGTAGAAGCGTTCGTCGTTGAAGTTGACCTTGCGGAACTGTACGAGATGGACGTGAATCCGCTCGGAAAAGAGCCGCATTGCGCTTCTGTCGAAGACATTCTCGGGTGCCTACGAAGCCCGGCCAAAGCCCGCGTGCTTCTGGGCGCCAAGGCGGTCGGCATCCACGAAACAGGCAAGAACCAGACCCGGCAAACCGAAACGGTCTACCGTACACGGACGCGCACGATCGGCGCTCCCGGCGGACCGCAACGAAGCGTGGACTACACGGCCTACGAGTACGGCCAGACGCTGACGATCCTACCGGAAGTCCGCTCGGATCGTGCCGTCACACTGGGATACGACTTCGATTACAGCGGCGTCAGAATGGACAAGCAAGACACCGAGCGTCCTCCCGACACGGTCTCCTGGTCGTGGAACGGCTCGGTCTCTCTGGAGTTCGGCCAGCCCACGATCGCCGGCGCCATGCAGGACGAAGAGGACGCGATCTTCTTCATTCTCACGGCCCATATCCTCGACTGACACCGACGCCCTTTGGGGCGCCGGCGCAGCCGGAAGAATCAGCGGACGGGCTGGTCGTACTTGAGCTTGCCACCCTTGAGGTAGCGCCGGCCCGGGACGCGCTTCGGACGCTCGAACTCGGGGACCTCCGCCAGCGTCTTGTCGTAGATCGCCTTGAGGCGCTGCACCACGTCGGGGTGCTCGCCGCTGACGTCCCGTTGTTCGGACGGATCGTTGGCGATATCGAACAGCATCATCGTCTTGGGTCCGTCGCCGCCCCGGACGCCTGGATATGCGCTCGGACGGGCCTGCTCGTGCGGCGCCAGCAGCATCACGCCGTCGGGCCCGCGCGGATCGACCCAGTCGTCGCCCCTCTTCGAGGGCGAGCCGGGAGAGCGAACGTGCAGTCGCCAGCGCCCGCTGCGGACAGTCGCGAGGTTCACACCCTGCATGCCGAAGACGGCCTCGTGCGGGCTCTCCGCATCGGCCGAGGTCAGGACGGACCATAAGTCCTCACCGTCGATCTTTCGGTCCCGCGGCACGGCCACATCGGCGGCCTTGAGAAACGTCGGGAGAATATCCACGGAGGCGGTTACCGCGTCGTTGACCAGGCCCGGCGGAATCCGTCCCGGCCAGCGCGCGATCATGGGCACGCGCAGGCCCCCTTCCCAGGTGTGGCCCTTCATGCCGCGCAAGCCACCGGTGCTACCCCCGTACCAGGGACCGTTGTCGGAGGTGAAGATGACCATGGTGTTGTCATCGATGCCGAGGGCCTTGACCTTCTCGAGAATTTGGCCCACCGACCAATCCAACTCGCGAATGACGTCGGCATACAAATCGTCCGGCGTCTCGGGCGTGTAGAATGCCTCGGAGGCCGCCAGCGGTTTGTGAGGCATCGCGTGCGGCAAGTACAGGAAGAACGGCCGGTCCAGCCGGTTACAGCGATCCACGAAATCCAGCGCGCGCTCGGTGTAGCGTTTCGTCAGCGTCGCCTGCACCACGGGATATTCCACGACCTGCTCGTTCTCGACCAACTGCACCGGACGCATGTCGTTGGAGTAGAGGATGCCTAAATACTCGTCGAAGCCGCGGCGCCGGGGCAGGTACTGCGGGATGTGCCCCAGGTGCCACTTGCCGATGCAACTGGTGGCGTAACCGGCATCGCGCAGCAGCGCGGCAATCGTACGCTCCGAGGCGGGCAGACCCACGTCGTTGATGCCTGCGTCGGGACAGGGATTGAATACGACGCCGTGACGAAACGGATAACGGCCGGTGAGAATCGTCCCGCGCGACGGCGCGCAGTACGGCGTCGGCACGTAGTAGCTGGTCAGGCGCGCCCCTTCAGCGGCCATGCGCTCCAGGTGCGGCGTCTCGTACGGCGACTTCTTGAACCCGAAGCCCGAGACGTCCCCATAGCCGAGGTCGTCGGCGAAAATGAGAATGAAATTCGGCCGGCGGCGCGACTGGCTCCGCCCGGCGGCTCCCGAAAGAAACGTCCCGGCAACCGCACTTCCCATCAAACGCAAAAAACGGCGACGATCGAGGTTCAAAGACATCGCTACCCTCACTTTCTTAATCTCATGATTTCGTATGGCCGCTCCCGAGCGTACGAATCATCTCGGAGAGCCGTTCTCGCACGGCGGCGTGGGCAGGTACGCCGGCCAGGTTGTAATGCTCGCCCGGGTCGTTGTCGTGGTCGTAAAGTTCCACGCCTGCCTTGCCTTCGTCCCATTCGATATAGCGCCACCGTTGCGTGCGGACCGCCTTGCCCGCGACGGTTCCGCGCCGGACCTGCGTGAAAGCGGCCTGCTTCCACGGCCGCCCCGGCTCGCGCAACAGCGGCTGAAAACTCCTCCCGTGCAAGCCGGCCGGTGCTTCCAGAGAGCAGAGTTCCGCCAGCGTCGGATAGAAATCGAC
>Ga0272441_10015039_pt1 | contig 10882 bp, 10 predicted proteins | sample SSMProp6N_FD_193582 | JGI IMG/M metagenome (GOLD analysis project Ga0272441, IMG submission 193582) | Marine sediment archaeal communities from Little Sippewissett salt marsh, Falmouth, MA, United States - SSM-Prop-6N | ecosystem: Environmental > Aquatic > Marine > Wetlands > Sediment ...
CCGGCCGACGACGGTCGTTTGACGGCCGCGCAAGACGACCTGCGTGCAGGGGAGGGTGTCCGTCTCCTTGCGAGCGAACAGCGTCACGACGGGTCGTGGGGACGCCTCCACTCTCGGGACACGAAGGCGCGTCAGCGTGTACCGACCACCGAGCGAGCGGTCGAGCGAGCAGTTGCTCTTGGCTTGTCGTCCGATCATCCGATACTCCGACGCGCGACAGACTACTTGGCGGACGTTGTCTCAGGCCGTGTTCAGCCGATCGACCCGCCTGAGACGAACGACCGCTGGGCTGCGGGCGTTCGCCTGTTCGCCGCGACGACCTTGTCGCTGATCGAGCCGCATCACCCAGCATTGGACGCAGCGTGGGCTACGTGGTGCGAGGTTCTCGAGACGACGTTCTCGCACGGTGCGTATGACGCCGAAGCGGAAACTCAGGCGCAGAAGAGGCTTCAGGGAGCAACCGCTGAGAATTCATACCTCAATCTGTCCAGCCGCTACGCGCTCACGCTTCTCTCGGCTCGCGCGGACGGGCTTCGCGAGGACGTCGTCGACTTGCTCTTGACGTGGGTTGGTCGGAAAGAGGACGGAGTCGGATCCCTCGGCGAGCAATTGGACCATCCGCCGCAACGCACGGCGGGAAGCATCGAACGGTGGATCCAGTCGTGGGAGATCCTGGGACGGTTCCCACTCAAGCCGCGTCGAACGCGGGACGTGCTGGACTGGCTCGACGAAACGTCCGATGAAGACGGGTTTTGGGATCTTGGTCGACGAGCGGCGTGCACCGTGATGCTCCCGCTCTCCGAGGACTGGCGGGTGAAGGGGACACGTAGGATTGACTGGACAACGCGGCTCCTCGTGCTGCAAAGCGCGCTTGTTCGGTAGTCTGCGAAAGAAGCGGGCGTACTACGAGTGACGTTGGATCGCGAACGGAGCCGAACGCTGCCGATGCGGGGGGCTAGTCGATGTCTTCTGCCTCGACTCCAAGCAGACTCATGATTGTTCGGATCGCCGGAACGAGCGACGTCGTGCTCTGCGTACACGGGGTCTCGCATGCAGCCGATAGGAACGCGTAGACGGCGAGCATGTGTTTCGTCGCGCTCTCCAGACTGCGAGTACGGAGCACGGCCAGTGCTGAATCGAGCGCCATGGACAGATACATAGAGACGTTCTGTGATGCGGCGAGTGCCCGTGCTCGGGTCTCAGCCGTGAGGCCGTGCGACTCGCATCGCTCGCCCACCCATGCGATGCTCGGGATCATGCCCGACAGTTCATCGCCCTCGTCGGAGGGCACGTAGTGATCGCCGTCGATTCCTTCGAGCAGATTGACCAGCCGCTGAGCGAGCAGGCGACAGTCCGCCCACGTGGGAGCGTAGACGCCGATCGACGCGATGCTTATTCCGAGACGAAGGGTTGTTGCCAGGCTCCGCACACCCGATTCCAGGTTCGCTCCGGCGTCTGCGGCGGCCGCAATGCTCGCCGCAACAAGGATCACGAACAGGGAGGCAGCTACGAGAGCCCGTCTGCGTGCAGAACGTCTCATGTCGGTTTCTCCTTTCCCGTGCCCCGAGTCTGCAGACTCAGGGCTCGCGGGTCCATCAATGTTCGGTCAACGAGAGGTCATCGGCGGACGAGAGGACCCGGTAACCGTATCCGGGGACGGTTTCGATCAGCCCCTTTGCGCCGGGAGCGGCAGCGTTCAGGCGCTTACGGATGAGATACACGTACTGCTTGATGTCCTTGGAATCGGCGTACGCTGAATCGGGCCACACTGTTGCGAGGATCTCCCGCTCGCTGAACACAGTCCCTGGACGTTGTGCCAGAAGCGACAGCAGTGCGAACTGCTTCGGTGTAAACCGGACCATCTTGCCGTGAACCAAGACGCGCCGCGTGTCGAAGTCGATGTGCAACGGGCCCGCGATCACGGTCTGGCTCGTCGGGGTGTCGTTCGTCACCGTGACCCCCGCTTTCCCCCGCGCGGGGGTCAGAAGTGCCCATGCCAGCAAGGTCGAAACGAGAAGTACAAAGCCAAGCCCGGAAGCAGCCACAATCCACGCCGTGTTCCACGCCTCCGCATGGACGCTGGCAAGCAGGATTCCCATGCGTGCGTAGTCGCTAGGCGTCACCGATGATCCGTCGAGCGCAACCGCGATGTCGAGGTACGCGGCGTCTGTCGGAAGGGTTCGCTCCAGTGCCGTGTAGGAAGCGGGGGGGAGCCTGATGTCGGCCACAATCGTCGATCGGACATCGACGATCAACCGACCGTCAACGCTGACCTGCACGAAAACGGCGCTTCCGCCAAGCAGCAGTCGAGCCGCTGCCTCCAGCGTTGCTGGGTCCTCCTTCCACAGCAGTGCTGACGAAGCGAATGCCTGAACGTAGGAAACGCTCCGGTCTTCGAACGCGTCAGCGACGACGCGCAAATGCACTTGAGTGAACAGGCCCAAGCCAAGGGCGGTGAGGCAGCAAACCGCTGCCACGGCGGTGAGAAAGGCTCGAAACGGCCGACCGTGAAGAGTCATAGTCACGCAGCAAGGGTAGGAGCTTGGCAGCATACCGGCAAGCGGGTCAACGGATCTTGACCAGAGGTTGACCCAACGTCGGTTCTTTCATGACCGGCGCATCGGTACGGTCGGGCCACACCTCCCCAGTCCCTGGGACACTCTGCGAGGGAGGTTCACCAAAGGAGGACGTATGAGACATGGGATGCTCCGGAAGTGGACCCGGCGACGTACCACAGTGGGTGGGGGGATTGTCCTGGTACTGGTTTTCTCTCTCCTTGCCACAGCGACCCCGGATACCGGAGACGGGCTATGCCGGATCGGCACGGTTCTCGAGCCGCTTGGCGGGCTCCTGTCAATGCTTGACGAGAGCGTTGCGAAGCTGGATCGCCCGGGCGCAGAGCGTCTGAGTGAAGCGCTGGAAGCTGTTGAAGACGAGCTTGACGAGTTGCTTGCGGCGTCCGATGCGTCGTGTGTATCTCCAGACACGGGTGGCGACTGGCGACTCCGTCTTGCACGACTCGACCGGCATCTTCACCGCATGCTGTCCTTGGTCGAGGATGTGGTGACGTCCGTGGCGAGGACGGCGGCACAAGAACGTGCGGAGGAGCGAATCGAGGAACTCCGTATCTGGCTCGACAGTGTGGTCTTCGATGCGTCGGACGGGATGAGTGCCGAAGAGTACGAGCAACTGGAATCCGCTGTTTATCAGACCGCGCGCCGACTGGGTCTGCACATGATGCAAATGGCGGACCCGGACGATCCTACTCCCGTCCTCACCCGGCTGCTGGAACGATTGCACGAGCAGGTTCGTCGGCTCGACCGCCTGCTCTTGGGGACAAGATAATTGGGTCTCTCCCCGCTGGCACGTGATGCCCCGACGCGCATCATGTGCCGTGCGCGGCCGGTCGCATGCCGAGCTGTCGCGTGTCCTTCGCGCAAGCCCCCGCACTCCAGTCGCTCGATCATGGGGAGTCCGGCTTCGCTTGCAGCGAAGCCGGATGATCTAGAGGTGCAGAACCATGTGGATGTCGTCCGGTTCCGCCTCGAGGAGGTCCGGGTCGGGTGTCGTGGTTGGCGCGAACCCCCTGCTCATGTAGAAGCCGACAGCGGATTCGGTCGGCGTTGCGGAGACGTACAGCTCGGCTGAACCGTCTGCACGGGCGAATCGAACGATCTCCTCGAACAGACGGGAAGCAAGGCCTTGCCGCCGGTACGCGTTACTGACGTGAAGAAGCGCAAGTTGTGCCATCGTGTCCGTCAGTCGCGGTCGGTAGATTGCGATACCGATCAGACGTTCCCCGTCGAACGCACCGATCGCGGTACCGTCAAGTTCGACGTAGTGCTCCGCACCACGGATCATCTGGCCGAACGAGTGATCGCCGTCCCCCTCGACCCATCCCGTGTCCACCCAGTGCACGTCCATCGCGACGATCTTCTCGCCCCGCTGAACGTAGGTTGTGCGGATCGTCTCCGAGCGATCGATGTCGCGAATCCGATTGAGCTCCGCCGACTGCATCGTACGGATCTTCACGTCCGTTCTCCTTTGATTCCTAGGTGGTATCCTGATTGTGCCGCGATGGCGTTTTCCGTCCCAGCCGATCGGCAAACGACTTGCTCAGTACGTGAGTGACGCCGTTCAGGCGCGCGGATTGGAGTTCTCCCTGTTCGATCCACTTCACCACGTCAGCCGGTGACACGCCGAGAACCTCGGCGGCTTTCGCGAGGGGAAGCAGGGATGGAAGCTCTACACCGTCAACGATCACGCCGTTCGCTTCGCTCACTTCCACGCACGTCGCGCGAGGTGCGTGCGTATGGCGACGTGGCTTCGGTGCTTCGTCTCATGCTGGAGCGTCTGTTCACGCCGTTCGCTTCGCTCACTTCCACGCACGTCGCGCGAGGTGCGTGCGTATGGCGACGTGGTGCTGCGATTCGCTTTCACCATTCGAAGCGGGACGGTTCTCTCACTCCTGAGTCACGTCACGATGGAGTGATACCCCGCATCAACATGATGGGTTTCGCCGGTGACGCCCGATGACAGATCCGAGAGCAAGTACACCGCGGATTTGCCAACTTCGTCGGTCGCGATGTTCCGCCGGAGCGGAGCATCGTGTTCGACCTTGTCCAGGATCCGGTCGATTCCGCCGACGGCCATGGCGGAGAGCGTTCGGCACGGTCCGGCCGAGAGGCTATTGACACGGATTCCGCGCTCCCCCAGCTCGGCCGCCAGATAGCGAACGCAGGACTCAAGTGCCGACTTAGCCACACCCATCACGTTGTACCCCGTTGCCGCCTTCTCCGCGCCGTAGTACGTCATCGCGAGGATCGATCCACCGGCCGGCATCAGTTTCTCCGCGCGGCGTGCGGCGGCGACAAGCGTGTATGCGGAGATGTCAAGCGCTTGCAGGAACACGTCGCGGGGTGTCGCGGCGAACGTGCCTGGCTGGAGATACGCGCGATCGGCGAAGGCAATGGAGTGGACGACGAAGTCGAGCGATCCGAGGTCCTTCTCTGCTGCCGCAAACAACGCATCAAGCTGTTCGTCGCTGGAGACGTCGCATGGAAAGGTCCATGTGTCGGAGAGACCGGCTGACTCCAACGTACGTCGAACGCGTGCTTCCATCTTCTCACCGGGCAGATAGGAGAACCCACACCGTGCGCCATGGGCCACTGCATTCTTAGCGATATGCCACGCGATGCTCCGGTCGTTGGCGACGCCGAAGATCAACCCGGTCTTCCCCTCGAGCAGATTCATGAACGGTCGTCCTCCGCTGATTGCTAGATGTTGGCTACGGTACCGCGTTTCACAGAACGCTGCAACGTGATCCGGTTGTGGCGTAGCCCTGCCGGACGTGCTATGCTGACGAACTGGGAATGGAAAAGGAGTCAGCATGCTCAAGATGCTTGCCGCACTTCTCGGGGTGTCGACGCTGATTGTGTCGGTGTCGGTCTTGTTCGCGGGGGGCGGACTGCTGTGGGCCGACGCGGTCCTAACGGACGTCGATGGGTTCGTAAACACGGTCCCGATGACCGTCGAAGTCGACGGGTTCGCTCTTGTGGCCGGTCCTGCAGACATCGAGCTCCCCTCACTGGGTGCGCTGGACACGGGCGAGATCGCAACGGTTCGAATACAGGTTGAGAGCACGGAGCAGGATCCCGGGATCTTCCTTGGGGTGGGCGACGCAGCGGACGTCGAAACCTACCTCGCTGGCGTTCCATACGCTGTGCTGGAGAGCGTGGAGAGCGACGCGCTCGACTTGACGTATCGCACGGAGGTGTCGGGTGCGCTGCCCGGACCACCGGCAGACGAGACATTCTGGACGGCGAGCGTCTCGGGGTCCAACCAGCAGGTCCTGACGTGGGAACTCGAAACCGGATCCCACTCGTTTGTCGTAATGCAGGAAGATGCGTCGGAGGGAATGTCATTCGATGCGGTCGTTGGGGTACGCGTGCCCGCGCTCCAGCCGATCGGGTTCGGTATCTTGGTCGGCGGGATCGTCATGTTCGTGACGGGTGCCGTCGTCCTTGCGGTTTCTCTGTAAGCGACGTAGCGCGCACCGCGTCGCCGGTCGTCTCGGCCCCAACCAGAGGATGACTGCCTACGGCGTTGGATACTCCGTTTGATCAATGAGTTCGAAGTCGAATCGCGAGTACCCGGCCTCCTCGAAGCGGCCGAACGACCAATCCAAGACCGCGTCGGCCACAGTGGGTGTACGGCTTAGGATCCATGCGAACCGCTGGCGCGGGTGCCCGACCAGGGCTACGCTGTAGTCGTCTGCGATGTCGAGAATCCAGTAGTCTCCCGGGAACAGCCACAGACCGCACAACCGGACGAAGCTCACCTTCAGCCGCCCAGGGTTGCTCGTGTTTGGGATCCACGCTCGGCCGGTCGCGGTACTGGTCTCGCCGGAGGCCGTGGCGCACGCATTCTCAACGCGAATCTGGCCGTTCTCGAGCAACATGTACGTGGCGGTCGTTCCCGCAATGCACTGGCGCTCAAAGAACGTTGGAATGTGGGCGATGGCATACCACGTTCCGACGTACCGATCGAGTTCGATGGCCGAAACGGTTGCAGGCTCGTCCGCTACGCCTCCCCCGACGAACACGACGGCTGCGAGCGCGAAGACCCCAAGAAACCCTAGAACGACGTTCATGGTCATCCCCTCCGAAACGGTTTCATCTACCGTACTGCGGCGGGAACCGGCCAGACAACTACTCGTCGCTCTCGAGGACCGCGGGCATCTCCTCGCGAAGTGTCGCACAGTCCCACGTCGCATCGACGCGCACCATCACAAACCGGTGAAGCGACGCGTCCGGATGATGGTCGTACGTAAACGGAAGCATCAGAAGGGCATCGCTCGCCGCAATCACGGTTTGCTCGCTCCACCACTCGGGAATTGAGCCGACGATCGTGTGATCGTCGATCACCGTACCCTCAAGGCGGTACTGAAGACGATGCACAACATAGGTGTCTCCGGTCACCAAGTTCAGAGCGTTGACCGGGATCGTCAGTCCCGGGTGTCCATCCTCGTCCTGGTCGTAGACGCGCTCGTCGAACGGCGATGTCGGGAGCGGATCGTTCACGGGGTCCTTGAGATGCGCCCCGCGGACTTCCGTGTAAAGGCTCTGCAGGAGCACCGTGTTGCCTCCCGATTGAACGAGAGTGGCTTCTCGAGGTTGTGGCCTGAGAGAACATGTGAAGGCATCGGGGACGCTGCTCACGATGAGAGGGGGTGTCATTTCGAGCTCGGTGAAGCAGTACGAATCGAACATTGTCAGTTGTGAACCGCTTTGGACGACGTCCACAAACGCGGCTGTCTCCGTGATCAGGGAGAGCGGGCCGAGGAGCGGCAGATCCGCTGCCGCGGGCATTACCAGGATCATCGCCCAACGTCCGGAGAGATCCGGGAGGGAGGATTCCGCGAGAGCCTCTGTGGAGAAGGGCAAGACGAACGCTGTCGTTGTCAGGACCCCTGCGATGGCGAGCCTCGTGGCGCGGCGACGTGTCGAGTCCGAGCAAATCATGTTAGTTCCTCCGGTAGTTGTAGATACACGGGACCTGACATCGTAGCCAAGATCGTGCAATCCGCAAGCCGACTATGATGCTAGAGCCTGTGACAACGGTCTGCTCCGGCGGTTCGTTGTCCTGACAGAAGCGTGGGAACGAGCAAAACGTAGCGATCCTATTCTACGGGATCACAGGATCACACAGACTGGAAGCATCGAGGGCGATGCGTTCTCGCTCTCCTGGTTTCGTAGCATCGTGTTCGAAACGGCGGTGTTCCGCTGCCGGTGCTGGAGACGGTCGGGGACCACGAGGTTGCTGAGCAACCGGGGGGCATTGTTGTCCCGCGTACGCCTGCGCATTGGATCATCGGCCGGCGGCTTGCATCCGCGTGACGTCCTGCCACGCGGCCGGTATCGGCTCACGGTTCGATCGTTTAGGGGTATACTGCGCATGCGTTCCCGGCATGCGTGCGGCGCGTCGAACGGCTTACTGAACGAACCTGCTGCACGGCGATACGGGCGGATTGAACGCGGCGGGGCTAGTACGCCACGAATCATCAGGTGACATCTTCGGGGAGTCTAGGAGGTGTATGGCTTGAGGAGGACGCGGTGTACCGATCTACTCCTGACGGTTTTCGTGTTGTTGGTGCTCGGTCTTGCGGGATGCGAGCGGGATGCGATTCTTGCGGATTGGGAAGAGCTTCGTGACGCGGACGCGCCTCGTCGGATTGACGAAGAGGACCTGCCGGCGCTGCAGACGGTTGACCAACGTCGTCCGAGCACCGCGGACATGCTGTCTGGCTTCGACGACGAGCCGTTTCGCACGGCTGTTGTCGACGCATTCACCGCATACCTGTCATACACCCCCGATCAGGTGAGGTCGGTGCCTGTAACGGGTTCCGATGCGACGCGAAACGCGTGGGTGAGTGAGTACTCCGTCGAATCCGTTCTGGAAACGGCATCGATGGCAAAGGCGCTTCTCGAGCGCATGGACTCGGTGGATGTGGACACGCTCGACTCCTTCGACCAAGTCCTCTACCGCACGTTTGCCTGGGTTCTTCGCGACCGGCTTCTTGGGCAGTCGTTTCTCGAAGAGGGGTACTCGGTCAATCCGATGTACCCGCTGAATACCGGATGGACCGCGTGTGATGCGTTTCATCTCGAGGAGCCGTTTGCTGCGGTTGACGACTGTGAGGACTACTTGCTGCGCCTTCGGGGCGTCATCAACCAACTCGAGCAGATCATGGACGTGTTGGATCGTCAGGAAGCCCTTGGCATTCTCATCCCGCTCCCGATCGTCGTCGATCTGTTGTCCGGGGAGCTTGGAGAAGTCACCACATGTGCAGTGATGGAGTCGCCTCGGAAGAGCCCTTTGTATCGTTCGTTCGTCGAAGCACTTACAGGGCTCCGTGGCCTGGAGGCGGCGACCGTGAATACGTACACGATCCTATGCGAGCACATCCTCATTGAAGAAACGTATCCTGCGTACTGCGCGCTTGGCGATCGGTTGTACGAAATGACCGCCGTCTCCTCAGGAGACGTAACGCTGTATGGACTGCCACGTGGAAGCGAAGTGTATGACTGGCTGCTGTCACACTACACCGGGCTGTCCGTCAGTGCGACAGAGGTTCACACCGCGGCGCTTGCCGTGGTGGAGTTGCTCCTGCAGCAGATCCGCACAGTGGTCGATTCATTGGGAGGCCCTGCGGACGGCACGCTGGAAACGATCCTCCAGTGGGCGGCCGAAACCGGAGGGACCGTGCACTGGCACAATCTTCGCGATCGGGCGGCCGGCCTGATCGAATCGGCTCGCGTACGGGTGCGCGACCTGTTTCCGTCTGTCACGTTCGAATCCGTCAGCGTTGAGTTCAGCGATTCCGTGTCGGGGTACGTGCCGGCGACGGAGAACGATGGGCAGAGCGCGTTCTGCGTTGCCAGCCGCGACCCCTATCCGGTCTACTGGCTCGCATCGAAGGTGTTCTCCGAGGTGTTCCCGGGCCGCGACGCTCTGTATACGGCCATCGATCCGCGGGCGGAAACCCTGTTTGCAGAAACCGAGGACCTCTTCGGGTTCATCGATGGATGGGCGCTGTATGCGGATGGACTCGCCTTCGAGAACGGCTTCTACGATGGGGACCCGCTGGGCGTCATTGGCCACCATATGACGCTCCTCGTTGCGGCTGCAACCGCCGCGGTCGACACGGGCTTGCACGCCATGGGCTGGACGGCGAGTGATGCTGTCGCGTACTTCGACGAAGCGGTTGGGCGCTTGGCGCGTGAGGTACGATTCGGGCTCACGGCATCGGCACCCGGCGCCACGGGTGGCGGGACGGCGTACGAAACGGGGACCTATTCGATTGCTCCCGACGTCATCGAGCGCTGCATCGTCGCTCCGGGACGATGGTCCGCAGGGTTCATCGGATACCGGGCGTTCGTTCGACTGCGCGAGGTCGCGACCGAACGGCTCGGAGACCGCTTCGACCTCGTGGCGTTTCATGAATCGCTCCTGAGAAACGGTCCCCTGCCGCTCGGTGTGCTCGATCGTGTTGTGGATCAGCACGTGGCCGAGTAGTCATGCGAGTCGTGGCTTTGGCATCTCGTGAACGGGTGTTGACCGGAGTTGGCCGTGCCGGAGGCGGGAAACCTAGCGGTTACGGTCCACGTGCTTGCGCCAAAGCGTGAGCGCGTGTTCGATCGGATCGACGATCGCGACGTCGTTCCCGGAGAAGTACTCGTTGATGTTCCGGACATCGCGAATCAGAAGATCGAATGCGTCATCGTTGTAGCGGGGATCGACGGCTTGTGGGAAGTCGATGATCGTCAGGCTCCCATTCCAGAAGAGGATGTTGAATGCAGACAGGTCGGCGTGCACGCGATGGTGGCGAAGGAGTAGCTCGACATTCGATAGAGCCACGAAGTACAGGCGTTTGGCCTCGGCCCTGCCCAAGTCGACCGTCGCCAGAACCGGAGCAGGGTGTTCCGCGTTGCCGACGTACGTCATCAGGATGACGGGTCCGCGCCGCTCGTACGGCAAGGGCACGTTCGCACCCGCTGCTGAAAGCACCTCCAGAGTTCTCATCTCGTGGGCGATCCACGCATTGAACTTGTGAACTCGTCCGCGCTGTGACTTCTTCCCCAGCGCGCGAAGTACACGCGCGTCTGGTCTCGAACCGCGCTCGCGTCCCTGTTGGTATACCGCGTCACGCTTGAAGCTCCTCGTCTCGATGGGGCGGTAGATCTTGGCGGCAACAAACTCGCAGCCGAGCGACTCGCCGGCGCGACAGCAGTACACAACCGCCTCTTTCCCCGCCTTGACCGGACGGACGACTTCCTCGACCAGGTGGTCTTCGAACAACGGGTCGAGGTTCGCAAGGAGG
>Ga0272441_10015040_pt1 | contig 10881 bp, 5 predicted proteins | sample SSMProp6N_FD_193582 | JGI IMG/M metagenome (GOLD analysis project Ga0272441, IMG submission 193582) | Marine sediment archaeal communities from Little Sippewissett salt marsh, Falmouth, MA, United States - SSM-Prop-6N | ecosystem: Environmental > Aquatic > Marine > Wetlands > Sediment ...
AAAACTGGCTCTCCGGCTCGAGTATCCCGTTCTGGCATTGGAGAGGACGCGGCGCGATGAGAGAATAGATATCCGCAAAATCGACTACATCTCTAAGCCCCTCAAATTTCCAGCACATGCAATGATTCTGCTCCATATGATCCATCTCGGTTAGAAAGCCGGCGCTGACGGTCGCCGCGATTCTCACGTCCATCGCTCCCAGCCACATGGCCATTTCCCCACCGAGTGACAAACCGCCGCAACCAATCCGGGAATCATCCACGTCCGGCAGGGATCCGAGGTAATCCACGCACCGCATCAGGTCCCACAAACGTTCGCCCATCAGCAACCGGCCTTCTTCGTAAACCTGATGCTGGCTCACGGTCGTGGAAATGGTGACATATCCCATCGAGGCCAGGACGGTTCCGAATCCCTTATAGATGCCGTCCCGTTTCATTCGCTGATCTTTCCCGGCAACGGTTGCCGTATCATAAGGGCTATGGAGGGTGCTTCCATGACCGCCTATACATACAACCGCCGGAACGGGCGTTTTTCTCGATATCGGTACCGTCACAACAATTCGGATGCGCCGATTGGGTGTGGAATTGATTTCCATTTCCCGAACGCGATACGTTTGCTTGTCGGCAGAGGATAATTCTTTCGCGTTGAAAGGAATATCGCTTTTGGCCTGAACCAGATCATCCATCTCGAGCAAATCGAATAGCTTCGCTCTTACATCATCTTGCCACGACGTGGCGGCGCCCGACGACCCTGGTGTATATTTCGCCAAACGCTGATTCGACGCCCCAACGGCGCAGTTACCAAGACACACAAAGACAATAGCCGGCACTATTCGCTGTAAAGCGTCCATCGACGTCCATTCTCCTGAATAAGTACAAGAGTTTTGCAAAAGTTCAGTAAGGAGCAACCCTTATAACTTACCCTTGAGAATCCCATCAGACAAGCGCTAAAGAGCCATTAACTTCGTGTGAGAAATGAGTATGCTGTTTCCAGGTAGCCACGTCACCTTGCCCCGTCCCTTATATGCTCCAGCCTGGAGGCCATGTATTCCACCTGTTTGCGACTGAGATCCTGATGAAGCGGCAACAGAAGAATGTGATTCTGTAGCCAAATGGCCGCCTCGTGTCTATCGCGTCTCTCGGAAAGTTCAGGGGGCAGGCCGGGCCAGTTTTTTGCAGTAACACCCAAACGATTGAGCTGCCTTAACACGGTGTCTCTCTCACGGGACACAAGCATAGGGCAAACACTCGGGCAGACATTATCGCCAAACGAAGAGAACAATGGCCTGAATCCTTCTATACCCTCTATGGCCTGCATGAGCCGGACATAATTCGCTCTGCGCCTTCCAACCACATCGCCAAGGTATTTTTCCTGCGCCCCGAGAAGTCTCAGCGAATATCGATTTTGAAACCTCTCCATTTGCCCGTCCATCGGTTCGCAGTAGTCACTGTGCAGACTGTTGATGGTGATCCCGCGATAACGGTGCCAGGACAACCCCATGGACAGCATCGCGCGCTGAGCCAAACGCGAAAGCAGCCACTTTAAGATGAGTTTCCTATTCGCACCAAACTCAGTATCGGTTTGGTGGTTTGCGCCGTTGTTCGGAGTCGTCAACAATGCGCCCTCAGGAAGCGCGAGCGCTTTTCGCGGACAGAAAACCGCGGCATGTTGCTCGGCGCAACCATCGATCGGCAAGAGCATGTGCGCGCAGTCCTCCATTAACTCGACGTCGTGCGTATGGCAAAATGTTCTTGCCTCATCGACAGCATTCGGAAATCCAAAATAATGCACGAGAATAAAAACATCCGGCGGGGAGGATCCCTCTATTTCCGATTCGAGGCGGTCCCAATCGGGCGAAAGATCTTTTCTCACAGGGTAGAAGGTTAGCTCGACCCCCATCATCCTCAATGGCACCAGCGCGTCATTGCAGAAGTAGTCAGGACACCACACTTTTCCCTGGCGTTTGCCTCTCTTATCAAGTACGGATTGTACGTAGGCGGACATCGCCCATCGGCCAAGGGAATAGAACCGGACCGTCCGTTCCGGCCGGGCATCACCGCGCCACGGGTCCCCGCTCGAAACGCTACCCAACAAGGCCTGCCGGAGCGCCTTCAGGGAAGGGATGGGAAACGAGTGAATGGTCATCTTACTGGTATCCTCCTCAATAGGGCAATCGCCCTTTCGTCTCCGGGCCTGAGCCACTTCAATGGGGATTTCCGATCACGCACGAGCCGGGACGTCACTGAAACACTCATACACATTTGAAATCCATACATATCAGGAAAACACATTGAGATCGAGTCATAAACATTGATTCTGCTGCAAAAGCCCATTTTTCATAGGACTATCCGTATTTTTCGACCAATAATGCGGGTGACATGAGTAATTAATGGGATTTATCGGCAGAATCAAACACGGGATATGAGGTGAATGCGGGGTGCGATGCATCACACCCTCTGCCTGATACCCTGAGGTCCTGATCTGCCCCCAAAGTACCTTACACCTTTAATTTACACAGTTTTCTGTCTTGACAATGGGTAGGGGTATAGACTAAACGATATTTTTGAAAACACGCGAAGTTCAAGGGTTAGTTTTTTTCGACAGACTCCGAGGAGAAACGTTATGTACGTATCACGATGGGCGTCATGTGCAATTAGAACGTTGTTGAGCATCATCCTGCTGGTTTCCTCAGCTCAGGCCCAAACCCCTGCAAAGTCGAAGAAACGCCGACCCCCGACGGCGGAAGAGGTCTCGCGCCGGGTTCTTTCTACGCATCCGAAGCCGAGAGATGAGGCCGAAAAGAGAATCATCGATGTGATGGAAGACATGTACCTCCATCAATCTCGCGGTATGGGAAACATTCTGCCGGAAGACGGTCGGCTGATGAGGATGCTCGCCGAAATATTGGGGGCCAAACACATCGTGGAACTGGGTACCGCGAATGGTTACTCGGCCATGTGGTTTTGCCTGGCGTTGAGATCGACAGGAGGGAAGCTCACAACCCATGAGATCGATCCGAAACGCATCGCCCTGGCAAAGGAAAACTTCAAGCGGGCGGGCGTCGAGGATTTGATAACATTGGTCGAAGGCGATGCCCACGAAACCATCAAGAAACTCACGGCGCCCATCGACCTCGTGCTGCTCGACGCTGAGAAGGAAGGGTTTACGGACTATCTGCAAAAGCTGCTTCCCCTGGTGCGTCCGGGCGGTTTGATCATCGGCCACGATTCATCCGGCCAGGCGCATATGATGGAGAAGTATTTCGAGGCCATCACGACGAACCCGGACCTGGAGACCGTGTTCGTGGATGCATCGAAATGGGGAATGTGCATCACCCGCAAGATGCGCTGATAGAACAAAAGTTTTGCAAAAGTTCGGATAGAACTCACAGAGGCTCAAAGCGGGAAACACAGGGGTCACATGCATCGCACCCTCTGCCTGAGTACCTGATATCCTGATCTCCACTCCCTGATAACCTGATAGCCCTATTTCCTAAATTCTGTCTCCTGTATTCTGCATTCTTCTTAAAAATTTTCTTTCTTCCCGGCTAAAAAAAGGGTATAATGCGAGTTGATTGCATTGAGGATACGACTGAAGACGGGAGTAATACTGTTCTCCGCGGGACACTGCCGTAGGGCATCCCTTAGGGACATACGGTGGTTTGGAAACAGGAACTTAATGCGAGTTTCTCGGGTGACATATGGATTTCGCCAAGGAAATGCTCTATAGGATCTTGGGATTCAACCATTGGCAGAATTAAGTGAGATGTCCCTCAGCAAGAGTATGAACAAGTACATCCTTCTAAAAATTGTCTTTATCTACTTAACCTGTTCGGTCCCCCTTTTAGCACAAAACAGTGAGCCCAAAATCGAAAAAACTCCTTCATGGGTGAATGTCATCAATACACCAAAGGGCAGGGGAACCGCCTCAGGTAATGGCAGTCAAAACACAGAGTACCTTTTGGTAGATCGTCAGGGGCATACGGGAGTCAGTGAAGATTTTTGGCACCTGGCTCGACGAATTCTGAACGAGGCGAGTGTTGAAGAGAACGGCACACTGACGGTGGCCTTTGATCCAACGTATCAGGAACTTGTTTTTCATGAAGTCGTTCTTGTCCGTGACGGGAAAAAGACCAATTGTCTCGATCCCTCAACCATTCAAGTGATACAGGCGGAACGCTCGCTGGAAAACCATGTATATACCGGTGATCTCTCAGCAGTCATTTTCTTAGATGATCTGAGGGTCGGTGACGTATTGGAATACAGCTTCACCCTGCGTGGGAGTAATCCACTTTTTGCTGGTCATTATTGGAATAATTTTATTTTGGGCTGGTCGTTTCGTTTTGAGAAACAATACTACCGCATTGTCTGGGAATCCAAGAAGAAGCTCAGGTGGCGCACGCACGGATTAGAATTGAGGCCGCAAATTCTAAAGGAAAAGAAGGCAACAGAGTACATTTGGGAATTAGGGCCGCAGCCTGCGATTGACGTTGAGGATCAAATACCTTATGCATACGAACCCTTTCCTTATCTGGAAGTCAGCAGTTTTGCCTCATGGTCGGAAGTCGTTGAATGGGCATACCCTCTATATCCGACGAAACAGAAGCTCATCTCGCAGGCGATGTCCCGAAAACTCGAGCAATGGAAGGAGCAATATGCTTCTTACGAAGAGCGAGTACTACACACGATTCAATTTGTTCAGGACAAAGTTCGCTACCTGGGTATCGAAATCGGTCCGAATTCTCACCGTCCGACTCCTCCAGGCGAGACCTATAATCGTCGTTACGGTGACTGCAAGGACAAGTCTTATCTCCTTTGCGTTTTACTGGGCGATTTGGGTATTAAAGCTTGGCCGGTATTGGTTAATCAAACACTGCGCGGCGGCACAGCACGTCATTTACCCTCGCCATTTGTTTTTAACCATGTCATCGTCTCATTCCAACTGGCAGGAGAAACGTATTGGATCGATCCCACGTTGATTTCCCAAGGTGGATCCTTGCGTTATAGATGTTTACCAGAGTATGCCTTAGGCTTAGTCATCCGGCCTGGTGTTCAGTCATTGGAGGCCATCACCTCCCCCACCCCGAATAAACCATTGAGAGAGGTGCATGATGAATTCCGGCTTGAAGACTACGTATCCGCTGTCAGTTTCTCCGTAGCGACCACTTACCGGGCAAGTGCGGCCGATCATATGCGCGCAACGCTGGCCGGTGTCGATCACCACGTACTCGCTACGGATTTCATTAATTTTTATACGCGGATGTACCCAGGTATTCGAGTGAAGTCTCCACTTAAGATCAACGATAACCGTCAGGCGAATATAATAGAAATAATAGAATCGTATGAGATCGACACGTTTTGGGAAGAGGAAACCGAACAACGTCAAATGGTAGCGAGTTTCTTCCCGGATAGTATTGATTCTGCTCTGCCAAAACCTAATCGGCGCATCCGTAAAATGCCTTTGGCTCTCAGTTATCCGGCCTGGTATGTACATCAAACGCAGGTTTACCTTCCCGAGCAGTGGAATATTGACGACGCATCTGATTGGATTCGAGATGCTGCTTTTTCCCTGCAATGCGAACGTCGTTATCACAATAATCGGGTTCGTTTCCGCTATGAGTATCGTACGCATACCAATGAAGTGGCTTCGGAAAGAACAAGTACGTTTTTTGCCAAGTTGAGTGATGCCGAAGATCTACTGGGCGATACACTCTACCGTCCCACTTCTGAGAGACTCGGGAGTGGGTATTCTATCCATTGGATTCTTGTGATTCTATTCGTCGGGTATGGATTCCTGTTACTGGTTATCACCATCTGGCTGATACGGTCACCTCGATTCAGACGGCGGAATGAAGGTGGAATGATGTTACCAGACACAGCTCGGGAAAATCCTCGACTTTGTGGGCTACGCGGCTGGCTTATCCTTGTCGGCATTGGCGTTGTGATTTCCCCGCTGATACAAATTGTGTCGTTCGCTCAGAATATAGAAGTCTATTTTTCATTGGATGCGTGGCATCATGTCGCCGACCCCGGCGGCGCTGGTTACCATCCTCTGTTTGGACCGTTGCTCATGTTCGAAATGCCGGGGAACCAAACACTCATCGCAATGTCTTTTTTGACACTCTATCTTTACTTTGCGAAGCGTTCACTTTTTCCAAAAGTCTTTATCATATGCTCCATATTAACGTTGGTCTTTCTGTTGACTGACTCGATCATAAGTCGGCAGATCCCTATGATTGCGGAAGATCCAGATTTTGACCAAGGTCGAGAAATCACCAGGGCCTTCTTGCGTTGTGTGATCTGGTGTCCATATATGCTGAGGTCGAGAAGGGTTAGAGCCACGTTCGTAAATTAGGAGAAATTGAAAGGGCACGACATGGGGGAATAATAGGGACAAACCCTGTTATTATATCTTGAAGCAACAGCTATCTTCGTCAGTCTTTATGTGTGGAGTGTTTCTATGTTCATGACCCTGTTATCAATCATTCTTAATATTTCTTTCGTCTCAAACACAAAAAACCAACCATTAGTAGCTGGTGGGTTTTTGTCAGCAGTTCCCATGAGCCAACCGGTTCCACGGTGGTTCCCCAAAGCCCCACCGCTCGCATTACCTCAGACGGAGGTAATCCGCGTCGGAACTGTGGAGGAACTCTTCAGCGCAGTTGAACATATCGCTATAGGGGGTACGATCCTTCTTGACGAAGGTCATTACAAGTTACCGAAGCCAATCGTTCTCCAAGCGAAGAAAAATATCACCATCCGCAGTGCTACAGGTGATCCAGATACAGTCACCCTCAGAGGTAAAGGATGGGATAGTGAAGTTAAAGGGGACGATATTCTACGCATTGCTCATTGCGAAGGAGTCATTATTGCAGACCTAACCTTCACTGACTGCCGGTCCTATGGGATTAAGGTGGAAGCAGAAAACTCACCAAAAGATATTTGCATTTACAATTGCCGTTTTCGGAACATCGGGGTACGCGCCATTAAGGGTTCGGCGGGAAGAAATCCGAATTCTCGTGCAGTGAGAGGCTCCGTTCGCTATTGCCATTTCGAAAATACCAGGATTCCACCGGCCCATTGGCTATTCGGGGGCGACTACATTTCCGCCATCGACATGATGGCCTTGGAGGACTGGACGTTCAGCGACAACATCTTTCGGAACATCAGGGGGCGCAATGGCGGTGGACGGGCTGCAATCTTCATTTGGGTACGCTCCAGGCACGTCGTTGTCGAACGCAATTTCATCATTAATTGTGATCGGGGTGTGGCCTTTGGCAACCCCGGCCAATCCACAGCCAATGTCGATGGAGAGCGGCTCGTTTATGTTCGTGATGGCATTATCCGCAACAACTTCATTACAGGTGGGCCGGACTGTGGAATCGAATTGTGGTATGCTGAACATATCAAAATCCACAATAATTCTATCTGGCGCCCTGAGCAGAACTGGAGCCGTGGTATTCGCATTGGAACCGGGACTTCGAACACAGACATCATAAACAATCTGGTACATGGAGAGATCCGGTTGGACGGAGGCGAAGCACGACTTCGCCAGAACTTAACAGGTCGCCTTGATGGCTACTTTGTGGATCCGGCATCAGGCAACCTGGCACTCACTCGGGAAGCGACTAAGGCGATTGACCATGGTGTATCGCTGCCGGGTGTGACTGAGGATATCCGACGACGATCCCGGTCTGGACGGCCTGAACTTGGTGCGTGGGAATTGGACAATGAATTCAAAACCGATGGGGCGCACTAAATAACCCTGTTATAATAGATAGGGACGGACCCTATGAATAGAAGGAAACAAAAAACGGGGTGTGTCCATATTAAACCTCACAGGACGCCTTACGGTGCTGATAGCCCGATTTCCTTTCTTTATTTTGAAAACGTCTTTCTTCCCGGCTAAAACAACGGTATAATATTAACCAACGACTTTGAGGATGCGACGGAAGTCGGAAGTAAATACATACCTGTGAAAACAGTGAATAGTGCGCTTGGATAGGGAGACAAATGGGCTCTTCCAGAAAAATGAACCGGAGACCTCCCCAGAAAAAGTACCTGACACGAATTCTCCCTTAACTAGTGTTCAATCTCAGCCGAAAATGACATCGGGATGCAAGAGACCGTGCGTGTTGCAGGAGAAAATGATGAACTTAGTTTACCGAAGAAGGTATCTCATCTTCATAGCATTATCCTGTATGGTCTCACTTCTTACTGGATGCACAGATAACCAACCCTCCTCCCAAAATCAAACTAGTTCGCTTGCTACGCTTACCGGTGACTTCAAAGTCTATTATGACATTCAGACAAGCGAAAGCGGAACCATTGTTTATCCGAGCAATGGATCAAACACTGAATTATTTGCGGCAAAAGAGGTAAGACGTTACATTTATCTCCGGACAGGTCAAAAGCTCACAGTTCAGGCAGTAACAAGCTTACCCTCATCAGGTGATCTGATTTTGGTCGCAAATGATAACAATGCCATGGTTAATAATTTACGTGGCTTAATGAACCATACTACCGCACCTGGTGGTATTATCCTTAAATCGGTTAATTCAGGTGGAAGAACGATTCTTGTTATTACAGGAAACAATTCTGAATCAACTCTAATTGCAGCTTACCGATTTGCTGAACATTTAGGAGTAGGTTTCGACCTAGCTGGTGATGCTATTCCCGATGCAAAAATGACATTATCCATTACTGGTTACGATGAAGTAGGTGAACGACGTTTTGAAACAACTGGACTTTTACCATTTCACGATTTTTATCAAGGACCGGACTTGTGGAGTACAGATGAATATATGGTAGTTATTAATCAGCTAGCTAAGCTTGGCATGAACTTTATTGGTCTTCATACATATCCTACCTATTCAACTCCTCTGGAGTCAAGAAAAGATATTCGTACGGGTCCTGAACCAAATGTTTGGATAGGGTTACAAGGCGATTATGACAACGAAGGAAACGTAAACTGGTCGTATCCGGCATATTATGCTCATAGTCACAGGCCATATGAAATTTGGGGTACTGTTACATGGAATACACGTAATTACTTCGGAGGATCTGATCAAATATTTCCAAGAGATTTCTGGGGATCTGATGTTTTTGGTACAAGTGCCATGCTTACAGATGTTGCGAGTAGTAATGCAGTATTTAACAAAACGGGACAAATGTTCAAAAAAGCATTTGGTTTTGCTAAGGATATTGGTGTAAAAACCGCATTAGGAATAGAGCTTCCAATGGGATTTGAACCACAAGGTCCTGAAGTCGATTTTAATTGGGTACGTGTAATGCCTCCGGAATTACAAGCAAGATTAGGAATTACGGATCCTTTAGATCCAACATTACCCGCAAAAGTAAAAGATGTATATAAAGGTATTTTTGGTCGAATTATTAAAACCCACCATTTAGATTACTTTTGGTTGTGGTCATGGGAAGTATGGGGCATGCATGGTGTAAATGACGCGCAAATAAATGCATTTAAAGCTGACATAACCCTGGCCCTGGAAGCTGCAAATGAAATGAATGTTCCTTTTAAAATGGCACATGCCGGTTGGATGCTTGGTGATGGAGATGATCCTTTATTGTTTGATGATATCTTCCCAAAAGACTGTCCATTTTATGGTCTTTGGGATAGAGCTCACCTGTTTGATCTTTTTCCTCCGGGTAATGAAAGAGTAAAATGGGCTGCAACCTGGCTTGAAGAGGACTGGGGATTAGTTCAACCACAACTCGAAATGTATCGTGTTTATGATGATGTTAAGGCAGCAATAGATAGAAACTGTCATGGATTAATAGCTAAAGGCTGGCGAACAAGAACTGTGAGTGCTACATCACATTCGATAAAAGATGCATTGTGGTGCTATGGACCTACCGGTTCACCTGTTAACAAAGCGTTCCCTTCTGATAAAAATACATGGATTGATGCAACTTATTTAGATTGGGCAACCCGTTGGTTTGGACCTGAAGTGGCAGCAAATATTGCAAATATACTTGGTACACTTGATAAAAGTGCTAATCCACGCTTACTTCCTTTTGTTTCTACATGGGACTCACACAATGACGGTGTTAATGCATCGCCTGGTGCGATTCATGCTCAAATCTACAATCCAAGCACTTTTAGCTTTGTAAGTGATCTGGAAGCACTTCGCCCTCAGGTCGTGGGAGCTGGTAACCTTGAAAGATTTGACTACTGGTTAAAAATGTTCCAGTCATATAGGAAAAAGGCTGAATATGGTGGAGCCAGAGAGGGTGGAGATGACAATCGCTCCACTATGGCAACTTTATTCAATGAATTTATTACTTTAGATATCGAACGTATGGTTGATGTTGCTGATGTTGGAGAAATTATGAAACATAACGTTCTTAACTGGCATCAATTGGTACAACTCGATTGGGGACCAGGTGTAAATCCATCAAGAAAATATACAGGTTCTTCATTTATAAAAGTAATGCCAATTAGGACGCGGGTTGAAGAGAATGAAGCTTTAACACTTAATATAATTGCTATGGGTGTAGGCACCCCTACTTTAAAATATCGTGAATTAGGAGGTAGTACGTGGACAAGTATTACTGCGTCGAACATAGGAAGAAGCGTTTATTCAGCTACTATACCTGCTCAAACACAAGATTTTGAGTATTATCTTGAATCTGGTAGTGTAGTATTTCCTGTAACGGCAAATTCGACACCACCAATTTATCAAACAGTTGTCGTAATGGCAGCAGAAACTGATCCATGTGAAGGGGAAAGACACGGGATCACATCTCGAATTATGGAGTCTGTAGCATAATTACCTGTAATATTTAATGTGTTTTTAAGCCATTGGTCGATTTCTCTTCCAAGAGTACAAGAAAAAGGATTTTTCTGGGAGAATTGATTATG
>Ga0272441_10015041_pt1 | contig 10881 bp, 6 predicted proteins | sample SSMProp6N_FD_193582 | JGI IMG/M metagenome (GOLD analysis project Ga0272441, IMG submission 193582) | Marine sediment archaeal communities from Little Sippewissett salt marsh, Falmouth, MA, United States - SSM-Prop-6N | ecosystem: Environmental > Aquatic > Marine > Wetlands > Sediment ...
TGATAGCTGGTTATAATCCACATTCCACAGTTGTGCAATTCGCTTCCTGTTTTCATCATCACTTACCGGTATATATCCAGGGTATACTATGGGCGAGCAGCCAACGTCTGTGGCTCCCTGTACATTATTTTGACCTCTGGGCGGATCTATTCCACACCTTTCCCTGCCTATCTGGCCGGTAATAAGCATCATGTTTATAAGGGAAAAGACATTATGAGTACCTGTAACCTGCTGGCTCATTCCCATTCCTGTTGCTATCATGGCTGTCTCAGCCCTCGAATACATCCTGGCCGCTCTTATCATTAAATCAGCCGGCACAGATGTAATATCCTCCACAAGCTCGGGTGTATATTTTTCAACCAGTTCACGAAGTGCATCGAAGGCTTTCATTCCCCCATCGACCCGTTCTTCAATAAATTTTTTATCAATATCCCCATCAAGAATTATCTGCCTGATCATACCATTCAGTAATGCGACATCAGTCCCAAGTCGTGGCTGCAGCCATATATCAGCATACCTGACCAGTGGGGTCCACTTAGGATCACAAACGATTATGCTGTTTCCTCTTCTTTTTCCAGCTTTTACGTATGTTGCGGTAACGGGATGTGTATCAATAATATTATTACCCGTTACGAACAGGCAGTCGGTGGTCTCAAAATCTTCTATACTGTTACTTCCAGCACCGTCACCAATTGATTTTAGCATGGCTGTTACTGTAGAAGCATGGCACAGACGTGTACAATAATCGATATTATTATTACCAAATACTATTCTTATAAATTTCTGAAAAAGGTAATTATCCTCATTGGTACACTTGGCGGATGCATAACCTGCCAGTGCGGAAGGCCCATATTCTTTCTTAATATTCCCCAGCCTTTCAGCTATATAGTCCAGTGCCTCATCCCATTCAGCTTCCCTGAAGGATCCGTTTTCTTTTATCAATGGTTTGGTTAGTCTTTCCTTATGAGCCACATAATCATATCCAAACCGGCCTTTTACACAAAGACGGCCATCATTGGGCATCACACCTTCCACACCATTTACGCGAACTATAGTATTGTCCTTAACAAGTAGTTCAATCTGGCAGCCCACACCGCAGTAAGGACAGGTAGTAATTACCTTCTTATCCAGATCATCCATCTTGATCTTATCCCTGTGGGGTTTTTCAACTATTGCACCTGTCGGGCATAATTGAATACATTCACCACAGCCATCACATTCCGATTCGGACCAATGATCAAATCCTGCAATAATATGTGATTTAATCCCACGCTGGGAGAACGATAAAACATTTTTTCCCTGTACCTCATAGCAGGCCTTTATACACCTGAAACATTTAATACATTTTGATGCATCATAAGCCAGCACCGGTGATGAATCATCTATACTGTAGTCAAGATCCCTGTATATATTGGGATACCTGCGATCAGACTGATCAGATAAACCATAAATTAGTTTTAGTTCTCTGAGTTCATCATTGTAAGTACCGTCAAACTCGTCATTATGTTCAGCAAGAAGGTAATCAACCGTATGTTTCCTGAGTTCTTCCAGTTCATCATCAAATGCAACAACCTTCATTCCCTCTTCAACAGTGACGGTACATGCCATTATAAAACCCCTCTGTCCTTCAATTTTTACGACACATAACCGGCAGGCCCCCGTAGGGCTTATCTTCCTGTGGTAACATAAGCCCGGTATGTTAATATCATTTTCGCGGGCAACCTGCAACAGGTTAGCACCTTCTTCAGCAATTATTTTCTTACCGTCTATTGTCAGACTTATCTCTTTCTTCATATCAAGAATATTTTAGAAACGATCAGGAAAATACCTTTGCAGGCTTCTTAAAGGCAATATTGGTGATTGGCCAAGCGGGCATAATGATGTTTTCGCCATATATTCTGCCTCCTCCACCATCTCATCAAGTTTACCACCATTATTCCTTGCGGGGTCATTATTCTCACTAATCAATCGAACCAGTTGTGACATACCAACCCTGCATGGGACGCATTTTCCACATGATTCATGTTTAAAGAACTCCAGTATAGAGACTGTCATATCCGGTATTGATTTATCATTTCCCAGTACCATCACGGCCCCTGATCCGAGAACAGCACCTTTTTCCTTCAGTGTGTCAAAACCCATGGGCGTGTCAAGTACAGACTCATCAACAAATGTTCCCGCGGCACCTCCAATAAGAACAGCCTGTAATTCCATACCTTCCTTCATTCCCCCGGCGAAGTCATAAATCAGCTGTCGCAGTGTTAAACCCAGCTCAAGTTCATAGAACCCTGGCTTCTTAATATCACCACTTATTGTGAATATTTTTGTGCCCGGCGAATCTTTGGTCCCCAGTTCTGTATACCAGTCAGCTCCCTTTTCAATCACAGTAGGTATCGTTGCAAGAGTCTCAACGTTATTTATGAGGGTTGGAAAACCATAAAGGCCTTTCTCGGCCGGAAAAGGAGGTTTTATGCGTGGGTACCCCCTTTTACCCTCAAGCGATTCAAGCATGGTAAGTTCTTCACCACAGAGATATGAACCGGCTCCCAGCCTGATCTCAATATCGGTAGAAAAGGAACTGCCAAAAATATTTTTACCAAGCATCCCTTTCTCCCTGGCATCGGTTATGGCTTTTTGCAGCCTTCTGATAGACTTGTAATATTCTCCCCTGATATAGATATAAGCCTTTGATGCTCCTATTGCATAGGCAGCTATTATCATACCTTCAATCAGCCTGTGGGGATCATATTCCATTATGATCCTGTCTTTGAAAGTACCGGGTTCTCCCTCATCAGCATTGCAGACAAGGTATTTTTGCTCGCATCGGGTGCAGGCTTCGCTTGTAAACTTCTTTTTCAATCCTGTTGAAAAGCCGGCACCTCCTCTTCCCCGCAGGCTCGATTTGGCCATTTCTTCAATGATCTCAGACGGCTCACATCCAAGAGCCTTTTCAGCTCCCTTATATCCACCTGAATCAATATAGTCCTGTATGCTTTCAGGATCTATTTTTCCGTAATTAACAAGTGTAATTCTCTTTTCCTCAGCCACCTTACTTATTTTTATACTTGGTTATTATTGATTCAATCTTTTGTTTATCCAGGTTACCATAAATATCTTCATTTATCATCATCACAGGAGCCCTGTGACACTGCCCCAGGCATTCGGTCAGCTCAATAGAAAATAGCCTGTCCCCGGTTGTTTCCCCGACCTTTATAGACAATATTCTTTCCAGTTCATCAATAATATTTATTGATCCTTCCATATGGCAAACAGGTGAATTGCAGGTCCTGATAATATATCTGCCTCGCGGTTTTACACTGAACATTGTATAATACGTTGCCACACCATACACATGGCTCAATGTTGTGTTAAGATAATCAGCTACTGCTTTAAGGTCGTCGCTATCAAGGTAATTCGCCGGGTTATTATCCTGCAGTGCATGCATTATATTCAGCATATTATCATGTTTCGCCGGGAACTGCTTTAATATTTCTTCTGTATTCATTTTATATATTTTTCTACTCTTACACACATGTTTTTGTGGGGCTCAGCTGATGCACTTGTTGGTTGGTGTGGGGCTTAGCCCCACACCATCAACCATACGAGCCCCACACCATCAACCATACGAGTCCCACATCATCATTACGTTTCTTTCTCTATTCTTACCGAACAAACCTTTGTTTCAGGTATCTTTGAAACCGGATCGACAGCACAAATAGTCAGTTCATTGGTTGGGGCATCAGGAAAATGAAATGTCAATGAAGCAACACCTGCGGGACAAATCCTGCTTATATCAACCTTTACCTTAATATTTCCTCTTCTTGATTTAACATTTATTAATTCACCGTCCACAAGCCCCATCTTTTTCGCATCTTCCGGGTGAATTATTATAAACTCTGATCCCTGTATATCTTTCAGTCCGCTTACCCGTCCTGTCATTGTACTCGTATGATAATGATAAAGGCTGCGATCAGTTGTCAGCAGCAAAGGATAATCTTTATCTGGCAACTCAACTGATGCTTTGTAAAGCAGGGGAAATAATTTTCCCTTCCCTCCTTTCCGTGCAAATTTTTCAGAATGCAGGTATTTCGTACCCGGATGATTGGTATCAGGACAGGGCCATTGGATACCCTCTTCTTCTATTCTCTCATAGGTAATACCGGCATAGCTGGGAGTTAAAGAATTAATCTCTTCAACTATATCTGTAACACTATCAAAATCAAACCCTTTTGCCCCCATTCTTTTAGCTATTTCACAGCTTATCCACCAGTCATCTTTCGCTTCACCGGGTGGATCAACAGCCTTTCTCACTCTCTGCACCCTCCTCTCAGTATTTGTGAATGTTCCTTCTTTCTCGGCGAAGCAACAGGCAGGTAAAATTATATCTGCATAACGGGCCGTCTCTGTAAGGAAAATATCCTGCACCACGAAAAATTCCAGTTTCTCCAGAGCTTTCTTAACATGGTTGGCATCAGCCTCACTCAAAACAGGATTTTCTCCGACCTGGTATAATGCCTTGATATTTCCCTTTTCTATTTCAGTAAAGTATTCTGTATGTGTCAGCCCATTCTCCCTGTTTAATTTTGTCGACCATGCTTTTTCAAATTTTTCAACTACATCATCATTGGTCACAGCCTGGTAGCCAGGATAAACATTGGGCAGGCCTCCCATATCACAGGCACCCTGAACATTATTCTGCCCTCTCAAGGGATTGATACCGGAAGACTCCCTTCCCACATTACCTGTGAGCAATGCCAGGTTGCTTACTGCCAGGACATTGTCTGTACCATGACTATGTTGGGTAATACCCATTGCGTATACCAGCGATGAAGGTCTTTTGCCTGCATATAACCTGGCGGCTTCACGTATGGTGTCGGAGGGCACCCCTGTAATGTTGGATGTAGTTTCCGTATCAAAATCATTAAGAGATGAAAGAAATTCATCATATCCTTCACATCTTGACTTAATAAATTCTTCATCCTGCAGTCCTTCATCAACAATAATTTTCATCATTCCCATAAGTAAGACCACATCTGTGCCGGGATAGTGACGCATATAGATATCAGCAAAGCGGCACAGATCAATCTCCTTAGGGTTGGCAACAATTATCTTTGCTCCCTTTCGTCTGGCTTCTTTAATATGAAGTCCAATTATGGGGTGGGCAGCCGTTGTATTGGAGCCAATTGAAAAAATTGTCCTTGCAGTTTTAAACTCATCAATAGAATTAGTCATGGCTCCAGAACCAAAGCTTTGCACTAATCCCGATACTGTTGGGGCATGGCATAACCTTGCACAATGATCAATATTATTGGTGCCCATCACGGCCCGGGCGAATTTTTGTATTATGTAATTATCCTCGTTGGTTACTTTAGCTGAAGTCAATGCCGCAAAATTACCTTTAGCCCCGGAGAATTTATCTGCAATTGTATCCAGGGCCTCATCCCATGAGATCTCTTTAAATGAACCGTTTACCTTCTTAAGAGGAGTAGTCAACCTTTCGGGATGGTCAATGAATGAGTAGCCGAAACGCCCCTTCACGCATAGTCTTCCCTTATTGACTATACTCTCCCTGTCGCCTCTAGCACTGACTATTTTATTTCCCCTGACCCCCAGATACAGATTGCAACCTACTCCACAATAGGCACATACGGTTTTAACCTCACGTGCAGGCAGGATTTGTTCCTTAACATATAGAGCCCCTACAGGGCATCGCACAACACATTCACCACAAGATTCACATACCGATTCCTTTATCGGCTTATCACCAAAGGTGCTTATAATAGTATCGAAGCCCCTGAAGCCATAGTCCAGGGCATTGACGCCGGCGACCTCATCGCAAGTACGAATACAAATGCCACACATTATGCATTTATTATGGTCGAGGTTAAAGAAAGGATTTGAATCATCTACTTTCAGTTCAGGTCTTGTCCTACGGAGCCTTTCCAGGCGTTTTTCATCCACTCCAATATAAGCCGTAACCTTTTGCAGCTCACAGTTATTATTGCTTGTACAGTTAGTACAATCCTGTGTATGATTAGCATGTATAAGCTCCAGAGTAGTTCTTCGTATTGCATTTATCTCCTGGCTTTCCGATCTTATTCTCATTCCATCTTCAACCTGTGTCATGCATGAGATATGCTGTCCCCGCCGACCCTCGATTTCAACTATGCAAAGCCTGCAATTACCTGAAGGGCTTATGTCGGGATGATAACACAATGTTGGAATATAGATATTATTGGCACGGGCAAGTTCAAGGATTGTTTCACCCGGATCAGCTTCCAGCCTCATATTGTCTATATAACATGTTATCTTCTTCATTCCTCAATTACTTTTAGTGCAGCCTTGGCATCTTCAGTTTCCAGGTCACATCTCAGGCATCTGGATGCTTCTCTGACAGCTGTTTCCTCATCAAACTTCATGTCGACCTCCAGGAAATTGGTTTTTCTTTTACCAACAGGTATTCTTGATACAGCCGGGCGAGCCAGCTCGATCTCGGCCTCGGGATCAAATTCATCTGCTTTGACGTATACTGATGGGCGTGTGGGAGCATATTCAGCTTTTACATCTTCCCCATTCAAATATTTCTCTATCATATCTGCTGCTATCTTACCACCACCCATCGCCTTTATGATAGTATCAGGGCCGGTAACCACGTCGCCAACAGCAAATACCCCATCAATACCGGTTTTAAAAGTCTCAGGATCAGTTTTAATTGTATTGTTATCTTGTAATTCAAGTCCCTCGACTTCGTTTTCAAAGCCTGTAGTCGGATCTTCTCCTATGGCTACAATAACATTCTCCAGCTCTATATTAAACTCTGATCCTTCCACCGGTACAGGTCTTCTTCTTCCACTACTATCATAATCACCCGGCACCATCCTTATGCATCTAAGTCCCTTTAATATATTATTGCCATCTGTAAGAGCCTTTACAGGTGCTGTCAGATACATTATTTCAATGCCTTCTTCCAGTCCTGCTTCAATCTCCTCGGGGAATGCAGGTATTTCCTTTTCCGTTCTCCGGTATATTATTATAACCTTTTTACAGTCTTCCATTCTTATAGCTGATCGGGCTGCATCAATAGCGGCATTCCCTCCTCCTATGACGCCAACCCTGGCTCCTATTCCTGTTTCCCTGTTCAATTTCACGTTTTTAAGGAACGAAAGAGCATCGATTACCCCGGTGGCACCTTCATTTTCTATCCCAAGCATTTTCGATTTATGGGCTCCTGTTGCTATTAGCAGGGCACTATAACTATGCTTTAGCTCCCTAAATGATATATCCCTTCCCACCCTGATGCCGCTTTTAATTTTAACTCCTGCTGTTATGATATTTTGTATATCAAGATTCAAAATATCAAGAGGCAACCTGTATTCAGGGATTGCCATTGATAGGGCACCGCCGGCTATATCCTCTGCTTCGTATATGGTTACATCATATCCTTTCTTTACTAGATTAAAACCTGCCATTAAGCCACCCGGGCCGGCACCTATTATTGCAACCTTTTCCCTGAATATCCTGTATCTTTTTTCTGTAGGATATAGTCCGTTTTCTATTGCCCAATCGGTAGCAAATCTTTTGAGGGCACGAATGGCTATCGGGTCACCCCAGTTACCAGTCTGGCAAAATTCCTCGCATGGATGATGACATACCCTGCCACATACTGAAGGCAGCGGATTGTCCTTAAGGATAATCTCATAGGCTTTTCTATATTCTTTATTGGCAATATAACCTATATAAGCCGGCACTTCAGTTCCTATTGGACAGGTATGCTGGCATGGAGAAGAAACCAGTTCCTTGCATACCGATGCCCGGCATTTCTTTTGTAATATGTGTTCCTCATACTCATGCCTGAAATATTTTATCGTTGTAATCACAGGATTGGGAGCTGTTTGTCCCAGTCCACATAACGAACCGGCTTTGACTCCTTCAGCCAATTCCAGTAAAAGGTCAATATCTTCAATTTTACCTCTGCCCCTCACTATATCATCCAGTATATCCAGCATCTGCCGGGTACCCAGCCTGCATGGAGCACATTTGCCGCAGGATTCTTTATTGGCAAATTCAAGGAAGTAACGTGCAAAATCGACCATGCACGTCTTCTCATCCATAACAACAATACCTCCTGAGCCCATGATGGTTCCCAGCCGGGAGAGTTCATCATAATCAACCGGAACATCAATAAGCTTTTCAGGTATACATCCTCCTGATGGTCCTCCCGTTTGAACAGCCTTAAATTTCCTGTTATCCGGTATTCCTCCTCCTATTTCGAAAACCATTTCCCTGATAGTTGTTCCAAGAGGAACTTCAATCAGTCCGGTATTTTTAACCTTGCCCACGAGGGCAAAAGTCTTGCTGCCCTTACTCTTTTCTGTACCTATATTTGAATACCATTCAGCGCCTTTTCTAAGAATAAGAGCAACAGAAGCAAGGGTTTCTACATTGTTTATTATAGTAGGTTTGGCCCATAATCCTGAAACAGCGGGGAAAGGAGGCCTTGGCACAGGCATTCCTCTTTCTCCTTCGATTGAAGCTATAAGTGCTGTTTCCTCACCGCAGACAAAAGCTCCTGCTCCTTCCTTAATTTTTATGGAAAATGAAAAACCGGAACCGAAGATATCATGTCCAAGGAAACCAATGTTCTCAGCCTGTTCAATAGCAAGACGCAAACGCTCAAGTGCAAGAGGATACTCTGCCCTGCAGTATATATATGCTTCATGTGCTCCAAGGGTATAACCGGCTATTATCATTCCTTCGATTAAGGAATGAGGGTCGCCCTCGATAAGAGACCGATTCATGAACGCACCGGGATCGCCCTCATCGGCATTACATATAAGATATTTAGTTTCGGTTTCCTGTTCATAGCAGAAAGTCCATTTCTTCCATACGGGAAAACCAGCTCCTCCCCTTCCTCTTAATCCCGATTTCTTTACTATATCTATTATTTCGGATGGACTAAGCCTAAGAGCCTTTTGTAAACCGGTATACCCCTCCCTGGCAATATAGTGTCCGACAGACTGAGGGTTAATTATGCCACAATTGGATAAAATCCTTCGCACCTGGCCTTTCATTACCTGTGATTCAAAAAGTGCTGGTAATCCTTCGATGCCGGTGTCTCCTAATGTGCCCAATGCCAAATCTCTGACAACAGTGTTATTCTTAATATGCTTTTCTACTATTTCGCTTACCTGCGAAGTTTGAACCTCTCCATAGCATACCCAGTCTTTACCATTTGCCCTGACCATAACAATTGGTTCGGCGAAGCACATACCTATACAACCTACTTCCACGATATCTGCCTCAATGCCAGTAGTTCTCAGCACATTCTCAAATTCTTCCTTAACCTCCATGGAACCAGCAGACCTGCCACAGGTTGCCGTACCAATACAAACAGATGGCCTGCCACCTGACAGTAATTCCCATTCCTTAAGTGAATCTTTCTTTAACTTGTCGAAACCGGTTCTCATTTTTTACCTTCCTTATCCTTAACAATATCCCTGACCTTCTTGGGCGTCATCTTTGCATTTACCTTATTATTGACCATAACACAGGGTGCTATTCCACATGCCCCAATGCATGCGAGTGTCTCAACCGAGTATTTAAGGTCATCCGTTACTTCCCCGCTTTTTATCCCGAGTAAATCTTCAATGTTTTCGAGTATTCTTCCCGAGCCTCTTACGTGGCAGGCAGTGCCCCTACATACTGAAATATGGTTTTTACCTATAGGTGTGAATCTGAACTGTGCATAGAATGTCGCAACACCATATACCTTGCTTTTCGGGACTCTTGTAAATTCAGCTATCTCCTCCATTGATTCTTCAGAAAGGTAGCCATACTCACTCTGCACTGCCTGAAGCAGCGGTATAAGCTCCTCAGCTTTACCCTTGAAAGAACTAAATATCCTGGTATATTTTTCCGGCATTTACCTGTATGTTATATTTGATAAGATAATCGTGCTTCAAGATATCTGTCTAATACCATTTCTGCAAATCATCCGCGCTGTTAATATTCAGAAAAGGATTCTTTATATCCTTTATTTTATCAATTAACAGGTATTTTTCATCAACTAATTTAAGAAATTCTCTTATTGAATAATCATTTGTATTACGGATAAAGTCATCGAGTCTTTCAAATATTTCCCTTCCGTAAACAGCATGTAATGGCTCTATATGTCCCTGATATTGTGGTATCAAAGCCTCAAAGGCCTGTCGTTCATAGTTCTCCAGTATATATCTTATAACCTTGCTGTTTAATTCGGGCATGTCGCTTGCCACCAGAAATACAGCTTTTCTGTCTGTATTAGCCATTGCAGAATGCAGGCCCCCCAACGGTCCTTTGTTATGATATATATCACAAGCCATCCTGATGTGTTTGTAGTCCCTCAGCTCATCTTCATTATTTGTTATGATAATAATATCCTCGAAAATAGCTTCCAGCTTCTCCAGGGTATTCTCAATTATTGGCTTCCCTTGTATCATAATCTTTGCCTTCGTTTTACCCTTGAACCTGGTATTCTTACCGCCAGCGAGAATGGCAGCAGTGAATTTTGATATATCGAATGATTTTTTCACAATAATATACGGGAAGGTTTGTGAAGGTAAGATACAAAAAATTAGGCTAAGGCTAAGGCTAAGGATTTAAGGCTTACTGGTTCGGTGTTTAGGCATGAAATAAAAAAGGGAGGCAATATGCACTCCCTTCATGTTATACTCTACCTGTCGACTATATTAATTCGCGATAATTAGATTAAAATTGGCGCTAATTCGCGCTAATTCGCTCTAACATCCCCCTGTCCTGACCAATGGTCAGGACCTTCCCCCTTCAAAGGGGGATTCGCGCTAATTCGCGTCACTAGAAGAGCCCTGTAATATTACCGTCCTT
>Ga0272441_10015042_pt1 | contig 10880 bp, 5 predicted proteins | sample SSMProp6N_FD_193582 | JGI IMG/M metagenome (GOLD analysis project Ga0272441, IMG submission 193582) | Marine sediment archaeal communities from Little Sippewissett salt marsh, Falmouth, MA, United States - SSM-Prop-6N | ecosystem: Environmental > Aquatic > Marine > Wetlands > Sediment ...
GCCTTCCACCCCGCGTCGAGTTGCTTGGCGAGCCGGGCGACGAGGTCCTTGTGCTCGGGCAGGGCGGCCAGGTTGACGTTTTCCTCCGGGTCGGTCTGGTGGTCGTAGAGTTCCGTGGCGACGCCCACGCCGCCCGTGCGCGTCTGCCAGCGGGTGAAGCGGTACCGGTCGGTCCGCATCGAGTACCCCATCGCCTTGCCGCGCGGGTACTGGCTGAAGGCGGCCGTTTTCCACGGTCGGTTGGGCTCGCGCATGAGCGGAGCCAGGCTCGTGCCCTCGCAGTGATCGGGCACGGGCAGGCCGGCGAGGTCGCAGGTTGAGGGGTAAATGTCGACGAACTCCGCCAGGCGCTGCGTCGTTTTGCCGCCGGCAATTGTGGGCGAGGCCAGGACGAGCGGCGCGCGGGTGGCGGACTCGAAGTTCGTGTGCTTGCACCACAGGCCGTGGTCGCCCAGGTGCCACCCGTGGTCGCCCCAGAGGACGACGACCGTGCGGTCGGCCAGGCCGAGGCGGTCGAGTTCATCGAGGACGCGGCCAATCTGGGCGTCGGTGTACGAGACGCACGCCTTGTACCCGCGGATGAGGGTCCGGGCCTGGTCCTCGGTCAGGTTGCCGCGCTTCGGCATGCCGGGGTAGTTGCGGAGTTCGCCCCAGCCCGTCATGGCCATGTCCGGGGCGCCCTTCGGTTTGAAGGGGTTGTCCGCGAGGTCGATCGACTCCGGCGGATACATGTCCCAGTACTTCTTGGGCGCGTTGAAGGGCAGGTGCGGCTTGTAAAAACCGACCGCCAGGAAGAACGGCTTGTCCTTCAGACGTCCGAGGGCCGCGACGGCCCGGTTGGCCACGTGCCCGTCCGGGTAGGCCGTGTCGGGCACGTCGGCGCACTCGTAGGCGGGTCCGCGGCCGCCGTCGGTCTTGGCGGCGATGGCCTGGGCCTCGGGCATCAGGTAGCCGCGGCCTTTCCAGTCGCCCTCGGTCGGTCGCCACGGCGGCTCCGACCAGCCCACCGGGTCGTCTTTCTGGTAGTGGTGAAAGATCTTGCCGAGCGAAACGGACGTGTACCCGTTTGCCTTGAAGTGCTGGCACAGCGTGAGGACGTTGGGCATGGTTTTCCGGAGCGGGGTCTGGAGGTTCCAGACGCGGGTGGTATCGGGCCGGCACCCGCTCATAATGCTGGCCCGCGACGGGGCGCACACGGCCTGCTGGCAGTAGGTGCGGGCGAAGACCGTGCCGCGCGACGCCAGCCGGTCGATGTTCGGCGACCGGACCGTCTTGTCGCCGAAGCAGCCGATGAGCGGCTTCAGGTCGTCCACGGCGAAGAAGAGGACGTTCATCCGCTTGGCGGCCCCGGCGGCGGCCCGGGCGGCGCAGCCGGTCAGCAGGGCGGGTGCGACGGCGGCAGCGGCGCCGCACCGGGCGGCGAACCGAAGAAACGTGCGGCGGGTCAGCGAGGGCATGACGGTTTCCTCCAACGGTTGTGCCTGAGGGCCTACGTGCTGCGTCACGGCGCGCGGCCCGCAAGCGGACCGGCGAACCCTTTTCAATCCGAAATCTCACCTCCCAAATCGTCCGACGCCCACGGCGCCAGCGCCACTTTCATGGCCTGGCCGCGCCGCATGAGGTCGTGGGCGGCGTTCACCTCCGCGAGCGGCATCGTGTGCGTAATCATCCGGGCGAAGGCGTCCAGGTTCCGCTTCATCAGCGCCACCGCCCGCTCCATGTGCCGCGTGTGGCTGACCCACACGCCTACCACCTTGAGGTCCGGCCGGACGAGGTCGGCAAAGACGTCGCACTCGATCGCGCCGCCGGGTTGGCCGAAGCCGGCCGTCGTGTACCGCCCGCCCTGGCGGACCAGGCCGAGGCCTTCGCGGACGACGGCGGCCTTGCCGACGGCCTCGTACACGGCGTCGGCGCCGCGTCCGTCGGTGAGGTCGCGAACGGCCTGGCGGCGCTCGTCGGGCGTGGTGGCGTTGGCATTCAGGGTATGCGTGGCGCCGAAGCGTTTGGCGAGGTCGAGGCGTGCGTCGGCCACGTCGATGGCCACGATCTCCTGGGCCCCGCAGTCGCGCGCCAGGGCCACCATGAAACACCCGAGCGGCCCGACGCCCTGGACCACGACCGTCTCGCCCTCGGCCGGCTCGAAGTGGTCGAAGGCGTGGGCAGCCGTCGCCCCGCTGCACGAGGCCGTCACGAGGGTCTTGTGATGGTCGGGCGGCACGTCGTCGATGATGAAGACGTCGGTCCGGGCGTCGAGCGGCAGGTACGCGCTGTAACACCCGTTCACGTGCGGAGGCACGTCCGTGCCGCGGTGAATGCCGTAGACGAACCGCTCCGGGCAGAGGTGATGGTCGCCGTTGCGGCAGAAGAAGCACTGCCCGCACACCACGCCGCGGTTCCAGAGGACGGGCATGCCGGGCTGGAGCGGCCGGCCGCCGACGGCCGTCTTCGTGCCGGCCACCTCGACGACCTCGCCGACACCCTCGTGCCCGAGGATGATGGGCAGGGGGGTCCGCGGATCCTCGCCGGAGGCCATGTGCAGGTCCGACCCGCACACGCCGGCGTACGTGACTTTGACGAGGACCTCGCCGTCGGCGAGCGGCGCGAGGTCGAACGTGCGCGGCTCCAGGGGCTGCCGGAATGCGGTCAGGACTTGCGTCTGCGTCTGCATGGAGCCCTTTCGGTAGCGAGTCTTGCGACGGACGTCATCATAGCCGGGCCGGCGGCGGCGTGCCAACGGTCTTTTGCGTCTTGCGGCGGGACGGGCCATGCGACACAATGCCCATCGAGTTGCCCGGTAGGAGTCCCATCCATGTACACCGACCATCCCGGCCTCGCGCCGCTCAAGGGCCTTCTTGAGGACCCGCAAATCACCGAGATCATGATCAACGGGCCTAAGCGGGTGTACGTGGAGCGCGGCGGGCGGATGGAACCCGTGGAGGTGGCCCTGGATGAGAAGAGCCTGGACCGGCTCATCCAGGCGCTGCTTCAGCCGAGCGGGCGGATGGTGTCGGCCTCGGCGCCGTACGTGGACTTTCGGTTGCCGGACGGGTCGCGCGGCAACGCGGTGATTCCGCCGCTGGCCGTCGACGGGCCGGCCATCACCATCCGCAAGTTCACGCGGTCGCTCGGCACCGTGGCCGACCTGCTGAAGGTGGGCACCCTGTCGCGCCGCATGGGGCACCTGCTGGCGGCTGCCGTCAAGGGCCGGGCCAACATCCTCTTCGCCGGGGCCACCGGCACCGGCAAGACCACCACGCTGAACATCCTGAGCCGGTACATCCCGGAGGGCGACCGCATCGTGACGATTGAGGACACGGCCGAACTCTCGCTCCAGCAGGCCCACGTGGTGCGTCTGGAGTGCCGCGGCGCCAACATCGAGGGCAAGGGCGCCGTGACGCTGGCCCAGTTGCTGCGCAACGCCCTGCGGATGCGGCCCACGCGGATCATCGTCGGCGAGATTCGCGGCCCGGAGGCCCTCGATATGCTCCAGGCCATCGCCTCGGGGCACCAGGGATGCCTGGCGGTGCTGCACGCCTCCAGCCCGCTCGACGCGGTGTCGCGGCTGGAGATGATGGCCCTGGAGCGGGGCCTCATGCTGCCGCTCTGGGCCATCCACCGCCAGATCGACGGGGCCGTGGACCTCATCGTCCAGCACGAGATGCGCCCCGACGGGTCGCGCCGCATCACCCAGATCACGCAGTGCGGCGGCGTGGCGGACGAGCGGGTGGTGCTCCAGGACCTCTTCACCTACCGCCGCACCGGCGCCGACGACGCCGGGCGTGAGCGCGGCGAATGGGTGTCGGCGGGTGTCCGGCCGCGGTTCCTCGAACGGCTCGAGAAGATGGGCCTCACGATTTCCGAAGACGTGTACGCCGAGGGAGTCGACGCCGTGGAGGCGTAGGCCGCGCGCGGCGGGCCTTGCGACCTCGCCGCACGCCCACGGCGCCTCGGCCGGGCCGCCCGGCTCATTTCTGTTTCTTCGGGCGGTCGTAGGTCCGCTTCATGGCCTCTTCCCACTCCTTGGCGATGGCGGAGTCCTCGGGGGCCTCGCCCATGTCGCGGGTCTCTTCGATCCACGCGTCGAGCCGGTTCCGCATGCGCGTGAGTACGGCCTGGTGTTCGGGTGCGGCGGCGAGGTTGTGGACCTCCCACGGGTCGGCCTTCAGGTCGTAGAGTTCCTCTTTGGGGCGGGTCTCGGCCATGAAAGGCTGCTGGTCGGCGGTGAGTTTGCCTTCCTTGTGCAACGCGCGCATCAGCGCAATCATCGGGTACGAGCGTTCCTTGTATCGGTTCAGTTGCAGGTAGGCCCGCTCGGGCATGAAGTTGCGGATATACTTCCAGCGTTGGCTTCGGACGCATCGGATGCGGTCGACCGTTTCGTCGCACCGGTCGCGTGCGGCAAAGACGACGTCGCGCGGCGCGTCGCGGTTCGGCCCCAGGAACACGCGGCCCTGCATGTGCCCCGGCGGCTCGATGCCGCACAGACGCAGGCACGTCGGGCCGAAGTCGATCGCGCTGACGGGCTCCTCGATCACCGTGCCCGGCTCCGTCAGCCCCGGCGCGCGAATGACGAGCGGCACGTGGATGCCCCCGTCGTACAGCCACTGCTTGCCGCGCGCGTGGGCTCGGCCGTGGTCGCCGAAGTAGATGACGATCGTGTTCTCGGCCAGGCCCCACTCGTCCAGGTCGGCGAGCACCTTGCCAATCTTCTGGTCCAGAACGTTCACCGTTTCGAGATACAGGGCCCAGTCCTTGCGGGCCACCGGGTGGTCCGGGTAGTACGGCGGCACGGTGACCTTGGCCGGGTCCACGGGGTGATCGGGGCAGTGCTTGAACTTGCGGTGCGTTTCGCCGAACTGGTATTGGGCGAAGAACGGCTGGTGGTTTTTCAGGTCCTCCCACTTGTTGCCGTCGTACGGTTTGTTTTTCGGCTTGAAGTTCCAGTCGGTCTTCTTGTGCGGACCGCAGAGGGCCGTGTAGTACCCCGCGTCGCGGAAGTACTTCGTAAACACCTGGACGCCATCGGGCAGGGTGTAGCCGTCCTTGCGATGGCTTCGGTGATGGTGGGCGCCGATGGTGGTCTGGTACATGCCGGTCATGAAGGCCGACCGGCTGGCCGAGCACACCGCCCCCGTGGTGCAGGCGTTCGTGAACCGCGCGCCTTGGCGGGCCAGGCCGTCGACGTTCGGCGTGTGGACCAGCGGGTAGCCGTAACAGCCGAACTCGGGTCCCGTGTCCTCGGAGATGAGCCAGAGGACGTTGGGGCGTTTGGCCTGGCCGGCCCGTGCGGCCGCAGGTCCGAGGATGGCCGCCGAGGCCGCACCGACGCCCAGAGTCCGCAGAAACGCGCGTCTTGCCAGGGTTTGCATCAGGCACCTTCCCGATTCAGGGTATCCGTTGGGCGTCGCCGTTGCGCCGCCAAGCCCCAATGGTACCGCGTGGGCGCCCGGCGGGTCAAACGTTCACCGGCCGCGGTTACGCTTGTCATCGGCCCGGCGGCAGGGTATGACGGGCGAACCGGACCCTGTGGCGTGCGGCCGGGCGGTGCCGCCCAACCGTTCGCTGCCACATAAGAATCAAGGAGGCCGACCATGACCGCACGCCGAACGCTTACCCTTACCCTGACGTGTCTGCTGGCCGGGTGCCTGGCCGCCCCGACGCCGGCCGCCGGCCCACCCGGCAAGGGTCCCGTCCAGGTCTTCGTGCTGGCCGGCCAGTCGAACATGGAAGGCCACGGTAAGGTGGAAGAGGGCCACGACAAGGCGGCCGGCGGCGTCGGCAGCCTGCGGTACCTCCTGGCCCACCCGCCGAAGGGCGCGCGCGTGGACGGCCTCGCCGGGCCCGACGGCCAGTGGGTCGTCCGCGACGACGTCTGGATCTGGGCCACCACCGACGGCGGCGAAAAGGGCCGCCTGACCGTGGGCTTTGGCGCACGCGACACCATTGGCCCCGAGTTCGGTTTCGGCCACGTCGTGGGCGAGGCGCTCGAGGCGCCGGTCCTCATCGTCAAGGCCTCGTGGGGCGGAAAGGACCTGGCGGTCGACTTCCGCCCGCCCTCGGCCGGGAAACTGACGTGCCCCGTCGGCGAGAAACGGCAGGCGAAGATCGCGGCCGAGCCCGACCTCGTCGGCCACTTCTATCGTCTCATGCTCCAGCACGTCCGCGAGGTGACGGCGGACCTCGGCAAGACGTTCCCCGACCTCGCCGGCCGCACGTGCGTCATCGCCGGCTTCGGCTGGCATCAGGGCTGGAACGACGGGTGCAACGCCGACATGGTCAAGGAGTACGAGGTGAACCTCGCGCACCTCATCCGCGACCTGCGGAAGGAGTGGAAGCGGCCGGACCTGCCGGTCGTGGTGGCCAACAGCGGCTTCGGCGGGTGGGAGAACAAGCAAGGTCGACGCGTGGACCTGATGAAGGCCCAACTCGCCGTCGCCGACGCATCCAAGTACCCCCAGTTCAAGGGAACCGTGGCCGCCGTCGAGACCCGCCCGTTCTGGCGGCCGAAGGACGTCTCGCCCTCCGGCCAGGGGTATCACTGGAACCACAACGCCGAAACGCATTACCTCATCGGCGAGGCCATGGGCAGGGCGATGGTTACGCTCATGGGCAAGGGCAAGTAACGGGTTCCCCGCCTGTGCGTCATATGAGGTGGGCATTCTCCCCGCCGGCCAAGTTTACCCGCCGGAGGCGGGCCGGCCGGCCGGGTTCCGGCGCGCCGGGAGCCGGGCCACACACGCCGTCGCCTCAGCCGCAGCAGCGGCGCAAGAGGGTAGCCCCGTCCGCAAGGGCGGGGTCACGGGGAGCGCCACAGATTCGCGGAGCCCCGGAAGGGGCGAAAGATTCGCGCGCGGTGGGTACGGAGACCCACCGCGCCACGGCCGTTTTGCCGCCCCTTCGGGGCTGACGAAAGAGGGGGGGCGGTGTCACGTCATGCCGTTTCGGCAGTCCGGAATCGACACTTTAGGATATATTGCCTTCGGTGAGTTTGTGCGCCAAAAAGCGACAAAAAGCGCAAATTCTGGGCGCTAAATCGAAAAAGGCGACAAAAGTCGACAGTTTTGCCTTGCCCAGTTTAACATTTGGAGGCCCGATCGCGGCTTATGGCCTGAAAATGATGATTCGGGTGCCAAAAAGGGCCGATTTCGGGGTGCGCCGCCAGAAACACTATACTAGAGTATACAGAGCCCGCCGGCGGCACGGCAACGGCGCCTCATCCGCGGTGGGCTTGCGGCTCGCGGCGGGTTCGCCCCGGCGTGCCGCTACAGCCCCACCATGATACCGTGGCCGTTGGCTGCCAGGAGGCAGTCGCCGGGGCCGAGGAGGTCGTCGAGGGCCCGCTGGAGGTCGGCGTCCATGGTCACGCGGTAGGTTTCGCCGGCGCGGATGAGGGTCTTGGCGCCGGCGGGATTCTCGACCTGCAGGTACACGGGTACCGGTCCGGGATGGGCCCGGAGGGCGTCGGCGATGGCCTGCATGACGGCCTGGTCGAGGCCGCCGTTCGACAGGCGAATGACCAGGGCCGATGAGAGCCGGCGTTTGCCCTCGGCCACGTCGAAGACCTCGGCGGTACGCACCTGGGGCTGTTCGCGGCGGCGGTCGACGGTGCCCTTGACGAAGACGACGCGGTCGGTTTCCAGGAAGGGTTCCAGGGCGGGCAGGTCGCGCGGGAAGACGACGCATCCGATGGCGCCGGCGAGGTCCTCGAGGTCGAAGATGGCCATCTTGGCGCCGGCGTTCTTGCCGGTCTTGGTGATGATGGTGCGGATGCTCTTGATCATGCCGCCCACGATGACGGGGGTGTCGTGGGCCAGGTCCGAGAGGTCGGCGCTGGTGGCCGAGGCGAAGTGGCGAATCGTGTCGGCCACGGGCGTCAGCGGATGGTGTTTGACGTAGAGGCCAAGCGATTCCTTCTCGCACCGCGAGAGGCGTTGCTCGGGCCATTCGGGGATGTCGGGCAGGGCCACCTCGGGGGGCGGGGCGGCCTCGGCAAAGGCGTCCAGGAAATTCATCTGGCCGGCCCGCGCATCGCTCTGGGCCCGGGCCCCCGCGCTCAGGGCGCGTTCGAGGACGGCGGCGAGTTGGCTGCGGTGGGCGCCGGTCGAGTCGAACGCCCCGCACTTGACGAGGCTGTCGACGACCGATTTGTTCACGAGCTGGGCGTCCACGTGGTCGCAGAACTCAAAGAGCGTGGTGAATCGGCCCAGCGGTTCGCGTGCGGCGATGATGGCCTCGACGGCCCGTTCGCCCACGCCCTTGACGGCGGCGAGGCCGAACCGGATCTTCTCGCCCAGCACCGTGAAGTGGGCGCCGGATTCGTTGACGTCCGGCGGCGCCACCTCGATGCCCATGCGCCGGCACTCGTCCATGTACTCGGCGAGTTTGTCGGAGTCGCCCATCTCGTACGTCAGCAGCGCCGCCATGAACTCCACCGGGTAATGGGCCTTCAGGTAAGCCGTTTGGTAGGCCACCTGGGCGTAGCGGGCGGAGTGGCTCTTGTTGAAGCCGTACTGGCCGAAGTTGGTGATGAGTTCCCAGATGTCGGTGGCCTTTTTGTCGGCCAGCCCGTGCTGTTTGCATCCGGCCAGGAAGGTTTCCTGCTCGGCGGCGATGACGTCGTGATTCTTCTTCGAGATGGCCTTGATGAGTTTGTAAGCGCGGCGCAGAGGAATATCGCCCAGGCGGTTGGCGATGCGCATCACCTGTTCCTGGTACGCCATGATGCCGTACGTCTCGTCCAGAATCTCCTTGAGCGCGGGGTGCGCGAATTCGTACGTGGCCTGGCCGTGCTTGCGGGCCACGAAGTCCTTGATCATAACCATCGGGCCGGGCCGGTACAGGGCGTTGGCGGCGATGAGTTCGTCGAGTTTGTCGGGCCGGATCTTGCACAAGAGGCTCCGCATGCCGGCCGATTCGAACTGGAAAATGCCCCGCGTCTCGCCTCGCTGGAACACCTCGAACACCTTCGGGTCGTCCAGGGGCACGGTGTTCAGGTCGATCTCGACGCCGCGATGCTCGCGGATGAGGTCTACGGCCCGCTGCATGGTCGAGAGGGTGCGGAGCCCCAGGAAGTCCATCTTCAGGAGTCCGACCTTCTCAACGGCTTTCATGCCCCACTGGGTGGTTACGTCGTCGCCCACGCGGCACAAGGGCACGTAACCCACGAGCGGGGCGTCGGCGATGACGACGGCGGCCGCATGGACCGACGCGTGCCGCGCCACACCCTCCAGCCGCCGGGCGATGTTGATGAGGCGTTTGACCTGCCCGTCCGTCTGGTACAGTTGCTGCAGGTCGCCGTCGTGTTCGAGCGCCAGGTCCAGCGTCATGCCGAGTTGGGCGGGGATGCGTTTGGCGATGCGGTTCACGTCGGGCAGCGGCAGGTTCAGCACCCGGCCAACGTCGCGGATGGCGGCCTTCGCGCCCAGCGTGCCGAACGTGATGATCTGGGCCACGTTCTCGGCCCCGTACTTCTCGCGCACGTACTGAATGAGGTCGCGCCGCCCGTCCTGGCAAATGTCGATGTCCAGGTCCGGCATCTCGTTGCGCTTCGGGTCCATGAACCGCTCAAACAGCAGGCCGTACGCCAGCGGGTCCACCGTCGAGAGACCCAGCAGGTACGCCACCATGCACCCGACGCCGCTGCCGCGCGCGCCGCACGGAACGCCGCGCTCCTGGGCGTACCGCACGAAGTCCCACACAATCAGGAAGTAACTGGAAAAGTGCTTGGCCTCGATGACCGCCAGTTCCCGCTGAAGGCGGTCGCGGTGCGCCTGCGTCACGGTGGCGTAGCGCTGGTCGAGGCCGGCCTCGCACAGCCGGCGGAGCATGGCCTCGGGCGTTTCGCCGCCCGGCGGACGGAACACCGGCGCGTGCTGCTGCCCGAACTCCAGTGTCACCTCGCACCGCCGGGCCACCTCCACCGTGTTCGCGATTGCCTCCGGCACGTCCGCGAAGCGGGCCGCCATCTCGGCCGGCGTCCGCAGGGCGAACTCGCGGGGCCGGTATTGCATGCGGTCCGTGTCCGAGAGCAGTTTGCCCGTGTTAATGCACAGGAGCACGTCGTGGGCCTCGGTGTCGGCCTCGCGGATGTAGTGGACGTCGTTGGTGGCGACCAGGGGCACGCCCTGCTCGCGCGCCAGGCCCACGAGCAGCGGCCGGGCACGCCGTTCGTCCGTAATGCCGTGGTCCTGAAGCTCGATATACACGTTCTCGGGCCCGAGGATATCGCGGAACTGGTCGATGGCCCGGCGGGCGCCGTCGGCGTCGCCCGCGAGAAGCCGTTGCGGCACCTCGCCTTGCAGGCACGCCGTCAGCGCCAGCAGCCCCTCGCCGTACTCGGCCAGGCACGCCTTGTCGATCCGGGGCTTGTAGTAAAAGCCGTCCAGCGACGCCGTGGTCGCCAGGCGCAACAGGTTGCGGTACCCGGCGTCGTTACGGGCCAGGAGCACCAGGTGATGACCGGGCGACTGGCGGCCGGAGATCGTTTCGCGGTCCTGCCGTCGGCCCGGCGCCACGTACGCCTCGTACCCGATGATGGGCCGGATGCCCGCCTTCCGGCACGCGGTGTAGAACGGGACAGCGCCGAAGAGGTTCCCGTGGTCGGTAATGGCCAGGGCCTCGGCGCCCTGGGCGGCCGACGCCGTCACGAGGTCGTTGACACGGCAGGCGCCGTCGAGCAGGCTGAACTCCGTGTGGACGTGCAGATGCACAAACGGCGTGTCGGGCACGGCAGGCCTCGCACAACTAGAGGGTGCGTCGGAAGCGGCCGGGCGTCGCGTCGCCCGCCAAGGCATTCTTACCGCGCGGGCCGCGGCGCGTCAACGGGCGAAACCCAGAAACCCGAGCGACGCCGTTCGAGCCGGCCGCGGGAGCCGCCGGTC
>Ga0272441_10015043_pt1 | contig 10880 bp, 6 predicted proteins | sample SSMProp6N_FD_193582 | JGI IMG/M metagenome (GOLD analysis project Ga0272441, IMG submission 193582) | Marine sediment archaeal communities from Little Sippewissett salt marsh, Falmouth, MA, United States - SSM-Prop-6N | ecosystem: Environmental > Aquatic > Marine > Wetlands > Sediment ...
CCGCCGCGATACTGGGTGCCGCCGGACAGGACGGGGCCGGTCAGGACCCGGCACACCTTGAACGGCGCCAGCAGCTTGTTGACCTCGAGTAGGGTGCCCGGTCGGGCGCTGAGGTACTTGCCCGGCGTCTGCACGCCCACGACGAGAATGAGCTGGTCGGTGTCACTCAGGACGCGCCGGCTTTCCTCGTCGCTGCGCGTGTGGTTGAGTACTTCGATGTGCGTCCTGCCGACCGGCGGATCGATCACCACCTCGGGGACGTGCTCGACGTATCGAATCAGCCGCAGATCGTCAATCGTCAGGTAGGTCGGCTCGTCTGTGGACTGCCCCGCGACGTATCGCGGCCACACACCCACGAAGGGCGGGACACCCAGCCCCGCCGGCTCGTCCGTATAGCAATCCAGAATGGCTCTCGTTGGCGTCATGAATCCTCGGCCTACAACAACAATGCAAAATGCAAATGGCAAAGTGTGTCAGCATGGGCGAAAGCCCGTCCTACCTGGGCGATTCCGCCGGTCGCATTATACCCGGGAAGCACGACAAAATCAAAAAGTGCGCCTTCTGCCTCGCGCCTCCGACAGGCTCGTCGCAATCGACCTTGCGAGTTTCTGCGCCGCTCGCTAAGATGGCCTGCGATTACAAGTAACGTCACGTAAGGAGGTTGTCATGGCAACGAGAAACGACTGGCTCGCCCGTCTTACCCTGTCCCTCGCTATCCTGAGCATTTTGTGCGCGGGGGCGCCGGGTGCGCCGAAACGGGATGCCGGCACAAAGATACGGATTGTGGTGCCGGCCAATGCGGACCTGGCCGAGCGTCTGGCGGCCAAAGAGGTACGGCGGTACCTGTACGTGCGGACGGGCCGGCTCGCTTCTCTTGTGGTCAGCGCCGGTGAGTTGCCGGCGTCCCCCGGAGCATTGATCGTGGTAGGCGCTAAGAATCGCGCCGCCGTCCGATCGCTGGCACTACGGGACGCCGCGGGGACCGATGCCCTGGAGTCGCTCGGGCCACAGCAGTATCTGCTCAAGACGACGGAACAGGACGGGCGCAAGGTCGTCCTCATCGCCGGCGGCGATTCGGCGGGAACGCTGTACGGGGCGTATCGCTTCGCCGAGCGCTTGGGAGTTCGGTTCTACCTGCATGGGGACGTGCTGCCCGTTCGTCGCGCGAACCTGTCGCTTCCGGACGTGGACGAGCGGGGCGAGCCGTTGTTCGTCACGCGCGGCATTCAGCCCTTCCACGATTTCCCGGAGGGCCCGGACTGGTGGAATGCCGACGACTACAAGGCCGTCATCGCGCAGCTCCCGAAGCTGCGCATGAACTTCCTCGGCCTGCACACCTACCCGCAGGGCGGAGTCGGCCCGGAGCCGACCGTCTGGATCGGACTGAAAGGCGACGTCGATGCGAGCGGGACCGTTCGCTTCAGTTCCCCCTCGAGCTATCACAACACGCTGCGCGGGAACTGGGGATACGCTGCAAAGAACACGAGCGACTTCTCCTTCGGCGCCGCGCAGCTTTTCGAGCGCGACGACTACGGCGGCGCGGTGATGTTCGGCGCCATGCCCCGGCCCGAGACGCCCGAGCAGAATAACGCGGTCTTCAACCGCACCGGCGCGATGCTTAAGGAGGCCTTTACGTTCGCGCACCACCTCGGGATCAAGACCTGCGTCGGCACGGAGACGCCTCTGACTATCCCCGATGTGGTGAAGGAGCGCCTCAAGAGCCGGGGCAAGGATCCTTCCGATCCCGCGACGGTCCGGGAGGTCTACGAAGGGATGTTTCGCCGGATCGAACAAGCGTATCCGGTGGATTACTACTGGTTCTGGACGCCGGAAGGGTGGACGTGGGGCAATCCGAAGGACGAAGAGGTTCAGGCGACGGTGGACGATCTGAAAGCGGCCCTTGCTGCGGTGAAGGACGCCGGCTCGCCGTTCACGCTGGCCACCTGTGGCTGGGTGCTGGGGCCGCCGAAGGATCGGGCGTTGTTCGACAATTTCCTGCCTAAAGACATGCCGATGAGCTGCATCAATCGCAACGTGGGCTTTGCCCCGGTCGAGGCTGGTTTCGCTCGCGTGGAGGATCGTCCGCAGTGGGCGATTCCCTGGCTGGAGGACGATCCGGCGCTGATCATCCCGCAGCTCTGGGTCGGTCGGATGCGACGGGACGCCGCCGATGCGCTGGCTTACGGTTGCACGGGTCTGCTGGGCATCCACTGGCGCACCCGCGTTTTAGGGCCCAACGTCGCGGCCCTGGCGCGAGCGGCCTGGGAGCAGAAGGCCTGGAATCCGTACTTGGGCAAAGAAGTCCCGCAGCCCGACCTTAAGCGCAAGGAAGGGCGCGAGGGCGGCAGTGTCGCGACGTTCCCCAATAATGCGATTGCCGATACCGGGAGGGACGCGCTGTACCAAACGGTCACTTACAACATGAAAGCGTATCGGCTCAAGGCCCCCAACGGTCTCTACACGGTGCGCCTGCAATTCTGCGAGCCGCATTACGACCAGGCGGGCAAGCGCGTGTTCGGTGTGACGCTCCAGGGCCGGAAGGTCATCGGCAAGCTGGATATGTTCGCCGAGGTCGGCCGCAATCGCGCCCTGGATTACACGTTTGAGGGCGTGAAAGTGACCGACGGCATGCTGGAAATCGGATTCAACCGCATCGTCGAGCATCCCTGCATCGCCGCCTTCGTCGTGGAAGGCCCGGACCTGACGCGGAAGATCAACTGCGGCGGGCCGGCCTGCGAGGACTACGAAGGCGACCTGGCGCAGACAGACCGCGACGATCGGCCACGCGATCTGCCGGCCGAGGATTTCTACCGCGACTGGGCCCGGACCCATTTCGGTCGGACAGCCGCCAGACCCATCGCCAGGCTCTTTACGAAGCTTGACGGCGGCCCCGACGCGGGAGTGTCCACCCAGCAGAACACCCATCTGCCACGACCGTCGACCTGGGTGCACGGTCCCGGCGGCATCGTGCCGGACAAGAGGCCGTGGAAGGAAGTGGAGAAGCAATACGCGTTCGTGGACGAGATGGCGGCGCTGCGTTCGAAGATCAAGCGACCGGATGCCCTGGAGCGCTTCGACTACTGGCTCAACAGCTTCCGCTATCTCAAGGCGGCAGGGCAGGTGAATTGCACCTGGGCTCGCTTCAATGCCGCTATGGAGGAGGCGAAGAAGGAGCCGGACCCGGCCCGGCGGAAACAGCTTGCCCGGGACAGGGTGCTGCCCATTCGCGAGGAGCTTGTCGCGCAGGTCGCCGAGGTGCACCGATTGCTGCTGGCAACGATCACGACCACGGGCGGCATGGGGACGGTGGCCAACTGGCAGCAGCATCTCTTGCCCTCGTTGTTTACCCAGCCGGGCGCCGAGTTAGCGAAGATGTTGGGTGAAGATTTGCCCGCTGAGGCGCTGCCCTCGAATGCGTACGAGGGGTCGGCGCGACTGATCGTGCCGACCGTTCGGACCGTCCTGACGAAAGGCGAAGACCTGCGTTTGAAGGTGATCGTTCTGTCCTCGGCCCGACCCGACCGGGCGGTTCTTCAGTGGCGGCCGTTAGGCGGGCGCGGCCTCAAGAAAATCGACCTCAAGCACGTTGCCCGCGGTGTCTACTGCGTTGAAATTCCCGCCGATTCGATTGCGGGACAAGACTTCGAGTACGCCATCAAGGTATCCGTTTCAGGACAGTCACTGGTATTCCCGGCCGGTGGAGATTCGGCCCGGCAGACGGTCGTTGTCGTCGACCGCCGTTGAGAGGAGATTCTATGCAGAAGCACGAAATGACTCGACGCAGTTTTCTCAGGACCATGACTTGCAGCGCCGCCGGCGTCGCCTTGCTGCGACCCGGCTCTCTGACGAGGCTCGCGGCGCAGGAGACTCCGAAGAAGAAACCCAACATCGTGTTCATCCTGATTGACGACATGGGCTGGGTCGATACGAGCTGCTACGGAAGCGGTTTTTACGAGACGCCGCACATCGACGCGCTGGCGGCAGGGGGCATGCTTTTCACGAATGCGTACGCAGCGTGCGCGGTCTGCTCGCCGACCCGGGCGTCTGTGATGACCGGTCGCTACCCCGCCCGGCTCGGTGTGACCGACTGGATTCGCTCACGCTTCCAGGGCGGTGCCATCCCGGACGACAAGCAGAATCCAACCGAATACGTGACCACGGGAGACCGGAAACTGCTGTGTCCCCCGAACGCGCTGTGGATGGAACTGGAGGAGGTCACGGTGGCCGAGGCGCTCAAGCCGGCCGGCTACGTGAGTTGTCACATCGGCAAGTGGCATCTCGGCGCCGACGAGTGGTATCCGGACAAGCAGGGATTCGACTACAACATCGGCGGTTGCGATTACGGCCAGCCGCCTAGCTATTTCGATCCCTACCACCGCAGTGGCCAGGGCGACATTCCCACGCTCGAGCCGCGACAGGAAGGGGAGTACCTGACCGACCGCGAGGCCGACGAGGCCGTCCATTTCATTCGGCAGCACAAGGATCAGCCCTTCTTCCTGTACATGGCGCACTACGCGGTGCATACACCGATTCAGGCCAAATCCGATCTGACGGAGAAGTACCAGGCCAAAGAGCCGACGCACCAGAAGAACGCCAAGTACGCCGCCATGGTCGAGAGCGTGGACGATGCGGTGGGGAAGATCTGCGCCGCCCTCGATGAGCTGGACTTGGCCGACGATACACTGGTGTTCTTCACGAGCGATAACGGGGGATTGTCTTCCGTGACGGACAACCGGCCGCTACGGTCGGGCAAGGGCTATCCGTACGAGGGCGGCATCCGCGAGCCTCTGATTATTCGCTGGCCCGGCGTAGTGGCGCCGGGGACGATCAGCGACGAGCCCGTCACGAGCGTGGATTACCTGCCCACGATTTGCGAGGCGGCCGAGGTTCCCCTCCCGGCCGACCGCGACATCGACGGCGTGTCCCTCGTCGGCCACCTGCGCAGCGACGCGACGGAGCCGTTGGATCGCGAGGCCATCTTCTGGCACTTCCCGCACTACCGCGGGAGCATCGTCCCCTACAGCATCATTCGAGCGGGCGATTGGAAATTGATCAAGCGATACGAGGGCAAGACGTTCGAGCTGTTCAACCTCGCCGACGATCTATCGGAGCAGAACGACCTGGCCGGTACGATGCCCGAAAAGGTGGCCGAGCTGGATGCCATGCTGGGGCAATGGCTGGAGCACACCAACGCCAAGCTGCCCAGGCTCCCCGTTAGCAACGTAAAGCCGAGGTAGGGCGGTGCAGCACTGAGGGCGTCGTCCCCGTCGGCGGGGGCGACCCTGCGTTTAGAGGATCGAGCGGAGCCCTTTGGTGCGGGCCTTTTCGGTCAGTGTTTTCAGGTCTTTGAGCAGGACGTTGAGCTGGTTGGTGCTTTCGAGGAGATTCTCGTAGAGCCGACCGTCGTTGAGGAGCCGGCCGGCGGTGCCTTCGCCTTCGTTGACCTTCACCATCGCCCCGCGCAGTTGCTTTACGGCCTGGCCTATCTCATCGCTGGTGCTGACCATCGAGGCGACGAGCTTATCGAGGTTTTCATCGGCGCTCTCGAGTTTCTTCGTTCCGGTCGCGGCGAGCGTTTCAAATTCCTGCAACGTTTCTTGTGCATCGGCCAGGGTTGCCTGGACGCTCTTCATGGTTTCGGTGGCGGTGTCCATCACTTCGGCCAGGCTGCCGGAGGCGTGGCTCAGATTGGCCAGGGTGATCTTGATGTTCCCCTGGTTGTCGGGGTCGCCAATGATGGCATTGGAGTTGCCGAGGAACGCGCGGATGTCCTCGACCAGATCGGTGAGTTTCTGCTGGCTTTCTTCGGGGAAAAACTCGCTGGTCATTCCGGCCGAGCCCTGCAGTTCCATGCCCTGTGTCAGGAAGCAGGTTTCCGGGCGGTTCGGATCCAGCGCCGGGGCGGGCAGGTGGTTGGGATCGACCTGCAATTCGATGTAGCTGCTTCCCAGGCCGCGGGTCATCAATTTGATGTCAACGTTGGAGGGGATGTCCGTGTATTGCTTGTTGATGCTCAGAATACATCGGGTCTGGTGGTATTTCTGGCCGGTAGTGCGGTCCTCCAGGATTCGGGGCTGCATGACGAAGGTAACTCTTCCAATCTGATAGCCGCAGAAGCGCACGGGCGTATCCTTCTGCACGCCCTGGGCGCGAGGGAACCGGACAAACACCTGGAACGATCTCATGCGGCTGACGGAGGTAGGGAGGTCGCCGAACTTGAAAATCATCCATCCCAATGCGGCCAGCCCGATGATCACGAAGATTCCGACGATGACGTCGCGTCGCCTTTGGGCCGATTCGTAATCACTCACCGCTGCTTCCTTTCAGATCCGTTCGTCCTTCCATGAACAACTCTCGAATGGCTCGCAGGGGATACCCGCTGCTGTTGAGCCGTTTGATCAGCCGGATGCGCTCGATGGCTTTGGCGTCGAACAAGCGTCGGCCGGTTGGCGTCACTTGCGTCGGTTCCAAAAGTCCGATCATGATGTAGTATTGCAGAGACTGACGCGAAACACCAGCTTTTTCTGCCGCCGGTCCAATCGGGATCAGTTTTTCTTCCGGGTTCACATTGTGCTCCTCATAACGCGTGAAGCGTCGTTGGTGAAACGTGAAGCGGCTGTTGTTTCGAGATACGCTTCACGAGATACGCTTCACGCCGATGGTCCGTCGCGACGGTCGGCGCCAAGGACCTTTTGGACCAGGCGCAGGAAAGACTGCTGCACCTGATCGAATGTCAGTGCGGCCCAGGCCTTTTTCGGGTTTTCTGTTTGCTTGATTCGATTCGACAGCGACGGCGCTATCATGACGACGTAGTCATATCCCTGGCCGATGCGGTCCTGATTCTGGCGGAACGCTTCGCGCACGAGCCTCTTGAGGCGGTTGCGGACCGTGGCCTTGCCGCAGATCTTTCTGCCGACGGAAACGCCCAACCGGGCCGAACCGCTGTCGTTGGGAGCCACGAAGAGAGTAAGGAGACCGTCCCCAGCACGCCGATTCCGGCCCAGAACGGCCTTGAACTGGCGATTGCTCAGCAGTCTTTTGCTTTTGGGAAACCTCAAACGCTTCAATCTGTACGCGTCACCTGTGAAACGGGGTACGACCCCGATCGAATCGGTGGCGATCCTACGCGGCCGCCGTTACGGTATCACTATCGGCGTTATACCGTCTCTTGCTAAAGCCAAAGCGTTGCCCGTTTCGTACGTGTGAAGCGTCGCTCGTGAAGCGTGGGCGATGGCTCGTACGCGTTCGCATGGTCCCATCGCCAAGGCCCGTGGCCTCGACGATGCCACCCGCCGGCTCACGTGGCCCGTTTCGAGCGGCGTCGTGGGCGATATTATCGCACGTACGTGCCGTTGTCCTGTGGCGGAGGACTCGATTACGTGCCGATCAGGCGGGCTGGACGCCGTGGGCGCTATCGGCCTTCTCCTGCCGGGCCAGCACTTCGGCGCTGAGCGAGCGGCGCACGGCGGGGCAGTCCAGCAGACCGGCCAGCGTGCCGTCGTCCTCCGAGGCGACCACCGGCAGGTGGTCCACATGGTATCGATGGGCTCTCTGCAAGGCCTCGGACAGGGGCATCCCCGGCGTGGCCCGGGCCACCACCGGCTCCATGATGTCCAGCGCGACGAGCCAGTCGTTGAGTTCCTGGGTCGCGAACGTGTTGCGTATTCCGTTCAGGGTAATTGCGCCGAGGAGCTTGTTCTCGGGCGATATGACGGGATAGTAGAAGCTGTCGGTATGGCTGACGAGATCGATCACCTCGGCCAGGGCCATGCTGGCCGGGATCACCGGCGCAGCCATGTCGGCGACCTCCGAGACGCGGTAGGTCTCGATCAGGTCTTCCTCTCTGAAGTCCATGCCGATCTCGCCGGCCCTCTTGACGCCCAGCTTGACGAACAGCGGCCCGGCGATCTGGACGATGAACGTGGTGGAGGCGACGACCAGAATCACCAGCGAGCTGATCTCGCTTTCGAACCGGTGGCTGGCCAGAATGCTCAGGCCGATGGCCACGCCGCCTTGCGCGAACAGGCAGAAGCCCAGGTATTTCCTGACGCTCTCGCGGGCGTGGGACCATTTGGCGCCGAGGTAGGATCCGCCGATCTTTCCGAAGCTCCGGCCCAGCACGTAAGCGGCGACCAGCAGCCAGGCCAGCAGCGACATGTTCTCGACCTTGAGCCGCGCGCCGACCAGCACGAAGAACATGACGTAGATCGGCGGTGCGAAGCGTTTGACCATCGCCAGGGTGGCCTGGCTGCGGCGCGGCGCGCTGTTGGCCAGCGTCAGGCCCAGCGCCATGGAGGCCAGGATGATGTCGAGCTTCAGCGCCAGGGACAGTCCGATGGCCAGAAGCACGGCCCCGATGGCGAACGTCAGCTCCGAGTCTTCGTCCTTGATCCAGATCAGGATCGTTCGCAGGATCATCCCGCCGGCGAACCCGACCAGCAGGGCGATTCCCAGCTCGTAGAAGGCGGTCCCCAGGCTGGCGACGATGCTGGTCCCCCCGTGTCCGGTCAGAATGCCGGCGACGCTCGTGCCCAGCGCGTACAGCGTCAGCGCCAGGGCGTCGTCCAGCGCGACGATCGCCACCGCGGCGGTGGTCAGGGCGCCCCGGGTCTTGTATTCCCAGAGGACCTGGATCGTCGAGGCCGGATCGGTGGCCGAAGAGATCGCCCCTAACACGACGCCGAGAGCGACCGACATGCGGATATTCCCGGTCAGCGCGTACGAGATCAAAATGACCGCGGCAGTGACCAGGGCAAACGCCGCTACGCCCTCGGCGACCAGGATGGCGATGAACTGCTTGCCGTACTTTCGCAGCACGTCGAGCTTCAGCTCGCCGCCGATCATGAAACCGATGATCCCCAGGGCGAAGTAATTCAGGGGCTCCACGAGCTGCGTCACCTCTTCCGAGATGAGGCGCAGACCGCTCTCGCCAATCACTACGCCGATGATGATGTAACCGATGATCTGGGGGATGCGCAGGCGGCGGAAAACCCGCGCGCCGATGGTCCCGCCGAAAACGGCGATCCCCAGAAGCAGAATCAGATTCAGATGATGAACCGAATCGCTGGAGGCTTCCAGCAGTACTTTCGATACCATTTTCTCATACACTCAGGTGTTTTGTTATCACGACTGTTCTCGGGAGGAAAAATCACGAAGGAGATTCTTTTCTCCCTGGAGTAAGCCTAATCACCACTCTGCAAAAGGTCCGTTTCCTGCCTGGCGCCGCTTCGGTACATGTTGTCGGCCTCCTTTTGCTTGGCCAACACCTCGGCGCTGAGTCGGCGGTGCACCGATCTTTCGTCGAGAATTCCCAGGTAGCGACCTCCGTCGTCGGCGGTGACGACGGGCAACTGCTCGACGTTCAGGTCGCGTGCCTTCTCGATGGCTCCGGCCAGCGCCGTCTCGGGTGTCACCGTGGCCGCAACGGGCTCGACAATGTCCAGGGCGACCAGCCAGTCGTTGAGCTCCTGTGTGGCGAACGTGCTGCGGATTCCGTCCATGGTGATCGCGCCGATCACTCCGTTGTCGTCGTTTACCACGGAGTAATACGAGCTGCGCGTCCGGCTGACTAACTGGATCACATCGCACAAAGGCGTGCCGGCCGAGATGAAGGGGATATCCGTGTCCATGATATCGCCGACGCGGTAGGTCTTGATCAGGTCTTCCTCGGTGACGTTGAGGCCCAGTTCGCCGGCCTTTTTGGCGCCGAATTTCACTCCCAGAGGCCCGATGATTTGCAAGATGAAGGCGCCCAGGATGACCACCAGCAGCATCAGGGCGCTGGTGTCGCCGTCGAATTTGCGACTGGCCATGATGAGCAGGCCCACGGCGATCCCGCCCTGGGGATAAAGGCAGAATCCCAGATAGTTCCGTACGGAATGGGCGCTGCGGGCGTAGAGCCCGCCGAGGTAGGAGCCGGAGGTCTTGCCGACAACGCTGCCGAGAACGTAGGCCGCCACCAGCCACACCACCTGCATATGCACGTGGGCAAATTGCAGCCGCGCTCCCACCAGTACGAAGAACAATACGTACACCGGCGCCGAAAAGCGGTGCATCAGCTTGAACGTGGAGGCCATCTTGCGCGGCTCGATGTTGATCAGCACCACCCCCAGGACCATGGTGGCGATGATCACGTCGAGATGGAAGCGCGAGGCCAGGCCCACCACGAGCAGTACGGTCCCGCAGACGAAGGCGAGCACCTTCTCCAGGTCGTCGTCCACGCGGTTCAGAATCCGGTGCAGCGCCAACCCGGCGCCGAGGCCGAGCAGCACCGAACCGGCGATGTGCCAGAGCGAGATGCCCAGCGCCGGGGCAAGCCCCTTGTTCTGGTGCCCCGTGATGACCCCGGCAACGCTGACCCCGATGGCGTAGAGCACCAGGGCCAACGCGTCGTCCAACGCTACCAGCGCCGTCAGCATGGTCGTCAGCGGTCCGCGGGCCTTGTATTCCCAGAGGACGCTGATGGTGGAGGCTGGATCGGTCGCGGCGCAAATGGCACCGAAGACCACCGCCACCGCCAGCGACGTCTGCCAGGATGCGAAAAACAGCATCACACCCAGGCTCAGCACGCCCACCAGCAGAAAGGCCATCAGCCCTTCAAAAAGGAGGATGACCGAGACCTGTTTACCGAATTTGACGAAAATCTCGCGCTTCAGCTCGCCGCCGATGAGAAAGCCGATCAGTCCCAGTGCGAACAGGTTGAACGGCTCGAGCTCGATGACCTTTTCGTGAGGGATGATGCCCAGCGCCGGTCCCAGCAGCACGCCGACGACGATGAAGCCGATGATCTGCGGAATTTTCAGCATCTGGAACACGCGGGCGCCGATGGTTCCGCAGAAAATCGCCGTGCCGATCAGCAAGACCAAGTGCATGCCGGTACC
>Ga0272441_10015044_pt1 | contig 10880 bp, 10 predicted proteins | sample SSMProp6N_FD_193582 | JGI IMG/M metagenome (GOLD analysis project Ga0272441, IMG submission 193582) | Marine sediment archaeal communities from Little Sippewissett salt marsh, Falmouth, MA, United States - SSM-Prop-6N | ecosystem: Environmental > Aquatic > Marine > Wetlands > Sediment ...
GTCGCAGCAGACACCCAGTCAAGTCTGGCGCGGAGCGTTGAAGGTCTAAACATAGGCTGTGGTCCGGACATGATGCCGGGCACTTTTTGGTCGGGTCTGATCGACGACATCCGCATCTACAACCGAGCCGTGAATCCTTAAGAAATCGCAACGTTTTTTCATTACACCCTAAGAGGACAGAAAGGCAGGTGTCGTATGAGTTGGTTGAATAGTAACAGAATAAGATTTGTGGTCGTTGGACTTGTGGCCGCGATAGTCTCCAGCGGCGGAAGGGCGAAGGCGGATTTCACCTTTGGGACGCCGAAACATGTGGGGCCACCGCTCAGCAGTAATAAAGGGGAATGGGGCCCTTGTATCTCAGCCGACGGCTTGGAATTCTACGTTTCCTCCAACCGGGATGGTGGAGTCGGGGGATACGACCTCTGGGTTTCCAAACGCGCTACGATAGACGATGAGTGGTCAGAGCCTGAGAATCTTGGGGAACTTATTAACAGTCCCGAAGAGGATGGAAATCCGACGCTTTCCGCGGATGGCTTAGAGTTGTACTTCAACTCGCCGCGGCCGGATGGCTTGGGTAGGCAGGACATCTATGTGACGACGCGAGCGACAAGGAGCGATCCGTGGGGGCCGGCGGTGAATCTTGGCCCGCCGGTCAATACTCCGGGAAATGATTCCGCCCCAAGCATTTCCGGGGATGGATTGGAACTCTACTTTAATTTTAGCGATCCGAATCTGCCCGATGATGATCCTGCCCAGGGATTCTGTGTGACGAAGCGCGAGGCGAAGGATGCTCCCTGGGGAGAGCCTGTTAACCTCGGTCCTGTGGTTAATAGCTGGCCTTGCATGTGGGAACCTGAAATCTCCGGGGATGGACTTCTCTTGATGTGGAATGACTACTGGAATTGCGAGCCTCGGCCGGATGGTTTCGGCGAAACGGATTTATGGTACAGCCGGCGCGCGACCAAAGACAGCGAATGGAGCGAGCCCGTGAATCTCGGTCCGTCGATCAATACGCCCTTTGATGAGGGCGGTCCGGAAATATCAGTGGATGGATCGATGTTGATCTTTGCCTCGAACCACTGCGGTTCGTTGGGGAATTATGACTTCTGGCAAGCGCCGATCCTTCCCATCCTGGACTTCGACGACGATGGAAGCCTTGACATAAACGATCTGCTCATGCTCGTTGAGGCCTGGGAGACGGACGATCCGAGATGCGATATCGGCCCGATGCCCTGGGGCGACGGCGTGGTCGATGCGGCGGATTTAGATGTCTTGATGGACCATTGGGGCCGGGACGTGAGCATTGATCCTGTCGAGCTGATGGCGCACTGGGCATTCGATGAAATCGAGGGCATGAAAGCTTACGATAGCGCCGGCGTCTATGACGCCAATCTGATGGGAGATCCCGTTTGGCAGCCTGAAGGCGGCATGGTCGGCGGTGCGATCGAGTTGGATGGGATCGGTGATTACGTTAGCGCGTCCTTTGTCCTTCCACTTCCAGATCAAGCATTTAGTGCTTTCGCCTGGGTCAAGGGCGGCGATCGAAACCAGATTATTATCAGCGAATCGGGGTCGTATGGGTATTTCCTGCTCCAGGCCGACTTCAAAGCCGGCAATCTGATTACCTCGTTCCAGGCCGGTTTTGGCAATCACTTGTTCTCCGAGACGCCCATCATCGACGGGCAGTGGCATCACGTCGGTTTCGTATGGAATGGCTACCCCTCAAATCGGATTCTATACGTCGATGGCATTGAGGTGGCTCGCGATACGTTACTGGAATGCTGGGGTACTGGGGGCATTACCGGTGGACGCGGTGTTTACATCGGTGCCTCCTGGGGTCTGGATACGCACCGCGACTATTACTGGAACGGCCTGATCGACGACGTTCGGATTTATGAAGGGGCACTCAGCGCAGAGGAAATCGCGAATTTGGCGCAGTAGGCCATGTGTCGATGGCGTCTCGCCCTCGAATCGCGGGCAGGGCCTGTCCCGAGCGGAGCCGAGAGAATGCCCGCGACACAAAACAGGACGGCAGGGAGGCCAACCGGGCCGGCAGCTTAGACCACTGCCGGCCCTTGTTCGATTATCCGAGCCATAAAAAATCGGTCGAAAAAGAAAATATCGCTTGACTCAGTATGATGTATGCTGTATTATATATAACAAACATATAAATAGAATAACAGAATATAGGACACAGGATTCAGGAGACTTTGCCATTTACGATTTACGATTTATGGTTTTTTCTTTTTCTTCCGCGAGATCCTTCGGCTTCGCTCAGGACGTCGTCTGCGTTTATCTGTGGTCTAATTATTGTGTATGCGTGGTGAGTTGAAAAAACAAACCCAATTAGCCGGCCTTCGGCCGGAAATACGACAACTCCGGTGAAGTTACCGGATGTCTGTTGCCTGGTGTTATCCCGGAAATTCTAAGCTCTAAATCCTAAACCATGAAAAACAAACCCAATCTTTGCGTTCATTGCGATCCCGGCGGTAAACGAAAAACAGCGCTAAAATGTTCAAAAAGTGCTTAAAAATGCACAAAATTCTTCATAAATTCACAAAAATCCTCAAAAACCGTGCCAAAATTCGTATCACGTATCTCGTATTTGGTATCTCGCAGGTCCGACTTGAAAAAACAAAGCCAATTTGACTGCATTTTGTTATCTCCGCGGTCTCAGCGATCTCGGCGGTAAATTGAAAACAAAGCCAATTTTATTGTTGCCGGAGTATCTCCCCGGCTCGGGCGAAACCGGTTTGGCCGCTGTTGAGTACGGGGATGCCAAATACCTTCACAGGATCGGGAAAGGAGAATGAAAATATCGACATAGATAACTGAGCTAAAACGACAATATCTATTTCATCCCGGCTTAGAGCGCTACGAATCGTTCGAGCGATGGCCTGATTGTGTTCGGCGATCTTGCCCTGGCCCAGCAGTTCGAATGCTTCTTCAATGGTGGCCCCGACGAAATCGACGTTCTTACCCAGCCGGTCGGCCGTTTCTTCGAGAAGGCTCTGCGTGCTCTTGACCGTGGGGCCGTGCGTCGCGACGACGAGGATTTTGCCCTCCGTGTTGACAGCTTGTTCCATCATCGCCTCGTCGATCTGGATGACGGGCACGCCGAGCGGTTTCATCGTCTTACTTACTTCTCTGAAGGCGCGGTTCATCGTCGAGCAGGAGATCAGAACGGCATCAACTTTGTACAAATCGTAAAGGTCTTTCGCGTATCGGCAGAACAGGTCGATGTTGATTTGAGGTGGGCACGTACGGCCCTGATTGTGGGCCTGCATGAAATTGAGCTGCACAGCTTCGTTGCCCACATTGATGATCTTGACGCCCGGGAGCATCGTTTTGCCGAAGTAGTTCGACCAAAGGCTCGTCCACGATGCGCCATTGACGACGCCGAGCTTTTTGCCGGACAGTTTGGGATCGAGCCCTTGCTCGGGCGTCAAAATGGGAACGCCTGTCACTCTCATATAGTCGCCGAACAGGCGAATCGGATCGACGTCAAATGCCAATCGTGACATAGTTTCATCTCCTATGTGCGGGATTTTGAGATCGTTCGTTCTGCCATTTGCACGACGTCGTCCGACGTCATTTCATAATGGGCCAGCAGATCGTTGACGTGGCCGGTGTGAATGAAGTCTTCCGGGTCAGTACCGATGGTCCCGACGGGAACTTGCCGGCCCGCCCGCGCCAGATATTCGGCGACGAGTGAGAACAGCCCGCCGCTGACGCAGTGATTTTCGAGTGTCACGATGGCCGGGACGTTCGAGGCCATATCGCAAAGCAGATCGTTATCGAAAGGTTTAAGACTCGGGTGATGATCGAGCCGGACGCCGTAGCCTTTTTGGTTGAGCTTTTCAGCGGCGATTTTGGCTGTTTTAATCATGTAGCCCGTGCTGACCAGGCCGATGTCACTACCCGTATTCGAGACGGTGACACCTTTGCCGAGTTTGAATTGGTAGTCGGGTCCGATCTCGTTGTCCTCCACTTCGCAACGAACAATGCGAATATAGAAGGGGCCGGGTGTTTCGACCGCGGCGTGCAGGATTTGCCGCATCTCCTCATTGCAGCCGGGCTCGACGACGTGGAGATTCGGAATACGAAGGAGCAAGCCGAGCTCCTTGTCGCTTTGATGCGTCGCTCCGGCTTTTCCCGTAAAGAGTCCTACGTAGGCGCCGAGCACCTTCACGTTGCATTGACCGTAGGCCACGGAGATATACAGTTGATCCATGAACCGGCGACAGAAGGCGTCGAAGGTGCAGGGGAAGGGGATGAATCCCTCCTGGCTCAGGCCCGCGCTGATGCTGATCATATTTTGTTCGGCGATGCCGACTTTGACGAGCTTGTCAGGGTGGTGGTGCTCGAAGATATGCAGGCCGCTGCTGCTCCGCAAATCGGCATCGACTGCGATGATGTTCTCGTATTCATCGGCCAGGTCCGCCAGGGCATAGCCCATCTGGTATCGCATCTCTTTGGTTTCGTTGCGTTTGGGTATGGAAAACTGTGCCATTTCTTACCTTCTTTCACGCCTGTTTTTCGACAATGTGATCCGGATTCTCATGCAAGGGCGGGACAATCTCGATCGCGCGACCGAGGGCCTCGTGAAAGGCCTCCGGAATTCCCAGCCGGCGGCCGTCACGCTGCCACAGTTCAAGCAACCATTCTTGTGCCGCTTCGACCGTGCGAGGGGCGCTCGTATGCCAGTTCGGATTGTATTGACACATTTGAATGTCTTTGCCCTTGATCGTATTGAGAATGATCGCATTGGGTTTGCCGCGTCGCTGTGTGTGCAGCGTATTGAAAAGAGCGATCAGCTCGGCAACGTTATGTCCGTTATCGACCTGCCAGGATTGGAGATTGAAGGCCGCCAGCTTTTCGGCCAGCGGTTCGATGGACATGTCCGTCTGAACAAATCCTTTGGCCTGGACCTTGTTGTAGTCGATGATGAACACGAGATTATCCGGGCGATAATGTCCGGCCGTCATGAAGGCTTCCCAGACGGAGCCTTCGTTGCACTCGCCGTCGCCGATGAGGACGTACACCATACGATCGCCTTCGTCGGGACCATGCCGCCGAATGCCCAAAGCCCGTCCGACCGCGACGCCCGGAATCTGGCCGAGCGAGCCGCCCGAGATTTCGATGCCGGGAGTCATCGTGCTGTCCGGGTGACTCTCCAGGTGAGAACCCCAGGCGCCGTAGCGCGTCAAATCATTAATCGGGAAGTATCCGACCAGTGCCAGAGCGGCATACAGACCGGGACAGGCATGACATTTCGATAGATAGAAAACGTCACGCCCAGGCCACTTGGGTTCTTTTGAATCATATCGTAGAACATAGTTGTACATCACCGCCAGTAGCTCGGCTTCCGAGAAGCTGCCCCCCGGATGTCCTAGGGCGGCGCAGGTCATCGAATACACGGCGTAGCTGCGAATCAGATAAGCCATCGTCTCGGTTTGCTCGATGAGACCGGCGAATGGCTTGTGATGCGAAAACACCTCGTGAAACCGCCGGCTGTTCGGTCTGAAAGGTTGCCAGAATTGTGTATAATCGAGTGGTTCCATATTTTACCTGTTTACAATTTCTTTCTTTACGAAAAAATGTCGTGTCATACCTCATGGCCAGTTTGGAAGTCTGACGGGTTTGCGAGCCGGGATGAAACCGCGGTTGTCTTTGAGTTCGGCCGTGTGCAGTTCCTCCAGCGTTAGATAGAACTTATCTACGTTCGGCAGTTTGATTTGCTGTTGCCCGCCTGCCCACGCATCCGGCAGTCGGACGACAAGGTCTTCGGCTTGTACCGGCTTTTTGTAAATAATGATGGAGAAACTCCTGTCGGGCTCGACGGAAAGCGAGCCGCTATGAAGCACATAGGGATGCAGGTCGATGACGTCTCCGGCCTTGATGTAGAACATTTGGACTTTCGCCGGCTCGGCGATCACGCCCTCGAAACTAAAACGCAAATCATGAGGGAGCATCACGCCATAGACGATGTCGGTCACGGCGTAGATGTATTCGACGGCTTCGGCGTGACACTCGAGCTTGTGGACGTAGCCCCGGGTGTTTTGGCCGGTCTCGAAGATCGTTTTGAACGCCTGAACCGGTTCGTCGTTCCCGGCGGATATGGCGGATATCGCCTGCCCAAGGGACATGTGAGCGCCGAACGGTTTGAAGGCGGGACCGTCGGCGTGACGAATCATCAGCTCGCGATTTTGGCCCGATCCGAAAAGCTGACGATGCGATTCCAAGAGCGCCTTCAGGGCCTTCGGGAGCGCCTGCCCGGAGTTGGTAAAACCGCGCAGTGCCGTCTGAAGAAATTGCTCTTTTTCGATGCCTTTATATGGACCGTCCATGAGGATTCTGCGCCAGGTCTCTCTGAAGTCACCACCAAAACATTTGACGATTTCCAGTTGTGGAGCAACTTTAAGCAGTGACAGCACCCTTTGTTTATTTTCAGCATGTTTTTCAATTTTCTGTATTAAGTTATGGTTTTCTTCACTCGTTGCTGTAGCAACGAACAAGAGACAGAAACAAAGACATATACACATATATTGTTTGAGACATCCGTTTGCCGGTGATTTTCGTATATCATACATTTCAACGCTCCTTTCACATACATGCGGCTACGCTAACGGCAGAACCACTGCCAGTATCAGGGAAACGACGACGGCCACCAAACCCATGATCGCCAACTGGAGGGTCCAGGACTTGAGACCTTCGGCTTCGGTCAGACCCGTCATTTTTACGAAGATCCAGAAACCGCTGTCGTTCATCCACGAGCAGATCATCGAGCCGCCCCCGATAGCCGTGGCGAGGTACGCGGGATGGTAGCCTAACGAGTCCATTGAAGGGATCATAGCCGCGACCATGGATGACGCCGTGATCATGGCCACCGTTCCGGAACCCTGGGAAATCTTCATGACCGAGGCGATGATCGCACCGAGGATCAGCAGCATCAAGCCACCCGTTCCATCAGCCCCCCCCTGGCCGAAGAGCTGTTTGATGGCCGGGCCGACCTGCGCCGCCTTGAGCATTGCACCAAAGGCGCCGCCGCCGCCGGTGATGAGAATAACAATGCCGCCGCTCATCAGAGAGCCTTCGACGAGTTTGCCCAGTTGGGTCAGCGACAGCGACCGTTTGGACTTGAGCATCCACATCGCAATCGTCGCGGCCAACAGCATCGCGAGGTTGACGTTGCCGAGCACGGCGACGACGTCGGCAAACGATCGGAGGGAAGACCCCTCGGTGGCGGTCTTCGCAAAAACCGAGACGATAGTATTGGCCGAGACCAGCCCGACGGGAAGCAAGATGGGCATGAGAGAGAGTGACAAAGCCGGCAGCGCGCTGTCGGCGAAGGGTTCGGGCTCGGGTTCGCCCGAAGCCATCGGACGCATCTGGATGTTCATGGCTCGATCGCGCCAGCCGGCGAGCAACATCCCGACGAAAGACGCGGGTAAGGCCACCAGGGCGCCGGCGATAATCATCACGCCGATATCGATGCCGAGGTTCTCAGCCATAAACAAGGGTCCCGGCGTGGGGGGAACCAGCGAGTGGGTGATCACGCCACCGGCGGCAATCGCAAGGGCGTATTTCAAATAGTGCTTACCGGTCCGGCGGGTCATCGACCGGGCCAGCGGCACGAGAAGATAAAAGACGGTGTCGAAGAACACGGGCACCGACAGGACATAGCCGCTGGCCATCAGGGCCGTGGCGCTGCGTTTCTCACCCAGCAGCGAGAGAAAACCCCGGACGATACGGTCGGCGGCGCCGCTGTCCATCATGCACCGGCCGATCACCACGGCCAGCGCGATGACGATACCGATATCGCCCGCCGTTTTACCGAACGCCTGAGCCACCCGGCTGACCTTTTCCGCCAGAGGCCCCGGAGCAAGCAAGCTCACGACGAGCGCGGCAGTTATCAGGGCGATAAAGGCATTGATTCGCAGCACGACGATCATGCCGATAACGATGGCCACTCCAATTCCCAGAATCAACAATGGATGCATCCTTGTTCTCCTTCAGTTCCTTGGATAATGTGCGAGTTGCATGATTTTCACGAGTTCTTTTCTGAGATTCTGCAAATGCGTTCGCATCTGCTTTCCGGCTTGAGCGGGCCGCTGAGCGCACACTTCCCGGACGATCCGCTCGTGCTCGACGGCGGACTTTTCGATGCGCCCTTCCAGAGCGAGCATGCCCAGTTTCATTTGGTGCCATTGCGAGTTGAAATTTTCAATGATTTGCCGGGCGCGTTTATTGTGAGCCATTGTAAACAGCAGGGCGTGCAGTTTGCGATCGGCAACGAGCCATTTGTTCAACCACGCTTGTTCCTTTCGTTCGCTGCCGGGACGCAACCGGGCCAAACGCTGCATCTGGTTTGAAATCTTGTCTAATTGCTGGAATTGGCTCCTCGATCCCCGCCGGGCGGCCCAACCGGCCACGGCGCTTTCGATCTCTATTTTCAAATCGAAAATGTCTTCAATTTCGCTCACCGTGAGCATGTACACGCGCTTGCGCCGGTTTTTCGTGATGATCAGGCCTTCCCCCTCCAGCTCGTGAAGGGCCTCTCGAATGGGTGTGCGACTCAATCCGAGGTCCTTCGATAAAGCCGTCTCCGTCACGGCTTGGCCGGGCCGAAGCTTCGCGCTGAGAATCAGGGCCTTGATTTTCTCGTAGGCCCTATGTTTTGCACGACCGTTCTTCATGACGTTTTATCCGGTTGGTATATCCAATCCCGTCCCGTTTGTTGCATGGCCTTTTTGAGGAACTGGCGTTCTTCCAAGCTTTCTCGAAGCTGTTTTTCAATGTGATCCGGATCAAATTTCCTGAGAATAGATCTTTTAAGCTCTTCCCGAATTGAGGCATATTCGGCTCGATGGGCAAGATTGTCCCACTCTTCCGGGTCTTTTTCAAGGTCGAAAAGCTGCTCGTCATGCTCGTGAATATAGATGTATTTATACTTGCCCTTTCGGATCATAAAGCACGTCGCATACACGCCTTCAGAATGCATCTCCGAAAAAACCGCACGTTGAGGTCTCTCCCTGCCGTCCAGAATGGAAATCAAACTCTCACCGTCGATATCGAGACGCTCGGAGGCCGGAACGCCAGCCAGGTCCAGAATCGTCGGTGCGATATCGATCAGTGAGACAGGCGTTCGGGAGACGTGGCCCTTATGAGCGGCGTCCGGCCGGACTATGACCAAAGGCACACGGGCGGATGGCTCATAGAAGCATCGTTTCTGAACCATGTTCTTCTGGCACAGCATGTCGCCGTGGTCGCTGGTGAAGATAATGATCGTATCATCCACGAGATTGTTTTGGTTCAACTGATCGACCAACTCTCCGACTTTGTCGTCGATGTACGTGACCAGCGCATAATAAGCCCGCCAGAGTCTTCGGAGCGAAGAAGGTTTTTGCAGATCGACCTTATCCACACCGTGGTGCCGGTTGAGCCAGCGGTCCATCGCCGAATGTCTCTTCTCAAAGTCCGGCGGCAGTTTGGGAATCTCGATGGATTCATCTTCGTACATGTCCCAGTATTTCTGTGGGGGCCAAAATGGTTCGTGCGGAAAGTTGAACGATACGCAGAGAAAGAACGGCTGATAGGATACATTTTGCCGCTTCTGTGCTCCCTTCCGAGCCAGATACTTCAAAGCTTCACTCTGGGCGCGCTCGTCGAATTCGAGGTTTCTTCCCGAACGCCCCACGTGAACGGCGCTGCCGAGATAGCTGCGGGCGTGGGATCGTGGAATCTTGTGATCTCGCGACTTCGTCCAGGAGAAATCCGTGGGGTAGATATTGGGCAAAAGGCGTTTTTGAAAACCGTGATATTGGTCGGGTCCCACGAAATGAATTTTACCGCTCAGGACCGTGTCGTAACCTGAGAGGTTGAGATAGTGACACAGCGTCGGCTGATTGCAGCCCAGCGGGGCGGCATTGTCGTAAACTCCGATCTTCGATGAATACCTTCCCGTGACCAGAGAGGCGCGGGCCGGGGCGCACAGTGGACAAGGGCTGTAAGCCGCATCGAAACGAACGCCTTTCTCAGCGAGCGCATTAAGATGCGGCGTCTTCACAACCGGATGCCCATACAGTCCCGTCAACAGCGGATTCATCTGATCGGCGATGATCAGAAGGACGTTGGGTTTTTGTGAGCTTCCGCGTTCATCACTTCCGGCTGAGTGACCGGGGGCTAACGATACGCCTGAAATCAAACCGCTGGCTAACTGAATGAAACGACGTCTATTGAACGTCCCGATCCGGACATCTTTATGATCGCACATTGATTCTTAACCTCTCAAATCACACAACACACTGGTAAAATTTGTATTCTATTATTTTATATATTGTATACAATAGTTGAATCACGTCAAATCCATTTGTCGGGTTTCATGGCCGGACATCGGCCTTTCTGCACAACGGCGCGGGAATAGGCTTGTGTGGAAGGGGGATTTCTCTTGACTATCAGACGAAAAATTTGATATAACTAAAAGTAAATCAAATCGATGGATGATAGGTAGTCATTGAGATGTTATTTTCCAATGGCCGCCGATATGTAACGCGTGAAGGTTAGGAGGTCATATCTACTCGCAGACGAACGTCTTGAGCGAAACAGATGGTCCGTGAACCGCTTCATCGGGCCAAGAACGATGATTATCATTTCCGAAATATCAATCCAAATGAAAGGAGGATTATGATGTGTAAAAAAGTCATCATGTTAATGACTCTTGCTTTAGCGTTAGCCATGCTTCCGGGTTCCGCCAAGGCGGATTTAACGGCGGGTCTCGTCGGATACTGGCCATTGGATGGAGACGCTGAGGATATGAGCGGCAATAACAACCATGGCGAGGTTATTGGCAACGTCATTCCTGCCACTAACAGATTCGG
>Ga0272441_10015046_pt1 | contig 10877 bp, 5 predicted proteins | sample SSMProp6N_FD_193582 | JGI IMG/M metagenome (GOLD analysis project Ga0272441, IMG submission 193582) | Marine sediment archaeal communities from Little Sippewissett salt marsh, Falmouth, MA, United States - SSM-Prop-6N | ecosystem: Environmental > Aquatic > Marine > Wetlands > Sediment ...
GCCAGGCGGCGAGGACCACGAGGAGGCCGTCGGCGCACAGCACCTTCGTGGTGCCCCGCGCGCCGTCGAGCGCCTTGAGGGTCCTGCCCGTGGCGGCATCGAGGGCCGTCAGCACGGCGTCCTGGCCGAGCGCCAGGAAGACCCGCTCGCCGTCCGTGGCCAGGCGCTCGGGCCGGAAGCCTCGGCCGAAGCCGCCCAGACTCACGGGCGGGTTCCAGTGGGGCAGCGGCCGCTTCCACAGCAGCACGCCGTTGAAGGCGTCGCGAGCGACCAGCATCCACCTTGACGGGAGCGTGTAGACGCCCGGCTGCCCCTCGTCGAGCGCGTAGAAGATGCGACCGCGGGCGGACACGCAGGCGCCCACGCTGGAGATGACCTCGTGGCCCCGCGACCACAGCGGCTTGGCCACCCACTGCATCCGCCGCGGCGGGCCAACCCGCGCGTCGGCGGCCATCGCGTTGTTCCCCGCGTCGTGCATCCAGTGGGTCCACTCGTCGAGCTCCTTCGGCCACGGCTTCGCCGTCTTCGTCCACTGCCCGTTGTGCCGCACGTAGGCGACGCCGAGGGGAGCGAGCACGCGCTCGACCTCGGCCATCGGCACGCCGCGCAGATCCTCGGCCACCAGCAGGCTCACGAAGTTCTCCCCGTAGGGCAGACGCTTCCCGTCCCACCGCGCGACCGACACCGGCCCGTAGAGGCCGAGCGACGCGATGTGGCTCCTGGCCTTCGCGACCAGCGCGGCGTCGGCCTCGAGCCCGTGAACGACGATGCTCTCGCTCGCCCGCAGTGCGGCCGTGAGCGTTCCACCGCCGCAACCGAGGTGGACGATCAGGCCGCCCCGGAAGCCCGTGGCCGCCAGGATGCTCTTCGCGTCGGCCCGCGCGTCGGCCCCCGCCGAGGCCCCCGCGAGGCCGAGCATCAGCATGGCACACAGAATCGCACACTTTCTCGGATTCATCCGGCTCTCCTCATCTTCTCAGGAGCGCGAGCCGTCGGGCCGGGGGCCAGCGGCCCGTCGGCCCCGCCGGCTCAGTAGGTCACCAGGTAGTAGGGCGTCTTGTCCCTGCCGCCGTCGATCTGGAACGTGCCGTCGGCCACGGGCAGCGTGGCGTCCGTGGGCAGGCCGTCGTGGTCGAGGAGGACGACCTTCGGGCCGCCCGCCCGTCGGATGGTGATCGTGGCCTTCACGGCCTCCATGAGCACGGGGCCGTCGCCGCGGGCGAGGAGCTTCGTGCCGTCGTCGCTGACTTTCATCCCCGTGTTTCGGGCGCGTGCCACCGCGACGACGAGCAGGGCTTTCGACGACGCGATGTCGTCGTGGCGCTCGCGGGCCGTCACGTAGATGGCGGCGAAGGGCGAGTGGGGCTGGATCGTCACCGTGCCGAGCCGCTCCGTGCGCCCGTCCGCAAAGCCCACCACCGCCTTCGTGGCCGGCGTGTCGATCGTGAAGTGGCCGTCGAGCTTGCTCGTGCCCGCCGTCCAGCGGAGCTGGCCCGTCGTGGACGTGAGGACGCCGGCGCGCTCGTGCTTCGAGAGGGCGAAGGCGGGCGTGGCGCGCTGGGCACCGGCGAAGGCCACCACGCTGCGGGCCACCGCAAGAGTGCGGCCGGGGACCTTATCGCTGTCGAACGTCTTCACGTCGTGCTGCTGGGTCACCTTGTCCTCGAAGTCAAGCGTGCCTTCGGCGAGCGAGGGCACGTGGACGTAGCGGGTGGCCAGCACGTCGGACTGGGCGATATCGCCTCGGAGCACGTGGCGGGCCACGGCGGGAAACACGCCGAGCACCTGCGGCGCCGTGACCTTCCACGCCTCCCCGAGCTTGCTGCTGAACGCCCCGGCGTCGCGGTTCTGGAACATGTACGAGACGTCCCAGCCCTGGAGTCCCATCCCGTATGCGCCGATGATGGCGGGGCCTTCGACGCCCCATTCGTTGGGGAACACGTGGATCCACTCGCTGAGCATGAACGGGCGGTCGGCCACCTGCTGCATGCCCGCGCTGAGCATGCCCGAGCCGGGCACGCGGAGCATGGAGGCGTTGTTGATGGCGCCCTTGCGTCCGCCGCCGAAGTAGTTGTGGCGGTCGATGGTGCCCACTCGGTAGTCGGCGTGGAGGTTGTAGTAGTGGCTGAGGGCTCGGCCGGCCTGCCAGTTCGAGCCGAGGATCTCGCCCGCGTAGTCCGCCTTCCGCATCGCCTGCACGTAGCGGTCGAACGCCTCGCACTGGAGCCCGTAGAGGAACTGGAGGCTGTCGAGCAGGCGCTGCCTTCGGGAGGCCTGCGAGCCGGCGAGCTGGGCCGGGTCCCAGAACCAGGGGTTGCCCAGGGGCAGGATGTTGCGCTTGTCGAGATGCTCCCCGGCGGTTTGGGGCACCTCACGCGCGAAGCTGCCGAGCGCCTTCGCCCCCCATGCCTTCACAAGCCCATCGTGGCTCCCGTACTTCTTCTTCAGCCAGTGCGAGAAGCGCTCGCCGACCTTGCGGCGCAGGGTGGCGCTGCGCTGGAGCGGCCCCATCGAGGTGTAGAAGAGAATGCTCTGCTCGTTGATGATCTCGACCACGCAGATCGCGGGGTCCTGTGCATACGTGAGCCCCGTGTGGGGGTTGCGGTGCCGGAGCAGGTTGGCCATCTGGCGGATGTGGAGCGCCTGGAGCTCGGGCGAGTAGAACAGGGCGCTGTGGGGCGCGCTCACGCGGTTCTTCCGCGCGTCGAACGCGCCGAACTCGTCGAGGTAGGGCACGTCGCGGCGGTCGGCCGGCCCCATCTTCATCGTGCCGAAGTGGGCCGAGAGCTTCACGTAGATCCCCGCCTCCTTGAGCTTCGCCACCTGGTAGTCCATGCGGTCGAGAGCCTCGGCGTCGAACTCCGCCACGCTCTGTGCCGACTGGATCCCCGCCCACCCGTGGCCGTCGGCGAACTTGTGGAGCCGCACCGCGTTGATGCCATACTTGGGGTAGAAGGCGGCTCGTCTGTCCGCCAGCTCCTTCGCCGGCGCACACGCGCTGTAGCACAGGTTCAGGCCCCAGAGCTTGATCGGCTTGCCGTTGTAGACCAGCCGGTCGCCCTCGCGCGCGATGCGCCCGTGCTTGCCCGCAGGCTTCTCCAGCCAGTCCTGCATCCCGATGGCACCCGCCTCGGGCGTGCTCTTCGCCTGGAACGCATACCAGGCCGGCTCCTCGGCTCCCAGCGCCTGCACGGCGACCACCCCACACAGCAGCGCGGCCGCAACGAGAACCTCGATGCCTCTCATAGCGCTCTCCTCCTGGAGGCGGACCTTGACGATACGCCCCCATTCTAGCAGAATGCTCAGGGACGCAAAGCGGCGATCCAATCGCACCCACCAGGAGACGACCCGATGGCCAGGCACTTCCTCGCCCTTTTCCTCGCGCTGGCCGCGCTGGCCGGCGCGGGCGGCACGAAGCGGGTGTACCTGATCGGCAACAGCCTCACGGACAACGTCCGCTACGCCGGCCTCCAGGCGCTGGCCGAGAGCCGCGGCTACACCCACACCTGGGGACGCCAGATGATCCCAGGAGCACCCATCTGGTGGCTCTGGCAGCATCCCAACGACGGCTTCCGCCAGAATCCCTTCGGCACCTATCCCAAAGCCCTCGGCGAATACGAGTGGGATGCCATCACCCTCCAGCCGTTCAGCATGTACAGCAAGGAGCACGACCACGCCCGCAAGTTCATCGAGCTGGCCGTGAAGAAGAGCCCGAAGGTGCAGTTCTACATCTACGCGCAGTGGATGACGCGCGACCGCGACTTCGATCGCTACTGGCTCACGACCCGCCTCGAGAAGACCAAGTGGGGAGCGGGCTTCAAGGAGCATTACGAGACGCTCGTCGAGGAGCTTCGCAAGGAGTTCCCCGACATCAAGCCCCCGCGCCTCATCCCCGTCGGCCACACGATGTTCCTGCTGAACCAGAAGATGAAGGCGGGGCTGGTGCCCGGCTACCGGGAGATCCGCCAGGTCTACGCCGATGGCATCCACTTGAACAACGTGGGCTCCTACATCGTCGGGTGTACCTTCTTCGCCACCCTCTACGAGCAGACGCCCGTCGGCCTGCCCCTCACGGGCTACACGGCGCAGCACCCGCGGGACGCGCCGCTCGGCGATGCCCTTGCCCGCACGATCCAGCAGACGGCGTGGGAAGTGGTGGCCACGCATCCCCTCACGGGCGTGACCTGCGGCCTGCCCGTCCAGGTGGCCACGCCCGTGCTCCACGAGGCCGTGGCCGGCGAGCGCTACGAGATGGAGCTGCTCCCCGCCTTCGGCCGGCGGCCCTATCGCTGGTCGCTCGCGAAGGGCACCCTCCCCAATGGCCTCGCACTCGCGCCCGACGGCACCATCGCCGGCACGCCAGCCGCCGCCGGCACCAGCGACTTCGAGGTGCAGGTGGCCGACGCGAGCGGCGCCACGGTCCGCAAGACCCTCTCCCTGGCCGTTGCTGCGGACACCGCGCCCACCATCACCAGCAAGGCGCTCCCGCCCGCAACGCGCGCCGAGCTCTACACCCATCGCCTCCAGGCCGACGCCGGCAACCGCCCGCTCGTGTGGCGCATGCCGCGCGGCGCCAAGCCGCCCGCGGGGCTCCGGCTCCAGGCCGACGGCACCCTCGTCGGCCTCCCCGCGCAGGAGGGCTCCTTCTCGCTCAAGGTCGAGGCCACGGACGCCGATCTCTCCGACCCCGAGACCGCCACCGCCACCGTGAGCCTCACCGTGGGGCCGGCCAAGCGCGACGTCCTGGCCGTCAAGGAGCTCGAAGGCAGGATCACCGTCGACGGCAAGCTCGACGAGCCGTTCTGGAAGCTCGACAAGAAGGTGGCCAAGCCCGTCGGCGGCGCGTCGAACAACCAGGCCGTCTTCGACGTCGCCTGGAACCGCGGCGGCCTCTACGTGGCCGTCCAGGTCACCGACGCCGCGCTCAAGCGCGACTCGAAGGAGCCCTGGAACGACGATTCGGTCGAGATCTTCATCGATGCCCTCGGCAACCGCGAGAAGCAGTACAACGCCGACGACCGGCGGATCGTCATCGGCGCCGACGGCCGCGCCGAAGTGGTCGGCCGACGCCACGGCGTCCGCAGAGCCGTCCAGAAGACGCCCGACGGCTACATCGTCGAAATGTCCATCTCCTGGTGGGATCTCCGCGTGAAGCCCTACGGCACGGTCATCGGCTTCGACGTGGCCGTCAACGACGACGATGACGGCGGCGACCGCGACAGCCGCCTCCTCTGGCAAGGCACCGAAAACAACGAGACCGACCCGAGCGGCTTCGGCACCCTCATCCTCGAACTCAAGCCCCAACCAAAGAAGTGACGGGAAGCTCAGGAGGAAACCCATGATGCGATGCACGCGGACGCTCTGCCTCATCACTCTCGTCGGCGCGGCAGCCAGCGCGGCCGAGCTCACCACCGTGACCCTCACCGACAAGGTGCTCGTCGAGGACACCATCCGCCTGGGAATCAACACCTGCGGCGACAACTACTGGGATAGCGCCATCGTCAAGACCCGCGTCGCCGAGAACTTCGAGGGCGTCCGCTACCGCATGATCACCTGGGGTCCCGAGCAGGACGCGAACGGGCTGGCCACCTGGTTCTCCCCGCCCCAGGAGGCCTGGGACGCGATGAAGGGCACCGTGAAGTACCGCATCCTCGGCGGCCCGGCCAAGGGCATCACCGGCACGATCAAGGACTTCGGCAAGCGCAAGATCCGCGACGGCCGAGAGCTCACCTACATCGTGTTCGACAAGAAAGTGCCGCCCTCGAAGGGCAGCAAGAACGGCCTGCTGCTCGAGCTCGAGCGCCTCGACCAGGGCTGCATCGGCGAGACGAGCAACACCGCTTACTGGAACGCCGCGCAGAACACCGCCCACATCGGCGACGTGCCGCCCGGCTCCTTCGGCAAGGCCGCCCTCTGGCTCAAGGCCGCCGAGAAGAAGGCCCACTACACCTTCGTGCCCATCTGGGCCAACCAGATCGAGCCCAACGGCACCTGGCGGGTGCAGTTCTGGGCCAAGGCCAAAGCCGGCACGCCCACCCTCCGCCTCGGCCTCCGCGCCGCGAAGATCCCCGCCATCCAGCCCACTGCCCAATGGCACAAGCACGACCTGACCATCCCGATCGCCAACTGGCCCGCCAAGGACGAGAGCATCGCCATGCGCTTCGAGGCCACCGGCGGCGACGTGCTTCTCGACGACATCGTGATCTGGAAGGATGAAGAGCACCGCAACCCCACCCCCTTCCGCGACACCATGGTCGACGTCATCAAGAAGCTCAACCCCGGCATCCTACGCTATCTTCAGATGGGCGGCAGCGACCTCGAGACCAACCTCCGCCCCCGCCTTCAGCAGGTGGCCTCGAGCCGCGACTTCCGCGACCTCCTCAAGGGAGCACGCAACCGCGCCCGCCACTACAAGTTCAACCTCCACGACTACTACCTGCTCTGCGAGCACGTGGGCGCCGCCCCCTGGTACTGCCTGCCCGGCACCCTCCACCCCGAGGAAATCCCCAGCTTCATGGAATACCTCGGCGCCCCCGAGGACACCGGCTGGGGCAAGCTCAGAGCCCAGCTCGGACACCCCAAGCCCTGGACCGACGTCTTCCCCACCCTCTACATCGAGTTCGGAAACGAAGCCTGGAACCCCGGCGGCTACGCCACCGGCTCCTTCAACGGCCCCGACCACTGGAAAGACCTCATGGCCGCCGCCAAGGCCTCCCCCCACTACAAGCCCAGCGTCGTCCTCGTCGCCGGCTCCCACGCCGCCAACCCCTGGCTCACCGGAAAGCTCCTCGAGGACGTGCCCAACGCCGACCGCTACGCCATCGCTCCCTACCTCATGAACCAGACCCCCAAGACCACCCTTGCACCGCTGGACACCGACGACAAGCTCTTCCGCTGGGTCTACGCCTACACCCTCCGCCGCGTGCTCGAGCCCGCCGGCAACGTCTTCAGGCAGTTCCAGCACGTGAAGGACACGGACAAGGAGCTGGCCCTCTACGAGCACAACTTCCACATCACCCTGCCGCAGGAGAAGAACGGCGGGGCGCCCGTGGCCGTCCGCAACCGCATCATCGCGTCGCTCGGCGGCGGCATCAACATCGTCAACGACTCGCTGCTGATGCTGCGCGAGCGGCGGATCCGCGCCCAGTGCCTCTTCAACCTCAACCAGAAGCAGTTCTACGAGGGCATCAAGCTCTGGGGCTTCTGCCCCGGCCTCAGCCTCCGCGACCAGCGCTACCGCCCCGTGTTCCTCGCCACCGAGATCGCCAACAGGATCATCGCCGGCGACCTCGTGGCCACCGAGCACACCGGCGCCCGCCCCACCTTCGCCGCCACCGGCCTCTTCGAGGACACCCGCCGCAAGGGCACCGTCACCACCTACGGCGACATCCCCGTCCTCTGGAGCTACGCCTTCGCCGACGGCCCGCGCCGCGGCCTCATCCTGGTCAACCTCGACACCCAGCGCCGCCACCCCGTCGCCGTCAAATTCGCCGGCAAGGCCAAGGACGCCGCCGCCACGGCCTGGTGGCTGGCCGCCGACGACATCGGGGCCAACAACGAGTACGAGACGGGCAAGCCGCAGGTGGCCATCCGCCAGGAGCGCCTCGCCGACTTCGCCTCAGGCAAGACCCTCGACCTGCCGCCCTTCTCCCTGCTCGGCCTCCAGTGGGAGCTCGAGCCCTGACCCCCTCCCCCACGGCCACACCCGTGGGAGGGCGAGGCTCCTGCCGAGCCGACGATGGGCCAGGAACGACTCAGCGTGGGGGCCGGCACGGCGGAGATGAGCAGCTTGCCTGTGGGTCATCGAGGCGAGACGCGTGCCATCAGGTACACAGGTGCGCTGGGACCGGGCTTGACTCCAGCCCATGGAAACGCTATCTTCCGGTGCATGAGTAACCTCATGAGAGTGTACCTGGATGCATCCGTTGTCGGTGGCTTCTTCGACGAGGAGTTCGCCGAGTCATCGCGCCAGCTTGTCGACGCGATCCTCAGAGGCGTCGTGGTCCCTCTTGTCTCGGAGACGCTCGCCGCCGAGATTGCCGACGCCCCCGAAGAGGTCCAGGCGTTGCTCGGCCGCATCACCGCGGCGGGTGCCGAGCGCCTGTCCCTCTCAGCGGAGGCCATTGATCTTCAGGGGGCCTACCTCGCGGCTGGCGTCGTGACGCCCACGTACGCCGACGACGCGATGCATGTTGCCCAAGCCACGGTGGCTCGCGCCGATGTCGTTGCCTCGTGGAACTTCCGCCATCTGGTCAATCCGGCACGCGTCAGAGCGTTCAACGGTGTGAACCTGGCTCACGGCTACGGTATGGTGGTGATCCTCACACCCGCCGATGTGATCAAAGGCCTGGAGGCAGACGATGAGCACGCCGACTACTCCCCTGAAGGGCTTTGACTGCGTCGAGATGAAACGGCGCATTCAGGAGAAGATCTACGCCGAAACGAAGGGCATGAACCCGGAGGAACTGCTCGCATACTTCCGGCAGCGCGTCGCCGCTTCCCGGTTCGCCCATTTCTTCGGTCTGGAGGCCGCGCCCGGGCGCGGCGAGCCCGGCAGCAAGAACGGCGAATGACCGGCCGATGCTTCAGGCCCTCAGTCTCCCAAGTCCCTGATACCAGTACGCTCGCCAGCTCAGGGTGCGCGCCTCACCAGGGGGCTCCGATGCGGACGGGGCCTTTCGGGGTGGCTACGAGCAGGGCCTCGCCTTCGCGCGATACCTTCAGGCCGGCAGGGCGGCGGCCCTTCCGCCATGGGACGATGAGGGTGGTGAAGGCTCCCCGCCCGCGGATGCGCAGGATGTGCTGCCGCTCCTCGAACCGCGGGCTCCCGTTCGCCGCGCGGAACTCGCCTTCCTCGGGGCTGGGGTGCCACACGTGCGCCCAGTTGCCGATGTGGGCCTGCATATCCTCGTTGCTCGCCACGTAGAGATCGAAGTCGATGCCGCCACTGGGGTGCGCCTTCCACGTCTGGCCCGTGAAGCGGAGGCGGTGGAGGCCCGCAGGCAGGGGGAAGACGCGGCCGGCCGAGGGCAGGTCGTGGCCAGGCTTGCCGGGGCTGTGGGACTCCCTGGCGTGGGTGCGCTCGGGCGGCGTCATCGCTCCTACCGGCGTGCCCACAGGCCCTTCGGCCATCAGGTTGAACGTGAGGATCTTCGCCTCGGCGGCACGCGGGCCTGTGAACTGGTCGTGGATGGCGATGATCGGCAGGTCGGGCTGGGTGTGCACCAGCCGCAGGGAGCGCACCCACTCGAGCTCGCCGCCCATGCGGTAGCGGCTGCGCACGCGGCCCGACGCCGCATCGGCCTGGAAGCCCTCCTGCCCCACCGCCAGCCACCGCTTGCCGGCGTCGAGGGGTGTGCCGTCCTGGTCCCACGGGTGGCCGGCGTCGGACTCGGGGAGGACGAGGCTGTGCATGAGGCCGCCGTGGACGTGGGGGTAGTAGATCGGCCCCCAGTCGATGCTCAGCGGGGCGCCGAGGGCGTAGGCCACGACGCTCCCGTTGTCGCGGTGGCGGTGGTCGCGGTAGTCCTCGCCGTTCACGATCCAGACCGCCGTCTCGTCGGGGGTGTTCCACCCGGAGCGCAGGACGGAGAACCATCCGGGGAAGGTGGCGCTGGCGAGCGCGGGGTCGGCGGGGGCCAGGTCCTCGTCGATCTTCAGGTAGCTCGTGCCCTGGAAGTGGGCGTGGACGCTGCCGCCGGCCCTCCAGGCTCCTATCAGGCGCGCGCTCAACTCGGGCTTCGCGCCGGCGAACCCCGTGGCCAACTGGCCGTACATCGCGCTCCCCTCGGTCGAGCCGTCGCCGATGGCCACGATCTTGCGCTTGCCGCCGAACCGCACCTCGGGCGGGGTGAGGAACTGCATGTAGAACTCCGCGAACCGGGCGAGGCGCTCCTCCGTGGCGAACGCGTCCAGCCGCCCCACCATCTTGAGCTGCTGGAACGTGTTGAGCAGCGGATAGGCCGCGGCTCCCACGTAGTGGGCGGAGCCCATGTGTGCCCCGTGGGCGTTCACCGTGCCCCGCAGATCCTCGCGGGCGAGACGCGCGATGGCCCCCGCATGGGCCTTCATGTCGGGGTGCCCGGCGAGCAGGAGCGCCATCAGGGCGCGCGCGTTGCGCTGGTTCACGGGCATGTTGGGGTTGCCGAGGTTGAGGCCGTGGCCGTCGTAGAGCGGCACGAAATCGTTGTCCCACAGGATGGTGCCGAAGAGCGCGGCCGCTGCCTTGGCCGCCGCGCGCTGCTCCGGGGTCGCTGCGGGGCTCGCGAGCAACTGGTCGACCCACGTGGCCTTGCCCGTGAGCGCCAGGCCGCCGTGCCAGTAGTGGAAGCGGAAGTCCATGATACCCTGGCCGTTCACGAAGGCATCGAGGGCGTCGTGGGCGAGCGCCGCGATGTCCTTCGCCACCCGCCCCACCCGCTCGGCGGAGGGGTCGAACCAGAAGTCGACGAGCGGGCGTGCGTAGGGGTCCTTGCTGTAGAGGGTGTTGTGATAGCCCCTGCCGTGGATGCCCTGGGTGTCGGCGCGGAGCTTGCGGATTCTGCGGTCGAGCGCCTCGCGGGGCATGAACGTCGCGCCGTAGCCCTGCGGCGGGTCGGGATAGTCGAGGCGGTAGCGGTGGACCTTGTTGAGGCTGAACCCGCCGTGCAGGTTCATCTGGCGGCAGATGGGCTGCACCTGGTCGGGGGGCGCGAGGTCGGCGCGGGTGCCCACGAAAAGCCCCCACTGGAACCGCACGCGGCGGAAGACTCGCGTGTCGGGGCAGCGGCGGCTCACCTCCATCCGGATGCCAGCCGCTGGCGCCTTGCCCTCGGCGCCCGGGCGGGTGAAGAGGCGGACGCCGCTCCACGCCGCGCCGAGCACGCGCGAGGCGCGCC
>Ga0272441_10015047_pt1 | contig 10877 bp, 7 predicted proteins | sample SSMProp6N_FD_193582 | JGI IMG/M metagenome (GOLD analysis project Ga0272441, IMG submission 193582) | Marine sediment archaeal communities from Little Sippewissett salt marsh, Falmouth, MA, United States - SSM-Prop-6N | ecosystem: Environmental > Aquatic > Marine > Wetlands > Sediment ...
CGTTCGGGGCTCACCGGCCGAGCCAGGCGCCGTGCCTTGGCGGAGTCCGGGGCCCCGTGAAGGGGAACGCGGGAGCGAAGGCCTGAGCTTGCAGAAGTCCGGACGGCGAAGGCCTGAGCTTGCAGAAGTCCGGACGGCGAAGGCCTGAGTTCGCGCCCGTCAGTACCCAAGCAGTGCCGGTTCTCAAGTTGAGAAAAAAGACCCCGGCACATCACTATGGGAAGCACTGGCAGGAGCGTCGGGCTCGAGGCCAAGGAGGTGCGCAATGGGACCATGACACCCCTGCGGGCGGCGTGAGCGGCGCGGGCTTGACAGCGGCGGGGGAGGGTCTTAGACTCTTCCGCTCTGAAAGCGAGGTGTCCATTGGACCGTGTGCCAGACTCGACAGGCCGATTCGGCCCCTTCGGCGGCAGCTTCGTGCCGGAGACTCTTTCGGCGGCGCTGGAGGAACTCAGGACCGGGTTCGACTCGGCCTGGGCCGACGACGCCTTCCACGCCGAGTTCGACAGGCTGCTAGCCGAGTTCGTCGGCCGGCCGAGCCTGCTGACCTTCGCCGAGCGGCTCACCCGGGAGTGGGGCGGCGCCCGGGTCTACCTCAAGCGCGAGGACCTGAACCACACTGGCGCGCACAAGATCAACAACACGGTGGGCCAGCTCCTCCTGGCCGACCGCATGGGGAAGTCCCGCATCATCGCCGAGACGGGCGCCGGCCAGCACGGGGTCGCGACGGCCACGGCGGCGGCACTTTTCGGCAAGGAGTGCCACGTCTACATGGGCACCGAGGACATCCGCCGCCAGGAGCTGAACGTCTACCGCATGAAGATGCTCGGCTCCGAGGTGATCCCGGTCGAGTCGGGCTCCTGCACCCTCAAGGACGCGATGAACGAGGCGATCCGCGACTGGGTCACGAACGTGCGGGACACGCACTACGTGATCGGCTCGGTCGCCGGCCCGCACCCGTACCCGCTGATGGTGCGCGAGTTCCAGAAGATCATCGGCATCGAGGCGCGCGCGCAGTTCCTCGAGGCCCAGGATCGTCTGCCCGACGCCATCGTCGCCTGCGTGGGCGGCGGCTCGAACGCGCTGGGCATATTCACGGCCTTCATGGGGGACAGGGACGTCCGCCTCGTGGGCGTCGAGGCCTCCGGGTCGGGGATATCCTCCGGCCACCACGCGGCCTCCATCGGGGCGGGCCGACCGGGCGTGCTTCACGGGTCATACTCGTACCTGCTGGACACCGATTCGGGCCAGATCCGCGAGGCGCACTCGATCGCCGCCGGCCTCGACTATCCGGGAGTCGGGCCCGAGCACTCGTGGCTGCACGACACCGGGCGCGCGGAGTACGTCTCGGTCGACGACGCCGAGGCGACGGATGCGTTCCTGGAGTTCTCGCGCACCGAGGGAATCCTGCCGGCGCTCGAGTCGTCGCACGCGCTGGCGTACGCGAAGCGCCTGGCGGCGGAACTGGGCCCCGAGAGATCCCTGCTCATCTGCCTCTCGGGCCGCGGCGACAAGGACGTTCACACCATGGCGGCCTGGCTCGAGAGCCACGGAGGTGACCGATGAGCGGCCTCGGCGAGAGATTCGCGCCTTACACGGGCGACACCGCCGCCTTCGTGCCGTACCTGACGATGGGCGACCCGTCGCTTGAGAAGTCGATCGAGCTGGTGAAGGCCTTGTCGCGGGCGGGCTCGGACGTGATCGAGCTCGGCATTCCGTTCCCGGACCCGCTCGCCGACGGGTCCACCATCCAGGCCGCCATGCAGAGGGCCCTCGGCCCCGACTGGGACCGTGTGACCCTCTCGGACGTGATCGAGGGCGTGGGCCGCGTCCGTGGCGAGATCGACTCGGCGCTCATCGTGTTCAGCTACTACAACCCCATATTCAGGATGGGGGTCGAGAAGTTCGCGGCGACCGCCGCCGACGCGGGCATTGACGGCGTGCTGGTGCCGGACCTCACGCCGGAAGAGGGCGGCCCGCTCGTCGAGGCCTGCCGGGCGAAGGGGCTCGACGTCGTCTTCCTCATCGCGCCCACCTCGACCGACGAGCGCATGAAGATGATCGGCGGGGCCTCGGGGGGCTTCGTCTACGTGGTCTCTCTCACCGGTGTGACCGGGGCTCGCGCCGAGATCCCGACGGACCTGCGCGAGCTGATGGCGCGCGTGCGGCGGAACACCGACATGCCGCTGGCCATCGGCTTCGGCATATCCACGCCGGAGATGGCCGCCGAGATAGCGAAGATCGCCGACGGGGTGGTCGTGGGAAGCGCCCTCGTCAGAATCGTCGCCGAGCACGGGAACTCAGGGGATCTCGTGGAACTCTACGAGGGCTTCGCGCGCTCCCTGGCCGAGGCCGCGCACGGGGGCTCCGATGGCTAAGCGCAGACACCTCGGGCGGATCACTAAGTCCCTCGACGGCAGGTGGCGCTTCGCGCCCCTCGAGCAGGCGATGTGGGGGCTCTCGTGGCAGAAGCCCAGGCTGAAGGGCGGCCTCTGCGAGGGGCTGCCGTTCGTGACGCGAGGCGTCACGGTGCCGCACGCGTGGAACGACGGCTCCGACCCGGAGTTCAACCTCTACCGCGGCGCGGCGATCTACATCAAGGACTTCACGCTGCCGAAGTCCTTCAAGGGCCGGCGGGCGATCTTGCGCTTCGGCGCGGTCAACTACAAGTGCGATGTCTACCTCGACGGCGCCGACGTCGGCACCCACGAGGGCGGCTACACGCCCTTCGAGTTCGACATCACGGAGCGCGTGAAGCCGGGCGGGGGGGACCGCAGGCACCGGCTGGTCGTCCTCGTGGACAATGCCCGCTCCGAGCAGACCTTCCCCGCCCTCAGCGCCGACTGGGAGTCGTACGGCGGCATCCACCGGCCGGTGGAGATCGTCGGCGTTCCCAAGGTCCACCTGGGCAAGGTCCTCGCATTCCCGACGCTAGGCGCGAATGGGCGCGGCGAGCTGAAGGTCAAGGTCACCGTCGAGGGCCTGACCGGCCGGCCGCGCATCTGCGACCTCTCGCTCGAGCTCAGAGGCAAGGGCCTTCGCATCGCCGACCGCGAGAGGGTGAAGATCGCCGGGTCCGGAGCTCCGGTCACATTCGCGCTGAAGGGCCTGGACGTGAAGCCCTGGACGGCGGAAGCGCCCGCTATGTACGACCTGACGGTCACGCTCGACGGCGATCGGGTAACGAAGCGGGTCGGCTTCAGGCGAATAGAGGTGAACGGGGGCAGGCTCCTGCTGAACGGTAAGCCGATCATGCTGCGCGGCGTCTGCAAGCACGAGGACCATCCCGACCACGGCCCGTGCCTGCCGGAGTCGCAGCTTCGCGCCGACGTCGAGCTCATGAAGCGCACGAACTGCAACGCCGTGCGCCTCGCGCACTATCCCCACCAGGAGCGCATTTACGAGCTCTGCGACGAGGCGGGTCTGCTCGTCTGGGCCGAGATCCCGTTCGTGGGCGGCGACGTCCATACGGGCGACGTGAAGGCGCGGCTCGGGGTGCTCAAGGGCATGCTCACGGAGCTGATCGAGCGCGACTGCCACCATCCGTCGGTGATCCTGTGGTCGGTGGGGAACGAGGTGGCGTCGAGCGACCCGGCGGGGAAGAAGTTCCTCGGGGAGCTCTTCAGGCATGCCCGCAAGCTCGACCCCACGCGCCTGGTGACGATGGCCTCGAACCGCGGGACTGCCGAGATAACGTCGCAGGCCTACGCGGACGTAGCCGGCGTCAACGAGTATTACGGCTGGTACAGCCCGGACCTGGGGCGGCTGCCCAAGGCGCTCGACGCCATACACCGGACGCTGAAGATGCCCATCATAATCTCCGAGTTCGGCGCGCCAGCCGTCCGCGGGCGGAAGGGCACCCCCTCCGAACGCTGGAGCGAGCGCCACCAGGAGAAGGTTTTCAAGGGACAGCTGAAGGCGCTCACCTCGAAGAGCTACATCGTGGGCATGTTCCCCTGGAACCTGATCGACTTCCGCAGCCTCCGCCGCGCGAACACGGCGCAGGGGGGCTACAACCGGAAGGGCGTCACCGACGAATATCGCCGGCCCAAGCTGGCGTGGAAGGTGCTGAGGGATGTCTATGGCAGGATGGCCAAGAAGGCCGAGAAGGCAAACAGGCGCAGGTAGACTCCCCCCGGGGCGCCTCTCTGCACCATGTGCAACCCCTCCAGGGGCGTCATTCCGAGGCCCTTCATCCGGTAATCTCCTTCCGCGCCCCGAATTTTCCCGGAACCCGGGCGCGGCCTCATGGTCTAAAGGACCAAGGAGAGCGGAGAAGGAGGGAACCATGAGAACGAGACTGACCGCGGCGGCCCTGGTCCTGGCTGTGCTGGCCATATCGAGCCCCGCCTACTGCTGGCTGATCCCGACCGACCGAAAGGTCCCCCCGCTGGCCATCAAGACCCACCGGGTCACGGTCACCGTCGAGGGCCAGATCGCGAAGACCGTCGTCACCCAGGTCTACCTCAACTCGACCAACAGGCGGCTGGAGGCGACCTACGTCTTCCCGCTGCCCGAGCACGCCGCCGTCGGTGACTTCTCGATGTGGGTGGGCGGCAAGGAGGTGAAGGGCGAACTGCTCGAGAAGGAGAAGGCCGCGCGCATCTACCAGGATATCGTCCGCCGCATCAAGGACCCGGCGCTGCTAGAGCACATCGGCGGCAACATCTTCCGCGTGAAGATATTCCCGATCGAGCCGCGAAGCGAGCAGAAGATCCAGCTCTCGTACACAGAGCGCGTCAGCTACGACTCCGGCCTCTGCCGTTACGTCTACCCGCTGCGGATGGGCGAGAAGGCGAGCACGCTCCTCAACGACCTCACCTTCGCCATGATCATCAAGAGCCCCGTCCCCATCAAGACCGTCTACTCGCCGACGCACAAGATGGATGTCAACCGCAAGGACGACCACCACGTGGTCGTGGGCTTCGAGGAGAGCCGCGCGCGGCTCGACAAGGACTTCGAGGTCTACTACACCCTCTCGAAGAAGGACCTGGGCATCAACCTGCTCGCGCACAGGACGGCCAAGGGCGACGGCTACTTCATGCTCATGGTCACCCCGAGGGAAGATGTCGACGACAAGGACGTCGTCCCCGTCGACACCACCTTTGTCATAGACACCTCGGGCTCGATGCGCGGCGAGAAGATGAAGCAGGCGAAGGAGGCCCTGAAGTTCTGCGTGAGGGCCGTCCGTAAGCACGACCGCTTCAACATCGTGCGCTTCTCGACCGAGGCCGAGGGATTCCGCTCCTCGCCCGTCGAGGCGAGCGAGAAGAACGTCGAGGCGGCGGTGGAGTTCATCGAGAACATGGAGGCCCGCGGCGGCACCGCCATCGACGAGGCCCTCACGACGGCGCTCTCGCAGAAGCGCGAGGGCGAGAGGCCGCACATGGTCCTCTTCCTCACCGACGGACTGCCCACCGTGGGCGAGACTAACATCGACGCCATCATCCGCAACGCCGACAAGCGCAGGGGCGCGGCGCGCGTCTTCGCCTTCGGCGTGGGCTACGACGTCAACACGCGCCTGCTAGGCACGCTCGCGGGCGGATCGAAGGGCTCCGTCGAGTATGTCAAGCCGCAGGAAGACATCGAGGTGAAGGTGGGGCTTCTGCAGGGCAAGGTCGCCTCGCCCGTGATGACGGACGTCACGCTCGACCTGGGCAAGATCCCCACCTATGACGTCTACCCGAAGCCGCTGCCCGATCTCTTCGCCGGCTCGCAGCTGCTGGTGATCGGGCGCTACCGCGGCGAGGGCCCCACGGCCGTCACCGTCACCGGCAAGGTCGGGGGCAGGACGCGCAAGATAGTAGAGGAGACGAAGTACCCCAAGAACGCCGAGGGCGCCGACTTCCTGCCGCGCCTCTGGGCCGAGCGCAAGGTCGGGTACCTCCTCGACGAGATCAAGAACCACGGGGAGAAGAAGGAGCTCACCGAGGAGGTCGTCCGCCTCGCGAAGGAGTACGGGATACTCACCCCTTACACTAGCTTCCTCGTGGTGCCCGAGCAGGTCGCCCGCACGCTCCCGCCGCGGCAGAGGGACATCTTCACGCGCAGGCAGGCGCAGGCGCGCTCCGGCGGCCGGGGTGGCGCCGGGGAGCGGCGCGAAGAGAACGATCGCCTCGCTGCCGATCACGCCGAGCCGACGGCACCGCCCGCCGGCCGCCCGTACCGGACCAAGCCGGGGACCACTCCCGCCGCAGAGGCCCCCGCGCCGACCGAGCTCGAGAAGGCCGAGGCCCGAAAGCTCTACTTCGATGCCAGGAAGAAGGAAGCCACTGTCGAGCACCTCGCGAAGGAGTTTGCCAGGCGCGCCCGGCGGGAGGGCGAGACGGGCCAGGCGGCCGTCACCGCGGCCAGGGCGGTCAATGCCCTCAAGGACGCGGGTCCCAAGGGCGGCATGGACCGCTGGTACGGCGTCGACGAGGAAGCGGGTGGCCAGGCCGCCGGTCGTGCAGACGTCCGCTCTATTGGAGCCAAGACCTTCGTCAGGGTCGCCGGGGTCTGGATAGAGCAGGGCTACGACGGCAAGGGCGAGCCCGTCAGGGTGAAGCTCTACAGCGAGGCCTACTTCTCGCTCACCAAGATCATCGCCGACGCCAGGAAGATCCTCGCCCTCGGGGACGAGGTCATCTTCAGGGCCGGCGAGAAGGTCATCCACGTCGGACCGGAGGGAATAGAGACGCTCGCAGAGCTCATGGGCGCAATGAAGTAGCTGCACCGGAAGCCCACCAACCGCGGCCCGGGACTCCCCAAGGGGAAGCATCCCGGGCCGCGTCCTTGGTTCATCGTTGACCGGTAGAACGCCGCCGGGTAGGATGCGCCCGGAGCATGGACATCCAGACGCGGGGGGACATGTATGACCGACGCCGATTTCAGAACGGTGGGCATTCTTGGCACGGGCACGATCGGCTCGAGCTGGGCCTCGTTCTTCGCCGTGAACGGAATGGCCGTGAGGATGTTCGACGCCGACGGGGCCACGCTCGAGCGCGGCCTCGCGGCGGCGCGGTCGAACGTCGACGCGCTCGGGGGCTTCGGCCTGGCGAACGAGGATGACGTCGCGGCGGCGAAGGAGCGGCTCCGCCCGGTGAGTTCTGTGGCCGAGGTGGCGAGCGATGTCGGCTACGTGCAGGAGTCCGTCGTCGAGAGGTACGATGTAAAGAAGGAGGTCTTCGCCGAGATGGACCGAGCCTCGTCGCCCGAGACCGTCATCGCGAGCAGCTCGTCGGGCCTGCTCATGACGGAGATCCAGAAGGCGATGGAGCGCCCGGAGCGCGCGCTGATCGCGCACCCGTTCAACCCTCCGCATCTGGTGCCGCTCGTGGAGCTCGTTCCGGGCGAGCGGACCTCTGCAGCGATCGTGGCCGCCGTGCGCGAGTTCTTCGAACGCCTCGGCAAGACCCCGGTCGTGCTGCAGAAGGAGGTGCCGGGCCACATCGCCAACCGGCTGGCGGCGGCGCTCTGGCGCGAGGCGATCGACCTGGTCCACTCCGGGGTCGCGACGGTGGAGGACGTCGACAGGGCGCTGTACGCGGGCCCGGGCATCCGCTGGGCGCTCATGGGGCAGCACATGATCTACCACGTCGGCGGCGGCGAGGCCGGCTACCGCGGCTTCATCGATCACATCGGCGCCACCTTCGAGGAGTACTGGCGGAGCATGGCATCGTGGACCGAGATCCCGCCAGAAGCGAAGGAGGCCGTCGTCTCGGGGGTCGAGGAGTCGGCGAAAGGGCGTTCCCTGGCCGATCTCGCCGCCTGGCGTGACGGGAAGCTGGTGGCGGTTCTGAAGGCTCTGGGGCCCTCTGAGGGCCGTAGGTAGCCGCTCGCACGCCTCTCCGGCGGCATCCGTCCGCCCGGCTCCTGATCTGAAATTTTCTTGCGCGCATTTTGCGGGGCGGTACCCTCAGAACGCGCGCGCGGGAGGTGTCCCGCGCGGGCGCCAACGGAGGGGACTGTAACATGGCGGCTGGGAAAGACTACGAGCAGCTCATCTACGGCCCGCGGACGCGCGACTTGGGCGAGTTCCGGGAGCAGTGCGAGCTCGCGAAGGACGCCGGCTTCACGCACATCTACATCGCCGGCCTGACGGGCCGCACCGACTACCAGGGCGACGACGCCGATTCCCCGTGGTGCGAGTGGTCCATCAACCACCCGTCCATCTTCAAGCACGCGACGCCTCCGGGCCTGGAGGACGCGTTCCCGTCCAAGTGGGTGAAGCGGCAGATGGAGTTCATGAAGGCCAAGCACGAGATCGTCGCCGAGCTCGGCATGCGGGCGGCCTACCACGGCCTCGAGCCGCACTGGCTCTCCGAGCGCGTCTACGCGAAGCGTCCGGCGTGGCGCGGCTCGCGCTGCGACAACTCGCTCCGCACGACGGGGATGTTCTTCGCGCCGGACGTCGACCACCCCGAGGTCCGCGAGGCCTATGCCGCGGCGGTGAAGACGATCGTCGCCGAGTGCCCGCTCATCGACACCTTCTGCTTCATCACCAATGACTCGGGCGCCGGCTACCCGTGGGCGGGACGCCTCTACGTCAACCCGAACGGACCGACGGGGACGCTCGGCGGCGACATGGGCCTTCGCGTGGCCGACTTCCTCAAGGTCATACGACAGGGCGCGGCCGACGGCGGCGCCGAAGCGCGCGTTTTTACGGCGGCGCACAGGTGGTTCACGCCCGAGGAGTCGCACCTCATCCAGCGGAGCCTCGAGCCCGGCATCGGCGTCATGGGCCCCGCACCCGCGGGGCTCGAGGCCGAGTGCGCCCTCATGGGCGCGGGCGGTTGGGGGGGATCGATCTGGATGGACCCGGTCATCGACCGCTCGCCGTCGCCGATGGGCGTCATGAACGCCGTCAGGAACATCAAGAGCTCGAAGGCGATGCGCTTCGACGCGGGCGGCAACGCCCCCGAGTACTTCACCGCCTTCAAGGCGGCGATGGCGATGCCGCCGGCGAGCACGTCGCGCGCGAAGCTCGAGGTGCTCGAGGCGATGGCGGCCGCGCTCTACTCCGACGACGTCGTCACCGAGGTGGTGGACGCGTGGTATGCGCTCGAGAGGGCGGCGGTGCAGGAATCGACCGGGCGGGTGCAGAGCTTCTTCGGGCCCATCGGCCTGCGCTGGCTCGTCCGCCCGCTCGTGCCGCACCAGGAGATGCTGACCGAGGCCGAGCGTTCGTACTGGGAGCCTTATATCTACCAGTCGGCCTGCTCGCAGCCGGAGAGCTATCTCGACTACCTCAACACGACCGGCAAGCCCATGGCCGCGACGTGGGACGAGTCGACGCTCACGTGCTGCGCCGTCGACGGCGTCGAGGCGACGCTGGCCTCGGCCGCGCGGCTCCTGGAGGCGGCGGCGGAGAAGACCTCCTCAAAAGAGGCGGCCGAGAAGCTCGTGAACGACGCGCGCCGCGTGAGGGCGCGCCGCTCAATGGTGCTCACCGTGCGCCACTTCCTGCAGATGGGGACGCTCATCTACGAACGCGACCGCGACAACGCGCGCGCAGAGAAGGCGGGCCTCGTCGACCCGGCGGTGCCGGATCTATCGCAGGGCTCGATGGGTTCGCACGGGCTCTTCTTCATGCATCGGGCCATGCGGTGGGAGCTCGACAACACGAACGAGCTCATCAGGCTGATCGAAGAGTCCCCGGTGCCGCTCATCTACGGCGCGCCGAGCAAGGCCGAAGAGGGGGCGTTGGTCATGGGCCCTGACATCCTCGAGGGCCTCAAGAAGAAGGTCAGCATCATGATCAAATACTGGCGGACGGCGGAGCAGGGCTATTACCTGCCGACGAAGGGCGGCTGATCCGCGCGGGCGGAGGTAGCCGTCCGCGACAATTCCATTTCTCACTGCAGGAGTTCAGTCATGGCAGCATCGAAGGACTACGAGCAGCTCATCTTCCATCCCAAGGCCGAGGACCTGAAGGAGTTCGAGGAGATCGCCGCGGCGGCGAAGGACGCGGGCTTCACCCACGTCTTCATCTCGGATCTCTCCGAGCGGGTCGATTACCGGGGCGAGGATGCGGACTCCCCGTGGTGCGAGTGGTCGGTAAACTTCGCATCGGTCTTCAAGCACGCGCCGCCGCCGGGGCTGGGCGACGCGTTCCCGAAGAAGTGGGTGAAGCGGCAGATGGATTTCATGAAGGCCAAGCACGAGATCGCCGAGAAGCTCGGCCTCCGCTGCGCCTACCACGGGCTCGAGCCCCACTGGTTGCCGGAGCGCGTCTACGCCGAGCACCCGCAGTGGCGCGGTGGGCGCTGCGACAACTCGCTTCGGACCACCGGCATGTACTTCGCGGTGGACGTCGACAACGAAGAGGTCCGCGCGCTCTACCGCGAGGCGATGAAGACGATCGTCACCGAGTGCCCGCTGCTCGACGTCTTCGTCTTCCACACGAACGACTGCGGCGCCGGGTACCCCTGGGAGGGGCGCCTCTACGTCAACCCCAACGGCCCCACGGACACGCTCGGCGGCGACATGGGCCTCCGGGTGGCCGAGTTCCTGAAGACGCTCCGCCAGGGCGCCGCCGACGGCGGCGTCGACGCGCGGGTCTTCAGCTCGGTCTACAACTGGTTCACGCCCGACGAGACGCACCTAGTCGTCCGGAGCCTGGAGCCCGGCATCGGCCTGCTCGGGACGGCGCCGGGGGATCTCGCGGCCGAGTGCTCGCTCGGCGGGGCCGGCGGCTGGGGCGATCAGGTGATCGACGGCTACCCCCGCCCGATGGGCGTCGTCAGGGCCGTCCGTAACATCAAGAAGTCTCCGGCGGTGCGGTTCCAGGCAAGCGGCGGCAACCCAGACTACTTCACGGCCTTCAAGGTCGCCATGGCCGAGCCCGCGGCCGAGACGCCGCGCCAGAGGCTCGATCTCCTGGCGAAGATCGCGGC
>Ga0272441_10015048_pt1 | contig 10876 bp, 7 predicted proteins | sample SSMProp6N_FD_193582 | JGI IMG/M metagenome (GOLD analysis project Ga0272441, IMG submission 193582) | Marine sediment archaeal communities from Little Sippewissett salt marsh, Falmouth, MA, United States - SSM-Prop-6N | ecosystem: Environmental > Aquatic > Marine > Wetlands > Sediment ...
GAAGATGACGTAGAATACGTCCGAGGGATAATCGACGGAATTGAAGATGAAACACAGTTTGCAGATGCCAACTACGATGGTCAGATCGATGAAGATGACATCGCCCAAATCGAGCTGATCATAGCAGAAGAGGAGGAGTATCTCACAATTCTGGATATGGACAATCGCACTGTGACTGTGCCCATGCCTGTAGATAAAATTGTATCCGCTGCTAACCTTGACTCCACACGAACTCTGACCCAGCTGGGTGCTCAAGACAAAATCGTCGGATGTGGCTATTCTACTTCATGGTCTCCAATATGGCGTGTTGCACCGGAGCTGGAAGCACTTCCAGATCCAGGTGGTTCGAGTGGAAAAAGCTTCAATGTTGAAGAGGCAGTATCATTAGAGCCAGACGTCATATTCATAAGTACCACATCGAACGCCGATCAGATCCAAAAAAAATCCCAGATTCCGACTATAGCAGTTAGCCAAGCGGGCGACCTATGGGTTGTCGATATGCTTAGGATTATAGGTGCTGTCACTGGAAACGATGAAAAAGCGATGGATATAATCACCTACGCCGAGGAAAAAGTCGATGAAATCGCAAAAATCACCTCAGAAATCCCCGAAGAAGATAGGCCCGTCGTTTACTCTTGCGGATGTGGTGGAAACATCGAAGGGCTGACGACCATTTGTAAACGTTGTTATACTATCTCTAGCATAGAATGGGCCGGTGGTTTAAATGCCATAGACTCGGGAGGTCGTCAAGTTTCAAAGGAGCAGGTCATCAAATTGAACCCCGACTTAATCCTTATTCAAGGGGGAACCCCCGAGAAGATCGAAGAGGTGCTTTCAGATCCTGTTTTACAACATGTAAACGCTGTAGCGAACAAACGTGTTTACTCATTCAGTATGGGCAACCGTGGCAGTGGCGCACTGGGACGACATGTAGTTCAGGTGTATTACCTCGCAAAGCTCTTCTACCCGGAGAAGTTCGAGGACCGAGACGTGGAAAAAGAGGGCAACGAGATTATGGAATACCTCTATGGAGTGGACGGATTGTACACGGAGATGGCTGGCGAATATAGCTTCTACAGGTGGGATTGAGGTGGCGAAAACGATGCGTGAAATGTCCTCGAACATATTGATTTCGTTTGCGCTATGCTTGTCGATGATCGTCATGCCTGCAGCTGCTGATGCAGACTCATTTGCCCAAGCATACGAAGATACGCTTACAGTTTACGGAAATGCCAATTTAGACGACATCATAGGCGAAGATGACGTAGAATACGTCCGAGGGATAATCGATGGAACCGAAGATGAAACACAGTTTGCAGATGCCAACTACGATGGTCAGATCGATGAAGATGACATCGCCCAAATCGAGCTGATCATAGCAGGAGAGGAAGAGGAACTCACCATCTTGGACATGTTCAATCGTACTGTGACTGTTCCCATGCCCGTAGAGAGGATTGTATCCGCTGCTAACCTTGACTCCACACGAACGTTGATCCAGCTTGGCGCTCAAGACAAAATCGTCGGATGTAGCTATCCTACCTCGTGGTCTACAATATGGTATGCTGCACCAGAGCTGGGAGATCTTTCAGATCCCGGTGGTGCGGGAGGAAAAAGCTTCAACGTTGAAGAGGCTGTATCGTTAGAGCCAGACGTCATATTCATAAAGACCGCATCAAACGCTGATGAGATTCAAGAAAAATCCCAGGTTTCAACTATAGTCGTTGCCGGTTCCCCAGACGACCTTTGGGTCGTTGATATGCTCCGGATTGTGGGTGCAGTCACAGGAAACGACGAGAGGGCGAGGGATCTGATAACCTACACTGAGGAAATTGTCGATGAGATTACAGAAATCTCCTCAGAAATACCCGATGAAGATAAGCCAGTCGTTTACTGTTGTGGAGGTGGTAAAGGAAGTTGGTTCGAAACTTGTATGGGTGAACTTTCTGAGATAGAATGGGCCGGTGGTTTAAACGTCGTAGGGGCCGCTATGGGCCAGGTTTCAAAGGAACAGGTCATCAAATGGAACCCTGATGTTATCCTCATCCACTTTGGAACCCATGATAAAATCGAGGCAGTGCTTTCAGATCCCGTTTTACAAAATGTAAACGCTGTAAAGACGGGAAGGGTTTACTCTACGAGGGTTGGCTATCAGGGTCGTGGAACATTGGGACAACACCTAATCCAGTTACTTTATCTTGCAAAGCTCATGCATCCGGATAAGTTTGAGGATCTAGATGTGGAAGAAGCGGGTAACGAGATTATGGAATACCTATACGGTGTGGACGGAATGTACACAGACTTCGCCGAAGAATTTGACATTTACAGGTGGGATTGAGGTGGCGAAAACGATGCGTGAAATGTTCTCGAGCATATTGATTTTGTTTGCGCTATGCTTGTTGCTGGTCGTTATGCCTGCTGCAGATGCCGCTTACACATCATTTGCCTGGGAGTATGGAGATACTCTCACAGTTTATGGAAATGCCAATTTGGACGACGTCGTAGACGAAGACGACATAGAGTACGTCCGGGGGGTCATTGGAGGAACAAATGATGAAACTCCATTTGCTGATGCCAACTACGACGGTCAGATCGATGAGGACGACATCGCTCAGATCGAGCTGATCGTATCTGGAGAAGAGGATGAACTCACCATTATGGACATGTCCAATCGTGCTGTGACCGTGCCAATGCCTGTAGAGCGAATTGTAGCGGCGAGTCAGGACACTATACGAACGCTGGTAGTGCTCGGTGCCGAAGATAAAATCGTTGGATGTGACTTCCCAACTAGTTGGTCCTCAATATGGTACGCCGCACCCGCGCTGGAAGACCTCCCTGATATCGGTGGTGGAGACAGCTTCAATGTTGAATTGGCGGTATCGTTAGATCCAGACGTCATATTTGTAGGGACTTCGGGTTACAACGCCGATGAAATTCAGGAGAAGTCTCAAGTTCCCGCCATAGCCGTTACCAGTTATCCAAACGATCTCTGGATCGTCGATATGTTCAGGATTGTTGGAGCCGTTACAGGAAAAGATGAGAAGGCGAGAGATCTGATAACCTACACCGAGGTGAAGGTCGATGAGATTACAGAAATCACCTCGGGGATCCCCGATGAAGATAAGCCTGTAGTTTACACGACTCATGGTGGCGGAAAGATAACCCAATGCTGTGGTGCTATTTCTGGCGTGGAATGGGCGGGTGGCTTAAACGCCGCGGAGTTTACCGGTAATTCCGAGGTTTCAAAGGAACAGGTCATCAAGTGGAATCCAGATGTAATCCTCATCACTTTTGGAAACCCCGAAAAGATAGAGGCGGTGGTTTCAGATCCCGTTTTACAAAGTGTCAACGCTGTAAAGGACGGAAGGGTCTACTCGCTCTACATCAGCAAAGGTGGATGGGGATCGTTGGGGTCCCAGCTAGCTGCGTTGAATTATCTTGCAAAGCTCTTACACCCGGATGAGTTCGAGGATTTAGATGTGGAGGAAGGGGGAAACGAGATTATGGAACATCTCTATGGTGTTGACGGAATTTACACGGAGATGGCCGAAGAATTTGACATCTACAGGTGGGATTGAGGTGGCGAAAACGATGCGTGAAATATTCTCAGGCACATTGATTTCGTTTGCGTTATGCTTGTCTCTGGTCGTCATGCCTGCAGCTGCCGACGGAGACTCATTTAGTATGGCCTACAAAGACACACTTACAGTTTATGGAAACGCCAACTTGGACGAGGTCATCGATGAAGATGACATAGAATACGTTCAAGGGATAATCGATGGAACAGAAGATGAAACACAGTTTGCTGATGCCAATTACGATGGTCAGATCGATGAGGATGACATATCCCAAATTGAGCAGATCATGGCTGGGGTGGAAGACGAACTCGTCATTTTGGACATGACCAATCGTACTGTGACTGTGCCCATGCCTGTTGAGAGAATTGTATCTGCAGCGGGTTTTGATGCCACTCGAACGCTGGTACAGCTTGGTGCTCAAGACAAAATCGTCGGATGCAGCTATCCTACCTCATGGTCTACAATATGGTATGCGGCCCCCGATCTGGAAGCTCTTCCCGATCCCGGAGGGGCGAGTGGGAAAAGCTTCAACGTTGAAGAGGCGGTATCGTTAGAGCCAGATGTCATATTTGTATGGGTTTCAGCAAATGCCAAGGAGCTTCAAGAGAAATCAGAAGTTCCAACCATAGCCGTTAGCCCAGCAGGGGACCTATGGGTCGTTGATATGCTTAGGATTATAGGGGCGGTCACAGGAAGCGATGAAAAGGCTAGGGATCTAATCACCTACACCAAGGAACAGGTCGATGAAATTGCAGAAATCACGTTAGAAATGCCCGACGAAGATAAGCCAGTCGTTTACTGTTGTGGATGTTATGGAAGCCTCAAAGGGCTGCCGATCACTTGCAGGTGTTGTGGTACTTGTTCAGACATAGAATTTGCAGGTGGTTTAAACGTCATAGAGGCCACAGGGGGCCAAGTTTCAAAAGAGCAGGTCATCAAATGGAACCCTGATGTAATCATCATCCAATGGGGAACTCCTGAAACCATTAATGAGGTTCTTTCAGATCCCCTTTTACAAAATTTAAACGCTGTGAAGAACGAACGGGTTTACTCTACCAGGATCGGCTATTGTAGTGGTGGAGTATTAGGACAACACATAATCCAAGTGCACTATCTTGCAAAGCTCTTCTACCCCGACGAGTTTGAAGATTTAGACATGGAAAAAGAGGGCAACGTGATTATGGAACACCTCTATGGCGTTGACGGAATGTACACAGACATGGCCGAAGAATATAAATTCTACAGGTGGGATTGAGGAGGTGAAAACGATGTGCAAAATATTCTCGTGCCTTTGTAACAGCTGGGGATTGCCTCAGCACTTTCCATACATTAGAATGAGGGCCTATCCCCTTCATTTTTATAGGGCCCTTTCTTGATGAACCGTTTTAAATATTTCAGATTACTATAGGTTAAAAAGATGGTTATAATGAATGAAAATTTGTATATTTGGTAGTCTTTTTCTTTCGGATTTTCCATCCCTTTTCGGTTACGTTCCGTTAATTAATTATATACAAGTCTAAAATTTTCATATATAATTAAACTAGAAGGAATCCTAAAAACCTATAAAAAACAATATACTTTATATCCCATTTATAAAGCTTAGGTCGAAATTGGAGGTTAATAGGAATTCTACTGTATCAGATTCTATTTTTTTATAGTTATATATTTGACGATAATTATTTATATGTTTTATACACTTAAATTTACTTAAGTAAAACTAAGTGGTGTTAAAGTGGGTCCAAAAGAAAATTGCATATCGATAATAGTGGCATGTTTGCTGCTTTTTATGCCCGCTGCTGCAGATGGTGAATCATTTTCCCGAGCATACGAAGATACGCTTACAGTTTACGGGAACGCCAACATGGACGACATCATAGACGAAAATGATATTGAATACGTCCAAGGAATAATCGATGGAACAGAAGACGAGACTCAGTTTGCTGATGCCAACTATGATGGCAAGATCGATGAAGACGACATCGCTCAAATCGAAGCGATCATAGCAGGAGAGGAGGACGAACTTACCATCTTAGACATGGCCAATCGTACTGTGACCGTGCCCATGCCTGCTGAGAGAATTGTATCTGCGGCTTGCTATGGATCCACACGGACACTTATACAGCTCGGAGCCAAAGACAAAATTGTCGGATGCAGTTATCCGACTTATTGGGATCCAATATGGTATGCTGCCCCCGAGCTGGGGGATCTCCCAGATACCAGTGGTACCAGTGGAAAAAGTTTCAACGTTGAATTAGCGGTATCATTGGAGCCAGACGTCATATTTGTATGGCCCACTTCCAACGCCGATGAGATTCAGGAGAAATCCCAGGTTCCTACTATAGCCGTTACCAGTGCAGGTAATTTTTGGGTCGTCGATGAACTCAGGATTATAGGTGCTATAACAGGAAACGATGAGAAAGCAAGGGATCTGATCACTTATACTAAGGAAAAAGTCGACGAGATTGCAACAATCACATCAAAAATCCCAGACGAAGATAAGCCCGACGTTTACTGTTGTGGATGTTGCGGAATGGGAAAAGGAGCCATTTGCAGGGCTTGTGGCGCTATTTCTGACATCGAATTTGCAGGTGGTTTAAACATCGTGGGGGAAGGTAGTTGTTTTGAGGTTTCAAAGGAGCAAGTTATAAAATGGAACCCTGACGTGATAATCGTCCAGTGGGGAACTTCGGAAATAATCACTGAGATACTTTCAGATCCCGTTTTGCAAAATGTAAACGCTGTAAAGAACGGAAACGTTTACTCTGTCAGGATCGGTTACTGTGGTGCGGCATTGGGCCAAACCTTATCCCAGGTATATTATTTTCCAAAGCTCTTCTACCCGAAGGAGTTCGAAGATCTAGATGTGGAAGAGGAGGGCAACGGGATTATGGAATACCTCTATGGTGTGGACGGAATTTACACGGAGATGGCTGAAGAGTACGACTTTTACAAGTGGGATTGAAATGGTTAAAATGATTAACAAAATATTCTCTAGCACATTTATTTCGTTTGCGTTATGCGTATCGCTGGTCGTCATGCCTGCTGCTGCAGATGAGTACTCATTTGCCAGAGCATACAAAGATACGCTTGCAGTTTACGGAAACGCCAATATGGACGACATCATTGACGAAGATGATATAGAATACGTTCAAAGTATAATCGACGGAATCGAAGATGAGACGCAATTTGCAGATGCCAATTACGATGGCCAGATAGATGAAGAGGACATCTATCAAATCGAGGCAATAATCGCAGGAACGGAAACAGAACTCACAATTTTGGATATGGCCAATCGTACTGTGACCGTTCCCATGCCTGTAGAGAGAATTGTAGCTGCAGCTCGTTATGATTCCACACGGACACTGGTACAACTTGGCGCTCAAGACAAAATCGTCGGATGCGACTATCCAACTAGTTTTTCTCCAATGTGGTATGCTGCCCCCGAGCTGGAAGATCTTCCACATCCCGGATATTCAGGAGCAAACTTCAACGTTGAATTGGCTGTATCGTTAGAACCAGACGTTATATTTGTAAGTACTTATAGTTCCTGTGCCGATGAGATTCAAGAGAAATCTCAGGTTCCCACCATAGCCGTTGTCGGTTTTTCAGATGATCTTCGTGTTGACGATATGCTCAGGATTGTGGGAGCCATCACAGGAAACGACGAGAGGGCAAGGGATCTGATTACCTACACTGATGAAAAAATCAATGATATTATAGAACTCACTTCGAAAATCCCCGACGAAGATAAGCCAGTCGTCTACTGTTGTGGAAGTCAAGGAAAGCTCAGCATGTGTTGTGGTAGTATTTCTGAGATAGAATGGGCGGGTGGTTTAAACGCTATAGAGTCCACAGGTGGTTTTGAGGTTTCAAAAGAACAGATCATCAAATGGAACCCAGATGTAATCCTCATCCATGGCGGAAACCTCAACAAGGTCGAAGAGATAGTTTCAGATCCTGTTTTACAAAATGTAAATGCTGTAAAGAACGAAAAGGTTTACTCTACTAGGATGGGGCACTGCGGTTGTGGGGTGTTGGGAACACGTCTAGCCCAGATGTATTATCATGCAAAGCTCTTCCTCCCTGACGTGTTCGAAGATTTAGATGTAGAAGAAGAGGGCAACGAGATCATGAAATATCTCTATGGTGTGGACGGAATTTACACAGACTTCGCCGAAGAATGTGATTTCTACAGGTGGAATTGAATGGGGGTTAACGCGATGAGCAAAATATTCTCAGACATATTGATTTCGTTTGCGTTATGCTTGTCGATGGTCGTTATGCCCGCGGCTGCGGATGCTGACTCATTTGCCCAAGCATACGAAGATACGCTTACAGTTTACGGGAACGCCAACTTGGACGAGATCATCGACGAAAATGATATTGAATGCGTCCAAGGAATAATCGATGGAACCGAAGACGAGACTCAGTTTGCTGATGCAAACTATGATGGCCAGATCGATGAAGATGACATCGCTCAAATCGAACTGATCATAGCTGGAGAGGAAGAGGAACTCGTCATTTTGGACATGGCCAATCGTACTGTGACTGTGCCCATGCCTGTTGAGAGAATTGTATCCGCGGTAGGTTTAGGTTCTACACGAACTCTGATACAGCTTGGCTCTCAAGACAAAATCGTCGGATGTCACTATCCAACCGATTGGTGGTCTGTAATATGGTATGCGGCACCTGAGTTGGAAAATCTCCCGGACCCCGGAGGCTGGAGAACGAACTTCAACATTGAAGAGGCGGTATCGTTAGAGCCAGACGTCATATTCATAAGTACCACATCAAACGCTGACGAAATTCAAGAAAAATCCGAGGTTCCTACCATTGCCGTTAATAGTGGGGGCGATCTATGGGTCGTCGATAAGCTCAGAATTATAGGGGCCATTACTGAAAGGGGTGATAAGGCGAGAGAGCTGATTGCCTACACCAAAGAAAAAGTCGACGAGATTGCAAAAATCACATCAGAAATACCCGACGAAGATAAACCCCTCGTTCATATTTGTGGATGTGGTTCATATGAGGGGATGGTACCAGTTGTTTGCAGGTGTTGTGGTTCTTCTACGTACGTAAAATGGCCAGGTGGTTTAAATTTCAGAGAGTCCACTAGTAATTACCAGGGTTCAAAGGAACAAATCATAAAATGGAACCCCGATGTAATCCTCATTCATTTTGGAGGCCCCGAGAAGATTGAAGAGGTGCTTTCAGATCCCATTTTCCAAAATGTAAACGCTATAAAGAATGGAAAGGTTTACTCCACCAGACTTGGATGTGGCCCAGGCGGTGCATTAGGGCAAGGCCTAGTCAATGTATATTATCTTGCAAAGCTTTTCCACCCCAATGAGTTCGAAGATTTGGTGGTGGAAGAAGAGGGCAACGAGATTATGGAACACCTCTATGGTGTGGACGGAATGTACACAGACTTCGCCGAAGAATATAACTTCCACAGGTGGAATTGAAGAGGTTAACACGATGCGTGAAAAAAAACAAGCGGATCGCTTCGGGACCCGGCCTCTTTAATATGGAACTAATGCCTAAATTAGTGCGTGTGGAACTCTTTCGTTTATATTTTTATACGGGACTTTCTTGATAAGCCTTTTCAAAATAGCTCCGTTTACTACGGGTTAATTTGGTGATTTTAAATATTTGATATTAATTATTATTTATATAGTTTGTACAACTGTAAAATATCATCACATATTCAAATAAATGATATTTTGTTTATCAAACAGTCATGAGTTGATCGATAATTATTTATACACCTTAGTTCACCTAGATTGTCTAAAGTAAAATTATTTGGTGTTAAAGTGAATATCAAACGGACTTGTGTTCCATTAATATTGTTATACTTGTCGCTGGTCGTTATGCCCTCATTTGCATATGGTGATTCGTTCACTCGGGCGTATGAAAATACGTTAACAGTTTATGGAAATGCCAATTTGGACAATGTCATTGACGAAGATGACATAGAATGCGTCCGAGGGATAATCGACGGCACAGGAGATGAAACTCAGTTTGCAGATGCAAACTACGATGGTCAGATCGATGAAGATGACATCGCTCAAATCGAGTCGATAATTACAGGAAACGAAACAGAGCTCACCCTTTTGGATATGGCTGACCGAGCGGTTACAGTTCCCAGACCGTTAGAGCGAGTGGTATCGGCCGCGGGACTTGACAGCACGAGAGCCCTCGTATATCTTGACGATGAAGACAAAATCGTGGGGATTGGCATGTACAGCACCACCTGGTCTCCGATAAATTATGCAGCACCAGAACTTGCAGAGGTGCCCGTCGTCGGCTCCAGCGAGCTGAACATAGAGCAGATCGCGATATCGGGCCCAGACGTGATATTTGTGGGAACTAGTGCGAATCTCGACGAGATCCAAGAGAAAACTCATATCCCCACTGTCGGGGTTTTGTCGGGAATCGATAGTTGCTTGGCCTTCGACATGCTCAGAACGGTAGGCTGGGTCATGGGACGCGAAGATAGGGCTGAAGAGCTGATATCTTACGCCGACGGGAAACTCTCCAAAGTTACGGACATCACATCAGAGATACCTGAAGATGAAAAGCCACGGGTGTACTCTTGCAGCGGCCTTCATGAAGGGATAACGACGGCCCTCAGTTACAAGCTCGTCGTCGAAGCTGCAGGCGGCATCGATGTTGCACCTGAGCTTGCAAATTACGGAAAGACGAAGGTCTCAAAGGAGAATATCATCGACTGGAACCCCGACATCATCATTGTTCACAACGGTGATCCTGCCGAGATCGAAGCTGTGCTGTCAGATCCGGTTTTGCAGGATGTAAACGCCGTGAAAAACGGGTGCATATACCCCGTGAAGATAGGCCTTGGTGGAAAGGGCATTCTTGCACAATCTGTCACCCAAGTCCTTTACCTCGCCAAGCTCTTCCACTCGGACGAGTTCGACGATTTGGATGTGGAAGAAGAAGGCAACGAGATTTTAACGATATTTTATGGAGTTGACGGTATCTACACCGATCTTGCAGATGAGTTTCAGCTTTACAGATGGGAATGACGAGGGTTGGTTCGAAAAGGAGTGATCGTCAGATGACACTAAGATTCATGGATGGATGCACTTGACCACCCCTACACGAATCTCAAAATAATTTTATTGATTAGGAGATGGAGACTACGGCCGAGATTATAAACTGGAACGAGCTTCGAAAGATGGCAATGTCTGGTTTTCGCCACGGAAGGCGAGACGAAGACCCTGTCAAAGCCTGGGACAAGAGGGCGAAAAAGTTCAACGAACATGCAATGCGCCAAAAGG
>Ga0272441_10015049_pt1 | contig 10876 bp, 6 predicted proteins | sample SSMProp6N_FD_193582 | JGI IMG/M metagenome (GOLD analysis project Ga0272441, IMG submission 193582) | Marine sediment archaeal communities from Little Sippewissett salt marsh, Falmouth, MA, United States - SSM-Prop-6N | ecosystem: Environmental > Aquatic > Marine > Wetlands > Sediment ...
GGTCATGTCCGGTACTTTGAGCTCCTTAGCCGATATTACGAGGCCATGTCTGATCCCATAATCGATTCGCTTGGGGAGGTTTATCAGTACATAGGGGATGAGGTGGTGGTTTCCTGGACCCTGGAACACGGCCAGGCCGATGCCAATTGCCTGCAGTGCTTTTTTGCCCTGAAAGAGTCCCTGGGGGATCTGAAGGATACTTTCGAGCAGGTCTATGGAGTGGTGCCAGATTTCCGTGCCGGGATGCATGTGGGGGAGGTGACCACTGGTGAGATAGGGGCACTCAAGAAAGAGATCGTTTTTACGGGTGATGTGTTGAACACCACAGCCCGCCTGCAATCCCTTACCAAGGAATACCATACGGATCTGCTGTTATCCGGGGATCTTATAAGCCTTCTCAATACCAGCGGGAAATATGAATTTGACCAGTTGGGAACCCATTCACTACGAGGTAAAACGGAAGAAACCCTCCTCTTCACGGTCCGGGATGCCCAGGAGAATGTTGGTTGATGTGTTCGAAAATTAGTCGAGGATAATCTTCTTCCCGGTGGCAGCACTTCTGCGGGCCGCATCCAGGATCTCCATAACAAGCATGTTGTTCTCAAGGGAGGACAGGTCGTAGGGTTCGGGCACCACCTCCTTTTGAAGGACTGCCTTCAGGTAGGAAAAGGGGTCGTCCATGGGAGCCGTCCTTTCCGGCAGATTCAGGGATTCCTCTGAAAACCCATCATAGCCTTCGGCCATCCTGATCCTCAGGTCGTGACGGTTATCTGCGTAGATCGCTCCTGTGAGCCCATAGATTTCCATGTCCTTCCTCCCTATAGGCCAATTCCAGGATGCCTGTATGATGGCCACGGCCTTTTCGTATTGTAGTAAAATGATCGCCTCGTCTTCCACTTTCGGGTTGTTTTCCGGCTGAAACTGGCCTGTGATGGCCGTGACCGAACGGGGTTTTTTTCCCTCCATCAGCCAGGTCATAAGGTTGGCCCCATAACAGCCAAAGTCCATCAGGGCTCCGGCCCCGTTTAGCTCCGGATCTGTAAGCCATTCCAAAAATTCCGTGTTGACCCCGATTTTTTTGGGCCCCCTGTGGCCGTCGCGTACCACTACCTTCCGGATGGGACCAATGGCATTGTTCGCCCTGACCAGTTCATAGGCCTTATGGTTGGTTGGATACCAGGTGGTTTCGTAGTTTGTGAGCAACTGAATTCCGTGCTTTCGGGCCAGGGCTGCCATTTTCAGCGCATGGTCCAGGGAAACGGCCAGGGGTTTTTCCACCATCACGTGGATGCCCATTGGGGCACAGGTTTCCACTACACCCAGGTGGTCGTAAATAGTGCCGAATGCGGTAACAGCCTCGGGTTGGGCCTCCTTGATGAGTGCCTCCAGGGATGGGTATACCTTGTCCATCGAGAATCCATGCTGTTTGGCATAGCGCTCTGCCAGTTCGCGATTCGATTCCGCGATCCCGACGATCTCAATATCCCCGCGCTTTTCACTTTCGAAGATCCAGTGAACATGGGTGTGGGTTAGTCCGGCCACCCCAATGCGGAGTGGCTTGTCCTGACCGGAGGCTAAATGGGATATCAACATGAAAAACCCTGTTAGCAGGATGAGGATCTGTTGTTTCATGGCATGACATAGCATGAGAAGGTCCGTAACCAGGCCCTATTCATTTTCCGCTGCGGCTTCCTCGGCCGCAGCCTGCTGCTCCTCTTCCGTCAGCCAGCCACCCCCAAGGGCCTTATAGAGCCTTACATAGGCCGAAAGCAGGTTGGCCCTGAGACCTTCCAGGAGCAATTCGGCATCAAAAGCCTGCCGCTGCTGTTCCAGGAATTCCAGGTAACTGGTCACCCCCATGTTGTAGCGTTCGCGGGAGAGGGTTTGGGCTTCCAGGGCAGCATCCCTTCGAAGTCTTGCAATTTCCAATTCATTTCGGGTGGTCCGGATCTCTGCCAGTACATCCTCCACTTCTTTCAGGGCAAAGAATACTGTATTCTGGTACTGATAAAAAGCCTGGTACCGGCGGCTGTCCTCGATATCCACCTGTCGCTTGAGCTGTCCCCAGTAAAACAAGGGGCCTGCCAATTGGCCCGTCAGGGTCCATAAGGGATTTTGAAAACTCAGATTGCCAAAACTGTCTGCGGTGATCCCGATAAGTGCCGCGGCATTCAGGCTGGGAAGTCGGTTCCCCTTGGCGGCCCCCACCTGTGCGTTCTGGGCGATCAACTGGTATTCCGAAGCGATCACATCCGGCCTGCGGGTAAGCAGGTCTACAGGGCTCGAAAGTGGCAGACCAATCTCATAGTTCTGTTCTCGCAGGGCTTTTCCAGTTTCAATCGGCCCTGGATTCTGACCGATAAGGATGCTCAGGGTGTTTTCCAGCTGGACGATTTCGAGTTCGTATTTCGGAACCGCTCCTGCAGCAATCGTATATTGTATGGTGGCCTGGTTCACGTCGATAAGTGGGACAATACCCTTATCATACCGGGCCTGGATGAGCTGCAGCATGCTGTCCCGGGCAGTTGCATTCCTTTGGGAGATCTCATATTGGGTCTTGGCTCGCAGCAGGGCAAAATACGTAGTGGCCACTTCACTGATCAGGGATATCATGACACCCCGGTACCCGTATTCAGAGGCAACCAGGTCGGCCCGGGCAGCTTCGGAGAGCCGCCGGAGTTTTCCCCATAAGTCGAGCTCCCAGTTAGCACTTGCCGCTCCGAGGATCAGGTTTTGCGGATCGCCGATCTGGTTCAGCAGGAAATTCCCGCGCTGTACCTGTGCTTGAAAATCGAACTTGGGGAGCATTTCCGCATTCTGGATCTTTAAGGCCATCCGACCCTGGAGCACGTTTTCAGCGGCGATCAGGGCATCCCGGTTGTTTTGCATGGCCGTGGTGATCAGCGTATCCAAAACAGGGTCGTCGTAGAGGTTCCACCATAGCAGGTCTGCCGTGGAAAGCTCCAGGGAATCGGTGTTCACGCTGTCGTAGGCCACCACACGGGTGGTATCCTCCTGTGCAAAGGACGTGGGCTGGACGAATTCCGTACCCTTGTAATTCTTCCCAATCTTACAACTGTGAAAAAGGATGGCAACCAGCGCTATCAGTAGTATCCGTTTCATTCCTCTTTTGCGGTTTGGGCGGTTAAGGCGTCCCTTTTCTTTTCGTAACCGGCAATCTTGCCGATCAGCAGGAACAGCATGGGGTAGAAAAAGACCCCAAGCAGGGTGGCAATGGTCATTCCGCCCAGCAGCGCCATCCCCATGACCTTCCGCGCTTCGGCCCCGGTACCGGAAGCGACAACCAACGGAAATACCCCCAGGATAAAGGAGAAGGCGGTCATCAATATAGGCCTGAACCTCGATTTTGCAGCTGCAATGGCCGCATCGAAGAGGGAGATGCCTTTCTTGAATTCGTCATTGGCAAATTCGACGATCAGGATGGCATTCTTGGCCGCCATCCCTATGAGCATTACAAAGGATACCTGAGCGAAGATGTTGTTCTCAAAGCTAACACTGAAAAGGCGTGCCACCCACAGGAAAAACAGGGCCCCGAAAATGGCAAAAGGGGTCCCCAGCAATATCGCAAAGGGCAGGCTCCAGCTTTCGTACTGGGCAGCCAGGATGAGGAATACGAATACTAGGGAAAACGTCAGGATGATGGCCAGTGAGCCCGAGGCCTTGTTCTCCTGGTAGGACATTGCGTTCCAGGAAGTCGTCATATCCGAAGGCAGGACCTCTGCTGCAACTTCAGACAAGGCTGCCATGGCCTGGGCCGAGGTAAACCCGGGAGCTGGTGCCCCGGTGACTTCCACCGACCGGAAGAGGTTGAAGCGGGTGGTGTAATCCGGTCCGGCTACCGGGCGGATGGTGGCCATGGTGGAAAGTGGCACCATATCCCCATCCTTGTTCTTAACAAAGAAATTCTCTATTTGGGACTCATTCACCCGGTATTCGTTCTCTGCCTGGATATAGGTTTTGTACAGCCGTCCGAAACGGGTGAAATCATTTACATAGGAACCCCCCATGAATGCTCCGATAGTGGTATACAGATCATTCAGGGATACCCCCAATTTGAGGGCCTTCTCCTTGTCGATGTCCATATAGCGCTGAGGAACCGTGCTCTGAAATGTCGTAAAGGCACTCCCGATTTCCTCCCGCTGGTTGGCCGCGGCGATGAATTTCATGGTGTTTTCTGCGAGGTATTCCGGGTTATTGCCCCCTTTGTCCTGCACCATGATGCTATATCCGGAACCGTTCCCCAGGCCTGGAATGGCTGGAGGCCCGAAAGCAAAAGCCTGAGCCCCTTTGATCGTAGTGGCCAATTCGATGTTAAGCCTGTTGATGATTTCCTTGGCCGTAGCCTCCCGCTCCCCCCATTCCTTGAGGGTTACAAACATAAAGCCATTGTTGGGCGCCATGGCGCCTGAAAGCAAGCTATACCCTGTGGCATTGGTCACATATTCCACCTCCGGGTATTGCAGGAGGCGTGTTTCGATCTGGCTGCTGATCTCGTTGGATCGTTGAAGAGATGAGGCGTTGGGCAACTGAATGTTTACATAGAAGAATCCCATATCCTCTTCAGGGATGAACCCGCCCGGTACCAGGCTGCCGAAGATTCCGGCCCCTATGGTAAGAACGATTATAAAAATGACCCCTCGTTTTAGCTTCCCGGTAATCACATGGGTATAAGACATGTATCCGTCGGTAGCCTTGCCCATCCATTTATTAAAACCGGCAAAAAACTTGCCCAACAGGCCTTTATAGGGCCTGGGTTCCTTTAATAAAAGGGAGCAAAGGGCGGGGCTCAGCGTCAGGGCATTTACGGAAGAAACCAGGACGGAGACCACAATGGTGATGGCAAACTGTTGATAAAGGATTCCGGTGATGCCCGCCATTCCGGCTACCGGAATAAATACGGCCACGAGCACAAGGGTTGTGGCTACAATGGGAGCAGACACCTTTTTCATGGCATCGATTGTGGCTTCCCTGGCGGTCATTCCTTTCTCGATGTTCACCTGCACGGCCTCCACCACCACAATGGCATCATCCACCACAATACCGATGGCCAGCACCAGGCCAAGGAGAGAGAGCACATTGATGGTAAAACCAAGGATTGGGAAAAAGATAAAAGCGCCGATCAGGGATACCGGGATCGCCAGGGTGGGGATCAGCGTGGCCCGCCAGTCCTGGATAAAGATAAAGACCACCAGGATTACCAGAACCAGGGCAATTACCAGGGTGACCACAATATCGCGGATACCCGCCGTGATCGGCAGGGTGGAATCCAGGGAAACATCGTACATCATTCCTTCAGGGAATCCCTCCTGGATCAATTCCATTTCCGCCACCACATTTTCTGCCAGCTCCACAGCATTGGAACCCGGTGCCTGATAGAGCCCGATAATGGCAGCTTCCTTGGGGATGCTGTCCCGCTGTGCCAGGTTTACCCCCAACCTCGGGATCATGCTATAGGTCTCAACACCCAGGGCCACGCGGGCGATATCCCCGATCCTTACCTGGGAGCCGTCCGCCTGCGTGCGTACCACGATTTCTTCAAAGGCCTCGGGAGAATTGAAACGCTCAGGCAGGCGCACCGTATAGGTAAATTCAGTTCCCGGAGGCGCAGGTTCTGCCCCGAATTGCCCCCCGGGCACGATCACATTCTGCTCGTTGATGGCGTTTACGATTTCGGGTACTGTGATTCCCAGTGTTGCCAGCCGGTCGGGCTTGATCCAGATCCGCATGGAATAATTGGAGGCCCCGAGTACATCTACCCGTCCCAGCCCTGGTATACGTGCCAGGCGGTCCTTGATGTTGATCAGGGCATAATTCCCCAAAAACTCCTGGCTATTGTGCGCCGGGTTATCGGTAGTCAGGGTAACCAGCATCAGCTGGTTGGGCATGGATTTTTTGGTAGTGACCCCATACTGGGTAACCGCTGCCGGTAGTTTTGCGGTGGCCGCAGATACCCGATTCTGGGCAAGGACGGTATTCATATCCGGGTCCGTGCCTACGTCGAAGGATACCTGCACCACCATGGTCCCGTCGTTGGCATTGGTGGACTTCATGTAGATCATGTTGTCCACCCCGTTCATTTCCTGTTCGATAGGGGTTGCAACGGATTCCTCAACATTCAGGGCGTTGGCTCCTACATACGTCCCCCGGACCTCTACGATGGGAGGGGTAAGACTGGGATACTGCTCAATGGCCAGCCCGATTACCGAAACCCCACCTACAATTACGATAACGATCGCAATGACCATGGCCACAATAGGGCGGCGGACAAAAAAATTGCCTTTATCTTCTGCCATGCCTACAGGATGGTTTTGCTTTGGAATTCTGTTGGGACGGGCTGGATGGTCATGCCGGTTTTAACCTTTTGCAGGGCATCGATGACCACCTTGTCCCCCGGGGTTAGGCCCTCTTCAATGATTACCATATCGCCCATCTTCTGGCCAATGACCACCGGGCGGGAAGCTATCGTATTGTTTTCATCTGCCACCATTACCGAGAATTGACCCTGCAGTTCCATCAGGCAACGTTGGGGGATCACTATTGCCCCTTCTGCAACGGTAAGCTGCAGACGCACCTTGGCATAAAGCCCGGGACGCAATAAACGGCTTGGATTCGGAAAACTGGCCTGGATCAGGAGGGAACCTGTGCTGGAATTTATCTGGCTGTTCACAAAATCGATGGATCCCTTTTCTTCGAACATCGTGCCATCAGCCAGGATCAACCCTACGTTGGGTTCAATCCTGCCTTCGTCCACTTCACGCTGCACTTCTTCAGGGGCCCTGCCCTGTGTATAGGCCCTGGCGAGTTCCAGATACTTGCCTTCCGAAATGGAAAACTGTACCCGGACCGTATCGATTCGGGACAGTGTATTAAGGATAACCGGATTGGGGCTCCTGCCCACATATTCCCCTTCACGGGCTTGAGTAGCCCCAATAAGGCCGTCAATGGGGGCCTTGATGGAGCAATAGCCCAATTTGATGCGTGCCTGTTCCAGGTTGGCGCGTGCTGCATCCACATTGGCGATGGAGGCGTCATAAGTTGCCTGGGCCGCATCAAGGTCACTCTGGCTGACCGCCTTCATTTCCGCCAGGGGTATATAGCGCTCCAATTCGTTTTTGGCATTGACCATCATGGTCTGGGCCTCAGCTACCAGGCTTTCCTTCGCAGCGACTTCAGCCAGGTAGGGATCCGGATCGATCGAGTACAGCAGTTCGCCTTTTTTAACCCGTTTACCCTCTTCAAAGGAAATCTTCTCAACATAACCGTCCACCCGGGCGCGTATCGGGATATCCTTCAGTCCATAGATCTGCCCTACCAGTTCGTTGTAAATGGGAACGTCCTGCTGGACAACCTCAAAAACGGGAACTTCCTGGGGCATCATCTGGGCGGCCTGCTGTTGGTCCCTGCAGGATGTAAAAAGGATCATCAGGCAAATGATGAATGCTGGTTTCATTGGTGTTGGATTTTAGGGTGTTTCGGAGAGTTTCTATTTGACAAGGTCAAATCACTGGCATCCCCGGGAGGCCCTAAAATAAAACAAAAAACTCAATTGTTCCCCCGGGGAAAGTTAAATCCTCAGCAATGAGATGCAACGTATTTAAAAGGGGCTGGGATTACATCCAGGAGGCCTTCCAAACAGTTTGCAGAAATTTTCTTACTGAAGAAGGGTTTGAGTTTCTCACCTTCAGCGATCCATTCTCAACGCTTCATTCTTTGTGTATAATTGCCATGCTTCCTGTATCGGGTAACGGCTCCGTTTTCATCCCGTTCAAAAACCAGGGCTTCGCCCAGTTCCCCATCATCCCGCACGCGTTTAAAAGTATCGCCTTCTATGTGCTTGAAAAACGTCATTGCCCGGGCCGGATTGTCGGCAGGAAGGTCCAGGATCACTAGTTTTCCATACCAGGTTCCGATATATTCTTCACTGGACCACGGCATGGGGTTGTAGTACCCGGTATATTGGTTCAGGTCCACCGATGCAGCAGTCTCTTCTTTATCCGGGTCCTTTACCTTACCGAGGATCCCATGGATGCCATTGATGTATTTTCCGGGGTTGGTCCCGCTGGAATTGATCATAACGGCATACCCCCGCTTGTTTTTAAGGTCGAGTTGGAGGGATGAGCGGTACCCCGGGCAACTCCCCCCGTGGCCCACCCAGGTATTCCCATCGGGCCCTTTGCGCACCACAAAACCCAAACCCCAGGTCAGTTTCCAGTCAGGATCGGTCCAGTGGACGGATTGCATATATTTCAAGGTCGAGGGTTTCAGGATTTCAGCCACTGTGGTATCCCTCAGGCGAAACTGCCAGGAGGCAAACTTGCCCAGATCTTCCACATTTGAGGTAAAGCCGGCCGCAGGAGTGATCCCACGGGCCTGAAAGAAATTCACTTTCTCCCGTTTCCCTTCCCGATTCAGGGCCGTGTATCCGATGGCCAGCTGTTTCCCATAAAGGTCTTCCGGCATTTTCGGACGCGTATCCAGTATCCCCAGGGGTTGTAAGATCTCTTGGTTTACATAGGTTTCATAAGGCATTCCGCTTACTTCCGCCACGATTTCCCCCAGGAGGGTTAGGCCTAGGTTGCTGTACTGGAAATAGGTGGAGGCCGGGTAGAGCGTTTGCTGGGATCCCAGCTTCGAATCGATCTCTTCCCGGGTGGGAAAGGGAAAATCCGGACCCGTCCAGTAGGGTTGTGCCGATTCCCTGGGCAGGCCGGAGGAATGGGTCAGCAGGGAGCGAACAGTAATTGGCCCACTGGCCTCGAACTGCTGTTTCAGATCATAATGGGGCAGGAGGTCGCCTACCCGGTCGTCCAGGCGCAGCTTGCCCTCGTCATAGAGCTTCATGATAGCTACGGCGGTAAAAAGTTTGGAGATCGAGCAGATGCTGCAAAGGGTGGAAGCCGTTGTTTTGAGGTTTTTTTCGGGATTGGCCAGGCCGAAGGCTCCTTTCCATAGAATTTCCTGGTCTTCCACCACGCTTGCCGAAATCCCGGGGAGCTTTTCGTAGTCCTTTTGGGCGTCCAGCCAGACTTCCACCAGGCGGAAGGCCTCATCGAATTTGTTGTTTGTTTCCTGTGCGGTGGCGGTCAGGACAATCGACATGAATAGGATGATAAGTGAAGTTCTCATGATAGTTTCCTTTAGATAGATTTTCATGGATAAGGTACGCATCCTATTCCTGAGATATTGACCCCAGTGAATAAATTCCGGTAAGCTCCCACTGACCCAGGGAAATAGGAATATTGCCCATGGCATTCAGGCCGTCGAGGAATTGCTTTAATTCAAAAGGGGTACCCTGTTGCTCCTGCACACGAGCATATTCCATCATGGTTTGTTCCAAAAGGTATTTTCCGGTGATGTAGCTGCTGCCATACCCGGGTTGCCGCATATAGAGGTGCTGCTCGAAGCGAAGCAGATCTTTCTCGGTTTTCATCCAACCCCAGGGGGTGTATTCCGAATGGATGCCGCCAGCCTCTTCCATGGTCATCTCATTGGCATGCGCATACAGGGATCCCAGGCCACGGGCAGCCCGCTGGGCAATCATGATATAGACGATCTCGCGTACCCGGGGATTATCGTCATAAAGCCCCGCCTGCATAAACATTTCTTCCACAGCAGTGGCGGTCCCTTCATTCCGGGAATCAAAGATATTGTATAGCAGCGGCCCCTTGCGGATAGGGGAGGGGTTGGGTTCCGTATCCATGCGGGCCAACTCAAACCAATGGTAGAAATGGGAGTATAAGGGCCTGGGATCATAATGGGCCGTGATCCAGAAAAAATTCCGGGTTTCCTCAGGTACAAAGCCCCCCAGGTGTGCATTGAGGGCAGGTTCAAAGTAGTCTTTCACCGTCAGGATCTCCTGATCCTCCAGGAAGGTGAGCAGGCTTTTGGCGGAAGCCTCCGCCAGGGCATCATAGGCTTCAGGCGAATCCGCAGCTTGAAGAGGTGGGAGGTCGCGGTTGCGGTGTTCTTCCAGTTTCAGGGAGGCCCAGGCACGGGCCAGTTCACGCTTGAGCAGGAGCACTTCATCTTCCCAGGTAAGGGGCACAAGGTGTACGTTTTGCAGGTACCAGGTATAATTTTCTTTACCGATCCCGGAGGTTCCGTTTTTGGAAGGCGCCTTTACCCGCAGCCAGGTTGCAAGGTCTATTGTGGCATCCATTGCTTTATGTATAGCTGCCATCAGTTCAGCATCTTCGCTTACACCTGGAAGCTCCAGCATTCCCATTAAGTTGCCTCCCTGTCCATCGATGTCCCGTATCCCCGCGATCCAGAGTTCCCGGGCGTTGCCGGTCAGGTTTAGTTTGGCCTGCTCGTTCAGGGCGGGGATTACCGACAGGTCCTTCAGGAGGCGTGAACGTTCAGATGCCGTCAGTGGGAATTCATAAGTCCAGAGCTCTGTGGTACCGTGGTGCGTGGGCCCTTCGTGGGCGGGCACGTCGCTTCGCGCCATCCAAAGGGATTTATAGAAAGCCGGGTCACGCACCCAGGGCTGCAGGATCCGATGGTTGAAGTCGTATCCGTTCATCTCTGCCCAGACGATGGTCCAGTCCACCCTTTGGGGCACGGTCCAACCTGTGGTGTCGATTGCGAGCAGCCTTTGTTGCAAATCCTTGAATTCAGGCCACCTGGCTTCCCTCGTTGCCAGGGTGTAGTCCGGAGCCCCATCCTTCAGGGGTGGTTCTTCGAATTGGCGCCATGCTTCAAAAAGTTCCGCGAGGGCCTGGTAGGTGTTGGCCGTGGGCTTTTGGCTCCAGATGGGTGTAAATGTGAATACTAGAAGGCAAAACAGGGAGGTGGCGAATCGATGTTTCATTGTACTATGGTTGGTGTTAGGCTGATATCTCTGACATGCTTG
>Ga0272441_10015050_pt1 | contig 10876 bp, 9 predicted proteins | sample SSMProp6N_FD_193582 | JGI IMG/M metagenome (GOLD analysis project Ga0272441, IMG submission 193582) | Marine sediment archaeal communities from Little Sippewissett salt marsh, Falmouth, MA, United States - SSM-Prop-6N | ecosystem: Environmental > Aquatic > Marine > Wetlands > Sediment ...
TCGTATTCCATCCGCCATTGATTCAAACTATCATCGGGGTGCCCTTGCGAAAAGGCGTGTTGTGGTTTTCTCGGGGGAACATGTGTGTCTTCAAACATGCCGATAAAGTCTTTTCGCGGGCAATAGGGCTCGTGCGGTGGGAAAAAGTGTAAGTACGCCAGGAAAGGCGGATGGAACTCTGTGATACGGGTTAAGACTCCCTCGATAACTTGCTCCAAAAGATAGTAGACAGGGTAGGTCCCCAGGCTTGGGACGCCTCGGGGGAAAGACTCCGTATAAGCTTTCAAACCGACTCGCTCGTCGAAGAGGACTTTAATATCGTTTGCCAGGGAGGTAAAGAGCGATCCCGGGATGCTGGTTTCACGGAATAATAGGTCTTCAAAACTCCTGAATGCAGGATCGGTATCCTGAAAACTGTCGTAGTAAACATCATCGATCAGACTAAAGGATTCAGGATCCATGTATTGATCGACATTATCGCCTAGCTGGTGGAGTAATAAATTTGCCCACAGATTGTGTGGGTAAGCAATCCGCTGATGAGTTTCGGCGAAAAGCCTGAAAAGGTTCTGCTGCTCGAATGGCGTGTTCATAATTCCCGCATGGTGGAGTGCACGATGTGACCACGGATAGGTTCCAGTTAGCAGGGAAGCTGTGCCGGGCACCGTGAAGTTACCTGCCGAGTAATGGGTGTGGTAGACCGTTGCTCGTTGTGCAAATTCCAACATGTTGGGCGCAGTAAGGCGTGGATATCCGTGATGTGGTAAATGCAGTGCGGACAGGGTATCGAAAACGATAATGAACACATTCGGTGTTGCGCTATCGCCTGCAGGTTGGTCAACCTCATGTGTTGAACAGCCAGCCTCGAGGAAAGGTACAAGGCTAAGCAGGGGAATTACCTTGAGAAAACCTCGTCTTCCAAACGTGTTTCTTTTCGGATTCATTCGTCTTCTTTCCGTATCGATCTCATAGCGCAGCAAGAATGTTGCGAACGAGGACAACCATACAGCTGATCATGCCAACAGGTAGATAAACGTATAGAAATATAGTCAGTCGAGTGCATAAAGAACGAAGCGCTTGTTGAAATCGCGGCATGCGGTAGACGAGAACACTGGCAGCTATGATGGATGAAATCGCGATCCCGAACCACAGGATCAATTCACTCAAAGACCACATCCGCAGCTCGCTCCGTAAGAGCTGGAGAATTGCCGTCCAGCTTGCGGCCGTGAAAAGTAATACACTGCCTTGGCTGATGAACCTGGCGCGAACGAATTTATACGGCGTTAAAAAGCCTAAGATGACGAGCGCGAGCAGGACGACGCAACTCTCAAGTAATGCAAATGCAAGAGTGTAAGCGAGGATGCTTAGGATCGCCCACAAACTCAAGAATGGGAGCCAGCCCGGCATTTTTTGAAGGAACCACAAGATGGCCCAGCTATACACAATAAAAATGGAGGCTGCGAACACGGGAATGATGTCATTTCGTGTTGGGAAGCGATCTCGGATGAATGTCAAGAGTTTCATCTCTTCTTCATGGGAGAGGATTGATCTCGCAACTTGTATCAAATATATTTAAAGGACACCTATTCAATCCTGTGGGCTCATATAATACAAATGGCTGTTATCCTTCAGGTGTGCCTTCCTGTGAGGACAAGTATTCCTGATAGGCTTTCCATCCGGGGCACCAGGAAGTATGCCAGCGCCAGAAACGGGCAATCAGCGAGTTCGGCTTGGCCTCTGCACGTTTTCGTAGCGGACAATCCCCACAGCGGATTTCTTTCCCATTGTGTTCAACCATGATTACAATCTCCTGAAGGTTATCTCAAACCATTCCTGTGGTTATACTCTTCGTGGTTATACAGACACAAGGTTGAAGATTTGTATATCCGAAAGAGCTACAGGCAGGTCTGGAAGCGATAAAAAGATCCCTGACGCTGCTTCACATTCAAAGGGAATCTGTTCGTTATTGTACAATAGACCGATATCAGCTGAAACTCGCGCAAGAATTCTCTTGCGTTGATCGGGAACATGGATTACACGACGGCAAAAATGAATTCAGAAAGAGGATGCCGATGGAATACCGCAGTTGGGAAGTGAGTAAAGAAAATCAAATCCTTACGCTTACCATTCAAGGCGCCGGCCCACTCAATACCATGAGTGCTGCTTCAATGATCGAGCTGCAGGAGATCATCACACATCTGCATGAAGATAACGATACCAGAGCGGTCATCCTTAAAGGAGATGGACGCCATTTCTCGGCGGGTCTTGATATCCAAATGCTTTCGGAAAGGATGGATTTTTCCGTAGAAGAAAACCGACAGTTTATTGCTAAGATGCAGCGATGTGTGGATGATTTTGAAGCCCTGGGGAAGCCTACGATCGCCAAGCTACATGGTTTTTGCCTCGGGGGCGGATTGATGCTGGCACTGTGTTGTGATTTTCGGGTCGCCAGCAAACGTACGATTTTCGGTCTACCGGAGATCAAACTGGGGCTTCCGATATTGTGGGGCACGAAACGTGTAACGCGCCTGGCTGGCATGGCGGCAGCGAAAGAAATCCTTTTTTTGGGGGGGCGTTTCAAAGCAGAGAAAGCGTTGCAGTATGGACTGGTCCATCGCGTTGTCGCGCCAGATGAACTCGATCAAACCACATTGGATCTGGCCAGAAGATTGGGTGAAGTTCCTGCGATGGCTTTGGAACTATCCAAACGGATCATCCATACTGGCTTTGACCTGAGCCTGCGTGAAAGCCAGGATCTTGAGCTCGATATCGTGGCCGACCTGCTTGCCAGTCCGGATACAAAGAATGCCTTTATTCAGTACGTCAAGAATCAAGGTTTGATGGATTGATTCCGTAAGTATCGGGATCCTGAGTCACACTACTATTTCAAGATTGATACTTGACTTGATGAGTGGTACTGGCTAACCTTGTGACGTTTCGAGATTGTGTTGTTAGGAAGTTGTTCCTCGCAACACACTCGGTTACCCTGCGACATGAAAGGGATTGGTGATAATGGATATTTCGTTGAAACCGAAGAGAGTGGCGATGATGTTTTTTATCGTCTGCCTCATTATGGTGCTGGGTCATATCGGGGGACGAATTACCCATCATTTTTACGGCAGGACATTTGGTTTTTATTTCTTCGATATCAATCGCGAGGATAGTATTCCCACGTTCGTGGCTTCTATGGGGTTGGGAATATGCTCGCTTCTCTTGTTTGTCGTTGGGTATCTTGTAAAGCGCAGCAAGTTGTCGGATTACCTTTATTGGATCGGACTTGCGGTATTCTTTCTGTTCATGGCAGTGGATGAAACCGTACGTATACATGAGAAGTTGGGAGGACCGCTGCGGGAAGTGGTTAATCCTGAAGCGCTATATGATATGGTGTGGCTTATTCCGTATGGCATCGTAACTATTATTATTGGCATAATTTACCTGCGGTTTATCCTGCGCCTTCCGCGGGAAACGAAGCTTTTATTCGTGGCCTCCGGCCTGATATATATTCTGGGTGCTGTTGGTTTCGAGTACATCAGTGGACGGCAGGATGCATTGTATGGCATCGCGGATTTTGGTTACCAGTTGTTTGTGATCCTGGAAGAAGGTCTCGAATTAACTGGCACTGCGCTCTTTATGTTTTCTATACTCAACCACATTCGAATTCAGTTTGGAACGGTACGGTTCATTTTGCCTGAAAAAGCCGCCGATATCTCTCTCGATGGATGAAATATAGGAAGTGGTCATCTCCAGAGATGACGCCCTGATCCTTGCCGGTGGTGCTAATCCCTCTTTTGGTTCATCCTGTCGCCTTCAATCTTCCGTATACTCTAACAAGTATTCGTAGGCAGAGAGTGCGGCTTTTACACCTTCCCCAACGGCAATGAGGACCTGTTCGGCCATCACGTTGGTAACATCACCTGCGGCGAAGATGCCTTCGGCGGAGGTCTTGTTGCTGCCGTCTACTCTAATACGGCCCAATTCATCACAATCCACCAGATCGGCGACAATCTGCGATTGGGGTACCAATTCGAGTTCTACGAAGAACGCATCTGCCTCGAGCTCTCGCTCTTCGTCATTCCTCTGAATGATAATTTTCCGCGCGTAGTCATCTCCCTTTACTGCGTTGACTCGAAAGCCTTCCAGAATTTCCACATTCGACGCCGAGCGCACTTTGCGGCCCATCACAGAGTCTAGATCGCCGTGTGAAGGCGCGACCAGGCTGACCTTATTGGCGATGCGCGCCAGTTCGGCCGTCGAACGGAGTGCCAGGTGGGTATCGCCGATGACGACTGCATTACGGTCGATAAAAAGCGGCGCATAAGATACCGCGCTGTAGCACAAGCCGCGCATCATATATTCTTTCTCGCCGGGGACATTGAGTAATCTGCCCAATGCGCCTGTAGCAACTATCAATGACTTCGTTTGATGTTTCTTCCCCTCGCGGGTTGTGACTTCATAGCCGTGTTTGATCTTCTTGACCTTTTCGGCTTTGTCCATAACCCGGGCGAATTCCAGGTAATTTATTTCGCTGATAAAACGGTTGACGATTTCCTCACCGGAGATGACAAGATATTGATTCACAAAGGGAAGTTGGAGGCGGTATTTTGTTTTGCCACCCAGATCGCGAGTGATTAGTAGCGTGTTGAGACGTTTACGCAGTGCATATATCGTCGCCGTAAGGCCTGCAGGCCCTCCACCCAGGATGATTAAGTCGTACATCGTCTTTACTCCTCCCCGTTTGCCATGGAGATAAAGCCTTCGGCCATCATGGACGCAGTTAGATCTCTTGAGCGGCGGATGATTGCTTCAGCGTTGCGAAGTTCTTCATCGTATGTCATGGGGTTTTGGGCGATGCCCTCTTCGACTGCTTTTGTGGCCACCGCAGCGGCTTCTCTTGGAAATACTTCCCATTCATCCATGTTGGGCAGAATGTATTCTGTGTTTAATCCTTTTTCCGCGGCCATTGATGCGAGAGCTTCGGCCGCTGCCATACACATTGAGTCGGTGATAGTACGGGCGCGTACATCGAGTGTGCCGCGGAATATACCTGGAAAACCAAGAGAATTATTGACTTGATTGGGGAAATCAGAGCGCCCGGTGGCGATCACGGCCGCACCCGCTTTCTGCGCTTCCCACGGCCATATTTCCGGAACGGGATTTGCACAGGCGAAGATAATCGCGTCCTTGGCCATGGCGGAAACCCATTCGGGCAGGATCGTTCCAGGACCTGGTTTCGATAGTGCGATGACGACATCTGCTCCCCGCATGGCAGCAGCGGTATCGCCTTCTCGACCTTCCTCGTTTGTGATCTGGCAGAATTTCCATTTATCGACGTATTCCGCTTTACGCATCTCCAGGTCTTTGCGACCCTTGTGCAGTATGCCTTTACTGTCGACCATGCGGCAGATGGCAGGTGTGGCGCCTGAAGCGTAAATCAGACGAGCGCAAGCCACGTTGGAAGCCCCTGTGCCGACAAAGGTTATCTGAACTTCGTCAATTTTCTTGCCTACGATTTTTAACGCATTCAACAAGGCGGCCAACGTAACGGTCGCCGTGCCTTGTTGATCGTCGTGCCAGACCGGTATTTCTGCCCGAGAACGCAGGGTATCGAGGATGCGGAAGCACTTGGGTTGGGAGATGTCTTCCAGATTGATACCCCCAAACCCGGGCTGCAAGAGTAATACGGTTTCGATGATTTTGTCCGGATCTTTGCTGCCAAGCATGATCGGCCAAGCATCCACACCCCCCAGATATTTAAAGAGCAAGGCCTTGCCTTCCATGACCGGCAATCCGGCTTTCGGACCGATGTCACCCAAACCGAGTACACGGGTTCCGTCGGATACAACAGCTACGGTGTTACCTTTGTGTGTATGTTCGTATACAAGATCAGGGTCTTCTTCAATTGCCCGGCAGGGCGCGGCAACTCCTGGTGTATACCAGATGGCGAAGTCTTTAAAATCGCGTACACGAGCTTTAAGTGCTACTTCAACCTTTCCCTGGTAGAAAGGATGCAAGCGCATCGCATCTTTGGATGGCTTTTCGGCTTTTGCCAGTAATTCTTCAATGTCGAGCGGAGACGTGTCTTCAGCCATACGAATACCCTCCTTTTGAAACGAACGATGAAGGCCGGGTCTTGAATAGTTGTCTTCGGCTGCGGGACAACCAGTCCTGATAGGTTGTCCCTTTTCTCCTAACTGGCGAGGTTGCGATCGACGTCACAACCGTAAATATGAATCTGCGTAGATAACCTTGTTAAGTAAAATCTGGACCGTTTTCCATATTTCGACTTGGTCTGGATCCGACATATCTACCATGTCTTCGGTTGGTTCCTCCATGGCGGCGATAGCGTCGAATAGTCTCAGATTCAGGGCTTTGACCGGTGTGCTGTCATCGCGGGCCTCGACGGCCTTGATGGTGTCGAATAATTTCGTGTCGAGCGGATTGAGGATTGCTGAGTCGCAGCCGACGGCCAGTAACATGACGACAAACACACGCTCGATGAGAGGGCGCATTTCATTGGGAACCTGGTTGGACACATTGGATAGTCCCACGGTCGTCATGGGTGGCGGATCCATGACCATCTTCAACATACGGATTGTCTCGATCGCTTCGGGCACGTATTCCTGGCAGCCAGAAACGGTGAGGATCAAAGGATCGACATACAGATTTTCCATCGGGATGCCCACTTCCTGGGCACGAGGAATGAGTTTTTCCATGGCGATGCCAATACGCTCATCGGCACTGACGGGAATGCCGCTCTTCTCCATGCAAAGTGCGATCAATTTTGCGTCGTACTTCGCTGCCAGAGGAGGCACGTTCGCCAGACGTTCTTCTTCGGCGGAAGTGGAATTGACCATTGCGTTCGATCCTACACGTTTCAGCCCTGTTTCAATAGCAGCCAGATTGGTGGTATCGAAACTCAGGGTCATACCTGGAACGGCTTCTTCCATGCAGTCTACCAGCCAATCAACGACTTCAGGGCCATCCTTCTTGCGCGGTCCGATGTTCAAGTCGATCACATCCGCACCGGCGTCTTTTTGCCGGCGGGCCAGGTCGACGAAGAAAGTCCCGTCGCGATCTTTCAAGGCTTCCTTCACCTTCGGTGAGACGATATGGATGTTCTCTCCGATTTTGTACATTAATCTTCTCCTGTCGTATGAAATTCGTGGTTCGATTATGGCTTGTTTGCAATCCGTTCGATCAGTTGCTCTACTGCCTGGGCGGCAGGCGAATCTCCATTGAGTTGCACGAGTGGCATCCCCAGTGCATCGAGTTGGTTGATATTCTCGTCAGCAGGAATGAGTGCCGCGATTTCGAGACCTAACGTATCGATGGCATCCTGTAGTGGCTGCGTCAATTCCCCATTAACCCGATTAACAATCAATTGTGTGCGTTTGACGTTTACTTCAAGCGTCTCTGCCAGTTGGGCCATTTCAGCTGCTGTACGTACACCGCGCAAGGTGGGGTCGGTGATCAGCAAGAGAAGATCGACATCGCGGGTCGTGCGTCGGCTGATGTGTTCCATGCCGGCCTCGTTGTCGATGACGATGGTGTCGTACGTGCCGCCGATCTCGTCCACGATTTGACGCAGCATGTGGTTAACGGCGCAGTAACAACCCTGGCCTTCCGGCCGTCCCATGGCAATTAAATCGATGGTGTCGCCCTCTTCGATGGCCAGGCGGACCTCACGATTAAGATAATCGTGGCGGCTGATCGATACTCCGAGCTTGCCGGCCTGTGCCGTTTCGGACATCAATTCGCGGATTTCTCCAACCGTTTCCGGCCTGGATACCCCGAGTGCCATGTGCAGATTCGTGGCCGGATCTGCGTCGATCGCCAGAAGCGGGCCAGGCAAGCGCTGGCTCAATCCATGAATGAGTAGCGCAGCGAGTGTCGTTTTCCCCGTGCCGCCTTTACCGGCGAGTGCAATGGTTTTTGTCATCTCTACCACCTGAAAGGATTCATCAAATTTGCGTGCAATGATCCCTATAACCCGATTCTACCCTGTGTTTAACCACTGCCGGATTCGCTTTCTGTCGAATGCCGCTCCCAGATTTCGGCCACACTGGGAAAACGATTGATCTCGGTGTGCGGCAGGAAAAGTGCGGCAGTAAATGCATCGAAAAACGTGTTGTCCGCTGATAGTTCCACGTACGTCATCTTTTCGGCAATAGCGAGAATTTGCAGGCGTGCCTCATGCGAGAGGAGCGCCATGTAACTTCCAAGGACGGAAGTGTTACCAAGAAAGTGGAATCTGTCCCAGGGGAGATCGGGGAGTAAACCGATCTTGATGGCGTTCTCGACATTGATATATTGACCAAATGAGCCGCCTACCAGCATTTGCTGCACTTCGTCCAGATCGACGCCAACGCTGCTGGCCAAGACGCTGAAGCCAGCGTATATCGCCGCTTTGGCGCGCATGAGATTATCTACGTCCACCTGTTTCAAGGTGATGTCGTTGCTATGTTGGGTGTCTTTGCCCCAGGCGACGACGTATTCCGGGCCGTATTTTCCTTTTCGTACACGCGGGGTGTCGAGGTCCAGCTTGAAATGGCCGGCGCGGTCAATGATGCCGGTGACGAAAAGTTCCGCCAGGAGGGATATCAAGCCGGAGCCGCAAATCCCTGTCGGATTTTTACCCCCGATTACGCGGATGGTGGGTTCGAAGGTGTGTGTGTTCACCCACACTTCTTCGATGGCGCCCAATGTGGCTCGCATACCGTCGACAACACCGGCGCCTTCAAAAGCCGGACCCGCCGAGCAAGCGCAGGTGACCATCCATTCATTGGTTCCCAGAACGGTTTCACCGTTCGTTCCCACGTCGATGAACAAAGTCAGGTCTGCGGTGTCAGACAGTTTACTTGCCAGCACGCCGGCGGTGATGTCTGCACCGACGTACGAAGCGACGGCAGGCAGGCAGTCCACCGATGCCAGCGGGTAGATATTTAGATCCAATTCCTGGGCGCGGAAGACCGAAGGCTGGTTGGCTGTGGGTACGTAGGGCGTGAGGCGAATGTTTTCCGGCGGAATGCCGAGAAAAAGATGCATCATCGTGGTGTTTCCCGACACACTGACTTTGTAGATCTGCTGTGGGGAAACCCCGGTGCGTTTTTGCAGACGGTCGAGCAAGGTGTCGATGGTCTTCCGCACCAAAGCGCTGAGTGTTTGCAGACCATCTTCCTTGCCGGCAAATACGATGCGGGAAATCACGTCTTCGCCGCGGGCGATCTGGCCGTTGTACTCCGAGGCCGAGTTTTTTACTTCACCGTTGACCAGGTCGACGAGATGTACCGTGACGGTTGTCGTGCCAATGTCGATTGCGAGTCCGAAGGGCTGAATGGGATCAGGCTGTATCTCGATTAATTCCGCGGTTTCACTCCCTGGCGCATCGAAGTCAATCACTACCCATGGCGACCAGGAAGCCTGACGCAGTGTTTCGCCCAAACGCCGCAGTACAGATAGGGATGCGTCCAAATGGATCACGCCATGTTCTTTGAGTGCTTGCCGCAATCGGCTGAGGTCGTCCAGACTGTCGTTGATCGAGGGTTGTGGAAGTTCGAGCTGAAAAACACGTATGGTTTGATGTACGGTCGGATCGTATTCGAAGGGCAGCTCGATTTTTCGTGCGGATTTATCCGTCACCAGGCGTCGTTCGATTTTTTCCTGTTCCGGAATCGTAACTGTAAGATCGCCTTCGATGACCGTCTGGCAAGCGAGGGCGTATCCGGCAGCTACGTCTTCCGCAGAGATGCGGATGGTAGAACGTCTTCGGGCACCTTCGCCTTCGATGATGACGGCGCAGCGACCGCAGCGCCCCTGGCCGCCGCAAGGCTGAAGTATTTCAATTTTGGCCTGGTGCAGGGCGTCCATGATGAGTGCCCCGGTGGGCACATCAACGGTTTTATCCATTGGCAGAAAGTGTACTTTATGGGTTGCCACGTTGGTTTCTACCTGTGGTATATGTATCGAGACGTTGCGCGCAACGTCTCGATGTTTGCTTCATGTTCTCGCTCAAAGAAGGAAACCTACTGCGCATGTTTGAATCTACCATGCGGCGTTGGATCAGTCCGGGCGCACAAGTTCAATTATGCCACATACTGTCGAGGTACCCTTTAATATCAACGGCTTCGCGTGGCCCGACCATGATCTCCCAGCCTGGTAACTCCTCTTCTAACTCGCCTGAGATCGTGGCGACGTGACCTGGAATGACCAGCTTTTTGTGCCCAATCTTATCGGCGACGTTGAAAGCTTTGATATCCTTTGCGATTCGCTCCGCATCGAATTTGCCCGCCGCCCAGGCAGTAAGCACGCTCATTCCTTCCGAGTCAGCGACCAGCAGCCATCCGGGATTTCCAGCACCCTCGATTTCGTTTGCAACTGAGAAGTAGGTGATCGAGAAGTTGGTTGTCACCAGAAGTGGTGCGTCAGGTTTGGGGTCGTTGATCTCGTATAAACCGGGTTGAACCTGGATCGGTTTCTGCGGGTCGGTGTAGATGTTCTGGCGCAGTACCAGCAGGGCGTACAGGCTGGCTGGATTGAAAGTGTCGAGTACGATCAGCCCACCGTATTTCGCAATCTGTTCGGCGGCGAGCAGCGTTTCATCGGTTTCAGAGACGGTTCCAGGGAAGCTGATGACCGGGAACCCAAGGGGACGAAACGTCTCCTTGAGTGCCAAACGACGAATGGCGGTGAGTTTGTTTAGCGAATCATGGTATCCACCGAGTACTGGATCAAGAACCAGGTCCTCAACACCAGCTTCATTTAGCTTCTGTGTCAGTTCCGCCAGGCCATCAAGTGTTTCGGCGCGCACGACCAGGGGAGCATTTTTCTCTTTGGCGACTTCAGCCATGGCTTCCCAGTTGTCGGCATCGGCAGCATATAC
>Ga0272441_10015051_pt1 | contig 10875 bp, 24 predicted proteins | sample SSMProp6N_FD_193582 | JGI IMG/M metagenome (GOLD analysis project Ga0272441, IMG submission 193582) | Marine sediment archaeal communities from Little Sippewissett salt marsh, Falmouth, MA, United States - SSM-Prop-6N | ecosystem: Environmental > Aquatic > Marine > Wetlands > Sediment ...
TGGATTAGATGGATGGATGAGATGGATGGATGAGATGGATGGATCGGAGTGGACTAGTGCCCCTAGTGTTAAAAAAATAGGGTACTATATAGTTACTGTTTAACTTTTTAGTACCCTATTAAAAAATAGAGTAGGGTAAAAAATACCCTACTCAAAAAAGATTTAAGCTGTTTTTAACTCTACTGTATCGCTTGGTACATAAACGCTATTGATATATAACGCTGTTTTTTGTATATCACCTTTTATGTATGCATCGATACATAAAAAACCGTTATCATCTAAAACAATGCATTTACGGCCGTCAAATTTGATGTTTGATGGCACGTCTTTATCATCAAACCTCATATTTGCAGTACGTACTAAAACAGTTGATAAGATATTACCTTTTTTATCAAGACAATTAACTTTAATTGCCTTTTTACTCTCAATATCACTGATAACTTTAGCAGTGGTTAAATTGCGTTTTTTTAAAGCACCACCGAGTAAATTTTTTAACTCTGGTTTGCTGTCTTTTTTTGCCTTGTCAACAACTTTTTTTGACTCAAGTTTTTGCATTTTATCAATAATTGATTTAAAATCTTTACTTGATATCTCGTTTAACTCAAATTGCGCTATAATATCACTGTCAATACCTGCTTTTGTAGCAAGCTTAATTAAGTCTTGTCTTGACTCGTTTTTTGTGTTTTTTGTTGCTTTTGTTGCTTTTGTTGTAGTTGTTTTGTTAGTTTTAACCATGATAATTACCTTTAAATTAAATTAATAAAAAAATTTAGCTAAGTTTTTTAAAATGCTTTAATTTTTTGATTTTTAATCACATATAACTTAATCAGTTATAAGACCAAAAACATTAAAGCAGGTTTTTGAGATAGACTGCAATTTTTTAAAACCATCAAAATTACACGCTAATTTTTACACACAAGGCACCTAAAAATTATCAGCTTTAAATTGTACCTTGTTTTGTTGCCATTACTCACTTGTCAAAGATCAAAGATCAAATGATTAATAATTATCAAATGATCTACTCATATTTAACCACAAAAAAGCACCTTTTACAATACCTTTTTTTTAAGTAGTTGTTTTTACTAATGATTAATTGCGTTTTCTGTATTACAATTTGTAATAAAAAAGCATTAAATCAGGTTTTTTAATGCAAAAAATATATTTTATTGTACTACAAATTGTAATACACTTATTTTATATTATTAATCAATATCACTAATTTTATTTAGTCAATATATTGACAAAAACAGTTTTTAAGTAGTTAAAATTATTAATAAATCGTTACTGTGTTACAAATTGTAGTACATTAATACTAAGGTATTAAAAACTTAAAAAGTTTGTTACAAGTCAATTTTGTACGTTTAAAGCGTACTACAAATTGTAGTACAATGGTATAAAAATTGCATAATTACAAATTGTATTACATTAGATAATTTTTAATCACATTAGATAAAATCTATAATAGAGTAGTATAAATTTTTTAGCAATAAAAAACAGTGTTTTTTAATCTAATGAGTGATAGACTGATTTATAATATAGCACGTGCAGATTTAATATTGTACGTGCAATATTTTTAGGCACACGTGCAGATTTAATATTGTACGTGCAATATTTTTAGGCACACGTGCAGATTTAATATTGTACGTGCAATATTTTTAGGCACACGTGCAGATTTAATATTGTACGTGCAATATTTTTAGGCACACGTGCAGATTTAATATTGCATGTCGCCTAATAATCTAGCACCTCCATCCAAACTTTAGGATGAACGGATAATTCCATCCATACATCCTCTCCTTCCATCCCTTCTCCAAACACCAATCCATTCACCCACTCCTGAAGAATCGGGATAAACACTCCTATTTCACCAATCCCCCTATTCTGAAATAAACCCCTTACCTATATTCACCCCTAAACACCTTTATATTCAGCTCCTACCTTCATATGCCTAAACACGACCAATCCGCCTCCCTAATATACCTACTCTGAGTATACACATAAACACGTATGGTTTTTTGCTTTTATTCGTTTGGAGAATCGTTTCTCCAGCACGTTTAAATGATATGAGTATTAAACCATATATAATAATACTATTATTATATAGATAATATCCACACTTGTTTTTATTCCCTTATTTTTAAAGTATAAACTGTTTGACAACTCCATTAAGGTGTGGTAATATTATAATATGAGATATCGATCTTTAACAATTGATAAAGGTTGCAAGCTAAGCAATAAAAAAAGCATATGTGACTTTCATTGACCGTACTTTATTAATTAATCTTGTGGAGGTACCAAGATGAGAGTAAGAATCAAAACAAACTATTTCCTAAACGTAGAGTGGGACGAGATAAAACATCTTCTTTTTATGATATCAGAGGAAGATAAAGATGGGAAAACACATCATACTTTTATGGATGATGGAAGTTGGGTCTCAGTATCCCCTTATATGGGTTCTGGGGAGGCCAAGCTGGTATCTCCTGAGGAAATTCATTATAGAACTGGGTCTGGTAAAGGTTATTATGTCATTCAAAAGAATGGTACAATCACTTTCGATGGCTACAGGAATTCTTTTATGGATGGTACAGAATTATTCGACTGTGGTAGGGATAAAATATCCTTCTATACATGGTCTACCATTGAAAAGGAAGTTATCGATTATAAGTACTCATCATCTGATATGTCAAGAGATCCTTGGCATAGGAAAGAATTTGTTGAATGATTTTTTGATCGTATCCTTTAATTAGGGTGCGGTCAATGAAGGTCACAAAATGAATGAGAGTATTTTTTAATTTTTTATAAGGAGATTATTATGATTACACTTAAAAGAACAAAACAATGGGAATCATTCGAAGAGAAAGCTACCGAAGAACTTCGGTCGCTAAATAACGAAACTGAGTCTGGAGCTCTCCAGATGATGAGTCTAAAGGATGAACTGAAGTCTGATCTGGAACCTTTCATAGAGATTCTGGAAATGGAAATGGAAGACTATAAAACCGAGGTAATGAAGGACGGATCTTCCTTCAGTGATCGAAGAAGGAATGTCAAGCGATACGACATCCTGGAGGAGATTCTAAAGAAAGCGAAATATTTCTATAAAGGTTTATAAGCCTACAGTCCTGAGCATGACTTTAAACTGCTCCTTTTTTGTTTCTACACCTAAACACATCCGAATTGAAGACAGCTAAACATGATTATATCCCTTATTTTTAAGACTTTAAATCATTTGCAACCTCCTTATATATGTGCTATAATGTAATTGTACTTGTTAATTTTTATATGAGGTTATTATGAGACAAAAAATCAAAACAACTTTTTCCAACCTTTTAGCTACTTTTTGGGTAGTCGCCTTTATCTTCGTAGTCTATAATGGCTCAGTATTGATCCATAAGCATCATGCTGAGTGGTTCGATACCGCTCAAGACACTTATGAAGATTCTGTAGAGTTTTCAAAAGATCTCACAAAGGATATGAAAAACAAAGTTAGGGAAGGAGTTAGATATGTCAAATCAAAGTAAATTGTACTACTCAGCAAAGGATCTCGAATTAAGAGGTTGGATGGATGATAGGTTTTATGTTGGTCAAATATTCACAAGAAGTGTAGCCGCTCCAGGAACTGGTTATAATGAGTATGAAGTTACTGCGGTGACTGAAGAGTTTATATTCGTAAAATTAATCAACTCGACAGTCCGTGAATTGACACTTGCGGATATAATATAAGGAGGGAACTATGAGTTTATTTGATATGTTTCGAAGAGACTATCTGAATGATATCAAGGCAATTGATATAGAAAGAATCAATTGTGGAATTGATATATTAGATTCAATGCTCAAGCGTTTGGATGACCCAAGAGCAAAGAATATAGTCCAAGGATACAAAAAGCAACTTATGGATGAAATATCAATCAGACAAGGAGGTTTATTATGGATGGATTAAGCAAAATATTGGCATCTGAGTGTGAAATGATTCATCTTGGAGATGAGTTTTATCTTCGTATAGCCAAGGAAGCTGGGTTTGAAACTTTTTTAGATCCATATGGTGATAATCAAGAACCAGATAATGAAAATTCTGTTGCTTTAGTTGAATACTTTGATATTATTCGAATTGGATATTCAGGTTTTAAAACTTTCAAATCAGAGATGTGTTATATTCAATCATCCGGTTATATTGATATGCTTTTGGATGATGAAGGTAAAGTATTTCAATATGCTATTCATTCTGATGGGTTTATCACTATAAAGAAGATAAATGAACTTATTCAAAAGGTTGAACTTTTTATTTCTATCCTTAATCGTGAGGGTATGAAGTTAGATATTGAATTATGATTAAAGGAGAGAACTATGAAGTGTTTTTATAATTTGAAACCTTTCACTAATGATGATTGGGGTTTCTTAAAAAGAAGATGTCTTACATCCTATTATACTGATTCTTCCATAGATCACACCCCAGTCCCATATACTGAAGAGGATGAGTGGGTTTATGGGGATGGATATAAAGCGAATCTATTCAAACCCGACATTCTTGAAATTACTTTCGAAGATGGGACAGAATATATAATTTCGAAAGATGGAAAGTTCTGGGTTGAAGGATCAGTGAATGGAGTTGTGAAGTGGAGAGGCATCAAAGCGTTTCTTGAATATAGGAAATATCCAGACTGTCTTCGAATCTCCTGCCTAAACTCCATAGCTTAACACAAACTTATACACATCATTTAATATTCAAGATCCAATGTTAGAATAAGCCTCTCTCCTGCCATTTTTTGATGACTTATATAAACATATTGCCTTAACAGAGATCGTTTATCTCCGATCATTCTCCGAGGTCACTTTTTGACTTCTTTTTGCATATTTTTTAATCTACTCATTATATTATATAATCATAAACAATTTGACACCTTCACCCACCTATGCTATAATTATTATAGTGTATTACAATTTGTAGTACACTGATTATTGTTAAGATTAATGAGGTTATCTGATGGAATTAAAAAAAGATGTCACAAGTAATCAAAAGATTGCAAATGAATATATTGCAATGGCAATTAGTTTACACCTCTTCAGTGATAATGATGTCAAAGAGATCATCGATCACGAGGATGGTATTTTTGGAGCTGTCAAGTATATTGATAAAGCTCTTAGGGAGACTCTCGCTCTACCAAATTTAGGTAGACGAGCAATTATACTTGAAGGTAATTTTGAAGAGTTTTATGATTACGACTGATGGAGGTCTAATATGAGAAGCAACCTAATGATCCAAGATTATCTATCCCTTGTTGAGCAAACCGAGGGTAAGAATTATATCTTGAATCGACTAAAACAAACATCTTATAATTTTTTACCGGAATTTGGTAAATTATCATTAAATGATTTTTCCTATACCAATAAACAGATCATTACCCAATCCGATGATATCTATCAATATGGTTTAAAAAGTCAAAAGGAGTATGGTGGTGAGATAGTTTTTGAACTCAATGATAAATATGAGATTGAAGGTATTAGCATTGAGGAAGGTTATCACATCGATCCACTCATTATGCTTAGTAGAGCAATAGTTAAAGTGAACCATATTCTAGATCTTTTAGATAAATTCACTTTTGAGTACTTCCTAAAAGTTAATAAGAGAGGAAACATAATATGAATAGTGATATTTTAAAAATGGCAAAAAGCCTCATTAACATTGGTGGACATGAAGCATGTGACTTTGCCCAAGAGTTTATCCAGGAAAACTATGATGAGATTTATAAATTGGGTAAAGCTGGGGAACCTTATGAATTTTCATTTAGTGGAGATGAGTTAGTATTTTTTATGCAGATTGATAATAATCCCGAGCCAACTCAAATCCGAGTAAAGCTTACTGATGATTTTAAAATTTCAGCCATTGCCTTTAATAACTTCATCGATGTTAAATATTTTAAGAATGACGCAGATATGGATTCTCTATATGTTGACATCTTAGATAGAGTAGCTTCTTTATTGACTATCTTGACTGAAGCTTACTATGAGTATATTATGAATAATCTTATTTAAATCATTTTTTGGAGGATTAATTATATGGAGATGACACCAAACACCCCACCTGAAACCCTATCTATGGATGAGTTGAGTAGGAAGATACGAGATATAAAAGAACTCCTATGCAACTATCATTGTTGGGAGAGACATTGGGAAGATTCCGAGGAGTTAAAAGCCAAACTTGAAAATCACTCTCTACTCTACCAAGAAGCTTATAAAAAGAAGTTTGAAGAATGCTTAGATAGAATATCAACAAAACGAAAAAGGAGGATTAAATGACAGAATCATTAAACGAGATGATTGAAAGAGGCATCAATAGGATGAAGCTTGAGAGGGTCATCAATAGGATGAAGAAAGGTAAGACCCAAACCTTCTCCATTCGTTTACCTGAAGATTATGTCGAAGTTTTAAAGATGATGAAAGACAATGGTCACTTCTCTTCTGTTGCGGATATTATCCAAGCTCTTTTGGATGAATTCTTCACTCTTATGAAGGAGGAGTTTGGAGATAAAATGATGTATTTGGATGCAGTCCCTGAAGAAGAAAAGACACCTCTTTCGGATTGGGTACGTGAGGAAAAGAAGAAGGAAGAAACGAAGATTCTTCGTAAACAAATCCGAAAACAGATCAGAAAGAAGATGAGATTAAAAGCAAAGAAAGAAGCATAGTGTCATACAATTTGTCATACACCCATCTTAACAGCTCATGAAGAACCTGAATAAACATCCTGCCTAAACACATCTTATTACAATTTGTAATACTATCCTTTTCCGAATAAAAAATTACCAATTTATCGTTTTCCTCCGGGGTAACTCCAGTAAACAGAAATGAAGTAACTTTTTTATTCACTTTATTTATATAACAATTCCAAAAAATACCCTTTCTTTTCTTATCATTTCTCCTAGGGGTAAACTCTAAGATCTGCTCAAAAATGGAAGAAATACCCGTTTTTTCCTCGAATTTGAATAAAAAATGATCTTTTCAAAAAAATCTTCGAAAATTTATTCATTACCCCAACTTTTTTATTCGCTTATATTCTTAACAATTCCAAAAAATACCCTTTCAAAAATTACGGTTTCGTCCGGAGTCAACTCCTCGCACAGGTGAAATGGGGTATTTTATTCAAAAAAGGGGTAAAAAAGGAGTGAAAAACGGGTATTTTCGGGATATTTATTCAAATTTTACGATTTTACTATAGGGTGATATTAGAGATAAATGAATTGAATATAGATATATTCGGAGTTATTTTGATATGATTTAGGTATGAATTGATATAGATCGAAGTGAGGGGTAAAAGGAGTAGGTAGGGTGGAGTCTTTATTATTTAATTAACTAATCCAGAATGATAATTCATGCTTCGAATAGATACTTCACACTTCGATTCGATAATTCAAACTATACTTCGATAATTAAATATATATCCCGATATTCTTATATATGCTCTATTGTATATCTATATTCATATCTCTACTTATTCTTGAAGTAGTATCTCTCTTTTATTTTTCTTTTCCTTTCTTTAGAAAGGGTTGCAACGTTTAAGTTGCTTTCTTTTTAAAGAGTTATATTGCATTTTGTAATATTTTCTTTTTTTATTTAATTTATTTATCTTAAGATTACAATTTGTAGTACACTTTTATTATAAGGATTTCTTTTAAGGATTATATTACAATTTGTAATATTCTTCTTTACACTACATTTATATAGCATGTAAGATCATTATCATCCTGTTTGATATCTACATCGTTATTTTTCTTCTGAGGGTTATTTGTTTCTATTATTTGGAAAGATAGACCAAATGGTTCTTGTGGGTGATTCTTTTTATAATCATTCTTTAATTGTTTCCTTATGGCTTTTAGTAGCCTTTTGTGTTCTCTTGCTTTACTCATCTTCACTCTCTAAAATTTTATTACATAAGTACTTCATATCCTTACACATACGTTTTAATCTCTCTTCATTCTTTTTTATTTTTGGGTTATTATTAATGATAACATCACGTATTGTACCTGTTCTCCAGCTACTCTCAATAAGTATATCTATCTTTTCTAATTCATAATCGTAGTGATCGGTTATGTCTTCATCATCGGTCTCTTGTATATATGATATCATATTGGGTTTTGATCCAAATCGATATACTTCATCTAATACTGTTATCTTCCCATGATGGCATATTACCACATTTACTCTACCCATCTTTTTCATTCTCCTTATCTGTCATTAGATCTGACATTAAACATCTCTTCATAACATTATTATCATCGTACCAAGATATATACTCGCTACTTTCATTTGTCATTGTACAACAGGTCATATCTAAACCACATTCTGTACAATAATATTCAATTAAATCAAAAGACATAATCATTTTACTTTTTACCTTATCCTTATGACATCTGGGGCAACGAAAGGTTGTATATTTATCCATTAACATTTGCATCCTCCTTTTTAATCTCTTTACATTTGCATATCATAACATTCATTAAATTAATTTGATCATCTAGGAGATCATCACATATATGCTTCACCTGTTTATATGCTTCGACTAAACTTTTATTCTCTTTTGGTAATATTCTTATTGTATGTTTACATCTGGGACACTGACTGCTCTCATTCACATCTATTATTGATCGACATTTTGGACATGTAATACTCATTATTATTTCCTCTCTTAACAACAATAAAATACACGCAATTATACCATAAATAAACGAAGATATCTAGTTGTTTATATCTCATCCTCAGATAGGATATCTAGGTCACCTGTATATGTACTCTTCCCACATGATTTACAAATAAATCTTTCGCATGTAAAAGAGCTTGGGCTAATTTCAACTGGTGGATCTCCAATCAATACACCCTTTTCTCTTATCTCTTCCCCACAGTTTGCGCAATCAATTACAATTACATATTCAATCATGTTATCTTTCAACCTCCTTATAATGTGGTATGCCATTTTTACTTTCTCTTTGTGATACATATCTCATAACTACCTCCGTACCATCATCTTTTATTACAGTCTTCTCCCATAAACTACATTTGCGTTTTAAAGGAAATGATTTTGATGGTATTACTCTCACATCGCAATAATACCCAGAATCTTCAGGCTCCTCAAAGTATGCTTCATACCATTTTAAATGATCACACCCAATGCAACCTTTTTCAAAGCTCTTTTTCTTCATCTTTTAATTCCTCTGTCATCTCATTATAACACTTGGTGATAAGTTCTCTTTTAACCTCATCATTGAAGCACATGGAATCTCTTTCTAATGGGTCTGTATACTTACAGCAACCTGAAAACATATCTGTAGTATTACTCTTCTCAAAATATAAGCATGGGTTATCTTTTGAATGAGTACATACTATTGTGATATATGCAGTTATTTTTTTATCCACATGTACTCGCTTTACATCTTTAAGCTCCTTAACTTTAACCACTTTATAATCCTTAGGTTCACCATCCAAAATGCTCACATCCTTACCACCAATTGTAAGAAGATAATCCTCAACATTATCAAGCCTATTATATAATTCATCAGTTATGCCTACTTTTGTTTTATACACCTTCCAATTATCAGGATCTATGAGAGTTAAAATAAATTGCCTGTAGAGAATGGTATTACTCTTCTGGTTCATAATGTCTCTCCATGTGAAATATGATTGGTTTATATGTATCCCTTTTTATTGAGTATGTCATCTTCCTCAATAGAGCATTTGGATCTATAAGATATAATTCACCAGTGGCTGGACAGAAACCGACATCTGATACTCTAAGTACATATAATTCTTTCATTTCTTCTCCTTGCCCACCTCAATGCCCTTGAAGTTTACTATTGTTATTATATTGGGGAAATACTCTTTCATTTTATCTTGTAAAATTTTACCCCACTTCTCCAAAGTAACCTTTGACTTTACTCTCAATGCAGTTGGATCTAATGTAAGTACTATTATCTCTTCATTACTGTCAATGTATATATGTTGCTTCGTGGTTGCATTTAGTATATCCACTTTTGTTATCTGATCTAAAGCCTCCTCAACCTCTGGGCATTGAGCATAACTTTTATACTTCTTAATTAAATCTTTATCACTCATCCTTTACGTCCTTGTTTTTTAATTACATCTCTTACTCTTAGCACTAATTTTGTCTGTTTTGGCCGGAGAGTCGATTTCCGTAGCTCATTCGATCGATAAAACCGATCTTTTATAACTTGCTCATAAGACTTGAATATATAATAAGCAAATGGGTACTTCTCAATGATCTTATTTTTATGACATTCATAAGGTGTTAATGGGTGGGATATTTTCACTGTAGGTAATGATATAGAATCCATAGATGTGAGAATTCCACAATATGATGGATTAGTTTCACAATATGATGGCTCTGTAGAAGCCCAATCAATATCAATATGATAATTACTATCGGTTGTGGAGTCTTTATTAAGTACGGTTAACATTTCTTATCTCATGGCAACATTTTTAATATGATATTTTTTATTTATGAATATGTCTAGTACTTATTTTATCATTCTTAAAATAAACTTACCATTCATGCTGGTTTTATCCACTTTACTAACGATTGTATTTTTTCTTTCATGTTCTTTAAATATGACCAAGCAATCATCCGTCAAAGTTGATTTATTAAGATAATCCTTTAATTCACCGACTGTAAGATGTTTAGGCTTATTATTCATTAGTCTGTACTCCATTTTTTAACTGTTGCTGTTGGACGATGTATTATATTATTTTGTGATTCAAAATCATCAATAGTCATCAACACAACATTAGCCTCCCATCTGTTTGATTTTAAAATATACAGGATATTAATAACCACATGTTGCATATCATTTATCACAATCGAATCACCCTTGT
>Ga0272441_10015052_pt1 | contig 10874 bp, 18 predicted proteins | sample SSMProp6N_FD_193582 | JGI IMG/M metagenome (GOLD analysis project Ga0272441, IMG submission 193582) | Marine sediment archaeal communities from Little Sippewissett salt marsh, Falmouth, MA, United States - SSM-Prop-6N | ecosystem: Environmental > Aquatic > Marine > Wetlands > Sediment ...
AAGTTATATATATATTAACCCCCGTTATATTATTTATTTTATATTATTACTTATATACTAATGATTAAATTAAACCCACTTTTATATAATTTATTTATATATTTCTCCTTATATATTAGCATTTTTATATTAATCGGACTTATATAATTCCCTATTATATATTAATATTTTTATAAAAATGATCGAATATAATACTTGACACGCTTGACAATATCTATCACACCCGTCCCACACTTATTAATATAAATCGACTTAAATATATATACTATTATATATATAGTCTGATATCGCAAAATATATATAAATAATATTATATAAGGAGAAGAATAAAAATCGGGCTCAAAGTGGGACTGCCTCGCCAATGACTGACACACCCGTCCCACGTCCCTCCTTCTCCGAGAGCCATATATATATCCTTGATCTTATATATAAATACCGAGATAATAAAGAAAACCGAAAGTATTATATATATAATACGTATTAACCTATATTATAGGAAGTGAAAAAAATGCCATCAATAGAGGAATTAGAAAAAACCCTTAAGGCTACACTTAAGGAATTAGAGGCAGTTAAAAAACAACAACAGAAAAAAACAACAAAAAAGACAACAAAAAAATCTAAAAAGACAGATAAAAAACCAGCAGAAAAAACCCCAGAATTACCTTATAGTGCTGTATCAGATATATTAAAAAATATGAAACCTGACGAAAGCATTTCAAGGTTTGGTATCTTATACAATGCTGACAACCCTTATAATATATCTGGTAAATCTATCGAGAAGTTTTATATAGACTACAATATAAAAGCCTATAAAAAATGGTATATGTCTTATAATAATAAAGATATAATAATCGACAACCAATTAAGCAAACATCAAAAATTCAAAGACAAGAATATAAATGCAAGAATAAAAGTAATCGAGGAAAAACTTAAATCAAAGCCAAAGAATAAAAATGTAAACCAAGCAGAAAAAATCGAGGAATTTTTATTAAAACAACTCGATAAATTAGAGGGAAAAATAAATGGATAAAAATAAAATACAAGATATAATAATCTCGACTTGGAAAAAGTCGGGATTTAATCCCAATCTTTAAATAAAAATCATCTTATTTTTTTTATTTGTTTATTTTTATCGTGTTTATTTTATTTATTTATTTAATATAAAAGATCAATTATAAAATCATTAATATATTTAGATTTATATAAAAATCTGGCGATTAAATAAGTGGGACGGATATGACAAGGGATAGCGTGGTATAGAGTAGCAAGCCCGTCCCACACCACGTCCTAATATCTGGCGACTAATATATAATAAGAGGGATAAAAATCTGGCCCTGCTAATAGTTCTCATGGGGGACGCCCCGTCCCACAAGCTCTTCTCTAAGCTCTGATCGTGATAGACCTACACACACCCGTCCCACATGGGACTGTTGGCCTCAGAATGGCTTAAAATCAATCCTCGAGCAAAAATAAGAGGAGGGGAGAGGTGAAAGTCTGAGGTTTATAACCCCTCCTCGTAGATTAATTTTATGTGTCTGTTATCTTTCGTTAATATATCTATATCCTCATTGTTTTCTAGCCTTTTAATATCCTCTTTATTTAGATAATATCTTTCTATTTTATCATGATATTTTATCATATTAATCCACCTCCTTTATTAAATCGTATTTTTCAATTCTGTTTACCTTTATGTATTCTAAGAATTTTCCATTTTCTAATTCTGTTAAATCTTTTGTTGCAAAGAATTTTTCATATGTTCCATCTTTATTATAAACTTTTATTTCATGATTTTCCCTGATGTTTGCGTATTCTGGAAGAGGCATTTTATTGCCTCCTTTTCCAGTTTAAATTATCATGTTTTGGGTGCATTTCTTTTGTTACTGGTAATGTGTTGTATTCGTTTATTAGCGTATCGTTTTTTATGTGGTGAAATTCCAAATCGAATTTTTCCATTTCATTTAAGACATCTTGGGCAGTAATTATTAAATCATGTTCTTCATGTTGTTTTATGACATCGATTATTCCAAATATTACTGAAACATCTATTATTTTATCTGGATAATATTCAGAATTACGGTTCATTTTAAACCTAAATCTGGGGCAATTATCATGTGTATTTACTGATAATAATAGAGCGTTTTTATTTCTGATTTTAAAACCGTATTCTTCAGCCTCTTTTATTTTATCCAATCCGTAGAATTCGATTGGATTTGTTTGATAAACCATTTCAGACATTTTTTTACCTCTAATATTATGTAACAGTTAAACCTTTATAAGTCTTTCGATTATATCAAGTTTTAATATTAGAGGGTTATTATTTAAGGCTGTTGCTTAACTGGTTTTATTTTAATTAATATCATTATTATTATATTTCTTTTTGAATATAAATCTGGGGCTACTCAATTAACGATCGTTAATCGGGCCACTAACTTAACAATCGTTAATAAAATGCTGAGATGAGTACTACTACTACGTAGTAGTACTCACCCGTGAGAATATGCCCTCTTGGAGAAACAAGATATCAATCACACCTGCGTCTTGGAGAAACAAATATACAATAAGTAGAACGGAAGTCAACGGGAGGGTGCAGGGTGCCCACTACTACTACGTAGTAGTGGGCATATTGAAACTCACTCGCCAACAGGAGAAAATCACAAAAAAAAAAAGTGAAAGGCTTAAGCCCTTGCCTTCCACAACTGAAAATCAAGCCTTCTGTGTTGCCATTCACTAACAAGTAAAACAGGACTATCAATATTCAAGGTATCTCCTGTCAAGTGATGGAATTGATAGTCGTTCTCCTTAATCTCTCGGAGTAGGTAGTCAAGGCTCATTGTCAAGTCCATTGCCATTGTATCAACAAGTCCTGTAAGGAAATGTAAATCTCTGATACTATCCGAGAAGTTCTCGGAGTTCCTTGATAACTTGAGTCGCCACCTTAACTTGTTCTCCTTTGAATTGACACTCAATACAAGGGAGTTCTTACCACGAACTCTTATATTTAATAGGCTTTCTAATGAACTGACGAATTGTTCGCCGAGGAATTCTCTTGCGTCTGTCACAAATACCACTTCACTCATCTGTCTTATCACCAACAGGGTATGGACTTGTGGGTATATAAACCTTTCGGCTGGTGCATCCAAAAGACAAGGAACAATAAGACTCATTAGTACTACATCAGTATACAGTGAGTATACATATAAGTCCCACAGTGGGACGTAAGAATAAAACAAACTTAAAACTTAAAAGCATAATATTCATAATGCTTTTCACAGATATACGATATTGGTATAGCACTATGATAGGGTGTGTCAAGACAATGATAATCATTAGCAAGGTAGTGGTATTAGATATGTAGATTTATTATAGTTTGATTAATATATTTCTCTCTTATAAAAACCCCATAGCATAAACAAGCCTTGAAGAAGATAAGGAGAGATATTTACCTGCTTAGTTATCCACCTTCGGTGTAACGGTATTTCTCATGGAACCTCCTTTTTCTAAGACCGCATTATCAGCTCATAGTTTTTTCTATATATAGCATACTCCCAATATGTATTTTTGTGGTATATATCGTTATCCATACATATTTATATACATACTACTAGTATATAAAGCTTTCTATTGGCCAACAGGAGTAGATTAGTAAATATGTAGTAGGGCGGCCAACATATAATATAATTGAGAGAGGTGATGCTATTTAAACCTTTCGGAAACATGGAAATCACTAATTACTATATTTGTTAATCGTGGAGCGGCATTGCTAAGCCGAGGTTGAAGGCGGGCATTCAAATTACTCTCTAATTTGTTTATTTAGATTATACTATATTAACATGGCAAACGTTTGTAAGATAGTAAAATATGGCCTAGAGCCTGAAGTGGATCCATTGCTGGATAATGGTATTAGCTTGGCAGAAATAGCTGATAAGATAGTATCTAATCATCCAGAGATTGTTGACCTTCAGGGATTATCATCTATGGCTATAATGAGATATAGAGATAAACGTAATAGAAATAAAATTGAAGACGATTTAGAAGATGGCAACGATCCCGTTGATACATTTTTAAAAGAATATAATGAAGCAATTAGGAAACTAATGACTAAAAATGAAAAGTGGGATGATAGAGTTGAGCAACTCTGGCAAGAGTGTAAAGATGATGCATCTATCGTAGAGAAAGCTAAAATAATAAAAGAGGCTAGAGATAATAGAGAGCAATCTAAAAAGGAATGGAATGCTCTTGCAAAGTATGGTGTGAGACAAACCTCCAATATATATAATATTAATTTGAAAAAAGAGCAAAATACTAAGATAATGCTCTTAAATTGGAGTAAGGAGATATTAGATGGTTTATGCTCTGAATGTAAAGCAAAAAGTAGAAACAAAATTATGAAATTGATAGAGGAGGAAAATTAATATGGCAAAATCAAAGACTATGACTGTACCGTCATATGATTGGAAAATAACGGCTATAAAATTCATAAAACAATTCTTACTGGTTGGAATTCTAGCAGGTATACTTTGGGCAGTAGAAGAAGGTATCCCAGAACTTGCATTAGAATATCCAGAATATACAGCACTTCTTTCTTTGATATCTGCAGTAGTGGTTGCATTATATAACTATATAAAGCACTATAAAGATACTGAAGAAGTACCAGTATAAATTACACTTATGATGACACTAAGTAACTCCGTTAAATACGATCGTTAACTCGTTAAATCAATTGGTAACATAAGGCCATGCCTATGGTTCCTTTTGATACAGGAGAATCTGGTGATTCCTATAAAAATCGGTAAACAATATACAAGAAACCAAATGGTATGTTAGTTATGTTATTAAGAGATTAGTGATATTATGGCAAAAATAGATTGGTTAGCAAAGTTGCCTAAAGCATTCATGGGCGGTATCATCGGTTTAGTATTCGGTGGTGTAGCTGGTGGATTGTTTGGTGATATCGGATATGCATCATACGTACCTTGGGAAGAAATTTTCATATTCCTTGGTGCAGTGTTTGGTGCTATCATCGGCTGGAACTCAGAGTAAATAAGTTCTAGTTAGGATAATATAAAAATATGTTATTATGTTTTATTTCTTTCCTTAATTATGGGAAATGATGATCTAGAAGTTCTCAAATATTCCATTAATCCAATACCCTTTATCAAAGAAGTGTTAGACTTAGAAGTAAAGTGGTTTCATAAAGAATGGATTGATACATTTGAGAAGAATAGTTTTGTGTCCCTACAAGCTCCTAGAGGGCATGGTAAAACTACAATTATTGGAGCTTATATGATTTGGAGGATCGTCACGGATCCTAATATTAGAATATTGATTGTTACTATTAATCAAGATAAAGCTGATGAAATGATGTCCTTTATTCAGCATCATCTTGAAACTAATGAAAAATTAAAGGACCTCTTTGGAGAACAAAGAGGATTTAGTAAAGACTGGTCACGCTCTACCATAAGAGTTATGAGAGCTGGTCAGACAGGAGTAGCTCACAAGGAACCTACTCTTCAAGTTCTAGGAATAACATCATCAATGGTTGGAGGTCACTATGACCTTATAGTATTAGATGATATAACAGATCAGAAAAACTCTAGGACGGAACATAGAAGACAAGAACTAGTGAGATGGTATAACTTAACTCTTATGCCTATGCTTGAACCTGAGGGTAAAATATTATCTATAGGAACAAGATGGCATGAGGATGATATCCATAGATATCTAAAGGAAACCTCTAAATACAAACATAGAAGATATAAAGCAATACTTGATGATGAGAAGGAGAGAGTATTGTGGCCAGAGAGATTTAATTATGAAAAACTCCAAGACATTAAGAGGAGTATAGGAAGTGTAGGATTTGAACTACAATACCAAAATAACATAATCTCTTCAGGAGATTCACCCATTAAAATGGAATGGGTACACAACTCAACAAATAACTTTAAAATGCCTCCCCCTCCATTTGATACTTACATGGGAGTAGATTTTGCATCCAAAGGGGAAGAATCAGACAACTTCTCTATAACGATAATAGCAATAAAGGATGGAGTAATATATGTATTAGATGGTCTTAGGACCAATCAAGCATCATTATTTCATCAATTTGAATTAATAAAGTCTTACTATAACAAATGGCAGCCAATTAAGGTAGGAGTAGAACAGGCTGCACAACAAAAAATGATAGTGGATCAATTAACAGAATCCACTACTTTACCGATAGTTCCCATTAAGTCATCCATAGTAAGTGACAAAATGAGTAGAGTCCAGAGATTGTCGGTATTCTTTGAAACAGGAAGAATATTAATGAATCCAAATCTGACTAGTTGGGTGGATGAATTAATAATGTTTCCAAGAGGGATGTATGATGATTCAATAGATAGTCTATCATTTGCTGTACAAAGCTCCCAGATAGAAACTGAAGATGATAAAAGAGTTGATTGGGGCCAAGTAAAAAATATGATAGCCTCATCAAAAAAATCTTCAAACCGATCATCAAATGTTAGAAAGAAATATAGAATAAGAAAAATTTAAAAAGAGGTTTTTTATGACAGAAGAGATCTATATAGGTGGAAAGGATATCTCTAGATATATTTCAGCTTGCTTCTTTTCTCTAGGAAAGGAGAAAAATATTAAAATAGTAGCAAGAGGAAATAATATCAAAAGAGCCATAGATATATTGGCTATCTTGGTTAGAGATTATTTAGAGAATCCAGAATATGATATAAAAGTTGGTAGTGAACCCTTTGAGAAGAGAAATGTATCCACAATAGAGATACAGTTATCTGGTATCAAAAAGGGTAACTTAGATAAGAAAGGAAAAAAATCTGAAAAATGAGGTTAAATAATGGGGTTAATTAGTTCATTTCGTAATGTATTTGCTAGAAAGCCAGCACCAAAAAGATCCATATTCTTGGATGAGAATGGTAAACCTAGAACCATAATAGCTACTGGTAAATCACAATCAGGTGGAGGCTCATCAGGTAGAAGTGAATCTCAACTAAAGGCTTTCTGGAATTATTACGAAACAGATGGAACCGTATTTGCTGCCGTAAATACCACTGTATTCAATACAGTTATGGTAGGATATACACTAACCTCTGCTAATGAAGAGGCCAAGAATTTAATCAGGGATAAATTAAGTAATATTAACTTGGATTTATCTCTTTTAACAAATGTTAGATATGCACTAGTATTTGGTGATGCTTTCATAGAAATAGTTAAGAATGGTAAGGGAGATATAACTGGTTTAAAGACAGTTGATCCTATCACCTTAGTTATTAATACAAATGAATATGGAGAAACTGAAAGTTATCAGCAAAAGATTGGGGGTGTATTACAAAGTACAATCCTCAAACCAGAGGATATAATTCACATACAATTATTTGATAAACCATCCACTCCATATGGATTATCCTTAATACAACCAGCTCAGGATGCTCTTGATAAGAAAAGAGATACATCAGATGCTTTAGCTAATGCTATTATAAGACATGGTACACCAAAATATCTAGTAAAGGTTGGAAGTGAGGAAGACTTTCCTCCTGATTCAGCATTTACTGATCTACAATCAGAATTAGAGGATATAACGGAAATTAATGAAATTATTATACCAGGTCTTATTGATATAAGTACCATAGATGAAAAAGGAATACCTGGAGTAGAGGAATATTCTGACATATTCCAAACTGAATTAATTATATCAATGTTATGTCCAGAGGAGGCATTAGGATTAGGAAGAGGCTCAACTGAAGCTACTGCTTCTGTAAAACAAATGATGTTTGAGAGAGTAATTAGGTCATTTCAATTAAAGATATCATCTCAGATAGAGCATGAATTAATAAAACCAGTATTAGATGAGAATGGTTTTAATCTAGAGAAAAACCCTGATAATATGGTTAGAATGAGATTTAATTCAGTAACAGATGCCGATGAAGCAGTTAAAGCTAAATGGTTAGGTAATTTACTAAGAGGATATGATCCAAGACAAGGAGAAAAGAAACCTTTCACAACAGATGAAGTAAGAGCTATGTTCGGGTATGGACCAATGCTAGAGGACAATAAAGATGAAGTCCCCAAACCAAAACCTGGGGAGACACCAACTGAAGAAGAACCTCAAGAAGAAGAGCCCGAAGATGTAGAGGAAGAAGAGGAAGAAAGTAATGAAGAAACAGAAGAAGAATGAGAGAAGTCTTCACTTTCCAATGGTTCCCTTCAAATACAATAAAAAGATTTTAACTAAATCCACTGATGTAAGGATTTATAGAGATACAATTCTCTTAACTCCAGGAGAGTTTACTGATGCTTTAAGTAGGTCTCCTGTTACTTACACAGAAGAAGCAATATCAAAAACAGCTAATAAATGGGAAGAGAATTATCTTAACTTAGACCATTCTTATGAAGTTCTTAAGAGATTAGGTTTTGTAAAGAATACCTATTATAAGAAAAAGGATGGAACTGTTAGGGGAGATTTATATATATTTCCAATTACTCAAGCTGCTAAGGATGTAATAAAACAGATAGATGCTGGATTAGTTAATTGGTTATCAGTAGAAATAACTACTCAGGACTATTGGGATCCAGAAACAAATAAGAGATTTGCTGATGACATTACATATATAGGAGCCGCGGTGGTTACAATGCCAGCGTGTGAAAATAGCAGAATTATTGAGGATGGCCCAGAGCCATATAAATGGTAAATATGAAAGAAAAAAAAGAACTAATATTATGTTCATTCTACAAAAAGTGCAAGAATTATCCAAAAATGTGTGACCATTGCAAATGGAATGGAGCAATTGATCTAGGCGATTATTTAGTTTTAGAGACCAAGGATGGAAGGACGATTAGATATTTATGAGTCAGGACAAAAAATTACTAGTAAGAGGTTGTCCTCTCTGTGATATCTTTTTAGACAATAATCCCAAAACTAAACTATATTGGCCAGAAAAAATAGAAGATATAAAAGAGTCAGAATTTATAATAGTGGATTGCTTATCTTGTAAAATACCCATGGTGGTATATAGAGATCATGTCACCACTATAACTAAAGAAGCATGGGGAAGAATATTATATAGAACAAGAAAATTGTTTGGTAGTGGAATATCTTTAAGATGTAAACCAAGAACAATATTTGATCATTACCATTGTCATGTAGTAAATAGAGAAAAAAGATAAAATGCCGGTACAATCTTGTAGAAGTGAAGGAAAGCCAGGGTATCGCTGGGGAGAAAGTGGTAAATGTTATACATATACCCCAGGGGATGATGCATCCAGAGAAAGAGCTAAGGATAAAGCTGCCAGACAAGGAAGAGCAATTCAGGTTAATAAAGATAACAACTCATTATTAGATTATATCAATAAATTAAATAAACGTATAGAAGAATTAGAAAAAAAGATAAGTAATGTTAAGAATGTAAAAAATAGAGAGAGAGAAAAATGAGTATAATGGGATCATATAGACAGAGTTCAAATATAGCTTCAACATCCGTATCATCCTCATCTCATATTATTAATTTCACTGGTTTTAAACCATCAGGTATTTCTTATGGTAATATAATGGGTGTAGCTTTATATGTATGGTCAGGTTCAACTGGTAGTGGAGATTGGGTGCCTCTAGAAGTTGGAATGTTGAAATAATAATTGAATAATATGACGAATCTATTACCTCTAAGAAGATTAACTAAGGAACTTGCGGAAGAAATTGAATATGATGAACATGGCAAGATCTGGAAACTAATAACATTCATTTTAGATAATGTTGGATCCCCAGCAGCTATCATAAACAAAAAACATGCATTACTCTATATAAACAAGAATTGCAGGGAAAGATTTAAGGAACTTGGTTTTGATGGAGAAAAATATATTGGTAAGAATATTAAAGGTTCAAAATTCTGTGAATCATTACTATCTGCATGTGATGAATGCCCAATTCAAAAAACATTAGATACAAAAGAAGTACATACCTTAGACTTTACAAGTAAGATATCCAACATAAATTACAAAATGATATGTATACCATTAATCTTTGATGGTGTCTCAGGAGTACTTGCAATATTGAGTGAAAAAAATGGAAAATAATGAGTTTGATAAGTGGGATTTGAAACAAGCTGAGTGGAGAGGTTACGCTCTCAGAGCTCTTGAGGATATGAATAGTGAGATGAGAGACATAAAGAAAGATATATGTAGGGTTGAAGAGAAACTTGATAAGGTTAATCAAAGGTTGACTAATACGCAAGTTAAATTAGCTACTTTATCAGGAATAGTCTCTTTAATAATGACAATAGTGGTTAGTGTAGTAATTAATGGAGTAGGATAATGTCAGAAAATATAAAAATTAATGTAGAGGGACAAGAAGTTCCTAAGCTAACCCAAGATTTTATAAATCTAAATTTATACAGTTTATTCTCAAAAATATTAAAGTGTGAGTATAATGATACTCCCAAGTATGTTAATATAAATTATAATAACAATCAAAAAACTGAGAAGAGTGAGTCCGATAATGTATCCATAATTCCATTTGCCTTGAGAGGTAATATAGATAGGATAGTTGAAAAATCTTCTGATGGTAGAAGGATTATAGCTGGATATGCCAATGTAGCAATTGTTGATTCTGAAGATCAATTTATTCCAGTAGAAACCTTAGAGAAGGGAATAACTAGTCTATTGGAGGATCCCCACTATTCAAATCTGATGTTAGTACATCAGAGTATACAAATAGGAAAGATAATTAAAGAATTTAAGGATCTCACCACACACGTTGACGATAAAGGATTATTTATTGTTGCTGAGATAAGAAAGGATATTAAGACCGCAGACGAAATATGGGAAAGTATATTGGACAGTGAGATCAATGGCTTTTCAATAGGTTGTGAGGTCGT
>Ga0272441_10015053_pt1 | contig 10874 bp, 7 predicted proteins | sample SSMProp6N_FD_193582 | JGI IMG/M metagenome (GOLD analysis project Ga0272441, IMG submission 193582) | Marine sediment archaeal communities from Little Sippewissett salt marsh, Falmouth, MA, United States - SSM-Prop-6N | ecosystem: Environmental > Aquatic > Marine > Wetlands > Sediment ...
GGATAGACGTTCTTTCTAGAGCCGCTTCGCTTCACGATCCATAATCTCCCAGGCCTTCTTTATGTAGAACCGGTAATTTTCCAGCGGCGTCCCGTTTGGAATGCGGTGGTCAAGCGCAAGAATACATCCTCCTGTAGCCACCATAGGGGGAATTTTGTACTCAAGCTCCGCGACGATCTCTTCCCGGGAGCGGCGGATGACATGCTTGTCTATCCCTCCGTAAAAAGCCAGTTTTGCTCCATACTGCTCCCGGATTTTGACGATGTCCATTTCTGCCGCAGGCTCCATAGGGTGCATACAGTTCACCCCGGCATCCAGGAAAGCGGGTATGACTCCGTTCAGGTTACCGTCGCTATCCTGATCGAACAACCTGGCCCCCCGGTCGGCAAGCATGTCCCAGATGCGACGGTAGTATGGTTTGATGAACTCATCTACCTGTCTTGGGCCTGCCAGGGGCCCGCTCTTACCTGCCATGTCCTCATGAACGGTCAAGAGGTCAACCTGCACCGCGGCTGAAACCCTATCAAGGACTTTGAAAGCCGTATCGCCAATGGTGTTCAGAATGTCATGTACCAACTCCGGCTGTTCGTAGTAGGCTATGCAAAGCACTTCCTCGCCCATAAGCTTTCTCGGCTCATCAAATCCGCCGGGGATGCCAACGGAAACTACCCGTTCCGCCTCGAGATGCCGACGGGCAGCGGCTTTCCAATCTTTTCCAAACCGCGCTTCGGAAAATTCGTAGAAGGGCTTCAGCTTTAGCCAGTCATCCATATTTTTGACCGGGTGATCCATTGGCAAAGCCAGAGTCGCCGCCTTTTTAGAGAGCTTCATCGTGCGACCAAGACCATCGCGAGAGATTATGTAATCTTCCGTTTCCTCTAAAATCGCCGTCGGATAGCCGCCCCGCCTGCCGGTGCTGACAGGGATACCGCCGCGTGCTTCGAGTCTATATTTGAAAGCGGAAAAATCCAGTTCCTCCGGGGTAGCTCCCTGTTCCTCCCATTCCTCCTTGAGACCTATCATAGGCCCGAAGATTTCGGTGAATAACGGGCGTTCGTTGCTCTGGAACGTCATATAGTCCAGGTATTCCTCCCGTCGGATTGTGGGAGTCTTTTTTATGGCCAGATCTGAATGTTTTGTCCACTTGAGTTCTCTCATTACAGGTGTTCCTCCATATGAGATAATAAAGGGTTTCTAAACGACGGCCTTTTTTCGTTCCCGGATTCTTTAGACCGAATTCTAAAGGTTTTTCTCTTCCAAGTCAACGAAAATCCACGGCCTAAGTGCGCTCATAAATCGTGGCTACTGATGGTGAATCAGAATCACAGTGACTGTTTCAAATTATTGGGTTGGTATATGCGGGAGGAGAGAGAATAGCCACAGATGAACACTGATTTTCACGGATGATCAGCTATCAGCACTCAGCCATCGGCTTTCAGTTTGAGTCGCTGATTGCTGAAAGCTGACCGCTGAGAGCTATCTATCAGTTTTTATCTGTGCCAATCAGTGGCTAATTTGCCTTTTATCCAGTAGATTGAGACGGACACAGAATCACAAATAACTATTGCTAACTTCACCACAATATGGTATAATAAATCTTAGTTCTAACCGATGCTAGGGTAGAAGGGAGGCCGAAAAAATATTATAAGGACCTTGGTGTCCGATGTCCCGCAGTTCATAAACACAGAGCTGTTTTTCTGAGCTGTGAGGAGGGATAGGAAAAGTGCGCGATCCTGCCTATGACGCGGAACTGAGGATTCCAGGCAATCCGATCTACCTCCGACCGGTGCGATCTTTTGTAAGAGATCTGGCTGAGAATATTGGTTTTTGCCACGGGAAAGTAAGCGATATTGAGTTGGCAGTAGACGAAATATTCAGCAATGCTATTGAACACGGTTCCCCTAAGTACGGTGCATGGATTGTGCTCCGTTTTTTATCAAACAATGAGATGATGAAGATCACTATCAGTGATACTGGACGCGGGGAAGATTCTAGTGCAAGATGGCTAAATGCCTGGTCCGATGCGATTAGAGACAAAACTCATCCCGGAACGGAGCGGGGACATGGATTGCTTCTGGCTCATAATCTGACAGATGAGCTGAGTATGGAATCAAATTCGATGGGCGGTTTGGATGTTCATCTGGTGATATATAAGGAGGGATAGCAATCGGTAGTTTAGATAATGGTGTAGACAATAAGTCACAGGTCATATTGATCAAAAAGCCGTAGTGGTATATGGATCTGACGAAATATACTAACGTATAATGTAGAGACCACACAAATTTGTAAGATTAAGAGCCTGTGACTGGTGGTCCAGTATCCATTCGTGAGGTTAGTATACCGGTTCTAAGGCTTAAGCTTCGGAGGTGATTCAAATTAGGAAATCAGACATTTCTTTCGAAATAAGATCGGAAAATGGTCTGAGTGTGATCGATCTTACTGGCAGTTTGGATGCATTTACCACGCCTGATGTAAAAGCTGAATTCAAGAAATTGACAGATGCCCGTAGCTATAAGCTCATTCTGAATCTACAGCATGTGAATTATGTCAACAGCACCGCAATAGGAGCCATCGTGGCAGTAGCACAGCAGGTGCGTAGAAAAAAGGGCGATCTCAAAATCTGTGGTATGAAGGAAGATATACGCAAAGTATTCGACCTGGTTGGGGCATCCAAAATACTGGAAATCTTCGAAACTGAACAGGAAACGATCAGTAGCTTTTCCTGAGAATTTCATTCAGTTAGGCAGCAAGAGATCCTGAATCATTAAGGTTAGTTTGTCTTTTAATACCAGTATTTTGTCACCAGTGGAATACATTTGTTGATGTCCTGTCAGGGCGATCCCCGTGATCGCCCTATTCTAGGGCAGGACATACTCCATTTCCGGTAATATCAGGTTCAGCAAATTTAATACAGATATATACCTACTGCTAGTCCATATTCCAGATACAGCTTTCCGAAGTGTGTATCCAGTATCCTCTTCCTGCCTCGATGGTGCTCAAATCATTGGGAGGATCGTCTGGATCATACTTTAACCACTCGCTGCTTGTGGAATCAAATGTCCAAACCTCAAAATCACACTCTATGGAAGAGGTAGCCTCAACCACGTTCAAGGGTGTCAGGGAATTATAACCTACCAGATTCCATCCCTCTTGCAGGGGAATTCCTGTCTCAGGTATAGCTCCATCGATGTTCAGCGTGTCCGGATTGGACATCAGAATCCAATAGCCTATGCCTGCCTGTATCGTGTCGAGATCATTCAGGAAAGCAGCCTCCGGATCTGTCAGATCATATCTCAGCCATTCTGATACAGTAGCGTCATATGCCCAGACTTCCGCGTAGTCGATTGCGGAAAGTACCAGGTTAATACTGGTGTTAGATGCCTCCACCGGCACGGATATAAGGTTCCATCCCCCGACCAATTCCACAGAGTATGATGCAGCTATAGTTATAGTTACTCCGGGCGAATCCGTGTAGTGATCGATTCCCCAGGTCTGAGGAGGTCTCAGATACGTCCTATCATATACCCGCGCATACAAAGTATGGTTGCCAAAGTCAAGAGTACTGGAATCCCATAGAACCTCCCAGGGCGCACCATCATCATCTACAGCTATAGGCGTATTGCTGCCGCCGGGGGGGCCATTGTAGAACTCTACCTTGCCTACCTGTATAGTGTCAGATGCCGCTGCCTGCAAAGTGATAGTGCCGTGGACCACATCGTTTGCTTCGGGTGACGTTATCTCGGCAGTATGCGGGTCTGCAAAATCGACTTTTTGAGTATAGGCGTTGACTACAGGAGAATCCGAGGGACTGGAGGAGCCAAAGACTGTCTTTACACCATTCACAGGCAAGCCCATCTGAATATCGTGGCCGTCGGTTGGTATACTGCCAGTGTCTATCGTTACGAAGAAACGCTGTCCACCAATCGGTATGTTATAGTCTATAAATGCCCGGGATGAAACACTGGATAGCGGGGGAGCGGTGGCTGGGCCCTCATACCATATCCTGGGATTCGACGCGTCCGGGATCAGAGAGGCAAGGGCTGGAGCATCATCTGTATCCGGCTCAAAATGCCCATCATCATCTCTGTCAGCCCAGAGATAAACAGCAGACAGATCGGAGCTGGTGGCAGTGCCGCTGTTCTCGACCACGAAGTAGTCCAGAGCATCATCACCTATAGTTACTACACCGTTGCTATCAATATCCAGGTAAATATCCTCGCTGACGTACTGACCGCCATCGTATTTGCTGTTCTCATTATTGTCAACATAACGTTCATCGCTGGCGAAGTGTGTGAGTTCGGCCTTGCCGGCGGACATCACCTTATCGGTTCCTGTACCGTCCAGTGAACCGATGTCCAACTCACCGTTAGAATTGCCATCCCGAACTATCGCCTCATCTGAATCATACTGAGAATTGCGGGCATTAGCTCCCGCGCCACCATCGGTATATCGTGCGCCACCGGGGAATGCCTTCAGAGCGGCTCTGCCACCGGTGACAACCTCGCCATGTTCCAGCAGATCATTGCTATTGGAATCATTCACAATGGCTTCACCGACGTCGTATGTATCGGAGTTTGTGCCGTCGTCCAGAAACATAAAGCTTGATGGAAACTGCTCAACGTCGGAATTACCTTCCAGTATAACTATGTCGGAATCCTCCAGAATATCATCTACAATACCCCAGCCTGACTCAACAACTATGGCTTCGCCAGAGTCGCAGGCATCATCGTGATCCGCGTCTGCGAACCTGTAGATATTTTCCTCGAAGGAGTGGAATCCAAGGGTGCCGGACGCGAGAACTTCGTCTCCGCTGTCCAGAACTGTATCTCCGGTGCGTAATACTGCCTCCTGAATGGTGTATTCATCATCACCGTCAGTATCCAGATACATAATATCCGCCGAAAATAGCTTCAGGTTTGCCAAGCCGGCGCAAACGACCTCGCCGGTTTCTACACTGTCATCACCATCATCGTTTACTATAAGCTCACCATCGGTGTATTCATCGTCGCGATCAGCGTCCGAATATCTGTAGCCTGTGCCATCGAAAGCCTGAAGATCCGCGTAACCATCGCTTTCAGTCTCTCCGGCTTCTACTAGATCTGGATATCCCGTAGTATCTGCAATGATGGCCTCCCCAAACCCGTTGACTTCGCTGTAATCATATTGGCCATCATGATCACTGTCAGCATATCGGTCTGTAGCTGCGCTGAAGCTTTGCAGGACGATTGTGCCAGCGGTTACCACCTGATCCCCAGCTTCCAGGATACCCAGAGCGGATAAGTCCATTATAATCGCTTCATTGGGATCAAACGTGCTGTTGCCATTAGGGTCGCAAAATCTATAATCGTCAGATGCAGATGAAAAGGCTAAGAGAAATGGCACCGGGCCTGGCTCCTGGATCTCATTGTTCTGTATCATATCATCACCATTAAGGTCGTTAATCTTGAGTTCCCCTTCGTCGAAAACGCTGTTGCTGTTAGCATCAATGTATTTAATCTTCGGAAATTCACTGAGATCTGCCGCGCCGGCAACGATGATCTGATCGTCTCCTGAGTCTGTGCCTATAATGGTGATGATATAGTCGTCTGCCGCGTCATATATTATGGCTTCGTTGTTCTGGTATTCCCCGTCGTGATCATCGTCAGCCCACTTTATGTTCTCCGTCCATGTTCCATCCCACATCACCTTCCATGTCCTCATACAGGCATAACCAGCCGCCAGGACTCGGTCCGTTCCCGTACCATCCAGATCGCCTTCTTCCAGTTGATCGTTAGCAGACCACAGGATCGGCTCATAGGTTCCGGTGTAAAAGCCATCATAAACTCCTGAATGATCGTTATCGACGTATATATGCTCACTATCGTCGTTTAGTTCTGTCATACCGGCGCTGCCAGGGTCGCTGGCGAGAAGGACGCTGTCATGAGTTCTGGATCCCGGTGCCAGATAGGCGAGTGATCCTGTGGGTGGATTGGATGTAGGGTCTCCCGCGAGGATGGATTCGCCTTCCAGTGTATCTGACTTGTACCAATCGTAGACGACAGCTTCGCCCGCGTTGTACGTCCCGTCCCTATTCCCGTCCACGAATTTCTCCGCGCCGCGGAACCGTACCAGCATAGCCACGCCGGAAGTTACCACCTGATCAGTTCCTGTCCCATCCAGCGGCCCTGCGTCCAGAACCCTGTTGGTACCGTTATCTATGATTATTGCCTCGCCCGATGTAAAGGAACTGTCGTTGTTCGCATCTATATATTTCTGGCCCGTCGGCGGATCGAAATCCCTTATTAGTGCCGTACCGCTTGCGATCACCACGTCGGTAGCTTCCAAAATCAGGTTGGCGTTACTATCTCTTATTATAGCTTCATTTGACGCATTGCCATCATATTCACCATTTCCACTGTCAGTGTATACCTCGTTCGCGGTAAAATCCGTCAGGGAAGCCAGGCCCGGCCGCAGGACGGTATCATCAGGGCTAAGAGCCAGGTGATCTGAGCCGGCTGGATCGTTCAGAACAACCTCATCCTGATCGGCGATAACGTCCGGATCATTGGCCCAGGTCTCATCGTCCGCATCGTCCCAGTTGACATCGTTGTCCGAATCGCCCTTAAAATCCCCGTCACCGTTGTGGTCGATATAGACAATAACGTCTTGCAGACTTTTAATATCCACCGGGCCTGAACGGGCGATCCCATCGCCATCGTCCAGTATTGGAACCCCTCCGCTGCGGTCATAGACAATGGCCTCGTCCGGGTCAAACCCCTTATTGCCATCATTGTCAATGTATCTTGTGGATGAATCATCTATGAGCGAAAGCATACATGCCGTCCCGGACGTAACCACGGCATCACCGCCATCCAGTATTTTGTCACCACTGGTAATCACCAATTCATCGACTGAATGCGTGCCGCTGTTATCGTTATCGGAATATACCTGACCGGCGTGATCATCGGATAGGCTCTGCAAATCACAGAATCCGGGTTTCACCACCTCACCTGCGCTCAATATGCCGTCGGCGGTGTTCACGATCAACTCATCGTCGTCGTATTGACCGCTGCTGTTTGCGTCAGCCCATTTTATATCCGTGCCGAAAGCTGTGAGGAAGGCCGCGCCGGGTCTCAATATAGCATCTGATTCGGTCAGCAAGCCTAAATCGCCATCACCATTCTGAATCATGCACTCGCCGTCGTTGTAAACACCGTTTCCATTATTATCAACAAACCGTTGGCCATCAAATGCTCTCAGATCAGCTTTCCCAGGGCTGACTATGGTGTCAGCGGCCTCCAGAATATCATCATAAGCACCGGTGTTTTTGACAATAAGGTCAGATGGGTTGAGCTGTGAGTTATCGTTATCATCGGCAAAGGCCAGCCCTGTCATGGGCTTCAGATTAGCCAGGCCGGGCAGTTTTACCTCCCCTGCATCCACAATCAGGTCTCCTGAAGCCACTATCAATTCCCCAGAACTGAATCCATCATCTCCATCGTGATCGGCAAACAGCAGACCCTCCCCATCCATAGGTCTCAAATCCGCCGTCCCTGCTCTGAGCACTGTATCAACGCCTGTTCCGTCCAGCATTCCTGCGTCCAATTGTCCTTGAGTACCCACATCCTCTATGATGGCTTCGTCCGCGCTTCCATACACATTATCACCGTTAGAATCCAGATATACTACGCTATCAGGGAAAGGGCGGAGATCAGCGTCTCCTGGAATCAGGACAGCGTCACCGGAATCCAGCAGTCCATCGTTGGACGATATTATAGCTTCACCATCATGGTATTGTATTGGAGCCAGGTTGCCGTTTATACCGTCTGTAAAACGTATGTTTGCAGGGAAGACTGTCATATCAGCCGCTCCGCCGCGAATCGCTTCGCCCGGATATATCTCTCCAGATGACGTAGCGGTTCGCACAACAGCTTCCCCGTCATCATATCCATCCGAGTGATTACTGTCTATATACTGCTCACCCATTCCTCCGGAATAGTCGAACAGCTCCATAAGGCAAAGCCCTGTTTTGATTACATTATCACTGGAGTCCAGCATATCATCACTCGATGATATAATGACCTCAGTATTGCCGGATACCTGGTTCCCATCAAAACTCACGTCGCCATCGTGATCCGAATACCAATCTGTTGTATTAAACGGAAGCAGAATATCGCGAGGGTATGATCCCGCTACCCCGTTGTGCAGCTTAATATCTTCTACGGCAGGGCCTGCGTCGAAGGGAGGTATGGTGACATCCAGCGCCAGAAGATTCTTATAGTTCTCAGGAACTATTACAGGCCCGTCCGGATCCGGGCCTGACACATCCACTTTGGTCAATTCATGGGCGAGGAAAGCATACGTATATATTATGACAGTGCATAGAACCAGCAGAGCAAGTGGATATGGAATCCATGAATGGCGTCTCATGTTAATCTCTTGGCATGTATTGTGACACTATGACGTCAAACGACAGGTTAGAATGCCCCGCTTATCGCATAGATATACCACAACACGATATGCGGGGCATCTCTGTCCCGTCGCAATCACAACCAACACTGATTGTCATCAGGTCGAACTGATCTAAGACAAATATCATGCCAAGATGGGAACGTATAGGAGAGAATAGTCTATTGAGGGTTCAATGGTCGTTCTAGGCAGGATTTGTCAGCCTTCGATCATCTCACTGGATTGATACAGGATGCAGAAGTGATCCATTGTGGAACACGATAGGCGTTCTATAGTTGAGCAGTTCTTGCTAAAAAGGCTGGAGTTGGCTGAACATTATGGAAGTCTGAATTTCGCAGGTGTGTCCTGCTTTCATTCTATTTTGGCAAATCTCTTCGAGATTTTCAATTCGCTTAGAAATGCAGTGATTATGGCCACCAGGATAAACAGCATATATATTGCATAGCCGGTAGTGCCGACAGTCTTATGGTCTAGAACAAGTGTAACAATAAGGGTAGGACAAGCAGCAATACCCAATGCAGAAAGGATCCGTAGTGTTACATATCCAGCAGTTGAAAGCCGTCTTCTCAAAAACCTCTTTCCGACTTCCCTGTAATGGTTTTCTGTAAGTGTCCAAGTTCCCTCCACATCTTCACTCAGCGCAACCCTGTGGGCAGCAGCATCAAGGGATTTCCGAATCATCCCCAGACGCCTTCAGCAAAGCAACCCAGGAGCCGTTGCCCGGTGGACGAAGAATAGCTTTCTGACCGCCTGTGAGCGTTTCAGGCTCTCCCCATTTGCAGGCAGGAATGTCCAGCCAGCGGAGTACGCCAGTTGGGAGCGCGCTAATGTCCAGCGTAATTTCGCCGCCATTGGGAAAATAGACGGCGTATTCTTTGCCCGGATTTGCCATGCAGTAGGCTTCGTTAGGCTTCCTGTTTGAGAGCAGATCATTGTGAGTCGCGCATGTAAAGATATCCATTTCATCCGTGAGAATTCTCATGCTCCGAATGTTTGCCTGAGCTTTTTCAGTCAATCCCAACCCCGCCGACGGGCGATGGAATCTCGCGGATGACGCTCCAGCAAATATGTTGCGCCAAAAACGTTCGACGCCGTCCACGTCTGCGCGGAACCATCTTTCTGACCCGGTATCAGCCCCGTACATTTTGACGTTGGTCAGCGGACGGACATTGTCATCAACCCGCGACATTTGAAGACGCACACTGTCCCAGTGCCGTTGTCCTCTCTTGTGGTTATTCTGCGAGATGTCCACAAAGGAGTATGTTGCCGGGTCGTCAAACGTGGCATGTGGTATAGGCGGATTCTTATCCAGATGGTCGTACCACATCTCTGTCGTGTGAACCGCAACACCAGTTCCTATCGCCTTCGCCTTGATGTATTCCGACCAGTATTTCCCCCATTCCGGTGTTACTGACGTTTCGTTATCCATGCAGTAGAGGACGTTCCCAAACTTCAGCGAATAGGAAAGCATCCTGTCAACGAAGCCCTGCTGGTATTTCAGCACGGTTCCCAACTTCTTTTCCGCCGGCACCGACCAGAAGAAATCGTTCTCGCAGTAGCCGGGTCGGTCATTGATCTTCTCTGGCAGTCCCGATTCCTCAGCGGTATAGTTGACGTTGTTATTCGGGTGAAATGGATTCTGCCCCCAGCGACTGGCGAAGTCATACGTTGCCCATATCTCTATCTGGGCGATTATGTCTCGTTCAGAGGTCAGTTTGAGGAAGTTCTCGAATCTGCGCCAGTATTCCTCGTCCCACTGCCCCAGGTCGTAGAGATCTCCCGCCTTCCTGAAGGGCCAGACGTTACCTTCGTCGCGACTGCTCATGGTGCAGCGGACGTAATTGCCGCCGACGGATTTCAGGAAATCGAGATGCTCTTCGAGATCTGCAATCTGGAAGAGGTTATCCTCAACAGACCCTCCAAGCAGGAGGATGGGCTTATCCTTATACTGCCAGTAGCGCGGATTATTCTGGTATATCTGGATTCTGCTATTGTCCATCTTCATCTCCTCATAGGCTCCGGCCATCGCGAGAACTCCCCCAATCGGCATGAATTGAAGCATTCCCAAACTCAGAAAAAGGCAGAATATACAAGACCTAAAATTTCGGTGTCTTGTGTTCTGAATGTCGTGTTCATACATACGTTCGCTTACTTCTTTTGTTCAGGCGAGGAGCATTTCAAATTGGGGCCAGCCTTATGTAACAGGGAATCACGAAGTTGCAGCACAAAGTCATTTGGTGGTTGAGCTTCATTCACGAAAAATATCCAACCTCTGGTTTGAAATAGTCTTTTTTATGACGTCACAGCTAATGGTTCTTGCGCGTTGGCATGAAGATTTTCAATGACCGCGTAGAGGCGGTCCAACCTGAAACTTTACCAACACAACTTCACATCACCCCATCTGGTAGCCAATTTACCCGATGGCT
>Ga0272441_10015054_pt1 | contig 10874 bp, 1 predicted proteins | sample SSMProp6N_FD_193582 | JGI IMG/M metagenome (GOLD analysis project Ga0272441, IMG submission 193582) | Marine sediment archaeal communities from Little Sippewissett salt marsh, Falmouth, MA, United States - SSM-Prop-6N | ecosystem: Environmental > Aquatic > Marine > Wetlands > Sediment ...
TCACGCTGGTACGGTCAGTTAACCCTTTGGCAGCTTCTTCATTTACCGTAACACGGAGCACGACCGTATCGGTCATCCCCGGCCCCATAGACAGAAGCTGTCCAGAGGCAGGTGTGATCACGTCCCCGATCGCATAGAAGCCAGCTTGCGGGTAAATAGTATAGGTATCTGTGACATTCCCCATATTTGTAATAACATGCGTATAGGTGATCGATTGCCCAGGAGATGCAACACCACTCTGCGGGGGAGCAATCTCAAAATCAACAAACTCAGCCACCCGCGTCTCAATAGTATTACTGGGGAACAGATCCAAGACAGCCCCCTCATAATCAGCACATTGTCCCCAAATTTCATAGCTGATTGAGGTGAACTCCTTGGTCGTATCATCCTCTTCCAGCGAAGCCGTAGCGCCGTCCGGCACCGTGACCTGCACGGACATCGTAAAGGTATCGCCAGGACCAATCGCGGCCGTAATAGTCTTCGCACCAGAAAGGATCACGCCACCGGAAGATGTGCTCACAAATTGGGCATAATCCAACGTAGACGCAAGGCTCAACCGCAAGGTCTCCGTATAACCGGTACCAGGAACCCCACCATTGTCTACTGTGTTCTGCCAGGTGCTCTGGTTCGTTAAACCAAAGACATAAGTCACGACATCACCAGGTATAACCGTCGCCCCTACCGGGCTGGGGTTAATCGTCCACGTCATAAGCCGCTCACCGACCTTGTACTCATCCCGGCCAATGTCCTTGGCACACAGCAAAGGCCGTGGATCAGCGACGCGATCCCAGAGGACGTGCGAATCCGCAGTAGGCACGGCATCGATAGCCGGAGATGTATAATCCAGATCACCGGAGCCGGTGAAGCGATTTCGCAATTGTGGATCAGCGGTGATCAGATTCCCTGCCGTAACAGAGCCCACCAGCGTATTCTCCCATACCAAGCTGTGGTCAAGCGTTACTGTATTGCCACCATCGGCATAGACTGCATCCCCAACCGCAGGTGTGCCATTATAGGCCAGGATCGTAGCGCTCACGACCATATTGCTGCCTATATTGTAAATACCATCACCTTGTCCATCAGCCGTATTTCCATTGATCGTCGCGTGGTAAATCGAGGCAGGAACCGAACCACTTTTATAGAGGCCTCCGCCATCCACAGTCGCGCTGTTCCCATAAAGCCCTAAGTTCGTAAGCTCCAGAACACTCGCGCCGTCCGCGTAGATACCGCCGCCTGAGCCAGCAGTTGCCGTATTCTCATTGACTTGCTTCTGCGCCAGGATAAACGTAGCAGCATCGTTATACACACCACCACCCACAGCAGCACTGTTTAAAGATATCCTGCTTCCACCGCTGATATCAATCTCACTGCCCGGCGCATTATAGAGAGCGCCGCCATGCACCCCAGCGGTATTATTTGTCATGCCGCCCATTGAGATATCTACGTAGGTATTGGCAGCATTGTAAAGCGCACCGCCACTGCCCATTGCCTGGTTACCATCGATCAAGACGCTCTCAAGCGTTGCCGTGATATTCTCAGAAAGGTAAATACCACCGCCATCGCCAGCAGCATAGTTATCAGTGACCGCCAGGTCGACCAAATCGACGGTACCGTTACTTACATAAAGTCCACCGCCGCTGCCATCGGACGCACAGTCCGTAATCCACACTTTATCTAACTTAAAGGTATCAGCGGAGCTCAAAAGGCCGCCACCATCGCCTGTCGTGTCGCCATTGATCAACGCCACACTTGACAGCACCACATAATCCCCCGACGCGGTCACAACCCGGGAGCTCCCCTGAGCATCGATGATAGCAGGTGACCCTGTATTTTGTTTTGAAAAGTCTTCGTTATAGCCACCCTCAATTGTGACCTTGTGATTCAGAGTCAAGCTCTCTTCACAGATCCCTGTAACTTGAATCAAATCACCATTGGCTGACGCCCCCGGATCGCTGTTTTCAAAAGCTTGCTGAATGCTCCCGTATATTTCTCCGCTGGAAGCCACTTTTGCCATACAAGCACGATATTCATCGGCCCCAATATCAGCTTTCGCGTTGATCGGGCGGGGATCACCGTCAAAGTCCTTGGTAACGCTGGTATCTGCCGCATGATCGATCAAGGGCGAGGTAGAACTCAAGTGGAAATTATCATTGGCTTCGTTGACAAACAGAGGCTGGACACCGTCAAATGCGTTGGGCCCTTGCGCTGCATCACCGGCCACAACGTCACCACCTGAATTTTCATAGTAAGCATTGTAATCGAGGGTAACGGTACCCGGCGCATAAACTGCGCCGCCGCCCCCACTGAGGCCAGCCTGGTTCGCATCGAAGATATTATTCTTGATAAACGCGGAGGTATCACTCGCGACAAAAACTGCGCCCCCACGGCTGGTGGCCTGCTGTCCGCGATTGCCATAGAACGTATTGTGGTACAGCGTGGCGACAGCCCCGGTGCCCCCTATATAGACACCCATCCCTTCATCATAGGCAAGATTGCGATATACAAGCGTGTTGTAAAGCTCGATATTGCCATCCGCGCTGCAAATTGCACCGCCATCGCCGACCGAAGCCTCATTGTCGTAGAATTGGTTCCCCACATCAAGCACAGAGGGACTATCAGCGTTGTAAAAGCCGCCGCCGTCCTTGTAAGCGACATTATGATGAATCAGGTTTGACGCCATAGAGAGCGTGCCGCTCTCATTGTAAAGCCCACCACCTTGACCCGTAGCACTGCCATCGGATGCCGTGTTGCCAAATATCTCATTGCCAACCAGGATCATGGCATCGGAGACATTGTAAATTCCACCCCCGGCTATCGTAGCCGTGGAAGTTGCAACCTGGCTTTCACGCAGGCTCAAATCGCTGCCTGCATTGAAGATACCACCACCGTAAGCCGCAGATCCAGCATAGAACCCCATATCCAGCAGGGAGGCACCGCTGCCATGATAGTAGAGCAAGCCACCCGCATCTGCACCACTTGGTCCACCGCCCTGTCCGGTCGCATCACCGTTTTGCAGAATAAAATTGCTCACCGTCACGGCTGACGTATCGGTAATCAACATCACCCGGCCCAACCCACCGGCATCGAGCACGGTTGATGTGAAAGACCCGCTCGGGACAAAATCTCCCACATCATCAACGGTATAACCACCCTTGAGAGTCAAATTATAAGGTATGTGCACCGTCTGCTCCATACCATCAAAACTGTGAACCCCGCGACAAGGATAATCGGACGTCACCCAAATTTCATCATCAGGGAGACTGTCGTCGATGGCAGCCTGCACATTCCCGTAGATCGTGCCCGTCCGCACAATCTGCGCCAGACAACTGGGGATCTCATCCACACCCATATCAAAGCCCTGATCTCCAGGACGGACATCCCCTTCAAAGTCGTAAAGCAATGACATTGTAGGATCACCCTTGTCAATCACCGGGGAAGTTGCCTGCAAATGGAAATCTCCAGACGCGCCCCCCTCAAAAAGCGGGTCAACTGACAAGCTGTGCGGGCCCGCCGTCGCGCTGCCGCCATAAGCGGTGCCAGAATTCGCGTAAGCGTCGTTATAATCTGGGCTAAAAGCCTGCGTACTGTAGACTGCATACCCGGAAGCAGTTGGATTCTCGTCAAAGAAAATATTATTTGCCACCGTCGTAGGAGCAACGGTATAAAGCCCACCACCATTAACCGCATCATTCTTGTAGAAGACATTGTGCCAAACCGTCAGCCCACTGCTGGCCGCGTTATAAATCGCACCACCGTTTGCCGCCGCATTCTCACGAAGAACAGTATTTTTCACAACCGAGTCACCACCCGCATGGTAGAAAGCACCCCCATCCGCCGTCGCCTCGTTATACCGCACAAGTGCACCATCCAGCACCAGGTTCCCACCGGCGTTGTAGAGCGCACCACCTTCAGCAGCGTTGTTGTTGTAAAGTATATTTGTATTGGTGACGACATCACCCAAGAGGAAAGTAATAGTCCCACCCTGAGCATACAAAGCACCACCATACGTCGCCGTGCTGCTGTAAATATGCGAGCGCTTTACATTGAGATCGCCGTCTCCGACGAAAATGGCACCACCCAGGTCCCCGTAGCCATCCCGCAGCCGCAGCCCGTCCAGCGTGATCACGGCAGTGTTGGTAACATAAACCACCCGGCCCAGACCCATAGCGCGCAGCGTCGTTGGATATTCTATCGGGTCAGCGACCTCCCACTCATCCAAATCAAAGCTATAGCCGCCCTGCAAGGTAAGGGACTTCGTCAGGAAGGCAGTCTGGCTGACTGTCTCCCCGGCATCGACGAACGTATCCGTTCCCCGACAGGTACCAGCAATGTGAAGCACATCACCGGAGACACCATTGTTAATAGCAACCTGCACATTGCCATAGACAGGGCCCTCACCATTGATGCGGATATAACACCCCCCAAGCTCATCCGCCCCCATGTCAAAACCGCCATCTGAGGGACGCGGCTCGCCATCAAAATCTACTGTGATAGGGCTCGCCGGGTCGGCAATATCCTTAACAGGAGACGTGCTCATAAGGTGTAAGAAATTGCCATCGGAAGGATCCAGGGATTCAAAAAGTGGATCCGCAGAAATATTCCCTGTCCCATCTCCCTCCAAAAGCGTGCCGCCGTAGCCGGCACTGGGATAAACATCGTTGTAGTCAAAAGCCGGATCAGCGCTGGCGCTATAGATAGCATTGCCGCTGCTGCCCGCGACATTATCGACGAACAGCGAACTGTTAACGACTGCCGCGCCGGCCACCGTGGCCCCATCATATAGGCCACCACCCCTGTCACCTGCGATGTTCCCATAGAACGTAACATGACGCACACGCGACCCTTGCGAGCTGTTGTAAAATCCGCCGCCATTCCCCGTCGTGGCTGTATTGCTCACCACCAAGCTGTTAGCCAGAGACAATGTGCTGGTCGCAGTATTGTTGAACAGAGCACCACCCGACTCAGCAGCATTGCCCATAAACGTGCTGCGATCCAGGTCCAAAGCCCCCACACCATCGTGGAAGACAGCCCCACCCAAAGAAGCTGTGTTACTGTAGAAGGACGACTGAGAGACCAACGTCGTGCTGGCATCCTGATAAAACGCCCCGCCCTGGAAAGCATCATTTCGAGTGAACACGACGCCGTTCAAGGTCACAGCCCCACCGGCAAAATAGCCACCGCCTCCAGAGAGCGTGGCGGTATTGCTCATGACCTGCGTGGGAATATCATCTATCGTCTTCAGAGACAACTGCCCACCGGCATTATAAAAGCCGCCGCCAACCGCAGCATGGCTCTCGCTAATCACGCACCCTTGCATCACAACAATATCATCGTGGTTATAGAACGTCCCCCCTGCATCAACTCCGGAAGGCCCTCCACCCAAATCGGTTGCTGCGCCATTGAGAAGGGTCAGTTTGGAAAGCACGACCGGCACATCTGGAGAATCCGTCCCAGTCACAACGATCACACGTCCCAGCCCGCGCGCATCCAAAATCGTGGTGGCAAGCGGATCACTGTTAAAATTACTGTTATAACCACCCACCAGACTTAACGGCTTACTGATAAGGACAGTCTGGCTAAGAACCTGATCACCGACCAAACGCGATTGCACCCCGCGGCACATACCGGCAACCTGGATCTCATCACTAGGTTCTGCGGCATCAATCGCATCCTGAATAACGCCGAAGACCTCTCCTGTCCGGCTGTTGCGTGCTAGACAACCGGCGACCTCGTCGGCGCCCATATCAAAACCTTGATTGACCGGTCGTATATCACCATCGACATCTGAAGTCAATTGTGTATTAGGATCGGCTGCGTCAACACAAGGGGATTCAAAGGTCAAATGCAAATCCAGAGCACCAACATCAACAAACTGCGGATCAACAGAGATGCTGTGAGGGCCGGTTGCAATATTGCTATCCGGGTCGGATGCAGCCACATTTCCCCAAACGTCATTGTAGTCGAGGCTAGCACTTCCCGAGCCCGTATGGTAAATACCACCACCAGCAGCGGCCGTATTCGAGACCACAATAGTATTGGAGATCACCGACGTATCCGCACCGGTGTTCAGGAAGGCGCCCCCCTGCGTGCCGGCGTGGTTAGCATAGAGCGTATTGTTCAATGCAGTCAATGCCCCCGCGTTCGCTACGCCACCACCACCTGTGGCAGCGGTATTGCTGTACACGAAAGTATTCACCAGGGTTAAAGCCCCGCTGGCATTATAGACAGCACCGCCCGCATCCGCGGTATTGCTACTGAGATGGGTCTGCGAAATCGCCAGCGTGCCGCCCTGCAGATAAACGGCACCACCTTGTGCCTCGGCCACAGCATCCACAATAGTAGCCCGGTAAATACGCACATCACCGGCAGTATTGTAAATACCACCGCCGCTGTACGCTTCAGATCCGGAAATCGTCACATCCTCAATAACAGGAGCCCCATCATCCACGTAGATAGCGCCACCCTTACCATTGATCAGACTGGCGGCAGTATCACTAATCGTGAGATCCAAGAAAATAGGACTGCCCGAAGCCACATAGATAGCACCACCATGTGACGCGGCGCTGTCCATAATCGTCAAGTTCGACAATGTTGGGGAAGAACTGCTCTGTAAATAGATGCCGCCCCCAACACCACTGGACTCGCCGTTCTTCAACGTGAGGTACTCAATAGTCGGTTTGACCGCAGCAGATAGCTGCACGCGCAGCACACGATCATTGCCCTGCGCATCAATCACAGTAGGAAAAGCCGTAGGATTGAAACTGCTCCAGTTGCCCGGTTCATATCCGCCCCGCAGACTGACATTTTGGTTAATGAAAATACCACTCGCATAATAAGTCCCACCCGCAATGCGCACATGATCTCCCCAGGCAGCCTGGTTCACAGCGTAGCTGATTGTCACACAGGGATCATCTGATTGCGTGCAGTTGTTATTCGTATCATCACCGGAAAGTGACACATAACGGTCACCGGAAACCGGGTTAGACGTCGTCGCATCGGTGACCATGACGGAAAAACCAAAACCCTGGGACTCTGCCGTGATCTGCATCACATCTTCCAGACCGGCCATCGCGTTAGCCGCCACCGCGACCCGCACAACGACCGCAGTCGACTCATCATGCTGCAAGGTAACGGCACCCGTAGGTGTGATAATCTCCCCCCAACCAAACGGGGAATCAGCGGAGAAAGTAAATGTATCCGGGCCACCGCTCCTGTTGGTCAATGTATGCGTGTAAGTCACCACATCACCCGGATCGACATTCTCCGTGTAATCCGGCGTGAAATCCGCACCGGGCTTCGCGATGATATCCATGACCGCATCAAAGGCCGCCGCACTGGTCTCCGAAGTTGCCGTCACCAGCGTGCTGTTGTAAAGCGTCTCACCCGGCAAACTATCCGGTACCTTGACCAACACGCTAAAGGACACACTCTCATCACGTCCTAACTCGACAGGCGTGATCACATCAGTCAGCGTGATCGGCCATCCCTGGCTATTGGAAAGCGCGATAGCAAAAGAATCAAAATGCGTCAGGGTGTTCCCCACGTTGGTCAGCGTGTGCGTAAAGGTGATAACTTTACCCTCAATCTCAGTGAGATCGTTCGTCGTGTACGGAGTTTCCTCACTGAGGGATGGTTCCGCATAGATCAAGCGCTCATCTGCACCAATGTCGGCACGTGATCCGGACCGCGCAGGGCGCGGGTCCCCCTCGAAATCCTCGGAGACTGAAGAAGCGGGATCAGCCGCGTTAACCAGTGCAGAGGTAAGCCCAAGGTGAAAATCACCCCCAGCGGCATCTTCAAAAAGAGGCACGACGGAGATGTCATGCGGACCGGCTGAGATATTCCCGTAATTACTTCCCGTATTGCCATAGACATTGTTGTAATCAAGGCTAAACTGCCCTGCAGCGCCCTGGTAAAAACCATCGCCGGTGTTATTGGCCACAATGTTGTTGTACAATGTCACCAGCGTCTGGCTCTGATCATCCGCAGCCACTGCGCCGCCGCGCGTCGCAGTGTTGTTATAGAACGTATTATGCTGGAGCAGGACGTTCCCCCCAGCATTGTAAAGCGCGCCGCCATCCTGGGAAGCAGAGCTCGCATAGAGGACAGTATTCTGCAGCGTGGCAGTCACCTCAGATCCGACAAATACCGCACCACCCTTATCTGCCTGTCCACGGGTCAAATGTAGGTTTTCCACCGTTACCGCGGACGTATTCGTCATATAAAAGACGCGCCCAAGACCCTCAGCATCCAAAACCGAGGGAGATGCAGAACTGGGTGACAGCCAATCCGTGACGGTATACCCACCCCGCAGCGTGAGTTGTTTATCAAGATAAACTGTTTGGGATACCCCATTGTGAGATGTAACGCCACTGCACGTGCCCGCAACCTTGACCACATCGGTGGTATACGTACTCGCGTCCACCGCCGCCTGCACTGAGGTATAAACGCGCCCGGAGCTCAGCCGCGCGTAACAAGGCCCAGCGGATGTGTATTCATCCGCGCCGCGATCCATGCTGCTGCCGAAAGGCCGCCCCTCACCCTCGAAATCAGCAGTGATATCCTCAAGGTTGACACCATCGTCAATAAGCGGAGAGTCGCTCTCCAGATGGAAATCGCCGGACTCAGGGTCCACCAGTTTAGGATTCCGTGACGTCTGGTTGCCGTCACCGTACAACGCGGGATCAATCCCCAATGAGCCGTTGCCGAAAAAGTCCGTGTAGTCTACAAACAGAACTGGGCTGATTCCTTCAGTAATAGCAGCTCCCGTGTTGCTGAGGATCACGGTATTTTCAATGCTCGTCTGCCCGCCATCAGCATAAATACCATCGCTGTTTGCATACAGTGTAGTGTTTTGAACCTCTGCACTCCCAGCACCAACAGCAATACCACCGCCCCCTCCCGCGGTGTTCTCATACAGTAGGTTGTTTCGGACAAAGAGATTACCATCACCAACATGCACGCCGCCACCTGCAACTGTAGCGCTGTTTTCATAAATACGATTGGCTTCCAAAGATGCCGTACCACTTATGAGGCTGAAACCGCCACCAAGCTGTGAACTATTCGCGTAAATCTCATTATTACGTAAATATAAAGTCGCAGCAACACCAGAATACCCATTTGCGACCCCGCCACCCCAGCCATCAGTGGTTGTATTGGCATAAATCCAGTTATGCTCCAGCGTTAAAGTACCAGATTCATTATAGACACCTGGTCCATCTTTCGTGATAGCAGCGTCAGTCGCGCCATTACGCAGATGAAAGCCACGCACGGTCGCCACAACAGCATCTGGGACGTAAATCACGCGTCCCAGGCCGCCCGCGTCCAAAATGGTAACGTTGTTGACCGGGTCCGCCGTCATCCAATTCGTGGTCGTGAAGCCGCCCGCCAGCGTCAGGCTCTTATCAAGATAAACGACCTGCGTGTAAGTGTCCAAGGTATTCACCTGCGCATACGTCCCGGCAGCAACGCGAATCTCATCGCCGGTCATCGCATTGGTGATCGCCTGCTGAATCGTCAGACAGGGCTGCGAGGCCGTACAGGCTGTGCTGTCAGTACCATCAGGCGCTACGTAGTGAATGCGCCCGGCAGCCTGCAAGGATTGAACGCTGAGGAACATCCCCAACACCAGTCCCAGGAGCAAGACAAAAAGAAAAACCGAGGCCATGCGCTTAATCGCGCGCGATGTAGCCCCGGCATGCATGGTAATATTACATAAGTCAGAAAATAATTTGAATTCAGAAGAAAAATTAATAGTCATTGAACCTCTCCTGATAAAATGATCGAAGCTGATCCCAAGTTTCTAAAATAGAGCTAAGCGGACGTATAAAAACAGCAGCCCCTCAAAAACACATAAAGCCCCAATAGGATTTACATCCCATGGGGAATTTGAAGCTGGGCAATAAAGACAGCACGCATCTTCTAGTAAGTATCAGAAGCGCAGCCACCACCAACCAGCATGTAGCCTTGCACACCCACCACACAAGCCGTCACGCTGCTGCCAGATGTACCGGAACCCAGATTGCCCGAACTTCCACCTGTCACCGTGGAACTGGCCCCCGTGCTGTTATTGGTGAATTGAATCGTTACCGGCGCGGAAACACCATCACTGAGCGATACCGAAGCACTAGCATTCACGCCAGTGCAACTTCCAAAAGAACAAGTAGCACTCGCATTAACGCTGATGCTGGTTACACTGACCGGCGGTCCAGCAGTCTGCCCCGGGTTGGCTAATGAGAACTCAATCTGAGCTAGCAGAACCTGCACCCGTGTTCCTAAAGTAGCTAAGATAACAATGACAATAATGGCAATGAGGACGAGTATGAGTGCGTACTCAACCAAACCCTGCCCTTCTTTACGGCGCAAATACCTCATCATTTACCCCTCCGGCCCCACTAAAGAATTTAAGGAAACACCTTTCAGAGAGCCTGTAATCAATCCCGGATAAACAGCACTTACCGACCGGCATACACGTGGGAGGCTCAAATATACCGGTCCCATACTCGCAGTCCAAACAAGACATAGCGTATTGCAATATAAAATCAAAGTCAAGAAAAAAACGATAATGGACCAATGCATGGCAGCCTTCTTTTGGAACATAAAATCAATGTTTTTATGGATTCTATCCTAATTCTACCATAAGTTTATAACCAAAACAATAGCCCAAAAGTACCGGGAAAAGAAACCCTAGTCTTGCCCTTATTATAGGATGAAGTACAATTTTGATGCAAGTAACAAACCTCGGCGATACAATCATGAAGGAGTAAATTATGGCACAACCTTTGATTTCCAAACGCGGCACCGATATGCCCATGTCGGCAATGCGTAAATTAATTCCTATGGCACAAGCCGCGAAAGCGCGCGGCGTGCGTGTG
>Ga0272441_10015056_pt1 | contig 10871 bp, 10 predicted proteins | sample SSMProp6N_FD_193582 | JGI IMG/M metagenome (GOLD analysis project Ga0272441, IMG submission 193582) | Marine sediment archaeal communities from Little Sippewissett salt marsh, Falmouth, MA, United States - SSM-Prop-6N | ecosystem: Environmental > Aquatic > Marine > Wetlands > Sediment ...
GTTAAAAACGATTTTAAATCTCTACTTCACACTCATCCATGCCTTTTTTGTAATATTTTTAAGTTATTAAATCACCAAATCCACAACCTTCCGTACTACAGTGTATCAGTGAGTTCTCGTAAGCCAGCATTGCTTTCCAGCGAGGAAACTGTCCTGGTTCACATTCCGTTCCCGGTAATATATATTTCTTCTGTTAAACCAATTTTTTTTTACTTTATGGTAACGAAAATATTTCGAAAAAGTTTTTACTCTCTATGAATTATATACTGGGGGTATCCTTTCTCCATCTCCAACTCTGCCACCCCATAATTTATTGGCAATGGTTATTTTTTATTAACCTCCAAATAGGGATACCCCTCTTATTTTCCTTGTCTTTATTTATTCTCTGCAGTATTGAACAAATCATCCAGTTTTTTTAGAGTACTATGCCGTAATTATGTCTGTCTGTATATGTTTAACAGTTTTTCTCATTTAAATTGGATGAACAAATCGATACAAGTCATTTAATTTTATTACAAAAAAAGCTAGAGAATTTATTTGGATTTATCCCCAAACCATTAAGGGCTTTGGGCAATAAAGGGAAAATATATAAACTAGTTTAATATATTCCTGTCACCATCTTAACAATGGAGGAAAACAAGATGATATCAAATAGAATAGTACTCATCATAGTGGGCGTCATTGTCCTTGTGATGGGTATACTCGGATTGGTCCCAGATCTTGATATGGCAAGCGAACCAGAATGGCATGCAGCTCTAAAAGTAATCGTGGGTTTAATTGCCATTGGCTACGGCTACATGAACCAAGAGAAGTAAGTTGGTCTTAGCTATCAAAAATTACTTCTTTTTGGAACAAGCTTTATCACAAAACCTTTTCCCGTTCACCTTTTTTTTAATCTAATACCCATATCAAACAGTAGACTAGGGCACTATCATAATGTTCATATTTATCTAATGTTTTAATCTTCCTAAAACCCACCATTCTATTAACCTTTTTACAATACTGGGTAAGAACCCAGTGATAACAAATCGAGAAAAGGTCATGATGCCATCATGATCCCCTAAACTTATAACCAATGGTATTTTCCTCTGTTGGTATGCAATCAAAGTCTTTTTATCTAATAACCGTTTTATATTTTTCACAATTAATGATGCGTGTCTTTCGGCATTCTGGGCAGTTTTTTCCTCCTGTATATTATTTATATCTCCGCCAACAAATATGTGATTATAGCCCTTGAGTTGTAAATATTGGTTTACTTTTAATGATTTTTTGTCAGTAAAAATAGAGTCATTAAACCCGTTCATAAACCAGGGTTTAAAGTGGACACCAGCACACCATATGCCCGCCTCTGCCTCAACACATCTTTTTTTATCGGTTAAAAAAGATTGGTCCTCATGACGTATTACTTTTTCATTAAAAATAATATTAATTCCGTGTTTCTCTAAACATTTTTGAGCATAAGAAGAAGCTTTTACTGGATTTCTTTCTAGCAGACGCTTATGCGAATGCACAATATTGATCTTTTTATTCTTTGTTTTTGTTATTAGCTCCCCAGCTATTTCAACTCCAATGAGGCCACCGCCGATGATTATTATGCTATCCGCCTTTGACATTTTGGTGCTCATATCAGCAGCTTCATTTCCATTTTTTAACACAAAAACATTTTCATCATTTTCTAACATTATCGGATAATCAATACCTGTGGATACAACAAGGTAGTCAAAACCAATTTTTTTCTTTTCTGTTTCAACACATGTTGGCGTCACGTGAACCACATTATCTATGATAACACGCACATTTTTTAGAAAATGGGAATAGGGAACCGTAATTTTATCCAGGTAAGAAGGGCAAGATACTACCTTATGAATGCTAGGGGTATATTCAAAATAATTTTTTTTATCAATCAGAGTGATCTCTAGTTTTCTAGAGGAATCCAATTTTTTTGCGATTAATGCACCACAAAAGCCACCTCCAAGAATTACTATCCTCATAGAGAAAGAGAACCGTTATTTTGTTTTTAAAATTTAAAGCTCTTCCCAGACTATCATTATTTCTTTAATTTTTCCTAATAATCACGTTTGTCTAATTGTATTTGACATGTAAATTCTGATCCACATCCCAATACGAACATCACACCACTCTCGCTCGAACCCCAACAATGACAGATAAATGTATGTTTAAATCCTTAAAAGAACGGGGGGTATAAAAAATCACTAATTATTTTTTCCCTATGGGATATAGTATCTAAGATCAGAGAGTATTCCACTATGCAAATCATTCATTGCTTCATCACCAAAGATATAGGTAAAATATTCAGTGTGATCTAGAAGATGATAATGGAACCAAGAAGTGAAATATTTGCTAGAAATTCGACGCTGTTCCTCAAATTCGATACTGTGTAGCTTATCTAAACCTAGCCATTTTGCAATTCTAGCATAGAATTCGTCAATGAAGCCGATATGGTTACCGCCCTTAATGGACAGATACTCTTTTACCATATCATATCCTGTGAAGTTTGCATAGTAAGGGAGTACACGTTCCGGAGGGACCATTCCATCATTATTACCAACTTGGAGTTGAATCGGTACCGTTATGTTTTTTGCGGCAGATAGGGTGGAATCAAAACGGGCGGGGGCAAGTGCAACAGCTGTATCAATTTCTGAACTCTGAGAGCCTGTGGCTTCTATACAGCCTGCTCCCCCCATAGAGAGACCAATGGCACCAAATACAGTAGTATCTAAGAGTCCATGAATTGGGGAGAAGTAGCCAGAATTTTGAGATTTGAGTTTATCGATGCCTCCTTGAAAACCATAGGCCCATTGTGTTGGATCACCTAATATATTGTTAGGGGGTGTAAAACATATGGTTATATAGCCATGGGAAGTAAGATGACGACAAATCCATTTAATGTTCCTGTCCGATCCGGCAAAACCATTCCCAACTATTATTCCAGGAAATGGTGCCCCAGACGGATCATGTGGAGCAAGTAATCCATCATTTTTAGCAGGATAACGAATTGCTGCTTGGTAACGTCCATATGGTGATACGTCATAGGATACTCGATAGAAACCAATATGGTAAGGGCCAGGTTCATCTGGAGATGGTACATCATATATATCCCTTGGATAAACGGGATGAATTATCAACATCATAAGAAAAAGCCCTAAAATAATCATCTTTTTGATCATTTTCCTTCTAATGTGAAGAAAACAGGGCATGCAAATAAAGTTTGTTATCGAATCCATATTTTTGACGTGTAGATTCGTGCTCGAGTCCCGGCGAGAGCAATGAACATTCACCTCTGTTAGACACCCAGTTTTTACTGGCAACAACGAGTCCAAATCCCGGTCCGGGCCCTGACACATATTATTACGATTTTTACAGAGGTGAACACCTATTTTTTAAGGCAAAAATATGTCCAAATTCCGATGAGGAGAATAACTACTTCCTGAACAGTCTTTATAAATAAATAGCCCCTTATTGTGCCGGGGAGGCTTGTATTTTATTAATAAGAAAAGAGAAGTTCAGGAAATTTTTATTGTTGCATTATTGGCTGAGATAGGTTTTATATATAATATATATGGATTTGTTGATTCCAAGAATTAAAATATAAATAAAGGATTTAAAAGAACATTTATTTAGGGATGAAAATCATGAAAGTTGTTGCATTTAATGGAAGTGCGCGAAAAAATGGCAATACTGCAATATTGGTAGAAACTGTTTTTCAAGAACTTAAAAAAGAGGGTATTGACTGTGAAATTGTGCACCTTGCTGGTAAAAAAATTCGTGGGTGTATCGCATGCAATCACTGTTTGACACATAAAGATAAAAAATGCTCTATTACTGAGGATATTGTAAATGAGTGTATCAATAAAATGATTGATGCAGATGCTATCATCCTTGCGTCTCCAACATATTTTTCAAATGTTACTTCAGAAATGAAGGCATTAATTGATCGTGCAGGAAGGGTTGCACGTGGAAATAATTATCTTTTTAAGGGAAAGGTTGGTGCGTCGATTGTTGCTGTAAAACGGACTGGGGCCATTCATGCTTTTAATTCTATGAATCATTTTTTTCTTATTGAGCAAATGGTAGTTGTCGGTTCAACGTCATGGAATATTGGTATTGGTGGAGAAATTGGGGATATTAATAAGGATACTATTGGTCTTGAGACGATGAAAAATTTGGGAAAAAATATGGTATGGTTACTAAAAAAAATTCATCAATGAATCATTTTATTGGACCAATACCTAATTCTTGTTGTTTTTTAGGATAAATAGGGATATCCTGTCAGAAAATGATAATTTTAGAAATTGTAAAAAATTAGAACACAGAGAAGAGAAAGTGGGCAACTGGATTATTATCCACTCTTATTAAACAATAAATCCTTAGGGAAAAAACCACCAAAAAAAGAGAATAATAAAAAAAATAAAAAAAGATTTTTTTTTTGGCAAAATCGAGGAATTTTTAATCTTAGTTTATTGATAATAAAAGATTCAGATCCTGATAAGAACACTGCACTCCTTCTGCCTAAATCCTGACGAGTTCATCCATTATTTTTTTATTCTTCATCAATCATAATGCATGCCATTAGTATGATATACTTCTAACATAAGTTAATGTCGACAATAATGTTCCATTCGATCAAAGGCTTTATGAATTTCTTTTTCTGAGACACAGAATGAAAGCCGTAAATGTTGTTCACCCTCTGGTCCAAAAGCAATACCTGGAGTTGTTGATACCCTTGCCTCTTTGAGCAAATTTTTACAAAATGATGTAGAGTCCTCTCCACCCTTTGCCACAATCTTTGGAAACATGAGATATGATCCTTGAGGTTTTTTATATTCAAAAACAAAATCTAACTCGTTTAGGCGGTTACACATGACATTTCGCATTGACAGATAATGATTTCTGAATTGTTTAATACAATCTTGTGATCCTTTCAATGCTTCAAGGGCAGCATATTGTGAAACAACAGGTGCACAAATAGCAAAGGGAATATGAGCTTTTTCAATCTGAGGAATGAGGCTTTCATCTGTTTGTAGATATCCGATTCGCCATCCTGTCATTGCATACGTTTTTGTAAAGGTAAAACAGCTTACTACCTGTTGTTTCATTTCTGGGATCGAACCGATGCTGAAATGTGTCGCATCATCATATGTAAAATATTCATATGCCTCGTCGGTGATGATTAGGAGGTTATTATCCAATGCGATATTGGCTAATTGCCGAAGCGTTTTCTCAGAAAAAACAGCACCTGTGGGGTTGCTTGGAGAGCAATAGACGATTGCCTTTGTTTTTGCTGTAATTGCTTTTTTTATACCATTAAGATCCAAGGAGAATCCTTCTTCTTCAATTGTTGGTATAAGTATTGGTTTTGCTGAGGCAAGGAGTACTTGTCGAATGTGGGTTGAGTATGTTGGTGAAGGGAGGATTACTTCATCACCTGGATCAATTAATGCCATAATCGCTGCAGAAATCCCTTCAATAGCACCAACGGTAACCATTATTTGTGAGGGATCTGCATTAATATGGTTATCACGTTTTAATTTCTTTGCAATTTCCTCCCGCAACGATACTAGTCCCTTATTTTCTGAGTACCCTCCTACTTTTCCACTTTTTATTGCAGTAATGGCTCCTGATTTGATATGTTCTGGTGTGTCAGATGTTGGTTTAGCCCAGGATAAAAACGCTACGTCATCTAATTTTTTTGAAAGATAAGTCATTTCATGAATTGCAGATTTTTTAATCTCTAGAATTCTCTTTGATGGTCTCCAATCTTTTTTCATCTTACTATCTCCCCACTTCTAGATTTATAATATGGAGAATATAAATTTTAAATTTTCCTTGACTGATGCAACTTGTATAAAGTTATTCATCCTATTTGATAGTCTTATCCACAACATTTTGTACAACGTTGTTTCAGTGCGTCCTCGCATTATATCGTCGATATGCGACAAGATTTACGTCCGGGTTCGCATTTCCTCCCCAACATTTTTTTTTCTGACAATCAATCAATTTTAAATGATAAACCAGTTATCGTCCTTCCTACGATTATGATTGTTATTAGTCTTTGTGACCTTCGCTATAAACTAATGATGCCGCATACCTAATTGAAGTATCAAAAATGTCTCTATCTTCCCTGTAGCCCAGTTCAAATGATAAAATAATGGGGGCACAACTCCATAGTATCAATCCACATACCTAATTCTGCTTTATCTATATTTGCCATTTCTAAAATTGTATTTCTTAACCGGCAGAGGTGTTGAAAATCTTTAATAACACTAATGGCAATAATGTCATGATTTCCTACTATTTTAGAGGCAACAATCACATTGGGGATCTGGATTAATTTTTCTAATACTTGTGCTGCGTAGGCTGGTTTGACATTGATTCCAAAACGGGCTATAAAAGAGTACCCAATTTTTGAAGGGTCTATTACTGCTGTTGAGCCAAGGATTATACCAGTTTTTTTTAAACGATCATACCTTTTACTTATTGTATCGGGGGATACTTTTAGAGTTCTTGCAATCGATCGGAATGATGTCCTTGCATCTTTTTTTAAAGCATTGAGGACAGCTAGATCAATCTCGTCAAGTGTCATTTATTCTTATTCACCTCTTTAAATTCAAAATTTCTTGGACAAAGGAGAGTTTTGTCAACAAAAATGTCCACATCAACATTCTTCACCTGTTGCAAATCCCCAATTATGTTTTTTGTTTCGCCAATCTTTTCTATATCATCAAGGATGGCAATAGCTTCTATATCATATCTTCCTATTGCTTTTGTTACAACATACATACCCTTTATTTTTCTTAATATATTCATAACAAATTCTGCGTAATTGTGTATTGTTTGGATGCCAAAAAAGACAAGGTTTCCCTGTCCTATTTTCTTTGGGTCTAAGATGATTGTGCTTCCCTTAATTATTCCACTTTTTTTTAATGCATTATATCGATTTTTTATTGTGTCTAAGGAAACGCTACCGTTCTCTGAAATTTCTTTAAAAGAGGCTCTAGCATCATTTTGGAGGGTCCTAATTAATTTTATACCTATGCTATCTAGATTTTTAATTGTCATGGTTATAAGTCCCTATTTCTGATAAATATATGATTTTTTAATTAATAATTCTTTCTTTGTCCTTATTAATACAAATATTGTAATAAAATTTATTTTTATTGGCCATATATTGTAAATTTATTATCTATTTTATATTAATGTCCGTTCATAGACTAAATTAACTTACAATATACTAAAATTTAAATAATATTATGGCATAAATTGTTTGATTTCCACATTTGCCGATAAAAATATCAAAAAACTATGGTGAAATTTTATGAAATTGACTCCGGAAAAGTGGTTAGAAAAAATAGAAAATGAAGGAAGAGCAGATGAAGTTTTCCTTATAATTCATGGAAAGCAGTTTACTCCCAGGGAGATTGCAAAAAATGATCTTCTTTGGATGCAAGTTGTAAAGTCTGTTTAAATATATGGCTATCAAGATTATTGTCACTGGGGGAACTTTTGATAAGAACTATAATGAGCTGACAGGTGAACTTTTTTTCAAAAAGACACACGTACCTGAGATGCTTAAATTAGGAAGGGCACGATTAGACACAGCCATCGAACCACTGTTGATGGTGGATAGCTTACATATGACCGACGATGATATGCAGAAGATTCTTAGGAAATGTACTCAAGCTCAGGAAGAGCGGATACTTATAACGCATGGAACAGATAGAATGGCAGACACTGCCCACGTGTTAGGGGAAAAGATTTCGGATAAAACGATTGTTCTTACGGGAGCAATGATTCCGTATGCATTTGGAAGTTCTGATGGATTGTTTAATCTAGGTAGTGCCTTGGCTTTTGCACAAACGTTGCCTCATGGTGTGTATATTTCAATGAATGGCAAATATTTTAACTGGAACAATGTAAGGAAAAATAAACAAACAGGAACATTTGAGGAAAAAATATCATCTAAGTATGATTAAAAAACTATCTTCTCTCTTCTCTTTTTATACTCTCTACTCTATGCTGTGATATATCTTATTTTTGGCATTGTGTCACCAAACCCATCTACCGTACTACAGTATGTCAGTGCGTTCTCATCTTAAAGCATCACTTTCTGTCGAAATTTGTGTCCGGGTTCATATTCCCGCCCCGACACTAACTTTCTTTTTAGATATTGTTGCTCACCTCCTTTAATTCCGTATTTTTTTGTTAATAAAAACGAGCCCAAATCCCGGTGAGAAGCACAACTTACTCCCTAGATAGGCTTTATAAATAAATAACTCATTATAATACATAGAGGCGATGATCAATGAAAAAAAAATTTAAATTGATAACTTTAATTTTTTGCACCCTTTTTTTAATAAGTAGTTTATCTGCTGCTCTGAATACAAGTGAATCTACTACCATAAAAAACAAAGGGTGCACTATAAAAACAAAAAGTCTTGATATCCAATTTATGCAGCCAGAAATTATCACAGATGAAGAATATATTCAATTAAATGTTGATGTGGCAAATTCCTACTTATGCCACCCAGGTCAGCCCTTAATTCCCATCTATCAAAAAACAATTATTTTCCCATTTGGAACAAAAGTAATTGATATTTCAATTGACAAAAGTGATATTCATTCCATCTCTTTGCCATATAAAATACTTCCTTCTCCAGAGCCGATTATACATGAAAATGAGGTAAAACAAGTTTCTATAATGAATGAAGAACTATATTCATCTGATGAGTTGTATCCAGCAGATTGGTATAGGGTAACAACGGGAGGAGGATTGGACAAAAATAATGAGCGTAAAACTTTTGTTACTGCTCAATTGTTCCCCATTAGATATAATGCTACCACTAATCAGATAATCTATGTAAGGGATATGACCATAAATATCAATTATCAAGAACCCCAAGAATCCTTCCTTTTTACTGGTGATACCTATGATATGGTTATTATTGCACCAGAGATTTTTGCATCAGATCTCCAACCACTTATCACCCACAAAAATGTTGTCGGTGTAACCACATTTCTTAAAAAAACCGAAGAAATCTACAATCAATATAGTGGAATTGATAAACCTGAAAAAATAAAATATTTCATTAAGGATGCCATTGAAACATGGGACATTCATTATGTTTTGCTGGTTGGTGGCTTACAATCCGTTCTGTATGGTAATCCTCGGGATGATGCTAATCAGGGTTCAAAAGACTGGCATCTTCCAGTGAGATATACCAATCTTGTGGATCCAGGTTCATTTAGTGACCCTGGTTTTATTTCTGATCTTTACTTTATGGATATTTATGATGGCGAAGGCCAATTTTCCAGTTGGGACTCTAACAATAATGGTATCTTTGCAGAATGGAAACAATTTGGAAGCAACAAAGATATTATTGATTTTTATCCGGATGTTTATGTGGGGCGACTCGCTTGCCGTAATACCTGGGAAGTAAAAAACATAGTGAACAAAATTATTACTTATGAAACTACACCCATTGATTCGTCATGGTATAACAGAATGGTGCTCGTGGGTGGAGACAGCTTTGATGACTCCCGCTTTGGTACTAATTGGCCTGAAGATGAACTTATATGCGACAAATTATTTTCATATATGGAGAATTTTGAGGCCATACGCCTCTTTGCTTCAAACAGAGATATCGATAATGATTTAACACCACTTACTACAAATATATTACGAGAGCTTAATGTTGGTTGCGGCTTTATTGTTTTTGCAGGACACGGTTGTCCTTATAAATGGGTGACAAACTGGCCGGGCGAGTTTGATAAGCCCATTGAGAATGGAGGGATAGCAATTTTTGATTTCCCACAGCTACACAATGGCGATAAACTCCCTATTTGTTGCATTGAAGGAGGATGCCATAATAGCCTATTTAATGTCAGTCTGCTGACAACCCTATTTGATAGAGACAATTCAAGACACCTTATGACATATGGTATCCCCACACCAGAATGCTTGGGTTGGTCTTTTGTACGTAAAAACAGTGGGGGAGCGATTGCATGCTTTGGGTATCCCAGTTGTACATATCTTTCCCCTGGAGAGACTGGAGACCTAAATGGGGATGGATATAATGAACCAGATATTTTTGAAGCATGGAGACCCTATATGGTACAGCAATACTATAAAATAATTGGGAATGGGACAGGGTTCCTTGGAGATGCCGCAGGTGGTGCGGTGAGAAACTACATTCAGGCATTTCCCGGCATGAATTCACAATTTGATGCTAAAATAATTGAACAGGTTATTTTCTTTGGAGATCCAAGTCTTAAAATTGGAGGATATTCCTAATTTTCCTCTTTTTTTCCCTCCTTTTCATTTTTCTTTATCCTCTATTAATCCTCTTTTTTTTCTAGTAAATATAAGTCCCAATACCGATCCTTTCATAATACTCATTAGCACTGTATTTTACAGAAACCAAAACACATTTTTGAGGCGTAAATTCGTTTTCAGACCCCAGTGGAAGCAATGGCTTTTCAACTCTTTTAGATCACATTTTTTTTGAGGTGTAAATTCTGATTTTATTCCCCTAATTAATAGAGCCATGTATCTAATGAGGTTAAATTAAATTTAATATCTCTAGTGTAATCTATATTAATATGTTATTTATTTTCCTTTTTTGTTATCTGAGTGATTAGTTATGGAAATGAATTGGGATATTTTATTAGAAATACATAAAAACATGCCTCGTCAAGGATCAGGTCGAGATGAATATACTCAAAAAGCTTTTGAAATGATACCGAAAATAAATAATCCAAGAATTTTAGATATTGGTTGTGGGCCAGGGATGCAAACCATTAAACTTGCAAAGATGTCTAATGGAAAAGTAATAGGTATTGATATTTTTAAT
>Ga0272441_10015058_pt1 | contig 10870 bp, 9 predicted proteins | sample SSMProp6N_FD_193582 | JGI IMG/M metagenome (GOLD analysis project Ga0272441, IMG submission 193582) | Marine sediment archaeal communities from Little Sippewissett salt marsh, Falmouth, MA, United States - SSM-Prop-6N | ecosystem: Environmental > Aquatic > Marine > Wetlands > Sediment ...
ACTTGGGTTTCATGAGCGGTAAAAAGAACCCGGTGAGTGAGGCTCACGACAGGATCTTCATGATCCTTCTAGTCATAGCGCTCATAGCGGGGTTCAGTTTTAGCCTGGGATCCGTGGGCTACCTACTGGGTTTCAACGCTACTACCCTAGTGGTCATAGCCATGAGTTTCACGATTATGAGTGGTAACTACTGGTACAAAGGTGAACACATCGAGCCGGTGAATACGCAGCTTCAGGCTACCAGCTCAGCAGTGATCCCCATAGCGTTACGCTGGGCTCTTCAGATGCCCTTCTTTAACGAGCTTGTTGCCAGTGCATCTGATGTATCCGTTGTTCAGCAGCTTGGGTACATGGCTCAGGTCCTAGGGTTATGGATCCTTGTGGCTGTATCTGAGGAGGCTTTCAGGGCCGCTATGCTGAACGCAGCAGACCTATTCCTACAATTCACTAACAGGGAGATCAGGGACCGGTGGAAGATCCTGTTCGCAAACAGCGTCTGGATCGGATTCCACTTCCTACAACGACCCCTAGATCTCAGCATATACGGCCCCTACATTGTTTGGTTGTTCGCCTCGGGGCTCGTTATGACTTATGTGTTGATGAAAGTAGGACTCGGCTCAGCGACGTTAATTCATTTGATAATAAACTTGACGGCGTGAGGATTGATGAGTAAAAAGAAAACTGGGCTCGATAATGTGAAGCGGCAGAGGATCAGCGACAGGGTGTTAATTCTAACTCTGTTCGTTCAGATTCTGATACTTGTCAATCAGAGCATAGGAATCTACGCGGTTGCAGCCCAATCCATGCAGGCATGCATCATCGAGCCTGAGGGAGAAGCCTTAGAGATTCACATAGAGACAGACACAGGGCGTCTCAACCTAGTAGAGAAGATACTGAGACACGCCAGCGATTGGTTTAGCAGTTACTATGTGGGAGGCGTAGAGAAAACAAACGCCACCACGGGGATCACAATCAACGTCACCGGGTCAAATGTAGCTTCAACAGCGTATGTTGACTACTATATTGAGGGAGTACCTCAGAGCGGAGGCTCACCGTACCGGTTCCTAGAAGGCAACGGGACAAACATCACCGTTGGCGGTAGTAGCCTTACTCCATCCAACCAGACCAGTATCGAAGACCACCTAACCGCTATGGGTCTCAGCACAGATGAGAGCCATACAATAGACTATTACGTGTATGTGAAAGCTGAGGCCACAGGCGCGGTATCAGGTGAGACCCTTACCAGTGAGATAACTTACCAGAAATTCGACTCCGTGACCTACAATTATGGAACAGAAGTACTTGAAACCTACGCGGTTGAGTCCTCAGTCGATGACTCGTATTGTGTAGGCAACGCTGATTTTTTCATGCCTAGCCTGCAATACGTGGGCTTTGGCGATCTAATGAGCTCCTACTATGACTATGAGGTAGCCTTAAGATTCACCCCAGATATTCCAGCAGACCAGGACCTCACCAGCGCCACATTGAAAATGAAACAAAAGCAGGCTTTTGGTGCAGCTTTTAACGCGATTATCATGGGAGAAGATGCAGACAACCCCAACGCACCAACCAGCCGAAGTGATCTATTAGGCAGAACCAGGACAACTGCAAGCGTAACGATGACAATGGGACCCTGGAGTGATAGCACATGGCATGATAGCCCAGACATACAAACAGTAATCGAGGAAATAATAAGCAGATCAGGTTGGAGCAGTGGAAACGCGGTTATCCTTTTCCTAGAGGATGATGAGCCTGGTTATTACTATACGGACTGTGGCATTAACCTCTGGGCTTATGATAGCGGAGCCGCAAACGCAGCAAAACTAGAATGCGGCTATATATCTTATTCGGCGAGCTGGTACCCGTTGCCGCCATTGAGCCTAGCGGATTTACCTATCACTCTTGATGTGATTGCGTTGTCTGCTCTCATCGCAGTCACCACATATTCCTTAGTGAGCAGAAAAAGGAGTAGAAATAGATGAAACAGAATATGAATAAAACACAGATACTGGGCTTAGTCCTTGTCGGGCTCAGCCTATTCACCTACATGGGAGGCCCCGCATTGGTTAGCGGCTTCTTTAACCTCAGCTTCACAGGCATGACGCTGAAAATAACCGTCAAGGACACTGCGAATAAACCCATCCAGGGAGCGGTTGTATCTATCACGGGTATTGATTGGCAGGACACAGGGGTCTATGTGCCGTTAGGTATGGCGTTGAGTCCCACGGGTAAGGATGGTACATGTGGCAGCTCCATCAGTACTTGGGGGCGTGCTTACCTCAGCGTATCCGCTGATGGTTATGAGACCGCGACTGGGTCTATGAGTGCGGGTAGCGCGGAAATTGTGTATAAAACCTTCAAACTCACCAAGACCCCTGACCCCACACCAGAACCGGAACCCGAGCCGGAGCCCGAACCGGAACCAATACCAGAACCTGAGCCAGAACCAGATCCCACACCGGATCCAGCGCCTGATCCAGAACCGGATCCTGATGTAGATGTAAGCGAAGACATTGAAAATGTGTTACAACTCTACTCAATGTTCACCGGAGCCCTAGGAGTCGGATTGTTTACCCTGGGCAGTGTCAAGAAGGAGGAAAAGCAGTGATTCAGCGAATCAGAGACGCCTTCAAGGGGGTACGGGAGGATATTGAGAAGCTAACGCGGGTGCTATTCTGGTGGACCCTAGGCAGCCTAAGCACAATGTATATGGTGGCTCCGGAGGCTCAGATAACCAAGCAGCTGTTGCCGTTGGAGTTGGGGCTTCTCATCGGTATGGGTCTCGTCTACGTGAGCCGTGGACAGGAGGATCCACTATGATCGCGATGAGCCAGACATTCGTTGATGAGCTTCACGCTGTTGCTAGGGTCACTGATAGCTTGCTTACAGGGAAAGCGAAAAAGGCTGACTTGCCGCGCTATGTTTGGTTCTACGAGCAAGTCACAGACATTCTAGCAAGGGCTCTTGTGGAGGCTCAGCCATGAGGCGGATAATGGCCCCATTAGCCCTGTTTTTAATCATATTCATAGCAGCGACCCCAGACACAGTGTTAGGGGCTGATGGTAATTCAACGATTCCTGAGGCTAAGGTACGGGTTGAAACCTATCCTCAGTGGAGAAGCGGAGACCTAGCGCTATTTATCATGGATTTTCCCAATGAGGGAGTCACCTATACGCAGACAAGCATACGGTTCAGAGTAGCCGTGTGGGGAGCCAGCCCAGAGGATCCTATAGTCATATTGTTGAACGGTGAGGAAGCGGCTCGTATTGAGGGTGAGGGGTTATTCACCTACGAGTGGTCGCTGATGGGCAGCCACCACCTACTAATCAGGTGCCGTAACAAGATATTCGAGCAAGCACAATTCAACATCAAAGCCCCACCGCCACCACCAGCCACGATACTCCTAGATGAGTTTTATGCAAGGTTGGCGGCTCAACGCAGCACAATGATGTTAGCCATGTTGGGGGCTACCATAGCGGGAATACCTACGGGTATCTGGGTGAAGCGTAAAACAAAAATCACCTCAGCGTGGGCTATGATGCCCCTGGGTGTATTCCCACTACTAGGAATCAGGTACCTACCGGATCTATACATGCTTATCCCGTATGGCCTCAGCGCGTCCCTTGTCTATTGGCTTGCCCGAGAATACGCAGACTACATGGCCATAAGCGTCATCGACGAGGGAGGCATAGACACAGACGTACTACCCCTAGACGATGAAGGCAGAGCCATCATAGACATAGGTCCAACCCACTGGCGCACCGCCTTCATGCACGTCAAACAAATCAACCTCATCGACAACCGATACCCCATCAACTTCAGATTCAAAGGAACCCTCCTACGCTGCATCACAGTAGCAGGCCAAGAAAACATCAAACAAACCAATGAAAAAATCACAATCACCTGCAGCCCCACCCTAGCACGAGGCCTAGCCGAATCAAAAGTCATCGAAGACCTCGAAGACAAACTAGCAGACACACGATTCAAACTAGTCTTCATGGAACGCGCCCTCCGAAGCGTAGTAAGCCAAACCGTCAAAGAGATGGAGAAAATCATCGAAGACCAACTCCTAGACCAAGTAATCACCATAGAAGAAGCCCGAAACCGCGTCAACCAAGCAACAGAGAAAATGAAACAAGCCATGGACACACCCCCAACAGAAACACCACCCGAAACGGAGACCATAGAAATTGACCAAGGATAAACCAGCAATGGACAGCGCCGACTACCTAGCCCGACGCCAAGGAGAACTACTCCAAACCATACTACAAGCCATACAAGATGGAGGCCTCGACGACGAGACCTGGCTACAAATATACGCTGAAAGAATGCCCCTAGCCAACAGAGGCTACACCAGTAAACGAGCCCAAACAGTCCTCCACATTTTCAACACACACCAATTCTACAAGAACCCCCGCCGCCTCAGCCAACTCGTAAAACACCTCATAGAAGAATTCAACGCCGTTCAACGAATCTACACCAACAAAGGCTGGGTCCAACTAGCCCCCATAGAGGAAGAAGTGCAATACGAGTCCACACTAAGCGGCGAATCCCCCTCACTAGACGAGATACAAGACTGGATAGACACCAAAGAGGAATAAACATGACCATAAGAAGAACAAAGACCAAAAGAACCCGCCCCCGACGAGACAGAGGACCAGGAGGAATGAGCCCTCCAAACAGAAGCAGAACAACCAACGAGAACTACCAATGGAACCAAAGCGACATAAAACGACTGCAAGAAATACACGCAGCAAGAACATGGCAAGCCCAGATCACAGACGAAGCCCTAGTAGCACCAATAGCGCCAACCCCCGACCACTGGATCAGATACCCCGATAGATACGACATACAAGGCATAGACTACCCCGAACACAAAACACCCCAAGAACAAACAACCACCCCCACCAAGGCTTCCAGAAAAACCTCGCACACACAAAACCCGATGCAAACACCGGACACCGCTAAAAAATACCTAGCAAACATCGTAGAAAAATACAGTGCAAAGCTAGGTATCGACGAAGAGATACGGCTAAGCGCCACCAAACGAGGTCACCCTGCCAGAATCCGCTACTACAGAGACGGCAAGACCCCCAAAATAGAAGTCAACTATGACCACTTCGCCCAAATCTATGAAGTGGACCCTAATCTTACAAAACGATATCTAGAATACGCTATAGCCCATGAACTCAGCCACGCGCAGCAATATCAGGAACTAGGCTGGAAAGGCTACTTAAAAGCCCACAAAGAAGCAAACATCGAATTGGAACTAGACGCAGATAAACGGGCGCATCTTGCATTAGGTCGAAGCGAAGAGATGCTAATTAAGGACCTGAAAGAGTTAGCTGAAAAGACAGGCGGAGAGTACAGCAACAAATACAGGTACCAAAAGGTCAAAGAAGGATCCGATCTAAACAGATTCCGAGAGAAGACCCCCACCAACTCTTCTGCGACTAAGATGAGGGTGCTTTACTCGAAGACCCTCGGCGGAGTGGTCCCCACCGCCACCCAGGAAGAGATGACCCGAATCACGAAGAAGGCTATCGCTGAGCAGTGGATTAAACCCAAGGACAACGCGGAGGCTGCAATGAAGCGGGTCACGGAGAAAGCCCAAGCAGAGCTCATTCAGATCAGGCAGGCTAAGGCTCATCTTGATCGGGAGGCTCAATTAAAAGCCCTGAAAGATAGGGCTGATAAGATCCATGCAGGAAAAACTGATGAGCAGAAACATAAAGAGCGACTAGCCAGCCTCAGAGAGGAGTATGGGGTCCAGTATGAGACGTATCTGGGGGCAGCCATCAGCCAGCTAGCGACAGGCAAACGGGAGCAACTCTACAAAGACCTACTAGCTAAGGGATACAGCAAAGTAGAAGCAGCCAAAATAAGCAGCACCTTCACCGAGGACTCCATAAAGAATATCTCAGAAGCATTGCCTCTGGCCCGCAAGGCACACATGGGGTTAGCTGATGACTCTTACGGGGAGGTTCCTGAGCTCTGGGATGAGGCGTTAAAGAAGAACAGCGCAGCTGAGATCGCTCAGGGACACGCAGCAGCGGCAGTAAGTGATGCTTACCAGAAAGCGATCCTCAGAATAAGAGACCGTACTCAGTCTCAACCATTACAGAATCCCGTGAAAACGTGTAAGGAGTCCTATGAGTTCTACGCGGACCCGGGACATGGGTGGTTGAAAGTGCCTTTAAGTAAGTTGGATGAGCTGGGTCTCGCTGATAGCATCTCACCCTACAGCTTCATGCGGAAAGGTTACGCTTACCTGGAGGAGGATAGTGACGCGGGAAAATTCATCGAAGCATTGAAGAAAAAGGGCGTAGAGGTCACGATAGATGAACACACTGCTAACTATGAAAGCAGCATCCGCCTCTATGATGGCTACGAAACCCCATTGTTCTTGAAGGCTAAGAAAGCCATCCTGGAGAGTCAGACATCTGAGGAACTCAACGAGTTCCTGGGAGTATTGAACCGCATTCCTCTCAGTGAAAGGGATAAAAAGCGGGTACTGGAGTACGCTAGGGCTAAAACAGGGCAGCTGCCCGAGAAGCCTAAACTAGATACGGTTCGTGGCAAGATTGCCAGAATGAGCATAAACGAGGCAAATGCACTCATACGAGACCACATCAAGGCAGCTTGTCCCACGGTGAGCATACGTAAAGGCACAGGCACAGCCAGAGGTTGGCTTGATGTATCAGGCAGTAAAGATGAGTACGGTAACTTCACAGACCAAGAAAAAAAACAGCTTGAGGCCCTGGGCATATCCGCGAGCGGCAACGTTCACCCCATGGATTTTGATGAGAAGGCACACTTCATAGAACGCCACCAGCTACTGGACGAGAAACACGAGGCTAAACCCAAACCTGAACCGATGATTGAGATACCCGACAAAAAAGCAGCCCCACCTATGACAACTGGGGATGAAACCAGGCGGGTAGATGCAGTTATCAAGCAGATACAAAGCCAGAAACCCCACCTCACAGAGGCAGCGGTAAGAGATCTAATCAAACAGGAAAACGCTAAGACAGCGGGTTTACTCACAGAAGAAGCAGCGGCACACCTTGTAGCCGCAAGCCTAGACATACCTCTTAACCCAACTAATGAGCGTCAGGGAGGAGTCGCTAAGCCTGAGAAGGCACATGCAAGGCGAAACCCGGACCAAGCTGGAGGTGTTTACCGGGTTGATTCATGGAGTCCGGAGACCCGAAGATGGAGCACCCGAAGCTTCAACACACCAGACCAAGCCGAGCAATATACTCGACTCATCAATGATAATCCGGGGTGGCCGGTTGAAAGCTTCAAGGAACGGCTGGGACACAGGCAAGGAGCCCCCAAGTATATGATCCTCGCTGAGAACACACAGGAAAGAGGCAGTGAGGCGATCAGATATGAGGTATATGACAGGGATAAGTCAGATCGTAACGGCCAGAACCTTGTAGCCCGAGGTGTCAGAGAGTATAAGCAGGTTCCAGGTAAGGAGCAGCTGGTTAAGGACCTCACAGAGGAGTACCTAGCCAAGGGACCCAGTGCGGAGGTTGATTTCAAGCTGGTTCCCCATTGGACTCCATCTCTCAGTATGGTTGAACATATCGCCCCCGCGAGGCCAGAGGTCTCAGGAGATGGCAAATGGATGATAGCGTGGACCGGTAGAAACAGAAGCCTGAAGGAAGGAGTAGGCATGAAGACCTTTGACACCTATGAGGATGCCCTAGATTTCGTCAGGGACCGGGCGGAAGGCGAACGGGTGATCAGAGGCCGCTATAACCAGGGCAATGTGGAACGTGAAGCTATCTGGGAACCCATACAGGACCCGCCAATGCTGCCTGAGGAGCTAAGGAAAGGCTTCACGGGTAAGCAGGAACGCTTTGAAGTGGATCCTAAACCGAGTTATGAGGGCCTGTGGAATAGCGACACCAAGAAGATGGAGTACAAATGGGTCTTCCGAAACAAAACCGACCATAACAGCTACACGGTGGATGAGCTTCAGGCGGAGCATCAAAAGGGTGAGTGGAGACGCAGGGACCGTGAGGAAGCTGCTAAGCATAGCAGCAGCATCACCCGTGAGAAGGGTGCGAAACGTGCTGCTTTTGACCGCCGAGCCATGCCTATAGTAGGAGCCATATCTCACCCGGAGTCAGCCATAATCGAGGCAAAAGGCGATACTGTTTCGTTTGAGGGTATGGACCCCAGCCATGTTTCGCTGCTGAAGATACGGGTCCCTAACGAGTTGAGGATACCTGATGGTAAGTATGAGAAGGCGGAGGAGAGCCTGGATAAACGTGTAACCGTCTACCGGCGCCCCGAGAAGCTCACATGGGACAACGTTGAGCGCTCCATGGTTATCATGAATGGAGACCAAAAAAGCAGCATACGCTACGAAAAAGTACACGAATATGAGAACCGGTTCTCCGAGCCAAGAGTAAACTTCACCACAAAGACCAAGCTCAATATGATTGGACTCAACAAGGCAGCCGAGGACCTGCTAAGAAGAGGAACCAATCACATCATCCTCAAAGTCAAAGACGGTGATTTTATCTATGAATCCGAGAAAAATACGCCACAAACAGTGACCCATGGAGAGGGAGCCGAAGCATGGGAGTCCGAGGAATCTGTGAAGACACAGGTAACGGGAAAAGCGGGCACAGTTGTTAATACTGATGTGACTGAGGTGAGAGCCACTTACAGCACAGACAGGCTCAGCGAGAACCTAGACCGGCTTATAAAAGCCGGGTTCCGGGAAGCGAAGCTAGAGTTCGTCGAAGATATGCCTCTAAGGATCACTGCCAAACGAAACGATGGAGCAGAGGCTGAGTTCTGGCTAGCACCCATGATAGGTGTATAAAGTGAATAACAACGAAAAATATCTAGGCCCAGAATACGCTGGCATCCCAGCCAGCTACCTCGTAAACCTAGACATCATAAGAACCCCACCAAAAATAACAGTACCCCGCCTATACGTAGACTGGACACCCTTCTGGGAAGGAGGCCGCCACACCCTCCTCCAAGGCAGAACAGGCGCAGGCAAAACCACCCTATTATTCAGCCTTCTATGGCAACTCCACGCAAGAGGCCACAGAATACTCCTACGAGACGATGGAGGCCTAGACTTTCTCTACCTAGCAGAACACATACCCATGACCATATGGGTGCCAAAGGGATGCAGCTTCACCCTAACAGAACCAGAACTCTACGATATCCAGACCCAAAACTTCAACACCCCCCAAGAAATACTGGACAAAGCCTACGAGGACCCAACAAGATTCCACGCAGTCCTCTACGACTGCTACTGCAGCGACCCCGCCCCCTCAGCAACATTCTACAGCGAACTCTTCCGCGAATTAATCTACAGATGCATGCAGACAGAACGAGCAGAAAAAACACCACTAGTATTCAGCTTCGATGAACTCAACGACCTAATACAGCCCAAAGGCATGGAGCTCACCCGAGGCCACTCAAACATCAGAAGTATGGTAGAGTACAACGTCAGAAAACTCCGCAAACACCGAGTCACACTCATAGCCAGCACTCATAGATTCAACCAGATCGGCATCAACGTCAGATCTCAATTCAGCTACATCATGATCAAACAAAGCTACGGCAAAGACGTCTACGACTTCATATCACATAACCTAATCACCGCAGCCAACGAGTCATTCTGGAGCACCCTCCGAACACTAACCACAATGGGACCCGAATACGTCTACGTCTTCGACTACAAAAACAGCTACGACAAACTCAGAATACCAGACATACCACGACCAACCATACGATACCGACTGGATGGGCACATACGAGAAGAAAACAACACGGGACCAAGATATGATGAAATAGACTTAATCATCGTAGCAGCCAGAACCCGCCCAAGCCCAGAGAGCTACAGAGAAATAGCCTTACGAACAAGCAGAGGAAAATCATCAATAGGCCAAAGAGCACAAAAACTCAAAAACAGCAACCCATACCTCATGGAAAACATGGCATAAACCACCCCTCTTAATTACATTATAACCATAAGGTACGGACGGACGGACAAACCACCATCCACCCGAACCCAACAGGTATTTACCTTCTCATATACAGTGCTCATAGTATCCAAATAAGAAGAGAAGAGGGCTTCTACACACCTTCATTGGTGAGTTTTTCCATCAACTCCCCCGCGGTAACGGCGCCTTGTCCTCCTCGTCCGTGAAACCTAACCTCAATCATTACATATCCTATAATATTGTACTCACAGAGGTGCTCGAATTCATAGGGGAAACCCCAGTAGACGTTAACCTAGTAAGTGAAGCAATAGAGTTCTCCAGCTTTAACCAAATGAAAAACAGGGAAACAAAGAAAGAAATACTTAACAAAAAGGATAAAATCGATGATTCTGAATCATACCACTTGAGAAAGGGAAAAATTGGTGGATACGCTGAATACCTAACCGAGGAAGACATTGAATACATCAACAATATCATTAATAAAACACAAAACAACACACTTGAATGAGCATTCGAAAAAACATACATCGAACTAGTCAATTAATAGCTTTGAACCGTTCTTACTATATTAAAAGGAAACAGGGAACACAAACATGATCAATCACCTAATAAAGAATCACCAAAACTTTTCAAACCCATAAACAGGCCTTAACAAAATCAAGTTTCTCCATACTTCAATCCACCCGCACGTGGACCATAATTTCCCGTAGAAAGCGATACCACCAGTACTATACGCCATCAAACTCAGTGCAAGAAGGGTGAACCGATTTCTCCCCAAACTTTTAGTATTAAACTCAAGTCAACAACTACTAGTCTTTCAAGCTACGAGTTATATATGTTCAAAGTATTCTCTTTCGTATCTTGGTAAACTTTAGGCGTTATGA
>Ga0272441_10015059_pt1 | contig 10870 bp, 8 predicted proteins | sample SSMProp6N_FD_193582 | JGI IMG/M metagenome (GOLD analysis project Ga0272441, IMG submission 193582) | Marine sediment archaeal communities from Little Sippewissett salt marsh, Falmouth, MA, United States - SSM-Prop-6N | ecosystem: Environmental > Aquatic > Marine > Wetlands > Sediment ...
GCTGTAAATTTCGGGTCTTCTTTGTTTTATGAAGGAAAATTTTCTTTTTGTTTCAGCCTGAAATCTCAAATCGACGTCCATAAAAAGGACACCATCCTTCCGGTCAGTGGGACCATCAACTATATTTCCTTCAGGAGAAACAGAAAAGCTTTCACCGTAAAAGTCCAGGGACGGTTCGGAACCGCATCGGTTTATCCGCATCATATATATGTTATTGAAGAGGGCATTGGAACAAACCGCAAGTTTCCATCTTTGCTGGCTTGCCATAGCAGCTGCAGTAGGTGCTAAAATCATGTTTGCACCTTTCAATGCCAGGATACGTGCACCTTCTGGATAGAAGTTATCCCAGCAAATTTGGATACCGACTTTCATAAAACCCATATCGAAGACAGGATAACGCAAATCACCCCTGGAGAAATAGAAACTTTCATGCCACAGGGGAAGGTTCGGGATGTGGTTTTTTCGATAAACACCTATAATCTCTCCCATTTCATTGATAACAGCAGCGGAGTTATAGTAAGTATCCTTTGATACTTCGAAAAAAGGGCAAACGAGTGACATTCCGTGTATTTTGGCAAGTTTCTGCATTTGAGCAATGGAGTTACCATTTATTTCCTCTGCAAGATCAAAATATTCTTTTTTTTCTTCACCGGGAAACCAGAACAGATTGAACATTTCATGGAAGCAGGCGAGTTTTGCATCCTTTGTTGATGCAACTGCAATAAGTTTTTTTGCTCTTTCGATGTTTTCTTCTTTATTGGATGTACAATTGAATTGGATACCAGCAACTTTAGTCATATACTACCCCTGATAATTGTAATTAGAATGACGACGAGGATACCAACTGATTCGGTTGGAAATTTTATAAACTCTCTATTTTGAATACGACTCCTCCCGGGTCTGGACATGCGAGTTCGTTGGTTTCCGGAACCCAATCGTCTTTTGGAAGACTTTCTTCCATTTGTTTTGATGTCAGAAAAGGTATCATTGAACCGAGTGCATAGATACATATTTCTTTGTCATGTGGGATCTGGACTTTACCTTTTCCTTTGATATAGAAGCAATCTCCTATATTCAGCTTTGCGCCACAATGATCTTTGATCTCCTTGACAGTAATTTTTAGTTCTTTCATGACCGTTCTCCCTGTTTTAATAATTTAATAAAATTATTTCTATCAGAATAAGTCTTTAGTGTCAAGATCTCAAAGTAATTTTGAGATAATAATCTGGATTTATTCTAAAACTTGTTCGATCTCCTCGAGGGGAGGAAGTGATTTCAAATCGTCGATACCAAAATGTATCAGAAATTCTTTGGTTGTTCCGAAGATATATGGTTTACCGGGAGTTTTTTTCTTTCCGAGAATTTTAATCAAGCTTTTTGCAAGAAGGTTTTTCACGACAGCTCCAGAATCGACATTTCTGATATTGTTTATTTCCGGGATTGTAATGGGTTGTTTGTAAGCAATTAGTGCGAGGCATTCCAATGATGCCAGAGATAGTGATATTTTCCTTTTTTCGGTCATGAATTTTTTTAAATGATCGAAGTTTGCAGGATTAGTTGTCATTTGGTATCCGCCTGCGACGAGTTGGATTCTGAATCCCCTGTTAGAGCTTTCATATTCATTTTGAAGTTCTTTAATGATAGAAAGGATTTTTTCATTGGAGTGTTTATCGAAAACGTTTTTAAGGTGAGATAATGTAACAGGTTTATTTGAAATAAAAAGAATAGATTCTATAACTGATTTAACAGGAGAATTCAAACTTTTTCGACCTTATGGATAAATATATTACCGAGGAATTTTCTTTGAGTTACTTTTAGAACTTTTTTCCTGATTAATTCTAAAATGGCGAGGAAGAATACAATTAATTCGAGTCTGGAGATATTTTCTGGAAACATCTCGTCGAATTTAACTTTTTTCTTTTTATTCATTATTTCCATGATGTGTTCAATTTTTTCATGAATATTAATAGTGTTAATCGTTACATATTTGTAATTGTAGTTGCTGCCGAATTTAATTGTCATCTGATATGCTTTCACGAGCCTGTCGAATGACAATTCATCAAGTTCGTATTCGATTTCTCTGTTTGTATCATTATGTCGAATCATATATTGGCTCTGGATATGTTCCCATTCACGTAAAAGTCTTGCTGTATTTCTGAATTTTTCGTGTTCCAATAATCTTTCCACAAGTTCTGCTCTCGGGTCATCAAAAGTATCGTCATCCTTTTCATCTATTCTTGGAAGCAACATGCGGGATTTGATATAGATAAGGTTAGAAGCCATGAATAGGAATTCACCAGCGACGTCCAGATTCAGGTCTTTCATAGCATTGACATATTCCAGGTATTGATCGGTAATTAGAGTTATTGGAATGTCATAGATGTCTATTTCATTAACGTGTATAAGGTATAATAAAAGATCCAGAGGACCTTCGAATATTTCCATGACTTTGATCGAACTCAGATCTTTAATCTTATTTTGCTCTTCGGTTTTTAACATGATTTACACTTCTATTCTATCAATTTTTACACAGATTGTTTTAGGGAAAACTCATGAAATGGATATTAAAATTCTCTCAACAGGTTTTGAAGCTCTTTTGATATTTTAATTGCTTCATCGTATTTTCTCTGCCAGATATTTCTTCCAAAGATGATTCCTGAAGCGCCGGCTTTCATGCAAATCCTTGTTTTTCTCATTAGTGTATTATCATCGACTTTCCCACCTCCGGAAATGATGACAAGGGATTTCCCTGCGGATTTAATGACCATGCTCATTGCATCTTCTTCACTGATATCAAGGGATTTATAAGGTTCAGGGCATTTTCCCAATGTGTTTTTATCAGATAATGCGAAATTCAGTTTTATTACATCCGCTCCCAACTCATGAGCAACTCTTGCTGCATAATCTATAGCGTAAAGGCTTTCATGTCCCCCTTTTGCTTCAATATCCTTTCCTCTAGGATATGCCCAAACAATAACTGGCATACCGAATTTTTCAGCATCCTTTCTAACTTTTGAAAACTGGATAAAATCTTTATCCTGAGATGGTGAGCCGACATATAATGTATATCCGACAGCAGATGCGCCAAGTCGCACAGCATCCTGAACATCTGAAACAAGTGGAGAAAAAGCATAATCATCGGATGGTATTTTCGTTTTGCCGTTCAGTTTAAGAACCAGGGGAATTTTACCTGCATATTTGTTCATGTATTTTTCTGCAAGCCCGATTTGAATTGCTATCCCCGAGTAATTTCCATTGAGAGCAATCTTGAACTGGTATTCGGGATCTTTGCTTTCAAAATTAGTAAAGAAGTCGCTCGGACCATGCTCCAAGCCTTGATCTATGGGAAGAATCTGCATCATTCCATTGGCGGGACCATGCTTGTACATCAAGCTATATAATTTTGTTTTTTTCCCTGTACCAATGGGTAGAGAATCGAGTTTTTCTTGATGATTATTCATATTCTACTCCCTGGATGTAAATAATAGAATATACTTTCAACAAAGCTTTTCAAGCTTTTCTAAAGCCTCAATTAATTTCTTCTTTTCCTCAAGATATTGTTCGTGAGTTTTCTTGACTTTTTGAACGACTTCTTTCGGAGCTTTTGAAAGAAAATTGGTATTCTGTAATTTCTTTCCTTCGAATTCCAATTCTTTATCCAGTTTTCCAATTTCTTTTTGCAGGCGATTTTTTTCTTCAGAGAAATTGATGATTTCTCCCAGAGGGATGAAGACCTCTATTTCATTACATACTCCGACAGCAGCCTGTTCTGGTTTTTTTGACGAAAATTTTAAAGGATTAGTCTTTGCAAGAAGTGCAATGAATCTGGAGTGTTTTTCAATAAATACTTTATTGGAATTATTTTGAATGTTGATGATCAGATCGATCTTTTGAGCCGGATTGATGTTCATCTCACCCCTGATATTCCTGACAGTCGTAATCAGATCCATCAACAAATCCATTTCTTTTCCAATTTTTGTGTTGAAAAATTCAGGATTTTCGATGGGCCAATCTGAAATCATTATGCTTTCACCAGTATAGGGGATACTTTGCCAGATTTCTTCAGTTATAAAAGGCATGAATGGATGGAGCAGTTTAACTGATTTTTCAAGGATATAAAGCAAGATAGAATGTGTTATATTTTTGGTTTCGAGATCTTCCTTTTGATATAATGTAGGTTTAGCCATTTCAATGTACCAGTCACAATATTCATGCCACAGGAATTTATAGATAAGATCCGTAGCGATATGAAAATCGAGGCTTTCCATTGCAGTTGTTACCTTTTGAATCAGATGGTTGAACTTATCCAAAATCCATCGACTTTCAAATGGGATTTTATCAATTTCAATTGTTTCGGGAGATTTGAATTCGAAATGATCTTCAATATTCATAAGAACAAAACGAGCAGCATTCCACAGCTTGTTTGCGAAATTTCTATATCCTTCTATTCTATCCATAGAAAGGGGGATATCCCTTCGTCCCGGCATAGCCATAACAGAGAGTGAGAATCTAACGGCATCGGTTCCATAAAGGTCCACGATCTCAACAGGTTCAATAGCGTTTCCTTTGGTTCTACCCATCTTCGCGCCGGTCTCGTCGCAAATAAGCCCATGGAAATATGCTATTTTGAAAGGTACCTGTTTCATGAATTTCATACCCATCATTATCATACGGGCTACCCAGAAGAATATAATATCGAATGCAGTTATCAGAATAGAAGTGGGATAATATGTTTTAAGATCCGGGGTTTCTTCGGGCCATCCCATAGTCGAAAAGGGCCAGAGACCAGAACTGAACCAAGTGTCGAGTATGTCTTCATCCTGATGGATATTTGTGCTTCCGCAATGTTTGCATTTATCGGGATCATTGATAGTACATGTTTCACCCTTGCAATCTGAGCAATACCAAACAGGGATCCTGTGCCCCCACCAAAGCTGTCGGGAGATACACCAGTCGCGGATATTATACATCCATTCAAAATAAACTTTTTTCCACATTTCAGGAATGAATTCGATATCGCCATTTTCCACCACACGAATTGCTTCATCAGCAATAGGTTTTATTTTAACAAACCATTGTTCTGAAATTAACGGTTCGACAACTGTCTCGCATCTCTGGCAGTGACCTATTGCAAGTTTGTGATTTTCCGTTTTTTCAAGGAGTTCTTCTTCTTTGAGTCTTTCGATCACGGCTTTACGGCACTCGAATCTGTCAATTCCTTTGTATGGTCCTGCGTTTTCGTTCATGGTGCCATCATCATTCAGTATATTGACCTGTTCGAGATCGTGATCATGTCCCAGTTTGTAATCATTCGGATCATGAGCGGGAGTGACTTTTACGATACCGGTACCGAACTCCGGATCTACAACAGGATCACTTATGACTTTCAGTTCTCTTCCTATTATTGGCAGAATTATTGTTTTATCAAGCAGCCAGCTGTGTCGATCGTCCTCTGGATTTATCGCAACAGCGGTATCTCCGAGCATTGTTTCAGGTCTTGTTGTTGCAACGGTAACGTATTTATCCGTGTCTTTTACGGGGTATTTCAGGTAATACAGCTTGCCGGTGGTTTCTTCATGCTCGACCTCGAGGTCGGAAACAGCGGTTGCGCATCTTGGACACCAGTTAACAAGATAAGTTCCGCGATATATCAAACCCTCTTCATAAAGCCTGACGAATACTTCTCTAACAGCATTTGACAGACCTTCGTCCATTGTGAATCTTTCCCTTGTCCAGTCGCATGCAACACCAAATCTTTTCAACTGGTGTATTATCCTGTTCCCGTATTGTTCCTTCCACTGCCATGCTCGCTCGAGGAACTTTTCTCTGGTGAAATCTTTTCTCTTGATCCCTTCTTTTTCAAGTTGTTTTTCAATCATTGTATGAGTTGCAATACTTGCGTGATCAGTTCCCGGAAGCCACAGTGTATTATAACCACGTAACTTTTTATACCTTATCATTACATCCTGTAATGTCATGGGTAATAGATGACCTATATGGAGTTCACCCGTTACGTTTGGCGGTGGGATTACAATTGAAAAAACAGGTCCATCCTTCGATGGATCCGCCTTAAAATATTCTTTTTCTAGCCAGTACTCATACCATTTAGACTCAGTTTTCTTTGGATCATATCTTTTTTGTAATATAGACTCAGCCAATTTATTTTCAGCACTCCTTATCCTTTGTCGTCTTGTATTTTTCTTCTAATAATTTGTTCTGTCAGATCTGGGATTATCTCCCACATTGTATCTTCAATTATATGTTCAATCTTTTCAGTAACAATTTTACTTATCAACTTTTTAAGTTCCTCATTCGAAGGAATTATCGCTTCAACTTCTTTTTCAATAAGTTCGGTTGAAGGAAGAATTTTTTCTTCTTCGAGAGGTTCCGGGGTCTTTTCAGTAACCTCAACTTCCTCTTCAACCTCCAGTATTTCAGGTTCAATTGAAGTTTTTTCTTCAACAATTTCTTCGACCTGTTTTCCACCAGGTGTAAAAAACTGTTCTGCTATTATATCATCTTCACTGGATTCAGGAACAGTCTCAACTGATATTTCATCAAATTCAATTTCTTCCAGTCCCTGATCGCCCTCTTCTACTAACTCTTCATCAAGAAGGAGAACTTCTTCATTGACCGATTGACCTACTTCATCAGTCTTTTGAACATCCGATTCTATTACTGATGTGTCTACTTTCTCCGGAGCGAGAACCTCGTCAATAGATTCAGAGATCTCATCCTTTTTTTCATCATCGACCGATTCCAATTCGAATTCGATCTCACCTGCACCTTCGAATTCTATACCTTCAGAAACTTCATCAGAAAGTTCTATGACATCCTTTGCTTCGGGTTTTTGGCTTTCGAGTTCGGGAGCGAGAACCTCGTCAATAGATTCAGAGATCTCATCCTTTTTTTCATCATCGACCGATTCCAATTCGAATTCGATTTCACCCGTACCTTCGAATTCTATACCTTCAGAAACTTCATCAGAAAGTTCTATGACATCCTTTGCTTCGGGTTTTTGGCTTTCGAGTTCGGGAGCGAGAACCTCGTCAATAGATTCAGAGATCTCATCCTTTTTTTCATCATCGACCGATTCCAATTCGAATTCGATCTCACCTGCACCTTCGAATTCTTTAGAAAGATCCAACTCAACTTCATCTGAAGCTTCCTGAGGCATTTCAATGACTTCTTCCGCTTCGGGTTTTTGGCTTTCGAGTTCGGGAGCGAGAACCTCGTCAATAGATTCATAGATCTCATCCTTTTTTTCATCACCGACCGATTCCAATTCGAATTCGATCTCACCTGCACCTTCGAATTCTTCAGAAAGATCCAGCTCAACTTCATCTGAAGCTTCCTGAGGCATTTCAATGACTTCTTCCTCTTCGGGTTTTTGGCTTTCGAGTTCGGGAGCGAGAACCTCGTCAATAGATTCATAGATCTCATCCTTTTTTTCATCACCGACCGATTCCAATTCGAATTCGATCTCACCTGCATTTTCGAATTCTTCAGAAAGATCCAGCTCAACTTCATCTGAAGCTTCCTGAGGCATTTCAATGACTTCTTCCGCTTCGGGCTTTTGGCTTTCGAGTTCAGGAGCTAAAGATTCATCGATTGATTCTATGATTTCGTCCTTTTTATCATCTTTTAAAATTTCAGGTTCTGATATTTCTATTACATCTTCGGATGATTTGAGTTCAAAATCGTCTTGTTTCAAATCTACTTGTTCTTCAGTTGAAGTATCCTCTTCTGATAGTTTGGAACCTTTTTCGATAGTTTTTTCTGATAAAGAACCATTGGATGGGACAGGAATTACTTCAGATTTTTGTTTTTCTGAGATGCCCTTTTCCAGAGAGAATGAATCAGTTGTCACCGGTTCTTTAATTAATTCAGAAACAACATCTTTTAAATCTTCAATTTTGAAAGGTTTTTTAAGAATTTTTTCCGGGAAAAATTGATCAACTAATTTGGAATCATAGTCTTCAAAAGAACCAACAAGAAGAACGAATGACATGTTCTGAAATAATTTCTTTTTCCTGAATTTTGATAGGATTTTAAAATGCTTTTTTTGGAGGAAATCATAGCTTATCATGCATAAATCAGGTCGGTGTTTTTTGATAGCCTTCAGGAATTTTCGACCGTCTTCTACAATTTCAATGTAATAACCTTCTGAAGTCAGGTTTGTGTTGATCATTTCCCTGATATATACATTTGGCTCGGCAAGTAAAATAAAATTATTCAATTTCGAACCTCCTTATCCAGGGAGAAGAGATTAATTTTAAATAGTTGTTTGGCAAAAATTTTCATCCAAGCATTCTTACAAAGAATCAGAGTTAAGACTTCTTTAATAAGATAAACAGATGTTTTGTGAAAAAGCTGTTATCTTTATTTTTTCGGTAAAAAGCATTTTAAACTCAAGTAACTACAAAATTTGTGTTTCAGATCGCAAATTTTAGCTTAATTTTTTAACCATTTGATCTTAAATAATTAATATTGTTAATCGTTAATTTATAATGCGAACTTATTTTTCAAATATCCGGTTAATTTATCCTTTTTAATTTTTTGGGTGTATATATGCAATATGGTTCTTCATCAAGATAATCACCGGTTTTAGCAAACGCTCTTGCCCTGCATCCACCACAACTTCTAATGTATTCGCAGGAACCACATTTTCCTTTGTAATTAATGAGTTCTCTGAGTTTTAAAAAGACAGGAGAATTTTTCCAGATATTATCAAAGCTCGATTTTCTTAAATCACCACATTCTAAATCCATATAACCACATGTTTGAACTATTCCAGTGTGGGAAATAAATGCAAATCCGACGCCAGCAAGACATCCTCTTGTTGTTCCGGATAGTGTATGATGTTTTTTAATATCCGAATTAGTTTTATTAGGTTTTTGTTTAAGCTGACTGCAAACTCTATAATAATGAGGTGCACATGTTGTCCTGAGTTCCATTTGATAATTTTTTTGTTGGTTGGAAAACCATCTTAAAACTTCTTCGTATTTTTCCGGGGATATTTCTTGATCCTCCAGATCTTTTCCCCTTCCAGTCGGAACCAGTAGAAAAAGATGTAAACTCTTAGCACCAAGAGATTCAGACAACTTCAGGATACCTTCTATTTCATCGACATTTTGTTTTGTTATAGTAGTATTCACCTGAACTTCCATTCCATTTTCTTTAGCAATTTTTATCCCGTTTAAAGCACCTTCAAAGGCTCCATTCTCACCCCTGATAAAGTCGTGAGTTATTGCATTCGATCCATCAATGCTTATGCTAATACGCATTATACCTGAATTTTTCATTTTTTTTATGATTTCAGGGGTATTCAAAGTTCCGTTAGTTGCAAGAACCATTCTCAATCCAAGGTTAGATCCGAATGAAGCAATTTCATAAATATCATCTCTCAAAAGAGGTTCTCCACCGGTGAGTATAATGATTGATTGACCAAGAGAACGGATTTCCCTTAAAATTCTCTTTACCTCTTCGAATGATAGTTCGTTTTTGTAATCGCGGAATTCAGCAAAAGCACGGCATTGAATGCAATTCAAATTACATTTTCGTGTGAGTTCCATTGCAACCAATCTGGGAAATGGTGCCTCAAGGATTCCGGATTTTTCAATCATTACAAGCAGGTTACCTTTGTTTTAAAATTCTTGCAGCATCTTTGGCAAAATATGTGAGTATTAAATCTGCTCCAGCTCTCTTGATGCATGTCAAGGCTTCAATAATTGTATTTTCCCGATGAATCCAGTTATTTTTTGCAGCAGCTTCAATCATTGAGAATTCTCCGCTGACATTGTAAGCTGCAACGGGAACTTCAAAATAATCTTTCACACGATAAATAATGTCGAGATACCCGAGAGCAGGTTTGACCATTACTATATCGGCTCCCTCTTCTATGTCCAGTTCCACTTCCTTTATTGCTTCCAAAGCATTTGCCGGATCCATCTGATATGACTTCCTGTCACCGAACTGGGGAGTAGAGTCGGCAGCATCCCTGAAGGGTCCGTAAAAGCTGGAGGAGTATTTTGCAGCGTAAGACATTATTATTACATCATTGTATCCATTTTTATCAAGTGCACATCTGATAGCTTCAACTCTACCATCCATCATATCTGATGGTGCTACAATATCAGCACCTGCCTGAGCGTGGGAAATAGCCATTTTAGTCAGTAATTCCAAGGTTGGATCGTTTTCTATCAAGTTATTTTTAACAACTCCGCAGTGTCCGTGGCTGGTGTATTCACAAAGGCATACATCGGTGACAACGACAATTTCAGGGAAGTTTTCTTTTAAAGCTCTAACACTTTTTTGTATTATACCGTTTTTAGCATATCCTTCACTACCGACGGGATCTTTTTTTTCGGGAATTCCGAAGAGGATAATTGCAGGTATTCCCAGTTTTAAAATCTCTTCAGCTTCTATTAGCAGAGTGTCGACTGACAGGTTATAGATGCCGGGCATTGAAGGGATCTCTTTTTTTATCCCTTTACCATCCTGAACAAACATTGGATATATGAAATTATCAACTGACAGGCGAGTCTCTCTAACCATCCTTCGTATGTTCGAATTTTTTCTCAAGCGTCTTGGTCTATGTTCCGGGAATGACATATTTAAAGCCCTATAATTAAATAATAGCAGTTCAATATAATACACGTTCTCTCGCATGTCAACAAGAGTGAGTTTTCCCAAAATCCGATATAGGATTTCATTTCCTTGTCAAGAATCATAATTTAGTCAAAAAATAGTTTTTTAAGTCATAAACATCTCTAATTTGTTAAAAATTGAATCATGCAATCATTTTTTATGTAAAAAACCTTAAAATAATCGAGTTTCAAGACACCTCGCCATAGATTTTACTGAAAAT
>Ga0272441_10015060_pt1 | contig 10869 bp, 10 predicted proteins | sample SSMProp6N_FD_193582 | JGI IMG/M metagenome (GOLD analysis project Ga0272441, IMG submission 193582) | Marine sediment archaeal communities from Little Sippewissett salt marsh, Falmouth, MA, United States - SSM-Prop-6N | ecosystem: Environmental > Aquatic > Marine > Wetlands > Sediment ...
CTGCGATGCAGCGAGGTGTGTTCCTACTAACGGAACTCGCCGTTGATGGTGCCACGGTTCGGGTCTTGTTTGCCAACATAGAGTCAGACCTGGAGGCTATCGACAGGCTGAAGAACCGTACGCAGGATGCCCAGCGCGGTGCCGCAAGGCCGGTGCAGAATATCTTCGAACTCTATGAACAGAACATCGGCATGATTACGCCGATGGTCGCCGACGAGCTGCGCGATGCGCAGCGGACGTATCCCGCGGAATGGGTGGAAGAGGCCTTCCGGGAGGCGGTGAACAACCGCAAGCTGAATTGGAAGTACATCAGTCGGATACTGGAACGCTGGACGACAGAGGGCAAGGACAGTGGAGCGCATAGACAGGGTGCTCGGTCGCATGACCGAGATAAGTACATCAAAGGCAGATTTGGACACCTTGTCAGGCGCTGAGCGAGACGAGGTCGAAGAGATCACCTGTCCGTACTGCCATGGCGCGGGTTTCCTGCATCCGGTGTCCGCGAGTGGCGAGGTTGACTTCTCTCGCGTGGTACCGTGCAGTTGTCGCCAACCTGTCCTGGAGAAGGAGCATCGAGGCTGGCTCCAGCGGTTCAGCAATCTGGGCTATCTGGCCCACCACACCTTCGAATCGGCACGTAAAGGCGGTCGAGGCGCTAGTGACGAGAGTTACGCCGGCGCGTACGAGGCTGCAAAGGCTTTCGCAGCGAGGCCCGAGGGCTGGCTCGTTCTGGTCGGTCCCCTCGGTTGTGGCAAGACCCGGCTGGCGTGTGCCATAGCGAACGACCGAATTGCCAGGGGGCAGTTCGTTTTCTACGTCAGTACTCCCGACCTTCTTGACCATCTCAGGGGCACCTACAGCCCCGGCAGCGAGATTCGCTACGACGACCTCTTCGAGCAGGTGCGCAGTTCATCGCTGTTGATACTTGATGACGTCGAGATTGAGGGTTCGACGGCGTGGGCCAGGGAGAAACTGGAACAGATACTCAATTACCGATTCAACCTGAAACTGCCGACAGTGCTGGTGACTGACATCTCGCCCGAAGACATGGACGAGCGGCTGGGCTCGCGACTGTGCGACAACGAGCTGTCACGCGTGCTGGTCCTTGGCAAGCCCAGGGGCAGCGGCATCGATGTGCCCGAATTGCCCGAAGGATTGCGGGCTCACACGTTCGACAACTTCGACTATCTCCGGGTAGAGCTACCCGAGGAGGAACGGCAGAACCTTGAAATGGCCTACACGCTTGCGCACGAGTTCGCCGAGCAGCCCGATGGGTGGGTCGTCTTTCAGGGCCTCAACGGGTGTGGCAAGACACACCTCGCCGCTGCCATCGCGAATCACCGCATAGCGTTGGGAGAGCCGGTCCTGTTCCTGGTGGTGTCAGACCTCCTGGACTATCTTCGCTCGGCGTTTGGCCCGGAGAGTCGTGTCTCGTATGCGAAGTCGTTCGAGGAGATCAAGAAGAGCCCGCTGCTGATTCTCGACGACTACGGAGAGCAGGGCAGTACTCCATGGGCTCGCTCGAAGCTCTTTCAACTGATGAACTATCGTTACAACGCGAGACTGCCGATGGTTGTCACTACGTCGCTTGCGTTGGATGACATCGAGCCGCGTGTCATAGCCCGGCTGGCTGACCCCCGTATCGGGACCGTCTTCAACATCATGGCTCCTCATTACAACCTGGACGTGTACGAGCGTCGAAACGAGAGGCCGTCATAGTGATGATGGCTACGGGCACCTGGTGACGGTGGGATGCTCGGAGCAATCGCACTCATAGTTGGTGGCTATCTCCTGGGCGCGCTCCCGTTTGCCGTCGCCGTTGCTGCCGCCAGTGGCGCCGACCCGACGGCTCGAGATGTCCATCTCGAACTCTGGCATCACGTCGGCAAGGTCCATGCGGCCGTAGCGGCAATCGTTGACATCCTCAAAGGCGTGTTCACGGTGCTCGTGGGCTTTGGCTTTGGCCTGCCTGTGGAAGTTGTGGCGTTGGCCGCAGTTGCTGCAGTGTGTGGACAGATGTGGCCGCCAATGAGAGGGCACGGGGAGAATGGCAACAGTACGGGTGTTGGGGCACTGGTAACGCTACTGGTCTGTTTTGGCGGCTACGTGCCACTCTTATGTGTGCTTTTCTTCGTTGCCGGAGCGGCACTGAGGATGTACACACTGTCACGCGAGTCTCCCGAGTGGCGCGACCCGGGACATCCTGTCTCTCTTGCGCTCCCCGTGGGAATGTTGCTGGGGTTCGCCTCATGTCCAGTCCTCTGCTGGACGAGCGGTCAGCCTCAGGCGCTCATCGTGGGCTCTTTTCTGGTGCTCACCGCCATTGTCATACGGCGGTTGACCGCCAACCTTGCTCAGGATCTCTCCATCGGTGCGAAGATGGGAAATGTGGTGCTGCGGAGACTTCTCTTCGACCAGAGCCTCATTGAGCGCGGACTGTACTAGGGGGACTGGGACGGAGTCTGTGTCTCAAGCGAGCGGACTCGAGTTTTGTGGAATGCCAGGTACGCGCCGACAGCGCCGAGCGAGATAGCAAGACCGATGACTGCCGTCAGCACCCTCGGGTAGGTGGTGGGGTCGACCGATCTCGAAGCCACTCCCCCCAGCGCCCCAGCGGCGATGAAGGCTACTTCCCACATGAGTATCTGACCTGCCACGGCGCGTTGAAACTGCCTCCTGCTGATGCGAGACACACCGCAGATGAACGATGTGAGTATTGTCAGCCCGGGAGTGAACCGTGCCAGGACTATCGTTGGTATCAGGACAGTTGAGAGACGTGCCTTGAGGACGTGCACGCGATGAGGAGTGAGTCTGAATCGCCCGCCCCATCGCTCAAGGATTCTTGCGCCTGCCACCATAGACAACTGGTAGGCAGATGCTGAGCCGAGCAGCCGGCCAGTGTATGCGACTGCCAGGAATGGGAGAGAAGCAACCGCCAGAGCGCCGTGCGCGAGCTGGAATCCCATGAAGATAAGGACGCTCTCCAGCACGGGACTCGTGAAAGGAAGCCCCATTTCTCCGAGAACCGCCAGCACCAATACCGCCAGGAGCCAGATGGCGCCGCCGGCGGCAGCCGCATCGAGCAGAGTCCACAGTGTCTCACACACCTGGTTCTATTATAGGCCTCGCGGGACGAAATTGGTGGCTAATGCCTCCGGCCACCGTACGCGGGCTTTGTCCCGGGTGGAGGACGGAGACACTCGGCAGTATGTTGCCAGATAGCACGATGAACTCGTTGAGGACGTGATGACCTCTCGCCGTGTCCGGTGATTGCGATTCGTTTGACACTGTCATGTCTCTGGACTAGCTTTGGAATTGGAGGGGATATGGCTGAGGTGGCGGTGGTTACCGACAGCACTGTGTGTCTTCCTGAGCACCTTGTCCGGGAGTACGGGATCCGCATTGTTCCCATTCGGTTCCAGATGGGAGGGGTCTCCTATCGCGACGGAATCGATGTAACCGCCGAGCAGATTTACCGGCACCTCCCCGTGGCGCGAACATTGCCGACGACCTCTGCCCCTTCTCCGAGTGACTACTACGCTGCAATCGCGAGCGCTGCCAAGACCTGTTCGCAAATACTTGTCCTAACCATCACCCACAAGCTGAGCGGAATGCTCCAATCGGCCACGACGGCCGCGGCCACAGCACGTGACTCCCTTGGGCATGTTCGCATCCGCGTCATGGACAGTGGGACCGCCGCGGGCGCGCAGGGACTTGTCGTTCTCGAAGCGGCCCGTGCCGCGTGCGAAGGTGGGCCTCTTGACGAGGTGATTGACGCGGCCCGCGAGGTGATGCAGAGGGTGGAGCTTGTCGCATATCTTGGTACGTTGTACTACCTCGCGAAGGGTGGTCGTGTTCCGATGGCCTTCCACTGGGCCAACTCGGTTGTCCGGGTGAATCCTCTATTTCGTATCGCCCCTATGACTGGAGAGGCGCGGACTGTCCGGGTGGCGCGCGGCCGCCACAGTGCCATGCGACAACTGGTGGAGCTTGCCGGACAGAAGGCCGTGGGTGGGAGCATCCATGGCATAGTCTTCCATAGCTACAGTCATGACGAAGCGCTGCGTCTCAGGGAACTGCTTTGCAGCCAGTGCGAGTGTACCGAGCTGTACGTGAGTGACTTCACTCCCGCCATGGGCATCCACACCGGAGTGGGCGTAGTAGGTCTGGCCTACTTTGTGCGCTGATGACATACTATGAGACGGCAGCGCGGCATCCCCAGCGGGTGCTGCGAAATCCATGGAAGGAGACACACTACATGCGCGACGACACCGCATACAGCCTGGATGGCAAGACCGCCATCGTGACGGGGGCGGGGCAGGGCATCGGACGGGGGATCGCTCTCGAGATGTCCAACGCCGGAGCCGACGTGGTCATAGCTGAGCTTCGGCGGGAGACCGGTGAGGAGACCGCGAAGCTCATTCGTGAAATGGGCGGAAAGGCCTTTGTGACCGAGACGGATGTCAGTAGCGAGGAATCCGTTCTCAAGATGATGGAGAGCACGCTGGCCGAGTTCGGTCATGTCGATGTGCTGGTGAACAACGTCGGGACCCTGGGTCCTGACGGCGAGAAGACTGCTCCGGCCGACATGAGCCTCAGCTTCTGGGAGACGTTGCTCAAGGTGAATCTGACATCACAGTTTCTGTGTTGCAGGGAGTTCATCAAGTACTGCCTCGCGAACGAGCGGAAGGGTTCCATCGTGAACATAGCCTCGCTTGCCGCGCTGGTTCCCTACGAGGCGTCTATAGGCTACGGCGCAGCCAAGGCGGGCGTGGTGAGCATCACGCAGACCATCGGCAGCGAATACGGCCCGAAGGGAATCCGTGCAAACTGCATCGCTCCAGGACCTGTACGTACGCCGTTGGTTGAGGCCAGGTATAAGGGGCGCGACGCGGTTCGCGATGCGCAGAACAAGCTCAGCCCGCTTGGCAGATGGGGAGAGCCGGAGGAGATCGGCCGATTGGCCGTGTTCCTCGCGTCCGACGCATCGAGCTATGTCACAGGGCAGACCGTTACTGCCAGTGGCGGCCTGGTCCAGTTCCTGACCAAGGTTGTGTAGTTCACATAACGATTGCTATTGCTCATGGGCGGCTGTCCTTCGTGGGACGGCCGCCCATTGTTCGTTCGTGACTGTCGTTCTCGCAGTTGTCCGCGGGGGTGTTCGAGGTCGTCGGCGGAAGGGTTCACGTACGCGGAGGCATGTGCCATACTTGCGAACGTACCATCGGTCGCGCCGGAAGGGCGACACGACGCATCTTGTTTCAGGAGGACCTTATGCTTGATATGACTGCTTACGCGCTCGAGGACAGGACCGCAATCGTCACAGGATCAGGCTCGGGTATAGGACGTGCGATAGCGGTCGAGATGGCTGGCGCTGGAGCTGACATCGTGGTTGCGGAGTTCAACGAGGACGCCGCCGAAGAGACCGCGGCGCTGGTTCGCGAGAAGGGCAGACAGGCACTTGCTGTGAAGACTGACGTGACCAGCCGGAAGAGCGTCGATGCGATGTTCGCTGCCGCGCTTGAGCGGTTCGACGGGATTGATATCCTCGTCAACAACGTGGGCGGCCTTGGTCCGAAGCCGCGCAAGGTCACCATCCTCGAACTCAGCGATGAAGAGTGGGAGTCGCTACTGCGGCTGAACCTCACATCGCAGTTCTTGTGCAACAAGTCATTCATCGCCTATGCAGTCGAGAACAAGCGCAAGGGAGCAATCGTCAATATCGCCTCGCTCGCTGCCATGGTGCCGTACGAAACCTCGCTCGTCTACGCCGCCGCGAAGGCCGGTGTCGTCAGCATGACGCAGACGCTCTCCTGGGAATACGGCAAGCATGGTATTCGTGTGAATTGCATCGCGCCCGGTCATGTGCGGACGCCCATTCCTGAGGCGCTGTACAAAGGGAAGGAAGACCTTCTTGCGGCACAGTGCCGCATCATACCTGTCGGACGCTGGGGCGAACCCGACGAATTGGGCCGTCTGGCGGTTTTCCTTGCATCGGACGCTGCCAGTTTCGTTACGGGCCAGACGGTGGTGGCCTCTGGCGGCATGACGTATTTCCGGACCAGCGTGCTCTAGCCACATACGAGACGACCGCGGTTGTCTGACCCAATACCCGGTGCTAGAATGCCGCTGAGTTCTCCGATGGACGACGGCCCTGTACTGGTATTGAATCAGGGGTTCGAGCCCCATGATGTCTGTCGTACCCGTCGCGCCCTGGTTCTCATGTTCTGCGGCAAAGCAGAGATGATTGAGGACGGCAGGGGAGTTGTCCGCACAGTCCGGACGACGTTCCCTCTTCCCTCGGTCATTCGACTGACGGCCCATGTCCGTCGCCCGTATCACGAGCATCGGCTGACACGCCTTGAGGTCTTCATCCGCGACCGCTTCACGTGCCAGTACTGCGGCAAAGAGACGAAGGAGTTGACCATCGACCACGTGAAGCCACGCAGTCAGGGTGGTGAACACACATGGGAGAACGTGGTCAGCGCCTGCAAGCTCTGCAACAGGAAGAAGGGCGGACGAACTCCGGAACAGGCGTCGATGAAGCTACTGAGCGTCCCTCGGGCACCGAAGGCCTACGGCTATCATGTGCCGTTCCAGTACTTCTATTCCCACGAGGAGTGGCAGAAGTACCTGCCGCAACAGCAGCAAGTCAGTTCTGCGGTGGAGCTTCGGACAGCCGCACCTCGTCCAAAGACAGCTCTCTAGTTGATGTCTCCAGTTGTACGGTCACGGTCTCTTTCAAGACGTTGAGGGCGACCACTTTGCCTGGCCCGAACTCGGTATCCACCCACTTGTTGACCTTGGGCATTCGCCCCTTGACCTCTGCGTACATCTCCTGCTCGTAGTTCAGACAGCAGAGTAGCCTGCCGCACACACCCGATATCTTCATCGGATTGAGCGCGAGGTCCTGGGTCTTGGCCATCTTGATGGAGGACTGTGTAAACTCGCCGAGGAATGTCTGGCAACATAGTGGCTGCCCACACTTGCCCACGAGCCCGCAGAGTTTCCCCTGTTCTCGCGGACCGAGCTGGCGCAACTCGATGCGTGCGCGCAGTACACGACTGAGTTCGCGTACAAGTTTGCGGAAGTCCACCTTCTCGTCAGCACGGAAGAATATGGTGACGTGCTTGTCGCCATCCCATCGCGCCGCGAGAGGGTGCATCTTCAGGTGAAGTTGGCTGACCTTCTCCTTGCATAGCTCGAGGGCGCGGATGGATTCGGGGTCCGTGCCGGCCTTGAGGACTATCTTGGGTCGATGCGGCTCACCCTCACCGTGGTCTTCGCCTTCAGCGTGCTCTTGCCCTTTCCCGTGGAGTTCTTCCTCTGTCGCGGTCTCTTCGTGCGGAGAATTGAAATCTCCGTCTGGAGTCTCCACGTCGGGCGTTGCAGGAGCCTCGTCTATTGCTTCATCGCGGCGAGTCTCGGCGCCTTCCGTGTCCGCCCCTTCCGCTTCAGGGTGCTCGCTGGCAGTCGGCTCGGTGGCATCCAGTTCTCCTGGGGCCGCTGTCTGAACCGGAGTCGAGTCGGCAGGGACGGTGTCTTGGGGTTCCGTATCGGAGTCGGCCGTGTTGACGTCGTGAACGTCGGCCTGCGCGGCAGATGCTGTCTCGGGCGCGTCTCTCTTCAGAGGGACAGTATCGGACTCCTGTTCCGGTTCTGCCTCTGTGGCGGTAGCAGGTTCTTCAGCGGGGGGTGTGGATGTCTCGGAACTCGCAACAATCTCGTTACTGTTCTCTGTCGACTGTTCCTCTAGCTCTTCCCCTTGCTGTTCGCGTTGCGTATTCTCACCTGGGATTTCGTTCATTAAGTCTCGCTCTTGCCCTGGGCAACGCCTGTCTGAGTCGCACTTTCGGCCGTTGACCTCAACGCACGCGGAATCGAGTAGACAAGCGAGTCAAATACCAGACGCGGTATGACATTCAGTGCGAGGTTCTCCCTCGCCTCATCCAGATTCGCTATCGATTCGCGTACCAATTCGAGAGTCAGGCTCTGTGCCTGTTCGTTCAGGTCGTTGACATAGTCTACGTTCACCACTGTGTCGGCGCAACCTGTCTTCATCATCAGAAGGTCGCGCCACCACGTGGTCCAAACGTCCAGTGTCTCCAGGACCGTCTTCTGGTCTCTACGGTATTGTTGGTCCATTTCACGGGCAAGGTCAAATCGGGCCGTCGGCCCCATCTGAATCAGTTGGACAATGCTTTCGAGCCGGGACGCTCTTGCAGCCATTACGGATTCGTCCTGCAGCGCCGATATGGCCCATCCGGTGCGGCCCTGTGAGATTCGGGCGAGCAGGTTCGCCCGCTCCTCATTTGCGCCGTAGCGTTCCATGAGAACGGACGCAAGCTCCGGCACGGCCATGGGTCTCACGTCGATGCGCTGGCAACGGGAGATGATGGTGTCCAGTAGAGCCTTCTCATCCGTTGCAAGCAGCATCCAGACGACGTACTCGGGCGGTTCTTCGAGCGCCTTGAGTATGTAGTTGGCTGCATCTACTGTCATGTGGTCGGCATCGTCGACAAGGAGTACCTTGCGCTTCCCCTCGAATGGAGGGAGGTTCGCCATGTGTTCAAGGTCCTTCATCTGACCGCGCCGCAGGTTGCCGGCGCGGCTTAGGGTCGTGGTGCCTGCAGACGGAGGCTCGTCCTCGGAGGAGTCTTCGTCTCTTGGGGGTGGAGGTAAGACTACATCCGCATGCTTCCACTCGAGTATGCGGGTGCAGGCGTGGCACTCGCCGCAGGGGGGTGTGTCAGACTGGCAGTTGAGGGCGCAGGCGAGGTCCAGCGCCAGCGTCATCTTGCCCACGTGTTCGGGGCCCAGAAAGAGGTAGGCGTGATGTACCGCGCCCTCGCGAATGCTATTGGAGAGCCACTCAATCGTGCTCTCTTGTCCCAGCGTGCGCCACATAGTGCTACAGAGCGTCTAGCCCGTAGAGGTCTTCAAACGTCTCACGGCGGCGCACAAGGCGCGGTTCGCCGTTCTTGACGAAGACTACTGCCGGACGCGGGTTAGCGTTGTAGTTGCTGGCCATCGGCACGCAATACGCTCCACATGCCGGCACGGCGATGATGTCGCCCGAAGCCGCTCGAGGGAGCTGTATGTCCCTGACCAGGATATCGCCGGACTCGCAAAGCTTACCGGCGACGGTGACGGTCTGTGCATTTGGCTCGGCAGCCTTGTTGGCAACCATAGCCTCGTATCTTGCGTCGTACAGGGGAGGGCGGATGTTGTCTGACATGCCGCCGTCGATGCAGACGAACTTGCGGATACCCGGGACCTCCTTGAGCGCCCCGACCGTGTAAAGAGCGACGCCGGCGCGAGCGATTATCGAGCGGCCAGGCTCGATAGTCAGCCGTGGCGGCAGCAGACTCTTTTTCAGCAACAGGTTGGACATCGCGCCCACTATTGCGTCAGCGTAGACGGCGGGCATGGGGGCCTCGTCGTCAAGCGTGTACGCGACGGCGAAACCGCCTCCCACACTCATCTCTACCATGTCGAAGTCGTATTTCTGCTTCATCTGCTTGGCGAAGTCGAGAACCACACCGATGGCTGTCTCGTACGGGCTCGTCTCAAAGATGGGGGAGCCGAGGTGGAAGTGCAGACCAAGCAGATTGACGAAGCGCATCTCCAGGGCGGCTTTCACAGCCTCTTCAGCCTGACCCGTTTCAATGGGTATGCCGAACTTGCTGTCCAGAACGCCGGTTGTCGTGTGCCCGTGAGTGTGTGGGTCGACGTTGGGATTGAGCCTCAGGAGTATGTCCTGTATCGCGCGGCGCTCGCCGCACAACTGATTCAGCAGCTTCAGTTCGTACATGCTGTCGACCACGATACGGCCGACGCCCCAGTCGAGTGCCTGCACGAGCTCCAGCGGCGTCTTGTTGTTGCCATGGAAGTAGACGTGGTCAGAGGGAAACCCCACCGACCTGGCAATCGCGAACTCGCCGGCTGACACAACGTCCAGTCCAAGTCCTTCTTCCATCACCAGTCTCGCCATGGCCTTGTTCAGGAACGCCTTGGCCGCGTAGCTGACCTTGGTATCGGGGTATCGGCCGGTGAACCGTTCCACGAACTCGTGGCACTGGTGGCGTATGGTTGCTTCGTCGAAGACGTAGAGCGGAGTGCCGAACTCCGAGGCGAGGTCGCACGCATCGCAGCCGCCGATAACCAGGTGGCCTGCTGCATTGATGCTGGAAGCACGAGGGAAGAGTGATAGTCGTGGTGTCTGTTGGGGGTTGATTGCCATGCGGTAGATGGTACCCGTGACCATTGGCCGAGTCAACGGGTGGGGATGGTGCCGGGTGCTACGTGCCATGTGCGAGGAGACTAGCCGAACGTCCAAAGTCTTGAGTCGAAGGTCAAGGGCCCCAGTCCATGGTGTGCTCTGGGTCCGTTTCGTCCACTTGGTCCACCGGGGCCGTGCGGCCTACTGTCCGAGCCCGCTGACACCTGGCACCTGGCACTTCCCGCTCTCTCAGTCCTCCACTCGTGACTCCCTCACTTGGCACGCAGCACTTGGCACCTGGCACTTGAGCGGTGGGAAGAAGAAGAGGGGGCCCGGAGGCCCCCTCTTTGGGTAGTGGGGTAGGACTGAGTTCCTAGACCCTGCGGGTGCGGAAGATGAGCACGATGACCACGATAATCAGAATCGCAGCCAGGGCGATCACCACCCAGACCCAGCTGGGAGTTCCAGGAGGCTCGGGGAAGTTGATAACGGTCTCAGGAATCTCGGGCGGGGCGGTGGGTTCCATCATGGTGCGGAACGTCGCGGTGCCGGATTCGCTGAGGACGTTGGAGCCCTTCATCGCCTTGACCATCCACATGTAAGCCGAGTCGTAGTCGAGCTTGGAGGTCAGGACGAATGAGGTGGCA
>Ga0272441_10015061_pt1 | contig 10869 bp, 12 predicted proteins | sample SSMProp6N_FD_193582 | JGI IMG/M metagenome (GOLD analysis project Ga0272441, IMG submission 193582) | Marine sediment archaeal communities from Little Sippewissett salt marsh, Falmouth, MA, United States - SSM-Prop-6N | ecosystem: Environmental > Aquatic > Marine > Wetlands > Sediment ...
GCCGTCTGGTTCCGGAGGCACGGGACAAGACGTTGCTGCTGGACCCGGACGGCCGGGCCATCGAGGACCCGCTGGGTGGCGGGGCTGAGCGATACGAGGCCTGCGCCGAGCAGATTGAGTCGGCGGTGCGCCGGCGAGTGGAGGAACGATTCGCATGAGAATTGCCATTGCGAGTGACCATCGCGGGTATGCGGCGAAGGAGAACATCAAGCGGATACTGCTTCAGATGGGCCACGAGGCACGGGACTTCGGGACCGACAGCGATCATTCGACGGACTATCCGGACTTCGTGCCTCCGGTGTGCGAGGCGGTGCGCAGCGGCAAGGCCGACCGGGGAATGCTCCTCTGCGGGTCGGGCATCGGCATGTGCATGACCGCCAACAAGATCGGCGGCATCAGGGCCGCGCTGTGCCATGATGAACTGACGGCCGAGATGAGTCGCCGGCACAACGACGCCAACGTCCTTTGCATGGGCGGCGATCTGCTCGGCGAGGGGATCATGCGGCGAATCGTCGAGATCTGGATGTCCACTGATTTCGAGGGCGGGCGCCATGACCGGCGCGTCAAGAAGATGATGCGCATCGAAGACATGAGCCCGGAGGAACTGGCCGCCGCTGGCAAGCCGGCGGCGAAGCCCGCCAAGGCTCATAGGTCCGCCAGGAAGAGTTGAGGCCAGCGGACGACTGACCCAGGGACGCATCGCGGCCCGACGCCGAGCAAGTTCGGCGAGGGCCGCGCTGGTTTTTGAGCGTGAGGCGGTCGGGCGCGTCCGGCGTCTACTCCGGCAGCTTGGCGAGGTTCTCGGTGGCTCCGACGATGACGAGGATGTCGTCGGGTCGGATGACCGTGTCGGCCATGGGCACGTCGATGATCTGCTCCTCGGTGGTTTCCTCGCCCTGTGCCCGGACCGTGCTGACCTGCTTCTTGATGGCCACGAGGTTGACCTTGAACTTCTTCCTGAGGTCGATCTGGCCGAGCGTCTTGTTGTGGAACAGCTTGGGCGCCTTGAGCTGCACGAGGCTGTGGCCTTCGGTCAGCTCGACGAACTCCATGATGTTGGGGTTTGACAGTTGCCTGCCGAGGCGGATGGCGCTTTCCTCCTCGGGGCTGATGACCTGGTCGGCCCCGATGCGTGAAAGGATTTTCGCCTGGATCGGGGAGCTCGCCCTGCTGATGACCTGGCGGATGCCGAGTTCCTTGAGGGTGGCCGTCGTGAGGGCGTTGGCCTCGAAGTCCTCCCCGATGGTGACGATGACCACGTCGAGCTTGTCGATGCCCTGGGTCTTCAGGGCCTGGGCATCGGTGGCGTCGAGGCGCACGGCCAGGGCCACCTCGTCGCGCACCTCCTCGATGATCTGCTGGCGGTGATCCACCGCGACGACCTCATGCCCGTGTTCGGTGAGGCTGGTGGCCAGACGCCGGCCGAAACGCCCCAGGCCGATGACCGCGAATCGTTTCATGGATGGCTCTCCTTTCGCCGCTATCCGACGGCGACCGACTCGCTCGGGAACGCGTACTCCGACTTCTTCAGGCCCAGCGGCAGGGCGATGAACAGCGTGAGCGGGCCGACGCGGCCGGCGAACATGACCACTATGATAAGGAGTCGGCCGGCGAGGTTCAACGTCCCGGTGACGCCTGTGCTCAGGCCGACAGTGCCGAACGCGCTGGTGGCTTCAAAGAGGGCGTCGAGAAACCGGATGTCGGTCTGCGTCACCGACAGCAGGATGGTCGCCACAGCGACGAGGCCGGTTCCGAGCGTCATGACCACCAGGCTGCGGAAGAGAATGCTCTGCGGAATCGTCCGCCGGAATGCCTGGGCGGTCGGTCGGTTCCGCAGCATACTCCAGATGCCGCACAGGATGACGGCCAGGGTGGCGGTCTTGATGCCGCCGCCGGTCGAGCCCGGGCTCGCACCCACGAACATCAGGAGGATCGTCAGAAACTTAGTGCTGTCGGTCAGTTCGCCCGTGGTCGAGGTGTTGAACCCCGCGGTGCGTGCCGTCACGCTCTGGAACCATGCGTAGGCGAGCCGCGCGGCCGGTCGGGCCCTCGACATGACCACGGGCGGGGGCCGGCGGCCCGGGGCCGGCGCCGCGGGCAGGGCGGGCGTCGCGCCCTCGGCACGGCCCGGACCTGGCTTCGCGCCTTCCGGGCTGGCGTAGGAGGGAGCCACGGCGTCGGTTGCCGGCGCGGCTCGCCCGGTCCCCGCGGACCGTGCCGGCAACGTCTCGAACAGCATCACGAGGCCCGTGGCCGCGACGAGAAGGATGCCGCTGGTGACCAGGACGAGCTTGCTCTGGAGCGTGAGCCGGCGGCGGTCCAGTTCGGGTTTCGGCATGTGGCCGCGCAGGCGGATCCACACGCGGCGCAGGTGGCAGCGGGCGATCCGGATCAGGTTGTAGGTGACCATGAAGCCGAGGCCGCCCACAATGATGAGCGCGGGGAAGACCGCCAGGGCCCGCCATGTGGTGCCGTAGCCCTCGATGCTGTTATCATACAGGCAGAACCCCGCGTTGCAGAACGCGCTGATGGAATGAAACACGCTCCAGAACGCGCGCTGGCCGGTGGCCATGCCCGTATCGTTCCACAGGTGCCAGAGACTCCAGACGCCGAGCAGCTCGAACACGGCCGTGGAGGCCAGGATAAACACGAGCACGCGGCCGATCTGGATCGTCATGGTCGGGCCGATCATGTCTTTCATCACGGCGCTGTGCCGCAGGCCCAGGTTCTGCCACAGGAGCAGCGCGAAAACGGCCCCGAACGTCATGATGCCCAGCCCGCCGAGTTGGATGAGCACGAGGATGACCGTCTGCCCGAACCGCGACCAGTAGCCGCCCGTTGACTCGACGATCAGGCCGGTGACGCACACCGAGCTGGTAGCCGTGAACAGGGCCGTGGACCAGTCCGCGGGGTCGGCCTGGACGGGTGGCTGGGCGACGCCGGCGGCGCGGATGAGCCGGTTCCCCGCACCCGTCTGGACCAGCAGACTGTCGGTGCTCGCGCGGAGGACGTTGCCGCGGATGATCTCGCGGCCACCGGCGTCCTCGACCAGGATCAATTTGCTCGTGGCTGCCGGAAGCATCAACAGGCCGGTCCCGACGGCGACCAGCGTGAGGAAGCTGGCGACGAAGACCTGCGCCGGCCGGAAGCGGCTCGCGCTCAACATCATCAATTCCGCCGCGCGGATAAACAGGAACAGGACGATGATGATGTGGACGACCAGGATGTAGTACGACGGTTTGTCCTCGACGTCCGAGAAGCCGATGGCCGCGGCGGCGACCGCCAGCAGGGCGATCAGAACGAACTCGTACCAGACGCTCCGCAGATGGGCCATCCGGTTCGTCGACCAGTAGAGCCGAAGAACCGAATGGGCGATGAAGAAGCCGAGGACGACGACCTCCACCACGCGGACGGCAAAACGACCGTGCCCCGAGAGTTGGAACCCGTACTCCGTAGCCAGGGCGCAGACGGCCGCGATGGTGGCCACGACCGTCGCCGTGCGAAATGCGGCGGACTTCTGGGGCTGAGTGCCTGGAGCCTGGCCGCCCGGATCGATCATCGGCTTCAAACGCCCTCCCGTGGGACATGCTCCGCGATCTGCGGCGCCGCAGGGCACGCGGACACGCCGACAGGCCGGCTACTCCCCGTACACCTGCTTGGGATCGAAGACTTTCTGGCCGTCCTCGACCCAGCGATCGCCCCTCAGGTGCCAACTGAAGCAGCTTCGGTAGCCCGTGTGACACGCGCCGCCGGCCTGGTCCACACGGATCAGCACCACGTCCTTGTCGCAGTCGGTGCTGATCGACACCACCGTCTGCGTGTGGCCGCTGGACTCGCCCTTCATCCAGAACTTCCTGCGGCTGCGACTCCAGAAGTGAGTCTTCCCGGTCCTGACGGTGGTCGCGAGGCTCTCGGCGTTCATCCAGGCCACCATGAGGACCTCGCCGCTTGCGGCGTCCTGGACCACGGCCGGGATGAGGCCCTGGTCGGTGAACGTCAACTGGCTGATCGCCTCGTCGCACATCGCCCGGTAGCTCCCTCCCCACAGCGAAACGCGTGGATTTGAGCGCCGATTATAGTCCCGGGGCGCAGCAGCCGCCATTGTTTTCCCCGCGAGGCCCGGCCGCCATCACGACAGACCGGACGCGGACCGGGTCGCGCTTGCATCACCCGACCTCGATCAGTTCCATCGTCCTGCCGTATCGGGCCAGGAGCGCCCGGCGAAGCTCGCAGTGCTCTTCCTGGGCGAGGTCCGGATCGGCGCGGGTCAGCCGCGATGCCTCGTCGCGGGCCAGTTGCAGGAGGTCGTAATCGTCGATCAGGTTGCCGAGCCGCAACTCCGGCAGGCCGTGCTGGCGCGTGCCGAAGAACTCGCCGGGTCCGCGAAGCCGGAGATCCTCCTCGGCGATGCGGAAGCCGTCGGTCGTCTCGGTCATGATGCGGATGCGGCGCTCGGCCGTCTCGTTCGGCGGATCGGACACCAGGTAGCAGGTGCTCCTATGGCGGCCTCGCCCGATGCGTCCGCGAAGCTGGTGCAGTTGCGCCAGGCCGAACCGCTCTGCGTGCTCCACAATCATCACCGTCGCGTTGTGGACGTCGATGCCGACCTCGATGACGATGGTCGAGACCAGGACGTGAGTCTCGCCACGGCGGAAGCGGTCCATCGCCTGCTGCTTCTCGTCGGCGCTCATGCGGCCGTGGAGCAGGTCCACGCGCAGATCGGGGAATACCTTCGCCTGGAGCCGCGCGGCCTCTTCCGTTGCGGCCTTGAGGTCGCTACGGGTGGTTTCCTCGACGAGCGGGCAGACGACGTAGGCCTGGCGGCCGGCGCTGATCTCGCGCCGCACCTCGTCGTACATCCGCGGAACGTCTCCGGGGCGAATCCACTGCGTTCCGATCGGCTGCCGGCCGGGAGGCATCTCGTCGATCACGCTCACGTCGAGGTCGCCGAACACCGTCAGGGCCAGCGTCCGCGGGATCGGCGTGGCGGTCATCACCAGGTAGTGCGGCCGGAGCGGCTGGTCGGAGTCGGCGTTGCGCCACCGGGACTCGGCTCGCTGCAGAACGCCGAACTTGTGCTGCTCGTCGACGACCACGAAGCCCAGCCGGTGGAACGTCACGTCCTGCTGAATGAGGGCCTGGGTGCCGATGACGATGTCGGCGTCGCCGGCACGGATACGTTCCAGGGCCTGCTTGCGTTTGCGGGCTCCGATGGCGCCGGTCAGCAGCAGCCACTCGACGCGTGAGTTCTCCAAATACCGCTCGATGTTGGCGAAGTGCTGTTCGGTGAGGATCTCCGTGGGGGTCATGATGGTCGCCTGGTATCCGGCCGCCACCGCGGCCAGGGCGCCGTACAGGGCGACCACGGTCTTGCCGCTGCCGACGTCGCCCTGGAGCAGCCGGGCCATCGGCACCGGCTGGGCGATGTCGGCCACGAGGTCGGCCACGGCCCGGTTCTGCGCCGCGGTCAGCGCGAACGGGAACCGCCGGCGGATGTGACGGTCGACCTTTTCGCTCACGGCGATCATCGGGGCGTCGTGGTGCCGGCGGATGCTGCGCCGCCTCATGGCGACGGCCAGTTCCATGAGGAAGAACTCCTCGAAGACCATCCGGCGGCGGGCCTTGGCGACGGTCTTCAGGCTCGTCGGGCGATGCAACTCGCGGACGGCCAGCCGGCCGCTTGGCATTCCCAGGCGGCGAAGCTCCGACGGGCTGAACAGCTCCGGCATCTCACCCAGGCAGGCGTCGAGCGCCGTGGCGACCACGCTGCGGATGGTGCGGCTCTGGAGGCCCTCGGTGGAAGGGTAGGTGGCGATGACGGCCGGCTCATCGTCCCCGCCGTTGGTCGTGATCTCCTTGAAACCCGGATGCTGCATCTGAAGGTGGCGCCGGTAGAGAGCCACTCGGCCCGTCAGGCGGTACGTGCTCCCGGGGCGGAGCTGGTCGCGCAGGTACGGCGCGTTGAACCAGAAGGCCTTAAGGCTGCCCGACGCGTCGGCGAAGGCGGCCTCCAGGTGCCGCCAGCGTACGACGCGGATCTCCAGGCACCGGGCGACCACGGTCTGTTTCTGACCGTGCTCAAGCTGGCCGATCAGCCGGACGTCGCCGCGGTCCTCGTAGTCGCGCGGGAACAGCAGGAGCAGGTCCCGCACGGTTTCGACGCCGAGGCGGCGAAACATCTCGGCCCGCGCCGGCCCGACGCCTTTGACGAACTGGACCTTGTCGTCGATTCGCAGTGCCAAGGCGGACCTCGCTGCGGACGTTTCCCCGGGATCGGTGCCGAAAACGTAGCATTCCCGGGCGGTGCCGTCAATCGCCGCTCGAGCAGTAGAAACGCAATGAGCGGCGAGCCCCAGGTCGCCGCTCACTGCCTTGCTGTAGCCGTGTCGCTCCCCGTGGTCAGGGCAGCCGGATCTCGAGTCCCGGCTTGATGACGTTGGGGTCCGCGATCCTGTCGCGATTGGCGTTCCAGATGTCCTTCCACCTGCTCTGGTCGCTGTAATAGCGCCGGGCGAGGCCGATGAGCGTGTCGCCCTTGCGGATGGTGTACATCCGCTGGACGGCCGTCGTCTCAGTCCCGGACGGGGTGGTGACGGTCGAGGCCGCAGGCGTCTCGGCCGCCACCGGCTCGGTGGCTGCCTCCGGGGCGGTCGCGGTGTCTACCGGCGGAGGCGGCGCCGGCGGGGCCGGCTCATAGGGCGCGGCTTCGCCGGGTGCCAGGCCCAACCGGATGGGCGGCTCGCCGGCCGTCTTCTTTTCCTCGTCGCAGCCCGGAAGACCCACGCACGCCATCAGTGCCAACACCGTCGCCCATGCAATGACCTGTCTCATCACCCGCCTCCGTAACCATACCATTTCTTCCCTGGGTCTCTTGTGTTGATAGGCCGCCCGACCTCGTCGGACGGCAGGAAGAGGATCTTCCCCGCTTCGAGCGTGCCGTCCGGTTTCGTGATCTTCTGGAGCAAGTCGGCGTTTTTCAGGTGGACAAGATAGAGCTTGTGGCCCTTGCCATAGGCCCGCTTGGCGATGAGGAACGTCACGTCGTTCGGCGCCGTGACGTAGGGGACGCAACCCTCGGGACAATCCTCGACGTCCGCGGGCGACAGGAACTGGCCGTAACGCTGATCGTTCTCGAGCTCCTCGAAGCAGCCGGCGAGGGCCAGCGCGGCCACGGCGCTCAGAACGATAGCGGTCAGCGATTTCACGTGGATACTCTCCTTCGCACGCGTATGGTACATCAGGCGGCCGCCGGGGTCAAATTTTATCCGCCGGAGAGCCGGTCAAGGAGCCTTCTCAGGAGGTCCGTCGATGGGATCCGGGCAGCGATGAGCAGGGCGATGTTGAGCCCGGTGTACAGGTCATACGCCCAAGTCCCGCGTGCTTCATCGAAAAAGACCATCCGCTCGACCAGGCTGCGTTCGGCGTTGGGCCGCGGCCTGCCCTCGAAGGCCCGGCGTGCACAGATGAGTCGGCAGCCGGCCGTCAGGGCGGCCCCCACGCCGAGCTGCCACAGGACGATGGCCGGGTTGGCCGCGAACATCCCGATGACGATGGCGGCGTACCGCTCGCCTCGCCGCCAGAACCCCACCTCGCAGTCCGCCAGTTCCTCCCTGGCCCTGGCGCGGATGTAGCTGATCTCGGTGACGTTGATGACGGCGAGGACGGCCAGGAGCCCGTAGGTCAGGTTGGCCGGCTGGGCGTTGAGCGCCGGCCACGTGAACAGGTAGTAGCCGGCGAGCCCGACCATAAGGGCGACGTCGCCGACGCGGTCGCAGGTGGAGTCGAGCACGCCGCCGAATCGCGACGCCTTGCCGCCGATTCGCGCCAGGGCGCCGTCGAGCATGTCGCAAGCCCCTGCGGCAATGAGGAGCAGACCCGCGATCATCCACCGGCCGCCGCCCATGAACCCCGCGGCGGTGCAGGTGATGGCCAATCCCAGCAGGGTGAGCATGTTGGGCGTGACGCCGGCGCGTGCCAGGCCGCGAGCCACCTGGTCGCGCGCCCATGCGAAGCCCCGGCCAATGTAATGGGAGAAGGTCTTCAACGCGCCGAGTCTCCGGCCGCTCTGCTGCGCGACATGGCGTTTGCGACGTGTCCGCCGTTACCGTTCGCGCCGGCCGAGGATAAACTCCTCGACCATCTGCCGCGCCTCGTTGTCGGTGAACTGCTGCGGCGGATGCTTCATCGTGTAGCCCGAGATGCTGGTGAGCGGCCCGGCGATCCCGCGGTCGCGGGCGAGCATGCAGCAGCGGACGGCGTCGATGGTCACGCCGGCCGAGTTGGGCGAGTCCTCGACGCTCAGCCGCGCCTCTAGGTTGAGCGGAATGCCCGCGAAGCCGCGACCTTCCATCCGCAGGAAGCAGATCTTGTTGTCCTTGACCCAGGGAATGAAGTCGGCCGGGCCGATGTGGACCTGGTCCGGCGGCAGGGGCTCGGGCAACTGGCTCTGGACGGCCTCGGTCTTGGAGACTTTCTTCGAGGTGAGCCGCTCGCGCTTGAGCATGTTCAGAAAGTCGGTGTTGCCGCCGACGTTGAGCTGGTACGTGGCGTCGACGGAGGCCCCGCGCTCGACGAAGAGCCGCGTCAGCGTCCTGTGGAGAATCGTGGCGCCGATCTGTGCCTTGACATCGTCGCCGACGCACGGAATGCCGCGCTTCGCGAACCGGTCGGCCCACGTCGGGTTGCTGACAAGGAAGACGGGGATGCAGTTGACGAGGCTGACGCCGCTCTCCAGGCAGGCCGCGGCGACGTGCTCGGCCGCCTTCTGGCTGCCGACCGGCAGGTAGTTCAGGAGAATCTCGACCCCGGAGTCCTTGAGGACCTTCGCGACGTTGACCGGCTTGCGGGTCGCCGGATCGAACCGCTGATCGACGGGGTATTCCTTCATGTGGTCGGCCACGCCGTCCAGGACCGGGGCCATCTGGACCTTCACCTTCGACGCCGGCATCGGCCGCAGGATGTCCTTGGTGCAGTTCGGCGGGGCGAAGATGGCCTTGTCGAGCGTCTTGCCGACCTTGCGGCGGTCGATGTCGAAGGCGGCCACGGTCTGGAGGTCACCCGGGCCGTAGGGGCCGATCCAGTAGTGCATCAGGCCGAGGTGTTCCTCGTTCTTGTTCCTTCGGCGTTCGCGATCGTAGTAGGCCACGCCCTGGATCAGGCTGGAGGCACAGTTGCCGACGCCGTAGATCGCAATGCGGATCCTGCTTGCCATCGGTCCGGACCTTTCTAGCCGGGGCCTCTGAAACGGCGGAAACGGGCCAGAAACAGGACGATAGCACGGGCCGCCGAGGCTGTCAAGGCCCTTACAGCGAGGGTGACACGGCCCAGGACGACCTTGCTCCTGGCCGGCTGTGCCACGCGGACCATCTACGTGCCAGACGGCGAGCCGGCGCGCCTGCGCGAGACGATTTGCGACGCGAAGGTGTGGGTGATGGATGCCGGCGGCCGCGCAATAGTTCCGCGTAGCAATGCGGCAAACCTAGGCGAACGCAATAAACGTAGCGAGGGCAAGCAGGCACGCTATGAGCGATATGACAAGCGCGTTGTATCCCAGCACCTGAGGAAACAGGCATCCTACTTTCAGACGGCCGTCTACGTACGCCTCTGACCTCATAAGGAGCGCGTTGTATCGAAGCTCCACTTGGTGCTCTCCAGCTGCAAATGTCAAGCGGTCGAAGAGCCAGAAGGGAAGCTTCCGCTTGCGCAAAACTTCCTTGCCGTCAACAAGTACTACCTCCAAGGAAGTCCAGAAGGTCGAGAGAATTTCGATATGATGTCTATCGACTTCAAAGGTTGCTCTCATTTCCCGGCCTCCTGCGCTTGCCAGAGCAGCGCAAGCACCATGGTGGGCACCCATAGCTTCAAACGTTTTACCACGGCGAATACTTCCCTGCAAGTTGACAGAGAGAACCAATGACGGCCACTCGAGGCATCCGCGCCGGCCGTGCCTTCGTCGAGCTCTTCACCGACTTCTTCCAGAATGTGGTGCTACCGAGCGGCACGGTCATCAGTGTTGCCCGAGGCAGGCGTGGCCTCGAACCACAGGAGGGCAATTCCCAGCAGCATCACGCCGACGGCAACGGTGACCTGCTTGATCACCGGCCTGCTGAAGGTGCGGCAGAGGGGGGCAATCGCGGGGTCCGGAGGCGCCTCCGGCACTGCGGATGCCAGCGGCGGACACAGGTGTCTGCCGCTGGAGGGCAGGGGCTCCTCATCCGGGCGATGGTAGCCCAGGTCCTGGCGAATCTGCCGGGCCAGGTACCTGGGATCATCGGCCAACGCATTGCAGACCACCCGCAGGTTTTCGGCGAGTTGCGCCACCTGGCGTGCCCTGGCCTGTTCGGCGGCCAGCCTGTGACGAGCGTCCTGCCGCTCGCACCATGGGGTGGCCAGGACGCCGATGGCGAAAAGCCCGGTGCCTGCGATGGCCAACGTCCAGAACGCCAAAGTCGATCCCGCATGCCGCAGACGGAAAGACCGTTGCCTGACCGTTTTCCGCAAGACACCCCTCCGCACCTGGCGTCGCAGCTATGGGCGGCGGTGCTTCCGGCGTGGAACGCTCGACCGGCGCAGGAACTCCGCGCGCGGAAGCACCTCGATACTCTCTTATCGGAACCTTCCGGCCGCGGACTTGAACGGCAACACGGCATCGGCGCAGAACTCTGGTCAGCGGCCGGCGAGCTCGCCGAACAGGGTGAGCGCCGATGCATGGACCACGCGCACGGGGACAATGCTGCCGACGAAGTCGCGCGGGCCTCGGAAGATGACGATGCGGTTCCCGGGGCTGCGCGATGCCAACTGGACGCCCTCGCGCCCGCCGGCGCCGGAGGCGTCGAGGTGCGGCTTGCGTCCCAGGCCGGTGACCAGGCA
>Ga0272441_10015062_pt1 | contig 10869 bp, 8 predicted proteins | sample SSMProp6N_FD_193582 | JGI IMG/M metagenome (GOLD analysis project Ga0272441, IMG submission 193582) | Marine sediment archaeal communities from Little Sippewissett salt marsh, Falmouth, MA, United States - SSM-Prop-6N | ecosystem: Environmental > Aquatic > Marine > Wetlands > Sediment ...
TGATATGGGACGCTGATTTTAAACAGATTGAATTAAGAGTTGCGGCTTTTTTGGCAAATGATAAAGTGATGATTAATGAGATTCAAAACAATGTTGATCTACATACAAGAAACTGTATTACCTTTGGGCATAAATTAGGATTTATAGATAAGAATATAGATGAAGAATCATTTTTAAATATAATGAAATATAAAAAACCTGATAACTTTGATTCATTGCCAGAATTAAAAAAGAAAAAAGTTATTTTAAAATTAGAAAAAAGTAAATTTTATGAGTCACAAAGGACTTTTGCAAAGTCTTTAGGTTTTGGATTAAATTATGGTATTAAGGCCGAAACGTTAGCACAAAGTCACAATAAATCAGTTGAAGAAGTTGATGATATGATTGATATATATTTCAATAAATATAAAGGTCTTTACCGATATAGGGAATATATAAAAGAACAATGTTTAAAAACAGGATATTTACAGTTACCAGTTACAAAAAGAAAAAGAAGATTTACACAAATAATAAGATGGTTAAAATCAAAATATTTTCAAGAATCAAATAAAAATTTTGATTATGAGATTGATGAAGTGTACAGGCAAGCAATGAATTTTCCAATTCAAGGTTATGCAAATGAGTTATATGTAAAAGGTAAATTACAATTAAATAAAGTGTTAAAAAAACATAAATTAAAATCTAGGATTATTTTAAGTATACATGATGGTTTAGTTGGTGAGGGGCCATTAAGTGAAATGAAAAGAGTAAAAGAGTTATGTCATAATTGCTTAGAAACAACTTTAGGTAAGGGTAAATATAAAGTGCCGTTACTTATAGATTTTGATTTATATGATGTTTGGTATGGTAAAGAAATTAAATTAGATTAAGGAATAATATATGCCTTATGTAACGTTAGAAAAATTAAAAGATAAATATAAAAATAGAATAAAAAGATTCAATCAATGGGTAAAAATAGATAGAAAAAATATTAATAAAGAAATGTCAGAAAATCCATATTATCTACATTTTGCAGGTAATAAGAAAAGTGAAGCTGATTTTTTATTAAGAAGGGCCGAGTATAATTTAAAACGTGCAGAATCAAGGGCCTTTAAACGTATAAAGAAAAAAGGAAAGGTAACAGATACCTCCGCAAAATTACAGGTTCCTTTGGATAAAGAAGTTATTGAGGCACAAAATGAATGTTTAGAAATGTCTTACTTATCTAATATATGTACAATTGCAACAAGGTCATTAGTGCATAAAGGTGAACAGATTACAAATATAGCATACAACTATAGAAAAGAGTTGGATTATAATTTAGTTAAAAAATCTAAAAAATAGATTTTTATTTTCATGGAGTGAAAATATGCCAAAAAGTCGTTTATGGAGTGATACAAAAAAAACAAAAGAGTTATTTAAAAAAGAAGAAGAAAGTAGAAATAGGGGTAAAGTTGATTACATTAAACTGGATAAAAAAGTAAATCGAATGGCCGTTGTTCCAGGCCTTGACGGTAAAAGTTTTTGTAAAACAGTAGTTACCCATGAAATTTGGAGTAAAGGGAAAGTTATTCATCGGATTGCCTGCGGTAAAAATGATGATAGAAATGATTGTCCTTTGTGTAATACATTTTGGAAGTTAAGAAAAAAATATGGTGATACAAAAGATGAAAAAACAAAAAAAATCATTAACATGTTTCAAAATAGAACTGCACGTTATATGAATGTTGTTGATGTTTCTAAAACATCGGATTATAAACCAAAAGTTTTAAATGTACCTATGATGGTCTATAACGCATTCAATACAGAGTTAGATGATTATGATGATATAAATGATTTAATAGGTATAAATAAAGGTAAAATTTTAGAAATTACTACAAATGGTAGAAGTGGTATTGCCCGAAGGTATGAAGCTGTAAAGTTTAGGGATAAAGCACCTTTACTAATAAAAAAAGGTAAAATAGATTTAAAAGAATTTGAAGATGCTGTAATTGATTTAGATACATTTGATACAAATTTTTCAATGAAATTAGCAGAAAAATTAGATTTAAAATTAAGAAATAAATATCTTAAAAATATAGATTTAGAAAACGATGATGAAGAAGATGATAATGATGATGTAGATGAAAATGAAAATTTAGATGATATGGTTGATGATGATGAATTGGAAGATGATGATGATTTAGATAACGATGATAATGATGATGATGATAATGATGATGATAATGATGATGATAATGATGATGATAATGATGATGATGATAATGATGATGATGAATTGGAAGATGATGATGATTTAGATGAAGATATTGATATTGATGATGATGTAGAAGAAAAAAAAGAAACAAAAAAGAAAAATTCAAAACTAATAAATAAATCGAAAAATAAATTAAGAAAAAAAAAATAAATAAGAGGTTACAATGGATTTATCCCTTCTTAATCCGACACAAAAAGAAGCAGTTACATTTAGAATTCATCCTTTAATGGTTATAGCAGGTGCAGGTTCAGGTAAAACATTAGTATTAACGTATAGAGTTGCATATCTGATTAAGAAGGGTTTTAAACCGTCAAAACTTTTTATTACAACATTCACGGTTAAGGCCGCCGATGAAATGACTGAAAGATTAAAATTATTAATAGGAGAAAATAAAGCTAATAGATTAAGAATTGGTACTTTTCATAGTCTTTGTTACAGAATGTATAGGGATTTATTAGATATGACAGGTTATATTGATGATTACCCTAAAGTTTTAAGGGGTGGTTCCAGATTTATGACTATGGTATCCATTGTTAATAAATATAAAATTGATAGTAGTAGAAATAAATTACATGTAAAAAATATAAAATTACTTTTAGCTAAAATATCATATTTTAAAAATCTTGGTATTACAGTTGAACAATTTAAAGAAACATACCAAAGTGATTTTCAAATAAAGCATGAAAATACTTATGATGAAAAATATTCACAGGAATTATCTGATTATTTAATTTATAAAGATTATGAAGATACTTTAAAACAAAGAAATATGATTGATTTTGACGATATGCTTTTAAAAACTTATGTTATGTTAACAGACCCACATAATAAAAATATAGCTGATAATATAAGAAGTTCTATTTCTCATATTTTAGTAGATGAGGCCCAAGATTTAAATATTATACAACATAAATTAATTGATGTTTTATCAGGCGGTAACAAAGCGGTAACACTTGTATTGGATGATTGGCAAGCAATATACCGATTTAGAAATGTAGAGATACAATCTATTTTTGATTTTAAAGATAAATACCAAGCAGAAATTATAAAATTAGAACAAAATTATAGATCAACTAAACATATAGTAGAGTCAGGAAATAGACTTATTGAAAACAATGTATTTCAGATTGAAAAAAAATTATTCACTAATAATGAAGTAGGTGAAAAAATCATTTTTAACTCTTTTACTAATACAGAGGATGAAGCTAAATCAATTGTAAGTGAAGTGACTACTCTTTTAAATGATGGTTATAAATTAAATGAAATAGCTGTATTATATCGCACAAATGCACAATCAAGGGCGGTTGTAGACGAATTAATTTTAAATGATATAAGTCATGTAGTTTACTCAAATGAGGGTTTTTATGATCGTAGTGAAGTAAGGGATATTATTTCATATATAAAAGTTTTAAATAATCGTTATGAAGCTGATTTATATGATTTTAAAAGAATAATAAATAAACCAAGTAGATTCTTAGGGGCCAAGTTTATAACAGAGATAGAAAATGTCCAGTTAGAAAACGGTTTAGATTCTTTTTGGGAGGCTTTGGAAAATTTAGAAAGTGCAGATTTAAAATATTATCAAAAAAAATCAGGCCAAGTTTTTGTAAATGATATATTAAATGCGTGTAAAGTTATAACAGAAAGAAAACATGATTTAAAACAAATTGTTAATTATATATTATATGATCTAGGTTATTTAAATTGGTTAATGAAAGGTGATAACGATTGTGAAAATGAACCTGATAATGATATTAAAATGAATGTTGATTCTTTATTAACTGGATTAAATAGACATGATACCGTTGAAGATTTTTTAGATTATATAGATTCTTTAAGAAACATTGAAACAGATATTGATAAAGATTACATGCATCTTATGACAATACATAAAAGTAAAGGTATGGAATTTCCAGTTGTTTTTGTAATTGGAATGACAGAAGGGATAATGCCTCATAAAAGGTCTGACAGTGAAGAAGAAGAAAGAAGAATTGCTTATGTTGCGATAACAAGATCAAAAAAATTATTATATATTTCATCAATACATAATGTAGCAGATCAAAAAAAACAAGTTGTATCAAAATTTGTGCGTGAAATAGGTTTGATTAATGATATCAATGAAGAAATTGGAGAATCAGAAAGTAAAGTTGTTAAAAAGAAAGTGATATTGAGAAAAAAGAATGTTAACGATCAAATAAAAGTGATTAATAAGATATTAGGCAAAAAATGAAGCATTTAATTATAGATTGTAACAATCTTTATTATCGGGCCAACTATGTTACAAATTTAAGAGATAGAAAAGGCCGTAGGGTATCAGGTATTTTTAATACTATGAAAATGTTACAAAGTTTAATTAGAAAATTTAATCCTGATAATTTAATAGCTGTATGGGATGGAGGGAGGTCAAAGGAAAGACTTTCAATATATCCTGAATATAAAGCACAAAGAGTTTCAAAAAGATGTGAAGAAGATAAAATTGATATCATAAATCAAAAAAAAGTTATTAAAGAAATATTTGATTGCTTACCTATAAAGCAATTAGAAGTAAAAGACATAGAAGCAGATGATATAATAGGTTATTTATCAAAAATATTAAAAGGTAAAAAAATTATAGTTTCCAATGACAATGATTTTTTGCAATTAATAAAAAAAAATACCTATGTTTTTTTACCATATAAAGATGTGATTTTATCAGAAAAAAATATATGTAAGTTTTTAGGTTTTCCAGTTAAGTATTATATTTTATGGAAATGTTTGGTTGGTGATTTATCGGATAATATTAAGGGTATAAAAGGAATTGGCCCAAAAAAAGCTAATCATATTATTCTAAGTAAATATCAATCAAATAAAAAATTACCTATTAACAGTGATGAATTAGAAATTTTAAATAGGAATAAATATTTAATTGCTATTGGTGCATTGCTAAAAGATTTTGAAAAACAAATTATTAGAAAACAATATTTAAATGAAAAAATTAAGGATGATTTTAAGTATAAGAGAGTGGAAACAATTTTTAGAAAGTTACGTTTTGATACTCTATTATACCAGTTCGATTATTATTGGATATTTAATTTTAAAAAGATAAGGAAGTCTTTTTATGTCAGAAAAAAAAGCAAAGAAAAAGAGGTTAAGTACAGCAGATAAAATATTAAAAGATTTAGATAATTCATTTGAATCATCTTTAAAAGTAAATAAAGGTGATGATGATGTACCTTACTACATACCATTTAAACATAAAGGATTACAATATATAACAGGTGGTGTAGCAGGTGGTTACTTTACAGAAATACATGGTGACAGTCAAACAGGTAAATCTTTTTTACTTTATGAATTGGGCTTAGAAACAATTAACATGGGTGGTTGGTATTTACAGTTTGATGTTGAGAGGGCCTATAATAAAAAATTTGGTAAACGTTTAGGCCTAGAAAACAGTGAAAGATTCTTAAAAAGTAACGCTGTAGAAATGCAAAAGATATTTGCGTTATCTAAAAATTTTATATTAAAAATAAGAAAGTATGATAAAACATGTCCGATATTAATAGGTATAGATAGTTATCCACCTATTCAAATCAAAATATCTGAAAAAGAATTAAAAGGGCAATTAAAAGATGTTAATGACCCTAAAGAGTTAAAGGGTTATTATGCAGGCCAAAAGAATCAATTGTTTGGTAGATTGCTTGGTGACTTTACTACTTTTTTAAAAGAAACAAATTCATCTTTAATTGTTTTAAATCAATCCAGAAAAATAATGGGCCTAGTTTTTGGTAACCCAATAACTACAAATGCCGAAGAGATAATAAAATATTATGCAACTATGAGGATAAGAGGATTTTTAGGTTCAAAGATAAAACATAAAGAATTAAAAAAAGTTATTGGAAGAACAACAACATGGCAAACAATTAAAAATAGAAACATAGAACCTTTTATGTCTATTAAAGTTAATATTAAATATAAAACTGGACTAGAACCATATTCAGGTTTTTTACAGTTGCTAGTAGATGAAGGACATATAAAAAAATTAAAAACAAAAAAAGGTAATAAAACTTTATACAGTTATAAGAAAGTGAAATTTACAGCAGGGGCCATTAATAAGTTATTAGAAAAACACCCTGAATTAAATTCTTATCAGGATATATAAAATGAAAGTAAAATTAATGCATGGTGACTGTATAAAAAGAATGAAAGAGTTGCCTGATAAATCAATTGATTTAATTTTAACTGACCCTCCTTATGGTCATACTCCATGTAAATGGGATAATTTTTTAGATTTTAATACTATGTGGACAGAGTTAAAAAGGATTATCAAAGATCAAAAAACAATTGTACTTTTTGGAATAGAACCTTTTACCAGTAAACTAAGATTAAGTAATTTAGATATGTATAAGTATGATTGGGTATGGATTAAAAATAGTGCAACTGGTTTTGTAAACGCAAAAATGATGCCCATGAAATTATTTGAAAATATATCTGTTTTTTCCAATGGTCGAATATGTAATCAATCTAATAAGAAAGTTATTTTTTACCCACAAGGTTTAAAATTAATTAATGAAATGGCACGCTCACCAAGTAAACCATCAAATGAAAATAGTTATAGTAGGCCTTCACATTCACCATACTATTTTAAAAAATATACTAATTACCCAAAGAATGTTTTGTACTATAGTAAAGATGGTCATTTAAGAGTTCATCCAACACAAAAACCAGTTGCCCTCTTACGTTATTTAATTAGATCATATACAAAAAAGAATGAAATTGTTTTGGATTTTACAATGGGTTCAGGTAGTACAGGCGTGGCCAGTTTAATAGAAAATATAAATTTTATTGGTGTAGAGTTGGATAAAAATTATTATAAAATGGCCAAAGATAGAATCAAAAATTATAAAAGTGAAATAAGATGAAAAAAATTGGATTCATATCAGATTTACATTTAGGGTTAACAACTAATGACCTTGATAGAACAAATGAAATAATTAGTGTATGTTTTGATTTTGTAAAGTACGTTGTAAAAAATAAACTAAATTATGTAGTGTTTGGTGGTGATATTTTCCATAACAATAATCCAAGTGAATTTTTGATAGGACAGTTTTTAAGGGTTTTAAATTTATTACAAAAATATAATAAGAAAACATATATCATAGTTGGCAATCATGATGCTATAACGAGTGAAAGTAGAAAGTCATGTTTAGACTTTATTAATAAGTTAACATTTTATCCTGATATAAAGTTAATATCTGATATTAAATGTTTCAAAATTTTTGATACTGATATTGGTAAAATATATTTTACTTTTATACCACATATTACCAAGGCCCATTTAGAAGATTCAAAATATAACACCACGCAAAAATACATTGATGGTAAAGCAAAATCAGTACTTAAAAAAGTCAATAGCGGTAATCATAATATTGTTTTCTCTCATTTAAATGTTAAGGGTGTAATACCATCTATTGAAAATAATTTTTTAAAAAAATCCAGTGTCTTTTTACCAGAAATATTTTTAGATGGTATTGATTTACCTGTAATTATCCAAGGTCATATTCATTCAAAAAATGTTGTAGATAACATTAACATTGTAGGTTCACCAATTTATGTAACGTTTGGTGAAACGGATAAAAATAAATATTTTTCAGTAATTAATGTACCTGATACGTTTGGAGAAAAATCAAGTGTAGAATTTATAAAAACAAATGCAATTAAATTTTTAGAATTTACTTTAGATTTTACTAACTATAAAGATAGTATGTTGGATATTTTCGATAGTGATGAATTTTTAAATAAAGTAAAAGGTAAAATCATAAAATTAAATATTACAGTTGATGAAGAATTTAAAAGCATTGAATGGGATAAAATTTTAAAAAATGTAATTGAAAATTGTGTCTATCTAAAACCAGTTGTACCCAAAGTTATTAGAAAAAAAATTAGAAGAGATGAAAATCAAAGAATTGATTTATGTCCAGTTGAAGCGGTTAAGGTATGGTTCACTAAAAATAAAACTAAAAACATACAAGCAAAATTTAAATTAGCAAAAAAAATTATAATGGAATGTGATGAAAATACATAGTTTGAAGTTAAAAAATTTCATGTTGTATAAAACATTTAATGAATCATTTTATGACAAGGATATTATAGGTATCACTTGTAAATATTATGACAATAAGCATAAATCAAACAGGGGTGGTAAGAGTACAATTATTGAAGCTATTTCATATGCTTTGTTCGGTGTAAGTAGGGCAAAAAAAGAAATTGATTTAATACACCATGGCCAAGAATTTATGTATGTCGAATTGGTTTTAATTGATGGTGATAAAAAATATAAAATAAAAAGAGGCCGTGATTTAAAAAATCATGGAGTGTTTGAAGTAGGTCTTTTAGAAAAAAACAAAGAGTCAAAATTAGAAATAGAAAACTTAATAGGTTTTAATAAAAATGATTTTCTACTAACAAATTATTTTAAGCAAAATGACATTAATAAATTTATGAATCTTAATCATGCAGATAAAAAAAATTATTTAATGCAATGGTTGGGTAATGATTATTGGAAAACCTATGAAAAAAAAGTTTTAGATATTTTAAAAGAAAAGAATAAAAGATTAGCAAGTTTAATTTCCAGACACGAAACATATCAAGATGAAATTGAAGAATTAGATGATATTAAAGTTGAGTCAGAAATTAAAAATGTAAAAAATGAAATTGAGATTTATAAAAATAAATTGAAAAAGCATAACGTATTGCATAATAAAATAGTGGAGAAATACAACTTTTATTTCAATGACTATAAAAAATGTAAAAATACAATTTTAGAGTTGGAAACTGAAATTGAAAATATGGATGAAAAACTTTGTAAATTAAATAATTATGAATCGGATTATTTAGATTATAAAAAGAAAGTTTTGCGTTTAAAGAAAGATTATGAAAATTTTGAATTATTTAATGATAGGTTAGAAAGTGAAGTTTTGGATGAAATTAATACTCAAAAGTTAGAAATAAAGTCATTGGAAAATGAGATAAAAAATATAAAAGATAATTTTTGCGGTGTATGTCCAGTAACTAAAAAATCATGTGATTTAATTGAAAAAGATGAAAACCATTTAGGTAAATTAGAAAATGAGTTAACAAATAGAAAAATTTTAAAACATGCGAATCTTGAAAATTTACAAAACATAAGAGAGTCAAAAAATATTAAAGATGGTTTAGATAGTGCAAAAATAAAATTATCTCAATTAAAATCAAAGTTGGCCGACAAGGAAACATTAAAAGAATTGCTTTCAAATAAAAATAAACTTTTAAATAAACATAAAGAAGAAATAAAAAATAAATTAGATAGTGATATAAAGTCTAAATATAAAAAATCCAAAAATAAATTAGATACCATAAATAACCATATATATGATCTACAAAATAAATTAGGTAGTAATCAATCTATACTTAATCAAATAAAAGAAATGAAAAATAAAATGATTAGTATAGATAAAGACATGACCAGTTTAAAAAAAGAAATTGAAAATTTACGTTATGTTGCTTTTATGTTTTCAAAAAATGGGATTCCATCCCAACAAATAGAAAATGCTTTTGATGATATCGAGTCAAAAATCAATTTTATCCTTAGAAAATTAGAAACGGATTTACAGGTTGTATTTAATCCAGAAAAAGAGCTATCAGTTTTTGAATCTCATTGTGCATCATGTGGTGAAGAATTTGAAAAAGGCAAAAAAAATAGTGAATGTAATAATTGTGGTCGAGTCAGAGAAAAAAAGAAAAAAGATGAATTGCATATAAAAATTATAGAAAATAGCAATGAGTCAAATTTTGAAATGGAAAGCGGAGGCGGTAAAACACTGGTAAGTTTGGCCGTAAGGATTGCGTTATCTAAATTAAAAATGAATCAAACAAATTCAAATTTCAATGTGATTTTTTTAGATGAACCTGATTCAAGTTTAGATACTCACAATAAAAATACATTTATAAAATTAATTACAGAGTTACTTATAAAATATTTTGGATTTGAACAAATATTTTGGATTACTCATGAGAAAAATATTCAAGAATCTATAGATAATGTTTTGCAAATAACACGGTACAATAACCATAGTAAAACAAGTTGGGTTTAAAAAAAATGTTCCACGTGGAACATTTTAAAATGAAAAAAATTATAAAAATAATTGTTCCACGTGGAACAATTTTAGTATTTTTTAAAAATTCACCTGTATACTTTATATAGCGTAAAATTACTTGACCATATTGGGTATGTTTTGGGCCTTTTAAGGAATATTTAGTTTTAAAAATAAATTAACATGGAGGATTTATGTTAAAATTTAAGTTATGTTTAATGTTTTTATGTTTTTATGTTTTTAATGTTTTTGCAAATATTGAAACATCAATTGGTTACAAGGCCAGTAAGATTGATGATATGAACAAAACATCATCGGGCCTTTCATTAACAATTGGTAAAGTTTATAACTTTAATGAAATGTTTGGGGCCACAACATCATTGGATTTTTCCTTTACAGGTTATAAACAAACATTGGCATATCAAGGCCAAGAATTAGCAACCTACAGATTTAAGCGATATCAATACGGCGTATTACAAAGATTTTTTTACAAAGCACCAATAAAAAGTTTTAAGTTAAAACCAT